>Ga0307419_10001437_pt1 | contig 12239 bp, 6 predicted proteins | sample SalMarWE160230MG_2_FD_202512 | JGI IMG/M metagenome (GOLD analysis project Ga0307419, IMG submission 202512) | Salt marsh sediment microbial communities from the Plum Island Ecosystem LTER, Massachusetts, United States - WE1602-30 | ecosystem: Environmental > Aquatic > Marine > Intertidal zone >... | reverse complement strand
TCCACTATAACTTCCGTCTACCTGGACAAAATATTTTTGTCCGGGTGTTAATCCCTTACATTCAAGGGCAGCGGCATAGTCTTGTTTCCCGGGGAAATCGTCATTGGCAGTGATGAATGTATAATTGTCAATCAGAATATCAGCACAGGTATTTGCCTCGTAAAGTGCCATCTTGTTATCCATTCCTTCCGAATCAAACGAGATCATTCCATGTACAGGTGCGGTAAACCAGAACCACACACTGTTATGTAAGATTGTGTCACACCAGGATCCAAAAGCTTCACATTCTCCAAAGGGTGGATGGGGTTCATTCTCTTCGACGGTCCCGAGGACATTGTCGAAAGTACCGATAAACCCGGTTAATGACAGTTCAATGGCATTGCACACCGAATCGTTGGGAGGTCTTTCCCGGGCATGTACCAGGAGTCCGGCCGAATTGGAGCAGCTTCCCTGGTAACCGGTAACGGTATAATTGAAATCTCCCATGGAAGTGGGTGTGATTGTTACGGTTTGTGATGTGGTATTATCAAGAAACTGAGAGGGAGACCAGGAATAGGAATCGGCTCCAAAGGCAGATATTGTGTAGCTGGAATTAACCGGAACAGTAATCTCTGTTTCAGGTAATAATATTTCAATCTGGGATACAACGTCAATATAATCATCCCGGACCAGTGTATCATTCCCGCCCGGTCCGATAACAATCAGGCTTATTGTTTTTCGTCCTTCTGTTGAATAGGAAACCTGGTGAGGCCCTTTGGTAATGGCAGTGGCAGGAGAAGCATTTTCCCCGAAATCCCATTGAAACGTAGTGGCTGTATTATTATCGAGGTAAGTGAAAGTCACGTTGCTCGCCAGGCACACTTTTTCGTTGGAAGATTCAAAGAGTGCCCTGGGAGCACTGGACACAACCGTATAAGCTCTGATAGTAAGATTATCCCCATAAAAATCTCCCTCCGGATCGAGAGATCCCCAGACAGAACCGTCCCCACTGGACCAGTTCACACCTGTTTTAATTAGCGGGTCCATGGCTCCAGAGCCATCTCTTTGTGTTTCGACTGGAAGTGGGAAATTATAACCCGGTGTAAAATACCTGATCTTTATGTAAAAATCGTCATTCACCATGACAGGCATTTCAAAGGTATTGTACCCCGGGTATTCGATGAATACATTTAATTTACTTGTAAGCAGGTTGTTAAGGTTATTTCCATCAAAATCATCGTATATCTCAATATCAATTATGGTTCCCTCGGTATTGATATTTGTCCCTATCCTCGTGAGCAATTCCGGACCAGGGGCAATGAATTTTGTTAAACCATATGCTATTGACGAGCCTTTACCATAATTATTGCCCCAACCCAGGTCATTGTGCAAATAGATCTTATCTATCGTACTGGTATCCCAGCGAACCGGGAAGTGGCAGTTATTTTGAAGGATGTTGGCATCCTGGTAAGAGCAGTAATAAAAACCATCCTCAGCCCAAGATTCTCCCCAGCAGTCTTTAATGATCCAGACACCAACACCTCCTGCAGTGGTTTTATTATCATCCCACCCGACTATTAACCCGGGATTGTTCCATCCATGGGATTCAGGACAGTAATACGTATTGAAAGAAGAATTAAAAAAATCATTATTATAATAAGCCGTTGTATATACTGCACCGTAATCCATAATTGTTTTCTTGATCACATCCGGGTCTGCCGGAAGCAAACGCATTTCCGGCACATAGGCCGGGAGATCAAAATGGGAGTAGCAGGTCCGGTCTATAGTATCATATGGATCATAGGTTTCAAGAACAGGTCCGTCGAGACGGTTCAGGTACCCCCCTGCAACAAGACGGTTGAAATTATCTGTATAATCAAAAGAATGACCGTGACAAGTAATCATGTTTTGTTCTGACAGGTCATATTCCCCGAATCCGGTCACCAGCCACCGGGATTCAATTGCTCCGAGGACTGCAAAGGCAGTGGGACTGGAGATCCGGTTTCTCTTCACAGAAGTGACCAATCCATAGTCTCGCAGATCGTACCTGAAAGGGAAATCCTGAGTGCTTTTCAACCTTGATGGATCGGGGCGTTCCTTGAAGTGTGCAAGATCCTGCAAATCAGGGGCTTGAGCTTTATCTGTATTGGTTTGAGAGATAACATTTGCAGAGAGAAACAGGCTTGCGATGAGAAGAATGACAGTTCTCATTTGGCGCAGGTTTTGAAACGAGTGATTAAAACAGAAGTAACTGAAATGATTGAAAGAAATAATTATTCATCGTACAAAGGGATACTAAAGTTACTAAAAATTAGTGGACTTTTTCATTCAGGCAATATACTTTCGATTTGCAGGCTGGAGACTGCAGACTCTTATTCCCGTGTGTGGAGGCCACGTTGGAGGTTAATTCAGTGAGGAACCACATCATCGTAACAATGGCAATCAGGATGAGGTAAGGATGTATACAACGTGTCCAGGATAACTGTTTGAGCGTTTTCTTTCACAGAGGCAATACCATTTAAGCAAGATTGTTTTGAAGTATATCCCTCACTGTTAAGGATTATTTCGCTATTCCTGGCTTATAACGATAATAGTACTGTTGATTTGCAGTACTGAGATAGATCTGGAATTTAGGATTACCCATGACGAATCAGTTTTAATAAATTAGTAGGAATATTATTGCTTGTGAATTGTAACTATCTATATTCAAAGTCTCCTAACTAATATCTAATTGCATAAATTAGCGTATTTATCTTTCAACGTTCATTGAAATACCTTTTGTTTTGTCCATTCAAATGGATGAGCGTTTTTATTGTATGCAGCACAATACTTTTCAATGGCTTCCATAAGTTGTTCAATTGAAGTAAAGCTTGCTTTGTGCAGTGCATGTTTTGTCAGAATGCTGAACCAAACCTCAACTTGATTTAACCAGGAAGCATGCGTTGGCGTGTAATGAAAATTAACATTTTTATGTCTGGCCAGCCATTGATCACGTTTGGGTTTATGGGTACTTAAATTATCTAAAACCACATGTATCTGCCGGCCTTCATATTGTTTTATGATACCATTCATGAAGAGTAAGAATTCTATTCTGCGTCTTCTTTGAAATTGGTTAGTTTTTATCAGGCCGGTTGATATCTCCAGTGCGGCATACAAATTAATTGTACCATGGCGTTTGTATTCATGGTTATAACCGGTAATCGCTTTCCCGTTTGGAAGTTTAAGCCATCCTTGAGCCCTTTCCAAAGCCTGAATAGCAGGCTTTTCATCAACACAGATGACAACAGCGTTGTTTGGGGGATCAAGATACAATCCAATGATATCGGCTGATTTGGCAGTGAATTCCGGATCTGTGCTGATACACCAACTATGTTTGCGTTGTAAGTGAATGTCATACTTCTTTAGAACGCGCCATACAAAATCAGCACTACCATGCCCAGATGTTCAGCTATCAAATTACCATTCCAGGAACTATACCCTTCGGGGGGCTTAGTATCTAGTAAACGCAAAATCTTTTTCTCGATGGCTGTGTCATATTCCTTGGGTTTACCGGTTCTTTTCATGTCTTCCAATCCGGCAAGACCTGAATGGATAAACCTGGATCTCCATTTTCCTATGGTAGCCTCACGTGTGTGCATAAAGTCAGCTATCTCTTTGTTGGTTTTACCTTCATGGGCAAGTAAAATGATTTTTGCGTGTTCGTTGAAACGTGCTTCAATGGTTGTACTATTGCCCCATGATGTAAGTGTTTGAAGATCATGTTTGTTCAAAACAATTGGCTTCGCTGTTCTCATATATTTGCTGTTTTGATAGCAAATACACATAATTACGTTTATTTATGCAACTAAGTACTAGTGAGGAATTTTATTCACTCAGTACCCATTAGAGCCAAACTCTTTTGGATTGGCAATAGCATCAAGGAATGATTGAGGAATTGGCCTTACTATATTTTTCGAATCATCAAAGTTTGTAATATCAGGGTTTTTTGCTGAAAGATATGCACTGGTAAGTTTGCCAAATCGTTTCAGGTCGCACCACCGGACTTGCTCACCAGCCAGCTCACGTGCACGTTCTGCCAGGATAAAGTCAAGATTAACATCACCCGGATTAACTGTCATTTCATCTGCACGACCCGTTACAGCCGCACGTTGACGAATGGTGTTTACGTACCCGGCTGCAGCTGCCTGATCGTTATTGAAACGAAGTGCCGCTTCGGCAGCAATCAGGTAAACTTCGCCCAGGCGAAGAATCGGGACATCTCCCTGCCAGTGCTGATTGGAATAAATCCAGTACAATGATGATAATTTTCGCATAGAAGGGTAACAATCCTTGTATGCACTACCCAGAGGCATTGTTGCTGAAGTAACCCACCTGCCATCGGATTCGAACATGTCTGTCGGATCAACGCAAAGGAAAGGTAACATGGCTTTCTCAGCCGCCGGTATGATATAATTTGGAGTGAATACCGAGAGGCCGTCAAGATAACCGTCTCCATCCTCATCCACCATATTGGTATTTCCGGAAGCGTTTACTCCATAATAACTTTTTCCGCCATAATATACATCAGTAGTATTATATGTACCGGCAGTATTTTTAATCACATGTCCAAGCACTGATGTATCTTTACCGTATTTAGTTATAAGTGCCTGGTTAATGGTGAAATCAGCCCATTTGGAGTTAAAGTACCGGGTAAAGAATGTTTCTTCAAAACGCGTATCTGCAGGATCCTTTTCAGGCTTAAAAACCTCTGTTAACAGGTATTTTGTCGGTTTTATGCCTCTGTCGTTTGCTCTTCCATACCAGGCACAATTTTTTTCTGTTGTTCCCCATTCAGCTCCAATATTTTTTAAATCCATTAAATAGTACTGGCGGGTGCGTCCACGATTGCTTCCATCAGGATTTAAAAAGGCTTCATGATCAACAGCCTCTATGAACAGAAATTCCATATTTGTTTTGTTGTTTTCACCATCCCATAATTTGGAATACCCCGATTTTGTATCATCGCTGGTATAAAGAGCACAGCCATATTCACCTTGGTTATCTATGATTCCCTGAGCAGCTTCTAAGGCCAGTCTTGCATATTCGGATGCATCCGCTTCACCTAAACGCGTCCTTTGAAGGTATGCTTTTGCAAGCATTCCATAGGCGGCTTTTTTTGAAACACGTCCTCGCTCGACGCCCTGGTCCAACGGAAGATGTTCACAAGCAAATTTCAAATCGCTTATAATCAAATCGTAAAATTCAGCTTCGGTGCTGCGCACCGGAAAATTATCAGTACCTGAGACGGATGAAGGTTCTGTACGAAGCACCACTCCGCCAAATTGTTCGACAATATATAAATTACTCCAGCCTCTCAGAAAATAGGCTTCTGCTACCTTTGCATTCCTTTCTTCTTCTGTGTAACCTTTAACTTCATCGGCGTAATATATGGCCAAATTGCAGTAATTTATGGTAGCATAAAATCCTTGCCAATAAACCTTCAATGTGCCAAGTTCTGTGTTCATGTCGCTACCATATAAAGAAAATCCTTTTTCCTTTGATTCCGATATCCAGATATCGGTACCCAATTCCATAGCACCAATACCATCTATTTTTCCATAGAAATAATATAAGCCATCGTAACAATAGTTAACCAGACTTTCAAATCCGTCACGATCACTATAGGCTATAGCTGGGTCAGCAGTTGATGGATTGAATTCTTCCAGTGAACAGGATGCAATCAGCAACATTATGAATGTTACCGGGAATGCTATTTTATAATTCAATATCTTTTTCATCTCTTGTAATATTATCAAAATGATACATTTATACCAAATACCAATTGTTTGTATAACGGAAAAGAATCGGATGCTCCTGATTCAGGATCAACCCCTTTCAATAAATGGCTTTTAGTAATAATTAACGAATTGTAGATTGTACCGTAAATCCTTAAATTCGACAGGCCAGCCTTATTTATCAGACTTTTGGGGAGTGTGTATCCAAGGGTTATGTTTTTAATTTTAATATAAGAAGCATCAACATAACTGAGACCGGCAACAGGGGAAGAATACGTTGTGGTCCTTCTCTGATAGGGTCTTGGATAGTCGTTGGTGGGATTTGTTTCCGTCCAGTAATTATAATTTTCGGGTAGATTCTGTCTACCATAATCAAAATATCCCATTAACTGTCCATCAATCATCTGACCCCACCGCGCAGTTATAAATATATTTAAATCGAAGCCTTTGTAATTAAAGGTGTTTTGGAAACCAGCAGTCCATTTAGGAGTTCCCTGACCAATAATCTGCCGGTCGTCGTTTGCATTAATCGTGTAAGCGGAATCTGGGGTGAATTCAACTGCTATTTCATTACCCTCATCATCGGTAATGGTTTTAGACCACACGCCATCTGATCTTTTTGTCAGGCTCGATTCAATCTTTACATCACCTGGTTCCAGGCCGAATACAGCCGCATCGGCTTCTTCTCCCAATTGCCATATACCGATTTTCTTATAATCGTAGAAAGTGTTTTTGGGCGACCCCATAAACAAACCAAGGGAGATAAGGTCTTCAACTGTTGTGCCACTTCCTAAATCGATAGAAGTTATCTCTTCCCAGTTCCTGGCAAAGGTAATTGTTGAATTCCACTGGAAATCATTTTTTTGAATATTCCTGGTATATAATGTTAATTCAATTCCTTTGTTATGCATCCTGGCAATATTGGAATTCAGAAGGTATGCCTGTTTGGGAGAAAATCCACCTCCTGAAAAAGGAAGACTCCGGGCATAGATCACATCTTTTGTATCAGTGTCATACCATTCGAAGGAACCATTAACACGGTTTTTAAACAGTCCATAATCAAGCCCGATATTAAGGTTATACGATTTTTCCCATCCTAATGACACATTGCCAATAGCCTGAGTAGGAATACTTGTCAGTACCTGGCCACCCCCAAGATTTAAAACATCGGAACCGCTGGTAACTTCCGATTTTGTAGCGTATGGGTTTATGTTAGAGTTGCCGGTAACCCCATACCCTGCGCGCAGCTTCAGGTTGCTAAGCCAGTTACTTGTTCCCTCCATAAAACTTTCATCAGAAATCCTCCATGCAATAGCTCCTGCCGGAAATACATCCCATTTTTTAGCGAGCTGGGACACCCCGTCATACCGGACAGAACCTGTGATATAATATTTACCTTTGAAGTTATAGTTTAACCTGCCTGCATAAGACATGCGCTTTTTCCCACTATAATATGTGCCGACCCTCGGATTGACCCCGGCATCTAAATTGAAATAGAGGAAATCATCATAAAGGAATCCTTCGCTATATCCATCTGAAGATTCGCTCTGGCTGTTTCCATATGAGGTAATAAAAGTCGCACCTAGCTCATGATTATCGGCAATATTAACTATATAATCAACAATATTTTCCCAGATATAACTATAACCCATGTCGGTACCATAACTTCCGTTTCTGATGGCGGTCTGGCTTCCGGCAAGCATCATGTATGTATGATCGCTGTTAAACTCTCCCTGACGGGCAGTTGATAATGATAAACCAAGAATAGATTTAAAGGTTAAACCTTTTGCAAGCGTAAATTCAGCATAAGGATTTGCGGTTATATTAAATGATTTGCTGTTGTTCTTATAAGTTCCGTCAATATTATCGGCGAGAAGACTTATTACGTCTGTCATTCCTTCAATGGGATACTGGTTAATATCCCCGTTTTCATCGTAAACATCACCCAGCGGCACCATCCCGAATGCTTTGTTGATACGGCTCGGACGTGATTCTCTATTTCTGAATATCAAACCTGTTGTTATCCCAAACTTTGCCCATGCTGATGCATTCACATTCAAATCCTCACGCAGGGTAAAAACATCAACGTAGTCGTTCTTATAAATGCCTTCTGTTCTGTTGTATCCCATAGAAAAATTTGACTGCACTACATCAGTACCTCCGCGTATTGAGAGTGTACTATTATATTGAAGACCTGTTCTAAGGGATTCATCAATCCAATCCACCCATTTTCCGTCATCAATATATGAGTTAAGGACAGTGGGGGATAAACTCCACGCTGAAAGTAAAGCATCCCGATCTGCAGGAGCCATGTCATAGGTGGCATTATAGCCCTCTTCAAGATATTTGAACCATGCATCGCCTTGCAAAGCACTTGGAAAAGATGGCCAGCTATTGATGCTGACATAAGAATTGAAATCGATCTGAATTCTACCCTTTTCTGCTTTTTTAGTCGTAATAATTAACACGCCGTTTGCACCGGCAGAACCGTAAATGGCTGTTGAAGAAGCGTCTTTCAATACGTCTATTGAAACAATATCGCTTGGGTTCAGACTGTTGATACTTCCCTCTATTCCATCTATAATATAAATTGGTTCGCTACTGGCTGTTAACGACCGGTTGCCCCGAAGCAAAATACTGAATCCCGAGTTTGCACGGCCATCATTGCGTGTAATATCCAGACCTGCCACCCTGCCCTGAATTGCTTCAGCAGGACTTACTACAGGAGCCATGCTGATTTCATCGCTTTTTACCTGTGAAACGGCCCCGGTTAAATCGCGTTTTTTTACAGTACCGTAGCCAATTACAACAATTTCATCTAATTGCGTAATGTCCTCTATCAGCGAAATGTCTATAAGCATTTGTGAACCAACCACCACTTCCTGGGTTACGTAACCAACATAAGAAAACAACAATGTTGATTCACTGCCTGCAACTGATATTGAGTATTTACCATTGGTATCAGTAATGGTGCCTTTAACAGTTCCTGCTTCGACAACATTAACGCCTGGCAATCCTTTCCCGTCCGTGTCGGTGACTTTACCAGTAATGGTGACATTTTGTGCTAAAGCTGTTCCTGCTATTATAATAGAAAACAGCGACGTAATAAACAGCCGCTTCAATAAAACTAACGAATTATCTTTTTTCATAGATTCATGTTAAGTTTTAATGGTTATTCGTTCTCTTAATTATAAAATATTTTTGTCAATATCACAAATGTTTATTCCGTTTTCTGATTCATAGAATGATAAATACACTATCGGGATCAGCATTGCAAGCATGAGCCCGCCGCATGGAAAATAAATCGTTTATTCTCTTAATGCTTTAAAGGGCGATTGCTTATAGAGCTGGATAAAAGTTCACTGTTTGAAAAAGGGTAAGTCTTCAACATTACTGTATTTGCAATTATTGAGATATGTTAGCGTGGGTCAACAAAAAAGGCCATCCGTCTTATAACCGATGGCCTTTTAAATGGTTTTGGAATCAGTCCACCTTCACTAGTCCCTCTTCGGTCATTTTCCAGACTTCTCCGGCCAGCTGGTGGTTCCATAATTCATCCACGGTTTTTACATGGTCCAGAAAATACCGTGTGTTTTTATCCAGGCGGATGTATTTGCCTTCGGGGACAATCACGGTCACCCGGGTTGAGGGAGCCTGCCAGCGGTTGGGTTTTTCCAGGCTGAAGTATGGATCAAGGATGAGTGTGGAGGCTTCCTGTTCCCAGTCGTAATCAAGCCTGGAGGCATTTAAAACAGCCTCCGGGTTATTCCTTCCCTGTGATTTTTTACGGACCGACAATTCCCAGTCCCGGGAATTCCCCGGGGAAACATCCAGATCGATCTTTCCATAGATCTTATCCGCTGTCGAAAGAATGTACCAGTCATCGTCGTAGTTTGTGTACCAGTCATCCGAGAATCCCTCTATATCGGGATGGGCATTGATCCGTACGAGGAGGGTGTCGGAGGGAAAGTTCTTCATTTCAAAGGTGTTGCCGGACCTGCCTGAATCATTGAAATGCCATCCTTCAAAGGCAGCCATTGAAATCAGAAAGACCAGGCTGAGGATCCATAGCACGAAGGCAGTCAGGCCGATCATTTTGTCGTTTGCCTTAAACCGGAACATCATCTTTATCCCGCCATATATTATGGCGATTATCGGGATGACGATAGTAAAGAAAAGGGCTATCGAGATAAGGGTCAGGTTTGTGGGATCCCCGAAAATTCCGAATAATTCCGGGAACGAATGAACATCGGGTCCCAAGAACCTCAACGGGAACACAGAACTGCTAAAGAAAAACCCTATGGATAAAGCACTCAGGGCCACCAGTCCCCCTAAGATCAGCGCGAATCCAATCACGGACAGGATAATCTTCAACAGGACAAGGATGATTTTACCGAAGACATGGAGGATCTCGTCCAGGACGTTCTTTGTTTTTTTAAACTCCTTTGAATCCCTGACTTTCTCATACCCTTCTTTAACATTTTCCTTAACGCTTTCGTACTCCTCTTTTATCGTTTTTTCAATGTTCGAAACGTTCACCTTCTCTCCGCGCATTTCCAGTTTTTCGGCTGCTGTCGTTGCTATTGGCACTGCGATCCAGAGTACGATGTAGATGATCAAAAGGACACCAGTGGCAAAGAAAAGGATTACCCAGATCAACCGCATCAGCCAGATCTCGATTCCGAAATAGGCCGCAAGTCCAGCGCAAACCCCGCCGATCGCCGCATTGTCGGGATCCCGGTAAAATTTCCTGGTTTTTTTCCCGCTGGTGTATTTTTTCTTTTCCCCGCCGATCTCTTCCTCCTCGTCGAGGATATCTTCGGGCTGTCCCATGACACTCTCTACATCCCGAACATCCTCGATGGTGATCACCTGTTTTTTTTCACTGATCTTTTCCTGGAAGAGTTCGGCTATTCGAGATTCAATATCCCCGATGATCTCATTCCCCTCTTCCGTATCCCTGAAACGTTTGCTGATCGAATCAAGGTAATCCTTGAGGACTTCGTATGCGTCTTCATCAAGAGTAAATATCTGTCCGCTGAGGTTGATTTTAATCGTCGTTTTCATGATTTTATTTTGTTGATTTTTTCTTGGTGTTTAACCTGTTGACTGCTTCCACCAGCTCATTCCATGACTGGTGCATTTCTTCCAGGAATTTATTACCTGAATCGGTAATGGTATAATATTTCCGCGGGGGACCCTGGGTTGATTCCTCCCAGCGATAACCCAGTAGTCCCGCGTTCTTCTGTCTTGTCAGCAGCGGATACAGGGTCCCCTCCACCACTATAAGCCTGGCCTCCTTCAGCTCCTTGATAATGTCCGAAGCATAGGCATCGTTCTTTGCAAGAATCGAAAGAATGCAGTATTCCAGGATACCCTTCCTCATCTGTGCTTTTGCGTTTTCTACATTCATTGTATGATGATTGCTGATTAATAATGCTACAATTCAATATGAAATCCCAGGTCACTCAAACACTGAACCTCCTGAAACGGTTTTGCTGTTCCACCCGATACGGGACAGTCCATGCCATGGATTTCCCCCTGTGCTGATGAAACATGCCTTAACCGGTCAGCACTGACCTTCCATGGCATGATCCCGGACTGGTTGACGCTTACCGGATCCGGCAGTTGCTGCCATTTCAAATGGGACTTTTGTTCAAGCAGGTAGATTCCCCCGATGCCAAAGATGATCAGGAGAAATGTTAACTTTAATCCGGGTAATATTTTCAGAATACTATACATAACAAGCATATATCCAATGCAAAGATATATAAAAAATTAAGTACTATGCAATACATAGTACTAAATATTTTTAATTTATTTTTCAGGTATAATTATAAATAATTCAAAATCAATTAATTAAGATATTAAAAAAAATTGAAAAAATTTTATGCGGCAGGGAATTTTACTTAAAATGCAGGTCAGATTAAAGGATCCGGTGGAATATGTCCTTACACTCGGGACGGAGGATATCGGTATGAATGCACTGATCGGGAAAACCGTTACTTTTCAATTCATGGATACTATCCATTGCATCCGGTGCGGGAGGGTGACAAAGAAATCTTTTGCCCAGGGGTACTGTTATCCCTGTTTCACAACTGCCCCCGAAACAAGCGAATGTGTTTTGCGGCCCGAGTTGTGCAGGGCGCATGAAGGAATCTCGCGGGACATGAAATGGTCTGAGGAGCATTGCCTGCAGGATCATTATGTGTACCTGGCCCTTTCAAGCGGTGTAAAAGTTGGGGTTACCCGATCCTCCCAGGTACCCACACGCTGGATAGACCAGGGTGCCTGGAAAGCCATATGCCTGGCAAGAACGCCGAACCGATATCTGGCCGGCAGGATCGAAGTGGCACTGAAAGCTCATTTGAGCGATAAAACCAACTGGAGACATATGCTGACCAACAAACTGGAGGAGAACGTTGATCTGGTTGGTGAAAAGGAAAAAGTAAGCGGATTTCTCGATACGGAATTATCGCAATATAT
>Ga0307419_10001433_pt1 | contig 12251 bp, 9 predicted proteins | sample SalMarWE160230MG_2_FD_202512 | JGI IMG/M metagenome (GOLD analysis project Ga0307419, IMG submission 202512) | Salt marsh sediment microbial communities from the Plum Island Ecosystem LTER, Massachusetts, United States - WE1602-30 | ecosystem: Environmental > Aquatic > Marine > Intertidal zone >... | reverse complement strand
CGGAAACTTCGCCACCCAACCCTTGACCCTCGGCTTTGTCGAAGTTTGCGTGTTTATGACCCGGTTCATTTGTTACTCCTTGTTTTGGTTGTGGGGACAACTTCAACTTGGTAGTAACATTGAGTCGTTCATATGGCAAGGCGCAAAACTACATGGCAATCTCATTATTCGACAAGCTTTCGGACGGTCGCGAAGTGACCCAATATGTACTGGCAAACCGGGCCGGAATGACCGCAAAGATCATAAATTACGGCGCCACGCTTACGTCGCTCAGCGTCGCGGACCGCGATGGGAAAGTGGAGGACGTAGTCCTCGGGCATGATTCCGTCCAAGGATATATTGAGGGAACGGCCTATTTCGGCGCAACGGTCGGGCGTTACAGCAACCGCATCGGCAAGGGAAGCTTCGAGTTGGACGGAAAACAGTATCAGTTGACGATCAACAACGGCCCGAACCGTCTTCACGGCGGGAAAATCGGCTTTTCCAAAGTCCTATGGGATACAAAGACTCTAAGCGAGTCGGAGGAGCCTTCCGTCGAGTTTGTCTATGTCAGCCGGGACGGTGAAGAAGGCTATCCGGGAAAGGTGACGCTGAAAGTCGTCTATATATTGACTGCCGCAAATGAACTGCGTATCGATTATGAAGGCACGACGGATAAACCTACAATACTGAATCCAACGCACCATTCCTATTTCAACCTCACAGGATCGTTTACGAATACGATTCTAGATCACCTGCTGACAATCGAAGCCGACAGTTTCATTCCTGTGGATGAGGGACTCATTCCGACCGGCCAGTATATGAAAGTGACGGACACGCCGATGGATTTCCGCGTTGGAACAGCGATCGGAGCGAGGATCGACAATCCCGATGAGCAGTTGGTATTCGGCCGCGGCTACGACCATAACTGGATTTTGAGAGACGGCGACGGTAAGCTCCGCAAGGCGGCCGAAGTCTACGATCCGACAAGGGGTTTAGGGCTCAAGGATTCAAGTGAAATGCTCAAGAATTACAATGAATTAAAGGTATGGCAAAAGTCGTATCAGCTATGCTTGGAGATCTATAGAGCAACCACCAAAGTTCCGAAGGAAGAAAGATTCGGGTTGACATCTCAGATAAGACGGGCGGTCGTGTCCGTAGTTTCTAACATCGCAGAGGGTTATGGACGGAAAACAATAACAGAATGTATCAGGTTTCTATTCATTGCTTATGGTTCCAACTGTGAACTGGAAACGCAAATGCTGCTGTCGGGAGATCTGGGCACCATTGAGAGTGCCAAACTTAAAGGAATAAAAGAGAAGATGCTGTTATAGATTTAAATTCTAAAAGAGGTTAGAAAGAAAATAAAAGATAACAAAATAGTGGAGATGTGAGTATGACTAAAATCGAGAAATTTAACATGTATGGGAATACACTTGAGCAATCCTTGGCGCTTAGAACATCACCAATAGCCGTAAAAATGCTGAAAACCGAAAACGATATTCCCAAAGACGCCCTGAGGCCAAAGAGGGATAGGGATTATCATTTAGCACAGTGCCAGGCTTTTTCTTTATCAAGGCATCAGGGAAAGACTGTTTCCATGTTAAAAGAGGATAACTGGTGTTGGGGCCCGTTGTTCGCCTATGGGTTAATAAAACGAGAAGTCGCGCACAATTATCAGGAACTTCAAAATGATCTGAAATATATTCCTATGCTGGAATATGGAAAATATATCGGTGTATTATCCTCTCCATTGAAATCAGCGAATTTTAAACCGGATCTGGTGATGATATACTCCAATACGGGGCAGTTGAGACAGATGCTTCATGTCTTGAGCTTTATCGGTGAAGGGTTCATTGAGACGCCGATCTATCCTGTCGCTTCGTGCGCACTCGCCGTTGTTCCCGCGTTATCCGGTCAACCATGTGTTACCCTGCCGGATCCGGGCGAGGTTGGCAGAGCTAACGTGAGAGAAAATGAGATCATTCTCTCTTTGCCCAGTAAAAACATGGCGAATCTTGTCTCTCAGATAAAATCATTTGATGAAAGGAAAATGGGTTACCGCGATCACGCGTTCCTGGAAACTCGATCTGACTTCCCAAGACCGGATTTCTATAAACGCCTGTATCGAGAAGTTGCCCTTGATGGGAACGATACGCCAACTTGGCCGGAATAGCGGTTTTTGGTTGCCCAATCCACTTGAATGAAAGGAAACATGAAAAAGCTGTTTGTGCTTTTCACACTTATCCTGATGGTCTCATGGGGAAAAGCATGTGTACATACTTCTGGGCAGAATGCAGGAGATGACTTTCCAAGTCCAGATAAGTTATGTGCGTTGACGTTTGACGACGGACCAAGTCCGGACCCGGAATTAACACCACTGGTTTTAGATAAACTTGAACTGTATGGTGTTGTGGCGACATTTTTCCTGGTTGGTCAAAATATGAACGATTCGGCCAGGAATGTTGTCGAACGCATCGTTGCCGGTGGTCATGAGATTGGGAATCATTCATGGAGTTATGATGACATGGCTGAAATGAGCACGGATGAGGTAAAAAAATCTGTGAGTGATACTTCCCTGGTCATTCAGGAATATGCCGGAGTAACTCCGATGTTTTTCCGAGCCCCAAACCTTTCGACAAGTAGCACAATGTTCAGTAGTATCGATCTGCCATTTGCAGGTGGTGTCGTGGTCGGCGACTGGCCGGGCGGAGGAGGCGATACAACTGAACATATCATAGAAAAGCTCATGGCTGGGATAAAGGACGGCGCGATAATCATACTTCATGATGTTCAACCAAAACCGCATCCAACGCCGGAGGCTCTCAATACATTGATACCAAAACTCAAAAAGGAAGGGTATGAGTTTGTGACATTAAGTGAACTCTTTGAAAAAAAGGTATTTCACCTGATGCAACAACTGAAAGTATGTATGTATATATCGAGTAACCAAGAAAAAATGTCTGTCAAATGACGGCAGCATATATTTATCTAGCGCGGATATGAAGGCGGATCATGTTGCTGAGGCCATCCAGTACAGGAGCCTGGACAGGAAGATGTTGAGGTGAGGCTGCTTCTATGATTTAAAAAGAAGGAGAACTGGAAGAATTGATTGAGTTAAATCATTCCGATGAGAGTATTTCGAGACCTTTTCTTAATTATGCAGCGCGGCTAAAGCGGAAAAAGCTACCCAAATAACGGCAAACTCAAAAGGCCGGATAATAAAAAACAAATCAGAGTGATTGATCCTGTCTCATATTTCAATAATTTTTTAACCTCTAATAATTATTGTAAGAGTCATTGAAGTCACATCTTTCAGTAAAAATATTTCCTCCTCGCTTGCCTTGATTAATAGACTGTAAAATGGTACACAATTCATCATACAAGATACAAGCTGGAGATCCATATACTTAATCCCTGAAAAAGGGACCTCTTATCAACAGTTATAGGGAGATTATTTCTATGAAGAACAAATACTCTCGTCGTGAAGTGTTGGAGTTGGGATTGGGCTCTGTCGCTTTGATTGCCGGCAGTCGGATCGCATCCGCCGCCGGTACGAAACCGTCACCTATTAACCACGGAGAAGGAAAAATGACCGAATTAAGTGAATTCAACCGTTATGGAGAAGACCTGGAAAAACATCTGATGTTGCGCACTTCTCCCATTGCCGTAAAGATGCTGGAAAAGGAATCCGATATACCAGAGGGCGCCGTCAGACCGTTCAAGGACCGTGGGCAGCATTGGGCGCAGTGCCAGGCCTTTGCTTTATCGCGCCGGGAGATGACCACCGTAGCCATGCTGAACGAGGATCATTGGTGCCCGACTGCCCTGATGGCTTATGGAATGGTACCCAAACCGGAGTCGGTTTCTCAATGGAGCCATCCCTACGAGAGTTTTGAGGAGGGGAAGTATGTGGGGATTGTCACCGCGCCCTTAAAGCTGGCCAATTTCATGCCTGACGTGGTGATCATCTTTTCCAATCCCGCCCAACAGCGCGGACTGCTTCTTACCATGCCCATCAAGGATGTTCCTCTCGTAAAGAGCCATTTCTTCCCCCCTTCCTGCGCCTATTCGGTCGTGAATCCGATGATGGACGGCAAATACTGGATCGTCCTGCCCGATCCCGGAGATTATCAAAGGGCTCTGACCGGAGAGGATGAAATGATGCTTGCCGTGCCGCGTGACAGGATGAAGACCTTGATGGCAGGCCTAATAAAAAACGAAAACGGACCTTTCGCATATCGTCATCACAACATGTTTATGCAGCCGGATTTTGAACGGCCTGATTTCTACAAACAGATGTTCAAATCCTGGGGACTGAATTCGGATTAAACAGTAAAATCTCTATTCGCAATAGGATCTTCAGAAAGCGGATAACCTGGAAGTAGAACAGGAGGGCATCAGTCATGGGTGAAAGTCAAGAAGGTCGTACAGCACAAACGGGATCCGGGGTAAGGATTGTTGCAGTCATTGTAATCGTGGCTGTAATCGCAGCCTTTGCCGTATGTTATTTCAGATACGGCGCCCTTGAAAAAAGGCTGCAGCGCGTTGAGGATGTTCAGGCGATCGAGAGGCTGCAGTACGCGTACAACTACTATGTCGAACACATGATGAAACAGGAAATTATCGATTGTTTTTCCGACAGTCCCGATGTCCTATTGGACTGGCTTGAAGGTAAATGGAAAGGCAAGGAGGGCGTAAAAGAATATTTTAACGTCAACCAGGTTCCGCCTGCGGATTTTCAACATCAACTGATTCCGTCGGCAGGTCTGATTACCGTCGCTCCCGACGGGAAAAAGGCCAAAGGAAGATGGTATGCGTTCGGCGGCGTCATGATGCCCTCGCGGGAAAATGAAGGTACCGTTCAAACCGTCAGCCGCTCGTTTATTAACGGCATATATGAAATCGGCTACGTTAAAGAAAACGACATATGGAAAATACTGACCATCAAATGGACCATTCCCTATGGCGTACGGATAAACGATGGATGGATTATGCCGGAAGATATTGCAGGGCCGATGCTGAAGAATCAGCCGGCGCCGGGTAATCAGGCGATAGTCCCTGATATTCCGATGGATCCTAATGATTTACGTTACGTCACAGGCTATATTTTGCCATACCATTTCACGCATCCGGTGACCGGTAAGCCGACCAGTGAAGCAACCCGGAATGAACGGTTGAAACCCTTGGAGCCCTAATCCGGGTTTCAAATATCAGAACAGCCTTGTAGAGGGGCTCGGCGTGCTGTGCCCCGCGCAGGAGATCCATATACTTCATTCCTCTAAAATGAAGAAGCGTTTTTTCATATGACCTGTAAAAGAAAATCATCCGGTGATTCTTCTCTAGGTGAAATATGCCAATGTCGGTCAGTTAATTTTTCCAGAAACCGGCGATCATGACTGACCAGGAGCAGGCCACATGGGCAACCTTCAAGGGCCTTTTCAAGGCATTCAATTGAAGGAAGGTCCATGTGGTTTGTTGGTTCATCCATTATTATAAGATGGGGTTCACTGGCTATACCGGTTGCCAGCAGCAATTTGCGAGTCTCTCCCGGGCTTGGTTGTCGGCTCTCCAGCAGCCTGTGGGGCCGTGATCCCAGACGACTTACCACTGCCATCATCTTTCCCAGTCTTTCCCCTGATAATTCAAGAGCTCTTGACATTATTTCTTTTGAAGACCCCTGATCAATCTCCTGGGGTACATATGTTAATCGATTCCATGGTATATCCAGTATCTTTAATATATAGCGGATCAAACTGCTCTTACCCCCACCATTCTGGCCGGTAAGGGCAATTCGGTCATCAGGACACATTAGAAGCTCAGGGAAATATAAATGCCGACTCCCGCCAAGGTGAATCATCCCATTTGGCAACCTGAAAAGAAAATCCTTTTTTGACTTTGATCCGGATACCCAAATTCCCATCTCATATTTCTTCTTTACCTGTATTTTTTCCAGTTCCTCTTGTGCCTGTCTAACCCGGCCATTCATCTGGTTTAACAGTTTGCCCCCTGTCCCGTCCTTTCCGGAGATACGGGCGCGATTTCGTTTGAAACGGGCATCATGATCTTTTATCGCCAGTCCCCTCTTTGAACGCATACGGTGAGATCTGCCGGCAATATCTCTCCGTTTTGATGTTTCCTTTTTTAGTTTAATAAAGGTCTGTTTTTTAGTGGCATACTGGTTTTTTACATATTCTTCATCGGAAATTGCCTGTTGAAACCCATTAGTATAATTTCCTGAACGCAGTATTGCTTGGGGAGGATCGACAAAAAGACATTGATAACAGAGACTATCCAGGAGATCCCGGTCATGACTGACAAGAAGACCCACACCCTTGTATGTTTCCAGGGAATTATGAAGGAGCTCTCCGGCATAGCTATCGAGATGGTTCGTAGGCTCATCAATAGCAAGGACTCCTGGCCTGCGCCATAAGGCTACTGCAATCTGAGCCCGTTTTCTCTCTCCATGACTGAGTGTATCCCATCGATCAGGCCAATCAATGTCTAAATTTAGCTGCCCCCTGATCCTGCACGCGTCACTGTCTGTAGAAATAACCAGTTCATTCAGGAGTGACGGCATCTCATCAGTGCGTTGCCGGCAGTAAACAGCGTTTCCCGAACCTGTAACAGATCCTTTTTGGGGAGAGATGTCCCCGGTGGCTAATATCAATATGGTGGTTTTCCCGGCTCCGTTTGCACCGATTATTCCTGTCCATCCTCTGGCCAGATCAAATGAGAGCCCCTTGATTAAAGGAGAAGTCATAGTATCATAGGTGAATGATACGTCGCGAAATCGAATATATTCACTATCCATAACTGCCTCATTCTTTCCAATAGAAAAAGCCCGTCCGCTGGAGTTAAACCAACGGCGGGCTTTTAGAAGACCAAAACATTTATTAATACGATAATACCGTTGGAATCATATACCAGTACCCTTGTATGATTACCGGATAAAGATGCAGAAAAATCCAAAATTCATTTTTCCACAAATAATTCTAACGGCCGAGTTTCACTTTTTTATCCTCTGCTATTTTAATGGATTGAATTATATAATTGTTGACAAGAAGTTTCTTATTGGGGTGTGAGTATAGGAGAGGTTTGACTTGTGTGTCAAGCAAAATACGATCACACGATGTTGTATCCCGATTTCGTGAGGCGAAGATGGAAAGCTTGTGCTGAATTCTGGGTCCGCAAAAGACGCTGAAACCCGAATGTCGCTCTCCGAGCCGGAGGCCAGTTCATTAGCATATTGACCTGTTCTGGCGTGATTTTACCCTTCGACAGAAGCATCTTGAAGAGCTTGAGGCGGAATATCTCTTCCAGCCCCTTTGTCTCAAAATGAGGCGCAACCTTGAACATGCCATCCCTATAGAAACAACCGTCCGAACAGAGAATATGGAAATGAGGATTATATCCCAAGAAGTCTCCGAAGGACTGAATGGTGATAGCCGCCCCTGGGACAGCATCGTCTTCGAATATGGCTTCCTGCAAAATGCCTTCAGTAATCCCCTTCAGAAGCGATTAAGCCGGGGAAAAAGCTTCCGGTCATAGGAAGAGTAAGGCCTCAAAATTGAGATTCTTGGCAAGATAGAGAAGAATCTGTTAAGAATAAAGGTCTGATCCCTATGTTCTTCTGAATAGATTACCTAGAAAAAATGCCTGGCAAGTGAATTTTTCGGTGTTCGGGTGCGTATAACTAGGTAAAGGACGGTGAATATGAAAGTAGTCAGCATCGCGGCGGCGGCCGCAGACCAAGGTATGTCGATAACAGATGATTTTCACGAATTCTACCAGCTCTACTCGGGGCCGGTATACCGCACCGCGCTACGGGTGACCGGAAACCCGGTGGATGCCGAGGATATTCTGCAGAACGTATTCCTGCGGTTCCTGAACCGAAAGGTTACGCTCGACCCCAGCCGTTCCCCAAAAGCCTATATGCGCCGCGTGGCCACAAACGCCTCGATCGATCTGCTGCGCCGCAAGGCTGCCAAGCCTGAGACCGAACTTGAAGAAGGAAGGGACAAAAGCGCGCCGAGGAGTTCCCCCTTTCTCAAGGAAATGTTGCGAAGCGCGCTCACAAAGCCTCCACCACAGGACGCGGAGCTTTTCGTGCTCTGCTACCTGGAAGGCTATACCTATGAAGAACTAGCCGGCCAGTACGGAATCGAGCGCGGAACCATAGCCAGTAGGCTTCACCGTATTAGGGCTGTCCTGAAAAAAGAATTAAGCCTGTAAAGGAGATCACGTTATGACGGATAAACTTTTCGATGAATTGGTAAATGAAATCCGTGAGGAGGAGATTCCGGCGGAACAAGTCGCTGCTGCCCGGGAGCGTGTTTGGCAACGGCTGGCCGGATCTGTTTCACTGGCATGTGTCGAGATCCGTCCTCAGTTGACCGATTATGCTGCGGGACGTCTCATGGAATCCCGGCGTTTGCTGGTTGACGACCATCTCAGCCGTTGCGTGGAATGCCGCCATGCCCTAGCCGAGCTCAAAGGTAAGCAAAAAGTAGTCGTGATACCCCAGAGGAGATCATTTCGCTGGACGGGCTGGATGAGCTGGGCTGCCGCCGCAGCAGTCATCCTCATGGTACTCTATATGGGACGCGGTCATTTTGACTCATGGCTGGCCCCTTCCGGACCAAGCGCCACAATTGTTTCTCTTTCCGGTGACCTTTACCGGCTTCCGGAGGAACGCCTGCCCGTCGGCAGTAACCTTCAGAAAGGTGATATCATCCGAACAGCAAGAGGAGGGCACGCCGTTCTGAAATTGGCTGACGGTTCACGAATAGAGTTGAACGAACGGACTGAACTTGCCGTACACACCGCCTGGAGTGGTGCCACTATACGTCTCAGTCGCGGTGATATCATGGTTCAGGCTGCCAAACAGCGGCGTGGAAATATGCGAGTCATAACCCATGATTCAATCGTCTCGGTAAAAGGTACGATCTTTTCCGTATCCAGTGGTGCCGCCGGTTCACTCATTTCAGTACTGGAAGGTTCTGTCGCTGTTTCTCAATCCGGTAAAGAGGAAGTTTTGACCCCGGGCCGGCAATCTTCCACCAGTCACACCCTGAAGCAGGTAGCTATAGAGGACGCCATTTCCTGGAGCCAGGATGCTGAGAAATATTACAGCCTGCTTGCGGACTTCATCCGAATCGAGGAGCAACTCGCCGACATTCCTGGACCCGCTCTCCGTACTGAGGCCCTTCTGTTGCCATATATACCTGCCGGCACACAGGGCTACTTTGCCGTTCCAAACCTGGAAGATAGGCTCCACCATGCCTTGGACCTGATTGAAGAGTATTCCCTTGAAAACGCCGTGTTTCAGGAATGGTGGGCCTCCAACGAGGGGCAAATGCTGATGGAGACACTTGGAAGAATCCAGAGTTTCGCATCGCTCCTTGATGAAGAGGTGGTCGCCCTGATTACAGAAGATCCGGTTGACAGCGATCGCAAAATCCCGCTTCTGATGGCCCATGTTCAGCCGGGCAGCGAACCTGACCTGCGAGAAGCTTTGGATGAAATTTTCAGAACCGGCCCTGAAGCACCATATGAGATTATCCAGGACCTGTTGTTGGTTTCCGGAAAAGAATCACATTTGGAAAGCATTATCCCGCTACTCGGTAGTGGAGCTTCATCTCCCTTCGCCCAGGAGATCGATAATTACTACCAAAGAGGTGTAAGTTGTCTGATGGGAATGGATGTCAGCGCACTCACCGCGAAATTTCAGCAGAGTCTGCCGAGTCAAGTCATTGGCTTGTCCAACATGCAGTATCTTTTCTTTGAGGGGGGCTTCGGCAGCGAACGGGACGAAATAGAAACTACTTTGTCTTTTCAGGGTCCCCGCAGCGGCATATTATCCTGGCTGGCTCCGCCGGCAGCTGCGGGATCCATTGAATATGTTTCCACTGAGGCACTCGCTGTTCTTTCGGCCTCTACTCGAAATCCGCGCGAGGCCTTTGACGAATTGCTGGAGATCATTGGCCAGAACAGTGAGTTCATCACTCGTTTGGAGGAATTCGAGTCGATGACCGGTATCTGGGTGGATGAAGACATTGCTTCATCTTTAGGCACCGACTTCACCCTGGCGGTTGAGCGTGTGTCCATACCGATACCGGAATGGGTGATGGTTTTCGAAGTGATCAGCCCGGACACTCTGGATGAGACGGTTCATCGCCTGGTCGATGCGTATAACCAGTGGTTGCCGCCTGAGAAAGCCGAGGCCATGCTGGTTTTTACCCAGGAAATAATCGACGGACGATCCTGGAACTCCTTGAGGGCCGAGATCGCCCCGGTTACTCTTTACTGGACTTATGACAGTGGCTACCTTGTTGCTGCCATGGACCGGGCACTGGCTGATCGAGCAATCGCCGTCCGTGACTCCGGCTTACAGCTGATCCACTCGGCCGAGTTCCAACAACGTCTCCCGATCAGCGCCGGTCTGCACAACTCCGGGCTTTTCTGGTTCAACAATAATGAGATGTTGGCTGAAATGGCTTCCATGGTTCAGAGTCCTGTGCTTTCCGAACTGATTGACAGCCAGGAGCCCTGTCTGGTAATGGTGAACGCAGAAATGGAAGAGATTCGAGTGGCCAGTCGTACACGCTTAGGATTTGCGAGTCTATTTCTCGGCTCTCTGTTAACGCACGTTCCTATTGAGCAGAATTGAAGCAGCAAAAGGCAGGCAATTGCACACAACACCGATCATCGAACTTCAGGATTTGCGAGTCAGACTGGGACGGCGGGAAATTCTTCAGGGAATTTCCTGCCGTCTTGGTGCCTCCGGGACCGGTAAGGCAATCGGATTGCTGGGCCCGAACGGCGCCGGTAAGTCCACCTTGATTCTCACCCTTTTGGGTTTCCACAAAATCTCCGCCGGCAGCGCCCGGGTTTTAGGTCTTGATTGCCTTTCCCATTCCCGGGAAATAAAGGCTCGTATCGGCTATATGCCGGAAAATGAGGCCTTCATTGCCGATATGACGGCCGTTCATTTCCTTAGAATCATGGGCGAGCTCTCCGGCCTGCCTCACCGTATCGCCCTGGAAAAAGCCCACGAAGTCCTATTCCATGTCGGGCTTGGAGAGGCTCGCTACCGAACACTTGGCACCTATTCATTGGGCATGAAACAGATGGCCAAGCTGGCCCAGTCCATTCTGCATGGTCCGGAACTCCTTATCCTCGATGAACCCACCAATGGACTCGATCCGGCAGCACGCCTCCGTATGCTGAAGCTGATCCGTGAGATGAAAGAAGAACACAACATGAATGTCGTTCTCTGTTCCCACTTGTTGCGGGATGTGGAAGAAGTCTGCGACGAGGTTATTATCCTTAATGAAGGCCGATTAGTGCATCAAGCCAATCTCGAAGAAGAGCGCCATACCAATCGCCGCTTTATTGAGTTGGAAGTGACCGGTGATGACGGCGAACTGGCTGACGCGCTTCAGGAACAGGGTGCCGAGGGAGTAAACGAAGGAGGTGGTCGCTGGCGCATTGTATTTCCACCAGGCATGGAGCTCGATGTCCTCTGGCAACTGGTTGCCCGCCAGAATCTGGCGATCCACCATCTCACTCACCGCCGCGATTCGCTTGAGGAGATCTTCCTAAAGGCAGTCGGACACCTCGAACGGTCTGAGAAAAGCACCCCTGAACTCCCGGAGAAGGAGACAATCGATGGCCGTCTATAGACGAGGATATGACCGCTACCAGGGTCCAATAACCGGACGCTTGTCACGGCTATTGGTACTTCCCAAGTACTCCTGGCATCGCGTTCTGCAGCAACGATTGGTGGTAAGTCTTCTGGTGGGGGCCATGTTCTATCCACTGGGTTGTATCGGCTTTGTTTACCTTTCCAACCATACAGAGCTGCTCTTGAATTTTGATTCGGGATTTAAGGAATTCTTGCAGATTGATGGCAACTTCTTTCTCATATTCATGAATGTGCAGGGGGTTTTTGCCATCATTCTTACGATCGTTTCCGGACGGAATTTGATTGCTCCTGACCTTTCCAATGGAGCCCTACAGTTGTATTTCAGCCGCCCGCTTTCCCGTGCCGAGTATGTTCTTGCCCGTTTGCTCGTCCTGCTAGGCCTGCTCTCTCTGATTACATGGATTCCAGGTGTTCTAATATTTTCTCTGCAATCGGGAATGGCAGGCTGGAGCTGGTTTGCACAGAATTGGAATCTGGGCCTAGGTGTTTTCATCGGTTCAATGCTATGGATCCTGCTCATCAGTTTGATTGCATTGACCTGCTGGGCTTATATACGCAGGAA
>Ga0307419_10001431_pt1 | contig 12256 bp, 10 predicted proteins | sample SalMarWE160230MG_2_FD_202512 | JGI IMG/M metagenome (GOLD analysis project Ga0307419, IMG submission 202512) | Salt marsh sediment microbial communities from the Plum Island Ecosystem LTER, Massachusetts, United States - WE1602-30 | ecosystem: Environmental > Aquatic > Marine > Intertidal zone... | reverse complement strand
CGACCTGTTCGGCATGTGTACCTGATCCTACACCAAGATTAATATCTGCTTCCGGTATCTCCAGTTCCTCGAAGAATGATTTTGACATACGGTCGTCGTAGTGTTGACCGGTGTGGACCAGAAGATGAGTAATGCGTTCATTGTCAGAAGAGGGCGGGAGGGGGTGAGCCTCCTTCGCCAAGGCTTCGGAGGCCGAAGGGGGGGTAAAACCAGTATTAGAATGTATATTGTAATTGTCTATTGCCCTGATGAAAGGAGCTATTTTCATGAAGTTGGGGCGGGCACCGACAACGGAGATGATTTTCATGGAGTTTTTGGGAGTAAAAATATGATTTTTATCCGAATTCAGTGGTTGGGAAATAAGATTGCTTCGTCACTGCGACGAAGCAATCTCAAACAACATACAGTATCTAAATTAAAAAAAATAAGAGCCTGAAATCTGGAATCTGAAATTTGGAATCTTGTTATTTCAAGAACGACGGCAACCCGTTCTGACCGGTTTTAATCTTATAAGCAAACTTGAAATTCAGGAAATAGTATATGTCGTTCGACTTCGAATATTGTGAGGAGTAGCCGTCAATATTATCTGAAAAAACATATCTTCCTCCCAGTTCCACTCCAAAATTAAAAATATCGGAATAAATCATATCCACTCCGAGACCGACAGGTATAACTGCTGTAAAACCATTTGTTTTTGTAGCTAAGGGAGCAAGAATGTCATTAGGTTTTACATGGTACGAAAGTCCTCCCACCCCGGTAAAGACATAGAAGTCGATCAATGAGAAGAATGACAGGGAAGTATTTTCATCTCCTTTTATTACCAGAAAGCTGTTTTCCCCTTTATTTTTAAGAAAATAATATTCGCCGATCAGGGCAGGTTCAAAAAAGAGTGTCCTCGATTCAAAGTCCCTCTCCACGTTTGAACCTCTTTTATCTGTTGAATGGAAATACCCGAATGAAAGGTTTAGCCTTGCCGACACATCATCCAGTATCCGGTATTTAAAGCCGGTATTTATGTTGAATCTTGTATGTCTGAAGGAAAAGTCCCTCAGGCCGAGCATATTTTCTCCCCGTGAGAATCCGCCTATATCACCGAAGAACTGTGTGGTACTTAGTCCGGCAGACACTTCATATCTTCTGAGTTTCCATAACTGGGCATTTGCCCCGCGAGGAATGAAAGAAAACAGAAGGACTATTATAAGGACCTTTCTCATAATATTCATATATCTTACTGATTATCAAAGTTACAAAAAATACTGATATGTCATATTAAGTTATGAAGGGATTCTGCTGACGCCGATTTGGCTTCGCACTTCGGTTCTTCGTTTGCCCCTAACCCTAAAGGGTGCGAAGAACCGAACACCGTTTGCGGTGGAGCACCCTTGTACAATTTATTTGAATAAAACAGATGAATAATATACAAAAAAATCCTATCTTTCACTTGTGAAAGCCAGCCCGGCACAAACATTATAAACAACATACGGAAGGTGAATAACCATCATCATACCGCTATTTTTCCTGACCTGTACGATCTGTACGGGAAATATAATAACCATAATATGTCTGATAATCATGAAAGAAATTGCTAAAACAATGATCCAGGCGGCTTACCTGTTAAGCCACACATGGAAGATCTTTAAACGGTGTATCATCAACATTGTTATCTTCGGAAGTTTTATCATCCTGACAGGATGTGCCACGGTAAAGTTTTACTCCGATCCTGATCTGAAGAATAAAACGGGACTGCGCTATTATACCCTCAAACCCTATCTTCTTGTGGAATACAGGGCAGAGAAGGATAATACGGTCAAAACATCTGTCGTGTATCTGCCGGACCTTGCAAATCCCCAGTACCTGGAGTTTAAGACCGGCATAGGCTCAAATGATATTAAGCTGACATTCACGAACAGCTCGCTTACCTCTTACGGAGTGGTCAGTGAATCAATGTTCTCAGAGACCCTTGAGGCCGTTGCATCCATGCTTTCCAAAAGCGCTTATGCGGCCCAGGCATTCACAGGCAAGGGAATGTCTGATACTGATGAATCCGGTACACACTTTAAGCTTTATGAAATTATTCCCGGCCGCGACGAAACAACCATAAAAGAAATCATCCCGCTTAAATAAAAATTAATCCGCAACCGAGCCGAAGGCGAGCTCGGCGAAGCCAATCCATAATCCATAATCCGCAATCCGCAATCCGCAATCCGCAATCCACAATCCGCAATCCGCAATCCGCAATATTACTATGAATCCCAACATGTTAAACAGAAAAATAGTCCTTGATGGAGCCTCCCGTACCGTGGGTACCGGCTGGCTTTCTCCCCTGCCTGACCTCCGCGATTATACCAACACTCATAATGAAATTAAAGTCTTTAACAGGAAACTGGGTCTGACAGCCAAAAACCACAGGCAGCAGCCTGTTGTTGATCTCAGGGAGTGGTGCTCCCCGGTAGAAGACCAGCTTAGTCTCGGGTCATGTACTGCCCATGCAGGTGCCGGCATAGTTGAGTATTTTGAAAGAAGGGCATATGGAAAGCATATTGAAGCTTCAAGACTCTTCTTGTATAAAGCCGCGAGAAACCTTATGCAGGTCACCGGCGACACCGGCGCGTGGCTCAGGGATACAATGGGTGCACTGGTTTTGTGCGGCGTGCCGGCTGAAAAGTACTGGCCATATAATATCGCGGACTATGATAAGGAGCCCGGCAGCTTTGTCTATTCACTGGCCGATAATTACCAGTCGGTAAAATATTTCTGTCATGATCCGCGGGGCTCTGACATGCAAGCGGCGGAGGTGCTCTCTTCCGTAAAGAAATATCTTGAGGCAGGCATCCCGTCCATGTTCGGCTTCTGGGGTTTTCAGTCATTTGAAGACTCCGATAAGCCGGGCGACATACCCTGTCCCTGTAAGGAAGAATCTGCACAATGGGGACATGCGGTTGTTGCGACAGGTTATGATGACAACCGGAAGATCAGGAATACAAAGTGTGACAAAGAGACAAAAGGAGCATTGTTGATACGTAACTCCTGGGGTGAAACCTGGGGCGAGAAGGGTTACGGATGGCTCCCGTATGAATATGTGCTTAACCGTCTGGCACTCGACTTCTGGTCACTACTGGAGATGGATTGGATTGATACGGGGGAGTTTGGCATCTAGGGTACAAGGCACACGCCCGTTTCAAAAAAAAGAGAGCCTTCTCCCGCACTCGTGTGGTCATGTGGTCTTGCGGTCATATACTGAAACCATTATTTGGCAGACTGCAGGACAGAACGACAGAGAGACGAAGCCTCGTGGAGCGGGACGACGAAGCAATCTCAAAGGAACCAAATTCCTTTGAATCTTGAATCTTGAATTAATTTCTGTTATCCAAACGGCCTATCCCCTCAAACCACGAACCGCAACTGTAATGCTTGATGTTGATTGCTAAACATTAAACTTTGTACATTTTGATTTTTATGCCGTTTTTACTATATTTATAGATAGTTATGAACAGTAAGAAAGATATTTCGAAGATTTTGAAACAGTGTTATTTCTGGGATGTTGATATCAAATCAGGGAAAGCTGTTTCAAAGAAACTTATTATAGAAAGGATCTTCAGTATGGGTACTCTTGATGAAGTGGCCTTTTTACTCGGTTATTACGGGAAAAAGGAGGTTGAAAAAATACTTCTTGATCTGAACTATATGGATCCCAAGACTCTCAATTTTGCATCAAAATATTTTGGCAGGTCAAAAACAGAATTCAGATGTTATACAAGGAAGCAGTCGATGCCTCAACTCTGGAACTCCTGAGGTCGTTACAATCGAAAGAATATCTTAAGGGATTTAATCTCGCCGGAGGCACAGCACTCGCATTATATAATGGTCACAGGAAATCAGCTGATATAGATCTCTTCTCCGACTTCTCTTTTGATACCGGGCAGATGCTGGAAGATATTAATCAGGATTTTGATTTTGTTCTTTTATTTTCAGCCCCCAATACACTCAGGGTAGCTATCGATGATATAGAAGTCGATATTATTGCACACAGATATCATTTGATAAATGACCCGGTTACCGAAGATAATATTAATATTCTGTCGGAACAGGATATTGTTGCCATGAAGCTTAATGCAATATCAACAAGCGGCCAGCGGATTAAAGATTTTATAGATATTTATTATCTTCTTGACAAATATGATCTTAAAGCACTGTTAAGATTTTATCTTGAGAAGTATAATCAAAAGAGCGATCTGCTTGTTCTGAAAAGTCTTATTTATTTTGAAGATGTGGAAGAATCCGAATTCCCTGTTCTGTTAAAAGACCCTGATCTCAAATGGAAAGATATCAAACGGAAGATTGAGGAAACGGTTATTGACTACACCCGGTGGAATAGTGGATAATGTTTTGTAAGAAGTGACCCATCCCTCCATGCCATCATTACCCCCAACCCCCCTAAAGGGGGGCTATAAACCCATAAGTAATTGGATTTCAATAGAATTTGGGTTTCAAGCCCCCTTTAGTGGGTGGTCCTCAGCAGGTTAGCTGATGGCCGGGTGTAATTCTTTCCGGAGGCAGGACTGCAAATACATTTTATCTATTATTTTATAGGGCTCGTAATTATAAAGGTAATTTGGTGGTTGGGGATTAAGATTGCTTCTCCCGCTACGCGGGATCGCAATGACGGTACTTTTATTGATATTACTGTTTAAACTTATATCCCATGTATCAAAGAATTAACGTCATTGCGAGGAGTGCAGCGACGAAGCAATCTTAATAATCATTTAGTATTAACTACTAAGGAGTTGAAGGAAATAGAAGAAGTTGAATAGTTAAAATCCGCAATCCACAATCCGCATTCCGCAATCACCCGAAGGGTGAATCCCCGGTCGCCGCATGCCGCATATTACACCTTAGACTATCAGATAGTCATTTGAAAAAATGCACATAAATACAAATAGTCGTTTGAATAAATGTATATTTGCACAAAAAGTCAAAGATGAGAAGAACAAAAATGACAGAACTGATAGACTGAAAAAACTCAGGTTCACGAAAACCTTTAATCATAAGAGGTGGAAGACAGGTTGGCAAAACCTGGTTAATGCAGGAATTTGGTAATACACAATATGCTCAGACGATTTATCTGAATTTTGAGAAAAACAAACGATTAAAAGCCTTGTTTGCCGATGATTTTGATATTAAAAGGGTAATCATAGCTTTACAGGCGGAATCAGGTTTAACCATACATGCTGAAAACACTTTATTGATTTTCGATGAAATACAGTTTGTGCCGGAAGCAATAACTGCTTTAAAGTATTTTCAGGAGGATGTCACCGGGTACAACATTGTGTCTGCCGGTTCATTGTTAGGTGTAGCGCTTCATTCTGATATCTCTTTTCCTGTTGACAAGGTAGTATTCATGGATTTATATCCTTTGACTTTTTTAGAGTTTCTTGATGCAATTGGAGAAAGCGCTCTTGCGGAAATACTACATAGCGCTGACGGGAAATTGATAACGGCGTATAAATCAAAGTATATTGAACGGCTCCGGCAATATTATTATGTTGGAGGTATGCCCGAGGCTGTTTTGAAATTCAGCGAAAACAGTAATTTTAAAGAGGTACGTGATGTTCAAAAGCAAATATTAGAAGCGTATGAACAGGATTTTTCAAAACATGCTCCTGTAAATATTGTTCCTCGTATCCGTATGTTATGGAATTCAATACCTTCACAATTAGCAAAAGAGAATCGAAAGTTTATTTATGGAATAATAAAAGAGGGGTCGAGTGCAAAAGATTATGAAATAGCTCTATCCTGGTTAATTGATTGCGGACAGGTTCATAAAGTATGCCGGGCAACTAAGCCTGCTATACCGTTAAAAGCTTATGAAGTCAGAAACGCCTTCAAATTGTTTCTTGTGGATATTGGATTGTTAGCAGCAATGGGAGATATTGATGCTAAAACACTTCTTGAAGGGAGCAAAATATTCTCGGAATTTAAAGGCGCCTTGACCGAACAGTTTGTGTTTCAGCAACTTCATAGTACAGATGAGTATATACTTTACTACTGGTCCGCTGAACGTTCTACTTCTGAAGTCGATTTTTTAGTCCAGTATAATGGTGGTGTTGTCCCGATAGAAGTTAAAGCGGAGGAGAATTTACAAGCCAAAAGCTTAAAAGTTTATATGGAAAAGTTCAGTCCAAAGGTTTCTATTCGCACTTCAATGTCCGATTTTCGCAAACAAGACCGGCTTACTAATTTACCATTATATGCTATAAGTGAATTAAAGGGAGTAATATAAATTCCGCACACCTCGCGTCTTCTTAAGACATAAAGACAAACGACCTCAGGTATTCTACAGGGAGCAGTTTAAGGGGGATTGAATTGCTTCGTCTTCTCTTATACTCCGTAGCCTTGGCGAAGGAGGTACTGCGCGGACTCGCAATGACGGTACTGTTATTGATATTACTGTTTAAACTTATATCCCATGTATCAAAGAATTAACGTCATTGCGAGGATCCGCGGAGACGAAGCAATCTTAAAGGAACCAAATTCCTTTGAATCTTGAATCTTGAATCTTAAATGGCTAAGGGTGTAGAGCTAAGAGCAGAGAGCAAAACCAGGAAGTGCCTTTCGCCCTTTGCCCTTCGCCCTTCGCCCCCGGATGTAACTTATTCCCAAATTCCCCGTATATACTATTGTTTTAATTAACTTTGTATGACATATATAGGTTTAAACTAAATCGAAATAACATGGAGAAATATATAAGATTTAAAAAAATCATGTTTTTTCCCTTTTTCATTTTTATTTTAATAAATGGAAGTTTTGGGCAGAAAACATTACCTGTCTACGAAGGGATTGATTATACTCCCGGTACTCTGGTTTATGATAACACAAACTGGTGGTGCCTGAATACCACCCCAATAAATGACGTGACAGTTGCTTCTGGTAGTTTATCATATTCCGGATTGCTTGAATCAACTGCAAATAAAATCAGTGTGAGTGGTGCCGGGGACGATTTTGTAATCTGGTTTGGCGATCAGCCAGCAGATATTATAATTTATTATTCATTTATTTTTCAGGTGACAGATCTAACCGGGATTAATCAGGTTACTCCAACGCATCTGGCGGGATTTTCAAATGCTCCAAATACCTCATCTGCCTGGGGATGCAGCTTCATTATTCAAAAAGATGCATCCGATCCAACCAAATTCAATATTGGACATGGCACAAGATCAAGTCTACCGATATGGAACATGTCAGCAGGTAATCCGGTTCAATACTCCATTAATACGCCGATTTTTATAGTTGCATCTTATGAAATAATTGGCACATATGTTACCGACAACCCGAATGATAAGTCAAGTATGTGGATAAATCCCTCCTCTTCGACTTTTGAAAACACTCTTCCTCCAACTGCAACAATAACCGGAGATTTAACAGGTAGCGGGGTAAATGATATTAATCCTGTAAACAGGTTTTACATCAGACAGGAAGCTATAACAAGTACTCCTAATATTGATATGGATGAAATAAGAGTCGGTTTAACCTGGGCAAGTGTAACCCCGAAATCTATTGCAACAGGTACAGATGATATCTTCAATGAAAGTCCCGGAGCAATTATTTATCCCAATCCTGTTATAGATGTTATGAAGATTGATGTAAAAAGTTCTGATATCAGCCTTATGGAGGTTTATAACCTTACGGGGAAACGGTTAATAACAAAAGAAATCTATCAGGGAATAACAAGTGTTGATTTAAGCAATCTCTCAAGAGGGATGTACCTGGTCTATTTTAAAGGGTCAGGAGGTTCCTATTTTAAAAAATTTATTAAGAAATAGATTTAGAGGCAACAGGCGTTTGGCCACGGGATTTAGGTTATCTTAATGGGCCATACTCTGTTGGGGGTGCGACGAAGCAATCTTCATAATCATTTAGTATTAACTACAAGAAGGGTTGAAGGGAGTTGAAGAAGTTGAAAAAAATAAATCCGCTCCCGCTCTGCGGGATGTCGTCACTGACGTTCCTCCAAATCCGCATTCCGCAATCACCCAAAGGGTGAATCCCCGAACGGGCTCTGGAAAGGCTCATCGGCACCTTTGCTGCCGCCACCCCTGGGATCGGGGTTGGGAGGAGTAGTCATCATGACAAGCGAAATGGAGTTATCCAGGATCATCCTGGTAACAAGGGGCTTAATGTATGATTTCTTAGATGATATTTTCCGGTCTATATTCTTCAAATGCAAAGAGATGTTTCAGAATTACAAATGTATCTATTTTAATAAAAGTTACAAATTTCAGATTTTAGACCCCATATTCCAAATTAATTAAATCTGAAATTTTGAATTTTGAATCTTGAATCATATTTCGCCTATTTCACAATCACCTTTCCAACATATCTCTTCACTCCGGCCTGTATCTCAACAAGATAAACACCCATAAGGTTAAAGGTTGGTATTTGATTAATTGAATTTTTCCAGAACTCAATATTTTTCTGTTCGGTTACAGTTTTTCCAGCCAAATCAAAAACCTTTACTGAACCGATCCTGCCATCCCATCCATTATTCATGGTCTGGATGTTAATAATATTATCAGTAGAAAATATATTAAAAGGTTTATTATTAAAAGTATTGTCGGGTATATCTGTCGAAACATTGCTAACGGTCAGGATGAACCGGTTTTCTATGGTCCCTTGAATAGCATTGAAGGTGTAATCAGTAACTTCATTAAGATTAACAGTATAATTCTGCTGAATATCCTTCAGGTAAACTGTATAATTATCCAGACCTGTAATTGTTGTTCTTTTAATTGAATAAGTTCCATCGGCAGGGATTACAATGTAAACAGGAATATCCGTTTTTATTTCCGGGAAGGGGATAGTGTTAATACAATAATCTTCAGGTGTTAAATGTGTATAAATCTGTGCAATTCCGGTCTGAGATACCCATTTAGAGGCATCAAACTTACCATCAAAAAGGGAGGTAGATTCATCTTTGAATCTTATCACAGTTTCATCATTCCTGTTTCCCTGCCATATTTCAAGCCTGATCTGTGGAGTAACAGATCCCTTTCCCTTGTAATAGGACTGACCGGAATGGACTTTTGCAGGTGAAAAACCAATAGATTGACTGGCCGCATCTGTCTTTACAAAGAAACCCTGTAAGGGTGGAATAAACTGAGTTCCGTCATTAACTCCATCACCATCTACATAACCAGCCAATGCGTCATTTATTGTGTAATAAACGGCATTTCTGACAGATCCTCCTCCCGACCAATCAACAGCTTCCCAATCAAGTGAGCATGTAAGTGAGTTACCAAGAAGATTCCAACCTGCCAGAGTTTCAGCAATTCCTGTGTTGAATTGTAGATAAATAGTCCCTAATCCTGAAAGAAGTGATGTTGAAGTTAATACTGCTGTTGAGGCATCAGTGGTTTTGCGAAAAAAATTATATCCTCTTTTTTCATCAAGAGTATAAAATTCGTCTGAGGATTGAGGATCAGATCCATCCCATCCGTCATGCCACTGCCAACCCTGAAATTTATCTGTTGTTACCCTGGAATCATCATAACGCAGCAGGTTATACGGATTAATATTTGTCATCACTGTTTTGCTCATAGTTTGGGGGACTGCCATATAATGCCATCTGTTAGGTTCAGAAGGAGGATTTTCACCCCCGGTAAAATAAATTTCAGATTTAACGGTGCCTGAACCCGGAAAGCTGTTGAACAAAAGCGAAAACATCTTTGTTGCATTAGATTTGAGTTCCAAAGTTCCATTGTTTGTAAGAACATCCAGAGTAACCTGTGCTCCAGGTTCAACTATCATGAATTTACTGTCACCAATCGTATAATCTTGTGATGTGGATACATTAGGATATCTACTTAACCCGGTTGGAAAATACACATCCCCGGTACCATTATCAGGGTCAATACTGGCATCCCAGTTTGTAGGGGTACTCCAGGTAGTAGAAGTTGCTCCGGTCCACCTGCTGTATTGAACTTCATATGCACCGATATCATACGTCCCTATGCGTGGACTTCCGTCATAATCACTTGGTACTGTTGGGCTTGGAGTTGTTCCTGCATCGCGGCAGGGAGAAATGAATTTTAAAGACCAATCGCCAGAGGCTGCATTGTTAAAATGATCATCAGCAATATCACTTATAACAATAGAATATGTTGCATTTGCTGGTTTTGTTGTTTCAAATGCACAATAAGTTACAGTACATTTTGTGCCCGAGGCAGCATATTGATCACTTGAGCCCCAGAAGATGGAATTTACAAGTTTTGTTCCGGAAGACGAATAAGAAAAAAAGGCATCCCCGGGACGATCAGAGGTGTTTTCTGCAAACGTGCAGTTAGTAACATTAGCAGTATTGGAGTAACTCCATATCGCTCCACCACCATAGCTTGCATAACTTGTGCCGCTGCAATGGTTAGAATAAAAAATGCAATTTTCGATTAATGCAGTTGAACTACCATAAATAACCATTGCTCCTCCAGCCTCATAAGCCTCATTAGATTCAAAATATGAATTTCTGATAATGGTATTTCTTGTACTATTTATCATAACAGCACCAGCGAAAGTAGCATAGTTATCTTTAAAAATGCAATTTGTAATAATAACGCCGTTAAAATCTACCTGCAATGCCCCTCCTGCAAGAAGGGGTTGTTTGTCAGTCCCGGAAGAATAACCATGCTCGAGAATACAATTATCGAATGTTGAGGTGGCAGGGGTACCGGACATGCTCTGAAAAGATATATGTCCCCAATGACTTATTGATGGATCTTTTGTGAAGGTGACTTGAGAACCTGTTCCCCCTGCAGTTAATTGCCCTGTTCCGGTTATAAACAAGTCTGATGTAAGTTGAGTGAAAATCACAGTAATACCAGGATCAATGATCAGATGGCCATCAGTAGTTACAGTAAGATCAGGATTTGAGGATGTCCCAACATAAACTGTAGAACCGGAAAAATCACCCACAGACCACCGGACAGTAGTTGTAATTGATCCCCAAAACGGATTCCCGGATGATCCGTCTCCATTCACTGCATATGCAGAAACATAAAGGATTATTGAAGATAGAAAGATTAATATCCTTTTCATAATAATACTATAAAGCATATTAAAAGAAGACAGGTAATAAATAAAAAAGGTTGCATTTTGAAACCCTGTTATCAATCTGAGTACAAATATAATATTTATTAACAAATCATTGAAGAAAATGTTTGAATATTGACGAATAGCAGGACAATTGTGACCAATTGTCGGTTGAAAAAGTTAAAGAGGTTAAAAAGGCTGAAAGGGTTGAAAAACTCCTTAAACTTCTTCAACCTCTTCAACTTTCTCCCCAACAATGCAACTTCTCCCCCTTCAACCCTGTCATAAAAAAACTATACAAATTTTGTTGTTATATTAAATATTGAGTAAATTTGTTACTCATTAACCTGACCTGATGATAAACACGCTTATTACGTCACAGACAAGGATAAAACTGCTGAAGAAATTTTTTCTAAACAGCTGCACAAAGGCCCACCTCCGGGGACTTGAATCTGAATTTGGAGAGTCTTCCAATGCAATAAGAGTTGAACTTAACAGACTTGAGGGGGCAGGATTATTAAACTCTCTCCGTGACGGAAATAAGAAGGTTTTCCAGGCAAACAAAACACATCCGCTTTACATAGACATTCATAATTTAATATTAAAAGAGACCGGTATAGATCGTGTGATCGAAAAAGTGATACACCGTATGGGTGATCCTTTGGCAGTTTATCTTACCGGTGATTTTGCCCACGGCAAGGATAGTCCTGTTATTGAGCTTATCCTTGTGGGAACCGGGATAGACCGTGAATACCTTGCAAGAAAGGTAGGTCAGGCAGAAGAGCTTGTAGGAAGAAAGGTAAGCTATATAGTACTCGAACAAGATGAGGCAGGAGATTATTTAGAGAAATTTAAATCCAGCGATCTTCTCCCTCTCTGGAAAACAGAAAAGGACGAATTGCTAAAAGATTAAAATAAGGCGTTCTTAACTGTGCATGATTAGATAAAGGTAGTAAAACACAACATGTTAACAACAAGTTAGCCGCATTTATTGAATGTGACTGACGAGGCGAAAGCGTTTAGATATGTGCTCAACTCCGTTAGTAGACTCTTTATTGCTGGCATAAAACTTATTAATTTAACGTGAGTTCGATATAAAGTTAAAAAGATAAAGCCATTGATTGATCAATTATTTCCAGATTAAGTGATGGTTTTTTTGGCAGATAAGAATATGCTA
>Ga0307419_10001430_pt1 | contig 12263 bp, 9 predicted proteins | sample SalMarWE160230MG_2_FD_202512 | JGI IMG/M metagenome (GOLD analysis project Ga0307419, IMG submission 202512) | Salt marsh sediment microbial communities from the Plum Island Ecosystem LTER, Massachusetts, United States - WE1602-30 | ecosystem: Environmental > Aquatic > Marine > Intertidal zone >... | reverse complement strand
AGATGTACCGCAGGTTCTGTTTGGGGAAATGATCCAAAAAGTAGTTAGGGCCGAGATTGTGCCTACTGAAAGAGGAGTTGTGGTAGGTACAGAAGAATTGGAGCAACATGCTAGAGCCTTGGGCCTACGAATTACTGTATATGTTCATTCAGGCTCCGAGGTACAGGCGGGAAAGAGGATTGCATTGGTAACCGGGAATCCAGTCCAGGTAGTTCGAGGCGAGGATATCTTATTAGGGGTTATATCGAAGGTTTCAGGGATAGCTACTGCGGCGCGGGAAGCGGTTCAAAAGGCAGGCCATATTAAGGTCGTATGCGGGGGATGGAAGAAAATGCCCCTAAAACTCAAACAGGAGCTCCGTATGGCCCTCAAGGTGGGGGGTGCACAGATGCGTATCTATGCAGAGCCTTTTGTTTATCTGGATAAGAACTACGTACGTATTTTTGGTTCCCTGCAGAAAGCTATAGGCGCTGCGCGTTTGCTGCCAGGCCGGCCGATTGTTATCCAGGTGCGAGGTGATACAGGGCCTATAGAAGAAGAGGCGCTAATAGCTGCCAGGTACGGGTCACAGGTGATAATGGTAGATACTGGACATCTTGATGATGTAAGGTCGGTGTCCAAGGCACTTCAAAAGAGAGGCTTGAGGAGAAAAGTCCAGCTCGCCTTTGCAGGTGGTATTAAGCTCGATGATCTGGAGAAGCTATGTCATGAAGATTTAGATATCGTGGATATCGGACGGGCAATTCTTGACGCACCCCTTATGGATTTTCGTTATAATACTGTCAATATGGAGATAAGGAATGATGGACTTAAAACTATTTGAAAAAACCGAGCTCTATATTAACAATATACAGTTAACTAAGGTAAACCTTAATACGCTTTCAGCGACTGTGGCATCTGTGCTCGGACTCAATCCAAGCGATGTGGCGGTTGTAGATGTCCGCTCGGATACTATAATCCTGGATATCTTGCGAGAGAAAGTAGCCCTTGAACAAATTTTTGGAAAGGAAAAAGCCCTGGTGGCAGCGTTGGGTTCTGTTGGGGGTGTTACTGTTACCGAGAACACAGAGGTGGGTTCAGAAGGCCAGTTGGGTTTGATTGTTCAAGGTGAGAACTATAATGTCACAGATCTTTCCAAGAGAATCGAGAAAATCTCTCAACAGGTAAATTATTCTGTGCAGCGCCGGGCAATAGTTTTTCCTACTGGTGAAGAAATTATTGAGGGAAAGATCAAGGATACCAATACCCCATTCTTGGCAGACCTTTTGCGTGAGCTAGGTTATCAGGTTACCGTAAGTAAGCCTTTAGAGGACTGCCTCGATCTAGTAATTGGTGCCTTGAGTGGTGCTGCGGATATGGGATACGGGCTAGCAGTAACTACCGGGGGGGTAGGGGCAGAGGATAAAGACCATATCATCGAAGCAATCTTAACGCTTGACCCCACTGCTGCCACTCCTTATATCGTCCATTACACTCCTGGCCATGGGAGGCATCGAAAGGATGGGGTAAGAATTGCTGTAGGTAGTTTCGAGTGGACAACCTTTGTTGCCCTTCCGGGCCCTAATGATGAAGTCCGCCTCGCAGCACCGCTTTTGGCTCAAGGCCTCAGCGAAAACTGGGTAAAGGCCTTATTGGCTGAGGAGATAGTAAGGCCTTTACGTGCTAAGTTGGCAGATTCGGGAAACCTTCGTTCATTTTTGTCAAAAGAGCCCCAATCAGCAAAAGCCAATTTAAAATAACATCCAACGGTAGTTCAATTTATCAAAATGAGTTTGGGGCTGGGCAATATGATTCTTTTACACCTGGCTTTTTTATCTGTAAACTCTAAAACCTACAACATGATGTAAAGGTACATAGCGTTTACACGCCTTAACTGAGGATGAGCTCCTCGAGCGTTCGCTTGGGCACATGGTGGATATCACTTTGGTCTCGCCAGTATCTAATATCCTCTCCGGGCTCAACGTCTTCGAGGACAACTGTTTCCGCCGGTTTTCCCAGGTCCACAACGAGCCTGATCTTTAACTGCCCGGGGATATCGAGCTCTTCCCTGAGCCTATCCCTCTGAATCGAGCCAAGTATACATCCCCCCAGGCCTTTCTCTGTGGCACCCATGAGAATGGTCTGGGCGGCAATCCCCTCTTTCGCAAGGTGCTCTTGAGATACCAGAATGTCAGAGGTTTTCGCTCGGCTGCCCATGGTCAAGGTCGGCTCGTGTTCGAGAAAAATCAAAACCTCTGCCCACCTTGACGAATGCTTAATACCTACCAGTTTCCACATTAATGTCAAGGCGTTAGGGTAGGAGAGGTAATTGAGGTTGAGGAATTTTGATTACTGAAAAAGGCACACACGTGCAACACGAGGTCTTATGTCTATGCTAAATGAGAAAATAGGAAAGCTTCTGTGGCTAACCAGCCATAGTTGAGCTTATGACAATCCAAATTCCTTCATTTTCCTATAAAGCGTGCTTCTAGCAATCTTTAGATCTCTCGCTGCCATGGATATATTCCCCCCGCTTCGATCCAATGTCGACTTGATTATTTCTTTGAAACCCTGACCAAGAGACATTGTTCTAAACTCAGGGAGATTGTTAGCTTTCATACATATTCTCTCAGGAAGGTGAATCTTGCGAATGGTAATGCCCTGGGAAATTAATAATGCTCGCTCCATACAGTTTTCAAGCTCACGAATATTCCCTGGCCAATGGTAATTTGTTAAAATTTCAAGTGCCTCATCAGATATTTGGATCTTGTCAACCCCCATTTCCTTGTATTGCCGTTTCATGATGTGATCAATCAGCAATTCCAGATCATCCATTCTTTCTCTGAGTGGCAGAATGACGATCTCTACCACATTGAGTCGATAATAGAGATCTCCCCGAAAGTTAGAATTCTCTACCTCGTCCATCAGATCGCTATTGCTAGCGGCGATCACCCTTACATCTATAGGTATAGTACGAGTGTCACCCAATTTCATAATCTCGTTTTGCTGGAGGACTCTCAGTAGCTTAGCCTGCAGATCCAACGGCAGTCCGTCGACCTCATCCAAAAACAGTGTGCCATTGTTGGCAAGTTCAAATTTCCCAATCTGTCCTTCCCGCCTGGCACCGGTGAAGGCGCCTCCACGGTAGCCAAAAAGCTCAGACTCGATCAGGTCTCGAGGGATGGCGGCGCATGAAATGGCCACGAAAGGCCCATTTCTTCGGTTGCTGTGGTTATGGATTGCCTGAGCAAAAAGTTCCTTGCCTGTGCCACTTTCGCCGATGATCAGAACTCTCGAGTTTGTCTTGGCTGCAATCTTTGCCAATTCTATCTGTTTCAGCAGTGCCGGGTTATTTCCTTTTATATCCTTAAACTGATATTTGGCGTAGCTGCCGCTGATTTTCTTGGCGATGTTTATTACTTGATGCTTTTCAGTCAGGGTGACGATGGCGCCAAGAATATGACCAGAGGCGTTCCGAGTGGGGTCAACTGAGCATATGTAGCTTTTGTGGCCGGTGGGGCATATAAAGCCGATCTCTATGCTGGTAAAATAATTTCTGGCTTTGAGAGACCGAATGAGTGAATCTTCGGGCTGGACAACATCATCCAAGCGCCTTTCAACAACCGCTTCATCGTCCAAACCAAGCATTTTGGCGGCGGTGCTGTTAAGATGGGTGATGATTAGATTGTTATTGACGGCAATGACGCCATCGGAGATAGAGTTAAAGATCAAGGTTAGCATGGAGTTGAGCCGCTGCTTTTCCTCGATCAAGTCCTTTTCCCGAAGCTGGCTTTCAATGGTTTCGACGGCCGCTGTGACCAGGGCCAGCGTGTGCTTGTGTTTCCCAATGGATCGGCCCGAAAATGTTATGGCGCCGATGAGCCGTCCACGGCTATCGTATATTGGTGCGGAAGAGCAGGTCCAGGGATGGTGATGGATCTTGTAATGTTCCGCACCAGTGAGCTGTATAGGTTTTCCCTCTATCAGGCATACCCCAATAGCATTTGTTCCTGCATGCTCAATAGTCCTCAAACAGCCAGGCAAATAGTAGTTTTGCTTTGCCATTTCCAGGATGTCCTTGTCCCCGTGGACTACAAGAACATAGCCATCTTTATCAGTCAGAGTTATTATGAAGCCGGTGTGTCTGACTGATATCTCGATCATGTCCATCACCGATTTTGATACCTCGATGAGGTCTTTATTTCGTTTGAGCAGTCTGTTTAGCTCGGCGTTGGAGAGTACCGGTGGCGAGGCCTTACTGAATGGATCAAGCCCGATTTCACGGCACCTGAGCCACGACCTCAAGACCTCCGGCCTGACCTTTCGCCCAGGGGGAAGGCCTTTAAGAACCACATTCTCCCATGCACCCTTGAGCGAATCTTCAGCCAATGGAGCATTCTTGGTCACGCCTATTAAAGGGGTTATAGAATCCATACTCTTTTGGTCGGTTTTATATCCTATTTGAGATTAAAAGGTACTATAGGTATGGGTTGCTTTTACTCACGGATTTGTTGCAATAAACCAATAAACATTAGTTACAATATTAAATCGCTATAGTAAAGAATTTTGTCTTAATTTGAGACAGTAAACCTGAGCTGTTATCAAAAGGCAAGCCGATAGCGAGCGGTTCGGTAAAGCCCTTCGGCATGATAAGAGCTTCTAACCAATGGAGCACTAGCCACTCCATAGAACCCGCGAGCCAGTGCTCCAGCTTTATATTCAGCAAACTCATCGGGTGGGATATATTGGACTACTGGATGATGTCGCTCGGAAGGTGCGAGGTATTGGCCCAGGGTAAGCAAGTGGCAGTCAATCTCCCTTAGGTTGTCCATGGCCTTAAGTACCTCCTTTTTTGTTTCGCCTAAACCCAACATTAGCCCAGACTTAGTAACAAGGTGGGGCGAGTATGTGCAAGCCCGATTCAGAAGCTCCAGCGAACGCTGGTAATTTGCCTGAGGGCGAACTTGTGGGTATAACCGGGGTACAGTTTCTATGTTGTGGTTGAGCACCTCAGGTGCCGCAGCCAACACCATTTCCAGGGCCGCCCAGTTGCCGCCGAGGTCGGAAATGAGGACCTCTATCCCGACACCCGGGCTCTTTTTACGTATTGCCTCAATAGTTTGGGCAACGTGCTCACCTCCGCCGTCAACGAGGTCGTCCCTGGTAACCATGGTCACCACGCAGAATTTTAGTTTCATCTGAGCCACTGCCTCGGCGGTGCGCAGCGGCTCTTCGGGGTCGGGTTTATGAACAGGTGACTTGTCTATCGCGCAGAAGGTGCAGCGCCTGGTACAGCTGGGCCCGAGCAGAAGGAAGGTGGCGGTGCCTGCGCCGAAGCATTCCAGCTGGTTGGGGCAGTGGGCCTCCTCGCAGACAGTGCGAAGCCCCCTGTTCTTTATGGCGGTCACTACAGCCGCGCTTCGACCGCTCGGGGGAAGTCTTCGTCTGAGCCACGGAGGTTTTGATCCAGATATAGCCATTAAACCTATTTCCTTAAAAGATTTTTCCAAACGAGTTTTGATCTATTTTATGGGATATATATCCGATTGTCAATTTGGTTGGGAGCCAGCGAGGCCCCTTATGGAACGCGGATTCATCAGTAAAGGAAATATTTTTTTCTCTCCTTCCCCAGAATGCCCCGTCCTTTAGGACGGTGATGATCGGCCTTGGCCAAAGGCTATGGCGAGTCCCGCCATCCATTATGAGGATGCCCCGCTCTTCAGTCCACCGTTATCACAAGGCTACCGCTCCATATGTGGGTTCTCCATCACTCTTTGCTCAATCTGTTTTGATAGATTCCCTGGAATCATGTAAAAAACTTTGGGCTTGGCCCCTTCGGATGGAAGCAGCTCCACCGATTGTGAAAGCTTCCTTTGAATGGGACTCTGGGGATCTTCCAGATCTCCGAAAACCATTACCTTTGAAGGGCACGCTGCAACGCAGGCAGGCTCTTTGCCCTGCTCAATTCGATGGATGCAGAGCGTGCATTTTGATGCCTTTCCAGGGGGATGGACCCGGTAATTGTCCGGCTTGTTTTCGTATTCTATAGTATTTCCCTGAAAATAGTCCTCATCGGGATTAACATCGATGACGCCGTAAGGGCAGGCCTTAACACAATCACCGTGACCCTTGCATTTTTCATGATCGATGAGAACAATTCCATCCGGATTCCTGTAAATCGCCTGTTCCGGGCAGGCCGGTACACAGGGTGGATCATCGCAATGCATACAGGCAAGCCGGAAATAGACGATACGATCTTGCGGCTCGCTCTCCACTTCCAATATCCTCTGCCACCATACCTTCGGCGGCGTAAGGTTCTCCTCCTTGCAGGTTATAACGCACGTCATGCAGCCTGTACACCGGTTCAGATCAACGTGTATCCCATAGCGGGCCATGATTTGGGTTTTCTCCTCTCTTTTGTCATACAGGGTCAGGTCTTCGCCACCTCACAGGGGACCTCCTTAAAGGGGGGAAATCCTGAGATGGGATCGAACTGCCTGGGTATCAGTTCATTCACATTGGCCTTTGCCCATCCATGCATGATGCCCACAACACCGGGTGGAACCATAATAGTGGGCTTGGCCTTCACTTGAATTTGGCCACATGCCGTTTTCAGGGTCACCTCATCTCCCCTGGCAATATGCCTTTTCGTTGCGTCTTTGGGGTTGATTGTAACGAGAGGTTCTCGTTGGAGCTCTAACAGCCATGGCGCGTCGTCCCGCCACTTGCTGTGGGTAATATATGGCAATCGAGATCCGGAAATCAAAACCAACGGGAATTCCCCCGTGGTCTTAAGGGGTTCTTTGTACTCGGGTAAGGCCGGGTAACCATGTTTTTCCAGGGCCGTTGAGACCGCTTCGACCTTTCCCGTGGGCGTGGGAAAGCCCGGTTTACCGTCGAGCCTCATATTGCCGAGTTCGTATTTTTTGAACAATTCAGGAGTATTTGCCGGAACAAGGATCCCTTCATGCTGGTTTTCCCTCAAATCACCATAGGTGAGACCCCACATCTTCAGGATATCGTTGCAGGCCTCCTCAACGTTCCCGTTGAAGAATAGATCCGGGTATCCTAAGCGCACTCCTATATCAAGGGCGATTTGCCAGTCCTCTTTGCACTCACCGAGCGGTTTGACAGGTGTACGACCAAAGATCTGGCGGCCGAAAAATGCGAAGGGGGCCAATCTTTCGTAGTTTGTGGCGGCCGGCAGCACAAGGTCCACATAATCGTGCGTCGAGGAACGGTAGAAGTAGTCAACGGCCATAGCGAACTCCAGGCTCTCTATGGCCTGCTGGTACTCATGTGATTGCGGCCAGATCATGGCGTTGAAAGCCCAGCCGAGAAAGGCCTTAATCTTTCCCTCCTTTATCCACTCAACAAGATAATTGGTCTGCACCTCAAAGAATTTTTCCACCCAGGCAGGGAAGACTTTGAGGTCCAGTCTATGATCCATCATCTGAATCATCCTCTCCCTGAGGCAAAACTCCGGAGGTCCATCATACCAGGGGGCCATTCCTTCCAGGGGTGCGGTGGGCTTAGTGATTCCACCCGGGATATCGATATAGCCGCACACGGCAGGGACCATCAATATGGCCCGATGGTTGTTTGTGGCATTCAGATCATGCGTGGTTCCCTGGGCGCCGACCTTCAGGCCTCCTGGCCTGTGTGTAGCATAAAGGCGGGCTGCAGCAATAATCTTTTTGGCTGGAACCCATGTAATCTTTTCAGTTCTTTCCGGGGTAAAGTCCTTGACATAGCGCTTCAGCTCCTCGATACCATGGATCCACGTGTCACAGAATTCTTTGTCATGGAGCCCTTCTTTGAAAATGACGTGCATCATGCCTGCAGCAAGTGCTGCAGTCGTGGCCGGGCGGGGCCGCAAATGAATGTCAGCCAGTGTTCCGGCAGTTGGGGTGATTCGGGGATCCACCACAATGAACTTGACGCCCCGCTCCTTGGCATCTGCAAGCTCTCCGTGGCACATGAAAGGTTGGCCGGAATAAGCAGGATTCGTTCCCCAGATCAGCATCACTCTTGTTTCCTCGGTAGGGAGATTCCCCGTAGTTGGAAATCCATAGGTCAACAATTCAGCCAACTGGGCGGCCCTTCGGCAGGCAGTGGAACTCTCAGTGCCGTAATTGACCGACCCATAAGTGGCCGCCAAGCGCTGAACAGCAGCCCGTGGCTCCTTAGGATCGCCAACATAGAAGAAAACGCTGTGGGGACCATGCTCCTTTTTTATTCGTTTCAGATGGCCTACTATCAAATCATAGGCCTCATGCCAGGGAATTCGAACAAAACCAGGATCAGGTGATCCTTTTGGATTGGTCCGCTTCAGGGGATACGTGAGCCGGTTTGGATTGTAAAGGCGTTGGAGTGTGGCATAACCCTTGGAACAGAGGGGAGACGCGGGAAACCCAGGCCATGGTTCTATCCGGGTTACCACATCGCCCTTTTTGAAGAACTTTATGCCGCAAAATGGAACCTCATTACAGCCGTCACAAAAGGTGTATCCTACTTCTTCTTTCTCCTCAGGTGCTGTTGTCTGAGCATGAGAAAGAGGTTTAGCATCTCGCGGGGTGTTCTTCAGGTCCATACATGTTGCTCCTTTACAAGTAACCCGTTTGTTTTGAATTGGTTCATCATGCTTTCCTTTTACCTTTTTCTTGATCTATTAAATTAATTCATTACCTGAATCTTAGCAATAAGATAATGGATCAAAAAAGTCCCCAGTGGGCAAGCTGGCCTAATCATATTAAATATTGTTTTAAAATAAAACAATTGTCCTTTTTTGCAACATTTAACGGGGGATTTTTTAATATGTATTATAAAAATTTTTTATCGAAATTTCAATAGTATAGCTCAAATTTAAAAATGATTGTTTACTTTGGTATCTTGCTTGCAGAATAAAAATAAAAATTTAGCAGGAGAACATTCATGGAGATAAAAAAAGAGACACTCATCGAGTTCTACACTACAATGCTTAAGATCCGTCTCTTTGAGGAGCGGGTTATAGCCCTGTATGCAAGAGGCCTGATACCTGGGCTTGCCCATCTCTACATTGGTGAGGAGGCCGTAGCCGCCGGCGTATGCGCTGTACTGCGAGAGAATGATTACATTACAAGTACTCATCGTGGACATGGTCACGTTATTGCCAAGGGAGCGGACCTTAAACCAATGATGGCAGAGCTGTTTGGTAAAAAGACAGGCTATTGCAAGGGTAAAGGCGGGTCCATGCATATTGCTGATATGGAGATCGGCATCCTTGGGGCCAATGGGATCGCAGGTGGGGGAATTCCCATCGCCGTTGGCGCTGGAATGTCTGCCAAGTGGCGGGGGACTGATCAGGTGACTGTCTGCTTCTTTGGAGATGATGCATCGAATAACGGTACCTTCCACGAAGGCCTTAACCTGGCGTCACTTTATAGGCTCCCGGTCATTTTTGTCTGCGAGAACAATCGGTACGGGATATCGGTGGGTCAAGAGAAACAGCGACTTATTCAAGATATCGCTATTCGGGCTACCAGCTACGATATGCCTGGCGTTGTTGTAAATGGAAATGATGTGTTAGAGGTATATGAAGCCTCACTAAAAGCTGTGAAGAGAGGATGGGCCGGTGAAGGCCCCACCCTTATCGAATGCAAAACCTATCGTTGGCGGGGTCATCATGAGGGAGACCCGAACCAGGGTAGGCGTTACCGCACTACAGAGGAAATCGAGTCCTGGAAAGAAGGGGATCCCATTAAGCGAATGGCCCGCAAACTGATCGAGGATAAGATACTCACCAAGAAAAAAATGGATGACCTTAAAAATGAAATCCTCGAAGAGATCGAACAGGCCGTAGCCTTTGCCAATGAGAGTGAGTTTCCCACCATTGAGGAAATGTATGAAGACGTGTACATATAAGGAGATAGAGCGTAATGAGAGAGATAACTTATGCACAGGCGATAAATGAGGCTTTGCGACAATGCATGAAAGAGGACGAACGGGTAGTCCTGCTCGGAGAGGACATAGGTGTATATGGCGGTATTTTTCAGGTCACTGCGGGGCTCTTGGATGAGTTTGGTAAGGAGCGGGTAATTGATACACCTATTGCAGAAGCCGGATTCGTCGGTGCCTGTGTGGGAGCTGCCCTGACCGGGATGCGTCCGGTTGTTGAGATTATGTTTATCGACTTCACTACTGTGTGCATGGACATGATAATCAACCAGATGGCCAAGATGCATTACATGTTCGGTGGCCAGGGCAAGGTCCCGGTAGTGCTGCGAGTCAACATAGGGGCTGGCCGAGGTGCTGCTGCCCAGCACTCACAGAGTTTTCACGCATTGTTCATGCATATCCCGGGGTTATATGTGGTTGCACCGTCAACGCCCTATGATGCAAAAGGCCTTATGATCGAGGCAATCAAAAATGATAATCCAGTCATTTTTGTAGAGCATAAGAAGCTCTACGTTGAAAAAGGCGACGTTCCCGCGGAGGGTTACACGATCCCCTTTGGCAAGGCAGAGATCAAGCGGGAAGGGAGCGACCTAACTATCGTTGCTACGCATGCCATGGTTATGCGTTCGCTACGAGCGGCAGAGGAGGCGGCAAAAGAAGGTATCGATGTGGAAGTAGTCGATCCAAGGACCCTTACGCCATTTGACAAGGTGACTATCCTCAAGTCTGTCAAGAAGACAGGAAGACTCCTGGTGGCGGATGAAGGCCATAAAACTTGTGGAGTGGCTGCCGAGATTTCAGCCATGGTCGCAGAGGAGGGAATCTTTGACCTCAAAGCACCAGTTGTCAGGGTATGTTCACCCGATACTCCGGTTCCTTTCTCACCACCTTTAGAGCAGGCCTATATACCTGATGTGAAGGATCTACTGCCGGCACTCAAACGCTTAATGGAGTATGCCTGAGAGAGAGGAGAAATTTTCGTGGCTACTGAAGTTGTAGTCCCCATGCTCGGCATTACGGTCGAGAAGGGTACAATCGTTGAATGGTTGAAAAGTGAGGGAGACCTTGTGGAGAAGGGTGAGATCATCTTCATCGTTGAAACGGAAAAGGTGACGACCGAGGTTGAATCCCCTGCATCAGGAATCCTGGCCAAGATTATAGTTCCGGTTGGCGTCGAAGTACCTGTACTCACACTGGCGGCGGTCATAACCGAGCCTGGCGAGGAATTGCCAGCCGAATATGCTACCCGGGCCATTGAGGGTCCACCAGGTAAGGCAAAGGTTAAGACCCAGGGTGAACAGGCGCCTGTCTCCACGACTCCTCCACAGACCCCGGCTACACCTACTGGATCCATTGAGGCAGTGCCTGCTGCTAGAAAGCTGGCCCAGGAGAAGGGTATAGACCTGAAAACAGTAAGCGGCACTGGTCCGGGGGGAATTATTGTCATCCATGATGTGGAGGCAGCTTTAAAGCCAAGGGTTGAGCCTGCTGTTAAGGTCTCAACGCTAGCCCGTAAGTTAGCCGAAAAAGAAGGCATCCCCTTAGAAGGTATTGAGGGCACTGGAATTAGAGGCCGGATCATGCAAGACGACCTAAGACGGGCGGCTGAGGAGAAGGCGGCTCATGGGCTTGGCAAGGTTGTGCAGATGAATAGCATGCGCAAGGTAATTGCTCGCAGGATGGCAGAGAGCGCTGTTAATGCTCCCCATATCTATTTTTTCACTGATGTCTGGATGGAACCAATTCTGGATTTCAGGCAGGATATCCTGCCTGATTTTGAGAAGAAATTTGGATTGCGGCCGTCCGTTAACGACTTCCTGATCAAGGCAGTGGCTTTAAATATTCTTGATTTCCCAATTCTTAATGCTACTCTAAAGGGAGAGGAGATTCACATATTACCCGAGGTAAACATTTGCCTGGCAGTGGCCTTACCTGAAGGCCTTATGGTTCCAGCCATCGCTAATGCAGATAAGGTTGGGCTTGCAGGGATCATACAACAGCGGAAAGACTTAGTTCAGCGGGCCAGGAGTGGAAAGTTATCAATGGATGAACTTGAACGGGGCACATTCACTATATCCAGCCTAACGCAGTACGATATCACCTATTTCACGGCCATCTTGAACCCGCCTCAAAGCGGTATTCTTACGGTTGGAAAGACACGGGATGAGCTTGCCATGGTAGATGGAGAAGTGGAAGTAAAGAAGGTTAGTACCTTTGGCCTTTCTGTTGATCACAGGATAATAGATGGCGCGGTAGCGGCAGATTTTCTGCAGAACCTGAAATGGAAGCTGGAACGGCCATCCTTCACCTTTCTCACGGTATAGGCGGTTCAGGAGGAGCAATGTACG
>Ga0307419_10001429_pt1 | contig 12272 bp, 17 predicted proteins | sample SalMarWE160230MG_2_FD_202512 | JGI IMG/M metagenome (GOLD analysis project Ga0307419, IMG submission 202512) | Salt marsh sediment microbial communities from the Plum Island Ecosystem LTER, Massachusetts, United States - WE1602-30 | ecosystem: Environmental > Aquatic > Marine > Intertidal zone... | reverse complement strand
ACAATACTGGTACTGGAGGATTTTTATTTGGGCCTGATGCTATAATAAGATTAGATATCGGCGATACAACAGACTTCATTAATTTAGATTACTGCTCTATGCCTTTAATGGGTAAGGCTGTGATAGGCCCAAAATCATATATTGGCTATTTTGCCTACGGCACTTATGATCCAACTAATCCAGGATTATTCGATCCAGGTAATTATTGGATAACAATAACATATTTTGATACAATAAGTCCGTTGATCGGATACGATATCATATTAAAATAATTTAAATACAGCCCAAATAAATATAGTTGTGTCGGAATAACAATATACAGGTAAAATGACAGCATCAAAGAGACAAAAGACGCCACAATCCAGATGCACATATTCCACAACTAACCATTTACCGATCCGTCAAGCATATAGGTCGGAATAGGTCAATCCACTCAGAAAAGATTTAGCCATAATTGACAAAATGAGATACTGGACGTAGAACAACTCGCTGAAGCCGACCGCTACCGCGGCGGCTGAGTTCCACCGTTCTGCGATCATAAAAGAAGGGATGGAAATAGTCTACAAGTACGTTTATATTGAAGTTGGCAGCAAGGCAAATAGCTTCGAGTGACAATTCCCCTCGAACTAAAAATATAAAACAGGAAAATCCTATGACAAAAAATAATTATTCATACATCTATCTATTGATAGGTTTTGTATTCCTTTTCATTTTTAACGGGCGATGGATTTTACCTATAGCCGCATTTATTGCACCGTTGTTTTTGATTCGCTTTTTAAGATTTCAAAAGCCATTTATTGGATTATTGTTTCTAGTACTGGCTGGTTGGATATCAAACATATTTATATGGAAAGGGATGATGCCCATGTCGGGCTTTTTCTACTATTTCCTAATGTTTATGATGAGCTTGTTTACTGCATTGACTTTTTTAATCGATAGGGTTTACTCTCAAAAATTGAAAGGAATAATTTCAACTCTTATTTTCCCATCGGCCTATGTATTCATGGAATTCATTGTTGTATCAACTAATCCTTCGGGTTCGTATGGTACATTGGCACATACTCAAACGTCTTTACCATTATTGCAGATTATTTCGGTTACAGGCATTTGGGGTGTGGTTTTCATCATCACCTGGACATCATCAATTATAAACTGGCTTTGGGATTATTCTTTCCAAAAAAGTAAGATCAATTTAGCTTTACTGATTTATGGCATTCCCTTAATGTCAATCATATTATTTGGACAAGTAAGACTGTTTGCAGACACTGAAGATGAGACTGTAAGAGTTGCTTCTATAAATATTAGCAAAGATGCACTACAGAACCGCTTTAATGCTAATGTTGATTCTCTTGTTGAAAAAGCCAATAACAATTTTTTGACACATTGTGAAATTGCAGCGGCTTCAGGCGCCAAAATTGTATTTGGTATTGAAACTGTTATAAGCTTACATAAGGATAAGGAAAGTGAGTTTATCGAAAAAGCTAAGGCTATCGCTCAGAATGAAGGTATTTATATGGGACTTCCAATGGAAGTAATACCTGAAGGTTTCCCTGAAGTACGTCCGGATAACAAGATTATTTGGATTTCTCGCCAAGGACAGATCTTATATACTTATCATAAAGCAAAACCAACACCCGGCGAAGGAAATTATGGGGATGGGATTATTAAATATTTCGATTCGCCTTACGGACGAATAAGTTCTACCATTTGTTTTGATATGGATTTCCCTGCTCTCATAAGTCAGGTTAATAAAATGAATATTGATATAATGTTGGTGCCAGGCAACGATTGGAAGGAAATAACACCGTATCACACCTATGTTGCATCGGCAAGAGCTATTGAACAAGGCTTTAATATGGTTAGGGCTGTATCGCGAGGTTTTTCTGCCTCTTTTAATTATAAGGGACAGCTTTTGTCTTCGATGAATTATTATAAAACTGATGACCTCATATTATACTCTGACTTACCAACAAAGGGACAAAAAACCATATATTCCATAATTGGAAATTATTTTGCCTGGATGTGTATTATATTCCTGACGATAATTAGTGTTGTTTTTATGAAACAGAAATTTGGAAAATAGATTTGAAAAGGAAATGTCAAGCTGCCAACATGGTGCAAAAGCCACTTTGCTTATAACGCATTTCATAAGGTTGCAATAGAACACGCCAATTTACATAGTAGGCCCCACCCGTTGGGTACAAAACACTGAATATATGGGCGGATTTATAGCCGTGTATTAAAATATGAGACTGCTCGTAGAACAAATCACTAAAGCAGACCGCAACGCGTGTCACGCCCTTGGTAGAAAAGGCAAAGCCCGCGCCACGCTACGGCAGCTTAGTTCCACCGTTCTACACACATTTTTGTTTATCTATGATAACAGAGAAATGGATTGTATAAGTAAATTCGAAAAACAAGCGTAACTGATCAGGGAAAGCTTACAAGATGACAATTAACCATGCCACAAAAACTTTAGCTGCAGCATTATGTATACTTGGAGGAATAGCAAGTATCATCCATGGTATTTTTGAAGTACTACAAGGTAATACCCCCGTAAAGGCAGGAAGAATATTAGCTATAAGCCCTGCTCACCGCATGTGGGAATTTGGAGGAGAGCCTGCGTTAACTATTATACCTAATTATCTTATAACAGGTATAGTATCAATAGTAATAAGTGTTTCTGTGTTTATTTGGGCAATTGCATTTATCGATAAGAGGCACAATCTTTCGGGTTTAATTGTATTAACGATATTAATGTTACTATTTGGTGGTGGTCTTGCACCTCCGACATTTATGTTACTTGCTATTATCACTACGATATTTATCAAACGACCTTTACAATTTTGTGTGTCTACCTTTATTGGTAAGCGGCTAAAATCTTTAACTATACTTTGGCCATGGACTCTCTATTTGCTATTTGCTTTTGTAATAATAGCAGTAATAGCAGGTGTTAGCGGATACCCCTTTCAATTTATTTTTGTACCCGAGAATACTATTAAAATTTTGCGCATTTATGGGCAGGTAGTTACCTTCATATTTGGCCCTCTTACGATATTATCTGCGATTGCATTTGATGCAAAAGTGGTAAAATAATTGTTCTACGCCTGGATTACCATACATAAAAACCATTCGTTAAAAGCCTAATGCAAACCCTAATGGAAGATTTTCAATCATGTAATCCCAGGCGTGAAAAACCAGACGCCAGTTGGCCGGTGCGAAACCCTATCCCTATAGATACTAGTTCTGAAGTTTGCTTAGAAGAAAGAACCATTGTGTAGAACAAATCACTAAAGCCGACCGCTAAAGCGGCCGCTTAGTTCCCCCGTTCTGCGATCAATAATAGGGGATGGGAATAATTGAGAGGTACGTTTATTTAGAAGTTGAACCCAATTAAAACTTAAAATGAAAAGGTCATGAAAAAATTTCTGTTCTATCTGACAATTGCATTGATAGCCATATCATGCCAGAATCAATCCAAACAATTAATTAAAGAAGGAATAGCTGAAGTTAATGGTACTAAGATATACTATGAAATGGCAGGATCTGGTGAAACTCTTGTATTGGTTCATGGAAATGCTGGTGACAGAAGACATTGGGATTTTCAATTTATGCCATTAGCAAAAGAATTCAATGTAATCCGATACGACGTTAGGGGCTTTGGCAAGTCTGCTTTACCAGATCCAGAAGAACCATTTAGTCATCGTGAAGATCTGAAGGCTCTTTTAGATCATTTTGGTATTCAAAAAGCCCACATTTGTGGAATTTCAATGGGGAGTGGGATTGTGGTTGATTTTGCAATTGATTATCCTGATATGTGTAAGTCGTTAATATCTGTTGGTCCATGGATCAATGGATATAAGTCTCCTGCTGCGGACACATTATTTGCAATTATGGCAAATGTAGGTTCTATAGTAAGAGAAAAAGGTTCAAAAGAAGCAACGGATTATTTCTTGACAGGTAATAACACTTTTAAGGACGCTTTTAGAATGTCTAAAACAGTTGAACATATGAAAATGGTTGGTTATGACTATTCATATTGGTACTTTATTAATAAAAGTAAAACCAATCCTCTTAAACCAACTGCAATTACTCAATTGGATAAAATTAAAATCCCCACTCTAATTGTCACCGCAGAATATGATCTCGAAGCAAGTAAGGAAGTTGCGAAGATTATGGAAAAGGAAATAACAGGATCAAAGATAGTATCCATAGAAAATGCGGGGCATGCCATGAACATGGATAAACCAGATGAGTTTAATGAGGTCTTGATTAAATTCATTAAGAATCTGGAATATGAAATAACTGGGTTCAACAATAGCTATCGGTAATTTCGCGCAAAGGCCAGCACGCAAACCAAAAAACTACCGATAGCCAGACCGTTAAGATACAGACGTTTAGCGTGCAGTTCAAGGGGAAGATCTGGGTAATTCGAAATACAGGTTTTTATCAATAAAAAGTAGCCCTGAGGATTAACACTAGCAATTTGGAACCGGAGGCATTGTTCAGTGTGAATGGAAGAAATACTCAGACGGTATACGCTTAGTCGTAGTGGGCAAAGATGGAAGTTAGATCGCAGAACAAATCACTAAACCGGACGCCGGAATCGTTTAGAGGTATTAGCAGCTGTAGTACGGGCGCCGGTTAGTTCCACCGTTCTACGTACTCAAATTGGTAAAGGAAAAACCTGAAAGGTTCGTATATAGGGAAATTAGGCTAAAAGAAACGCAATACTATGGCAACTAAACAAATCACCACAGTAATCTTCATAATAGTACTAATTACGGCATGCACTAAGAAACCTCCCGAAAGGATGGTTGACATTGGTGGATACAATCTTCACATATATGATACTGGTTTCGGTAAACCAACAGTTATTTTTGAATATGCATTATCGTCAACGGGAGGAGTGATAAGATTTGCCGATATTCAAAAGGAAATTGCCACGTTTACACGTGCTATTTCATATGACAGAGCTGGGATTGGGAAATCGGATGAAAGTCCGTTGCCCCGCTCGTACGAAAATATGGTTAAAGAACTGAAATTAATGTTGGAAGAAGAGAAAATAGATCCACCATACATTTTAGTTGGATATTCATTGGGTGGACATCTTGTTAGGTTATTTACAGATACATATCCAGAGGATGTTGTTGGTCTGGTTTTGGTTGATGGAAGTCATGAGGATTTTTTTGACAGAATTAAAGCAAATAGAACTGAAGAGGAATGGGGTGAAATAGATTCTACCATAAATAATTTAATCTCACAAAATTCTGAGATTGCCAGAAAAGAATGGGATGCATACATAATGGGTTGTGAACTTATGAAAACTGTTGAAATCCCAGCCAATATCCCGGTCCAGGTTATTACAGCTGCAAAATATGGCTGGACTTTTGAAGCCATGGGCTTAAGCCCAGAAGATATATTGCTTTGGCTTGAATTGCAATCAGATTGGATTAAAAATAAGCCTAATGCAAAGCAGACTATAACGGAAAAAAGCAGTCATGGTATCCTAGGTGATGAACCGCAATTGGTTATTTCAGCTATTAAGGAGGTTTTAGATGAGGTCAAAAAAGTAGAATAGTTTTACTCAGCCTAACAATGGAAAAAATAAAACTATGGACGCAGAACAAATCGCTTCAGCAGACTTGCTGGCTGTCATGCTTTTTGCTAATAAAAATGGGGAGGAGAAAAGGCAAAAAGGCATGCCAGCTGTCGCAAGCAGCTGAGCTCCACCGTTCAATTTCATAATTAAAATATTCTCACGAATCATACAATTACCCCATGAACCTTAAAGATTTTCTTGCTTTTGATGTTGAAACCGCAAATCAGAAACGATCAAGTATATGCCAAATTGGCTATGTCAAGGTCCAAAACTTGAAGATCATTAATGAAGTATCCTATTTGGTTCAACCTCCAGATAATGAATATTCTGCATTCAACTCGAATCTACACGGCATATCTGCACTAAATACTAAAAACGAACCTTTTCTTCCTGAAATATGGAACCTTATTGAAAAAGATTTTAAATCAAACATCCTAGTGGCTCACAATGCGAGTTTTGATCTAAATGCACTTGTCTCGAGTCTGGAAATATATGGTATACCAAATCCAAACTTAGATTGTCTTTGTACAATGAGAATGACCGGCCTGGGCTTAAAGTCGTTGTGCGAGTCTCTGGAGATAAATTTGGATAAACATCACGATGCACTTGCTGATGCAAAAGCTTGTGCTGAATCTTTGATTCAATTAATAAACGGTATTGAACCAGATCATGGTCTAATTCAACCTGAAAAAGAACTAAATCCATTTGTACCTGAAGGCCATGAAAAAATCAGAGGTGATGTTTTAAAACCTAATCTAGTCGTTGAAGATAAAAGCAATCCCTTCTATGCTAAGAAAGTTGTTTTTACTGGTGTCCTCAATTCAATATCTCGAACTGATGCAGCAAAAATCTTAAAAGACAAAGGTGCAGATATTGATACTGGAGTAACTAAACGAACGAAATATGTTATTGTTGGCTCAGGCGCTGGTCCAAGTAAACTCAAGAAGATTGAACAGTATAACCAAAATGGAGCAGAAATTGAGATTATTAAAGAGCCCGATTTCCTCAGAATGATTGAATAACAAGTCTTGACCAAGCAAAATTACTGCCTGAATTAACTTCTTGATAAAACTACTATGACAACGAAGATCTTTCGATCCAATTTGGAACCAATAAGAGCTGGCCTTTCCTGGGATGAAACTTGGAGAGGTAGCGATAAGGGTTTAATAAAATGTTGGGAGGTTGGCCGTGAGTTACGTGATAAACAACCAGAACTAGCAAAACGAGCAGAAAATGGCGAACTGCCAGTATTGGGATGGAAGGGAGGTGTCGCAGAAAAGATACAAAAGGACGAAAAGTATGGAACCTTTAATTATTTAGCTCAATGGCAGGGGCTAAGAGGTGAGGATCTTGATATTGATCTGTCAGAAGAAAAGACACTTGTTTGCTCAAGAACTGGCATGCGTATTATCTATACAAGTGATAGAGTAAAGTATCTTAGTCCGTAGAAAAAATGAATCATCTAATATCAAATACAATCAGAACTGAAATAAAGAATAGAATTGAACAAATCACTAAAGCCGACCTTAGAGCATGTCACGCCCTTTGCAGAGTAGCAAATCTCGCGCCATGCTACGGCGGCTTAGTTCCACCGTTAGACTTCTTTTTTAAAATGAGATATGAAAAAAGTTTTAATCCTTCTTGCAAATGGCTTCGAGCTTTACGAAGCAGCTGCATTTATAGACATCTTAGGTTGGGCAACAGTATTTGGATCAGAACCTATTGAAATTGTAACAGCGGGTTCTAGCGAACGACTCCACTGTACATTTGGATTTGATGTAATTCCAGATTCATTAATTTCGCAAGTAGATCTGGATTCATTTGATGCATTAGCAATTCCCGGGGGCTTCGAAAGAGCTGGCTTTTACCATGATGCATATTCGCCTATGTTCATTGAAGTAATCAAACAATTTGAGGATTCTGGTAAACCAATTTCATCAATCTGTGTGGGTGCTCTACCTATTGCTAAAAGTGGTGTCTTACAAGGGAGGAAAGCAACGACTTATCACTTACTCGAAGGTAGAAGAAAGAAAGAATTAGGTTCCCTTGGCGCAAATGTACAGGATTCCCATATTGTTCGAGATAAGAACATTACAACTTCAAGTTCGCCTGCCACAGCAATTGAAGTGGCGATTGATCTTTTAGAAAGGCTCACATCGCGAGAGAATGCGGACTATATTCTAGAAATGATGGGTTTTGATTCACCAACAAAGGAAGAAGGCTAACAAATCACTAAAGCCGACCGCTGACGCGGCGGCTTGGTTCCACCGTTAGCGGTATTTAAGCCAATCATTCTTTATGTAGTGGCACTTAAAGAAGTTTAATGTGATATTCCAAATTGTAATATTATATTAGCTGAATTATTCGACATAATCTTGATAATATAACAATGAGAGCTTCTTTTATTCTAATTATCTTATTCTTAATGGTCACACATCAATATGTTTTTGCTAAAACAAATCAAAAAAATAGGGTCATTATATTAACGGATATTGAAGCGGACCCAGACGATACACAATCGATGGTTCGTCTACTTTTATATTCGAATGAAATAGATATAAAAGGGTTAATTGCAACAACATCTGTATGGAAAAAAACGAGTGTGGCCCCAGAGTCTGTAAAAAGTGTAATTCGGGCCTACGGCAAGGTACAACCTAACCTTATCAAACATGAAGCTGGTTTTCCTGATGCTGAAACACTTTTAATGAAAGTCAAACAGGGCTTACCAAACTATGGAATGATGGGAGTGGGAGAAGGGAAAGACTCGGAAGGTTCTGATTGGATAATTGAGGTACTTGAAGAAGAAGATGAACGTCCTTTATGGATAGCGGTCTGGGGTGGTGTCAATACCCTTGCCCAGGCATTATATAAAATTAGTACTACTAAGACAGACGCTGAAGCCAAAAAACTAATTGCAAAACTCAGGGTGTATACCATATCCGACCAGGATGACAGCGGTATATGGATTAGAAATAATTTTCCAGATCTGTTTTACATTGTCAGTCCGGGAGATGATTACGGTAGCGCAACATGGAATGCAATAAATAGTTTTGTGGGTGGTATAAACAATGATGAGATAAGCAACAATTGGCTGGCACAAAACATACAACAAGGCCATGGTCCTCTCGGTGCTGTGTATCCTGATGTAGCCTACGGGATGGAGGGGGACACACCCTCGTGGCTATCATTAATACCTAACGGCCTGAATGAAGCAGAACATCCTGACTGGGGTGGCTGGGGCGGCCGATACGAACTGTACAAGCCGGATCTGACTACGCTTAGGAAAGGAGGATCGGGTGTCCCGTTTGAACCCGAGACACGGGAAATCTGGACAAATGCCATTGATAGTTATACTCCATATATTTATAATGAATACGGACGAACGGTTCGAAAAGACACTGTTTCTTTTAGCAATAATAAAGTGACCTTGTGGCGCTGGCGGGATGACATTCAAAATGATTTTGCCGCCCGGATGGACTGGTGTATAAAATCATATAAGGAAGCCAATCATCCACCAGTTCCTGCATTAGGACATCCTGAACAAATAACTGTAAAAACAGGACAGGGATTTGGCCTGGATGCCAGCGGCACTACCGATCCTGATGGAGATAATCTCAGTTACTTGTGGTTTCACTATCCAGAGGCTGGTTCTTATAACAAAATGATAAAAATTGCTTCAGCTGAGAATGCGCGTGGGGTTTACGTGATAGCTCCTGAGGTTGAAAAAAACGAGACTGCTCATTTTATTTTGAAAGTTACAGACAAGGGAAAGCCTCAATTGTCAAGATATAAAAGAGTTATAGTTACGATAACACCAAAATAAAATACTACCGCTAAACAAATCATTAAAGCCGACCGCTGGAACGCCGGCTTAATTCCACCGTTCTATATACCAATAAAGTCAAACGAATTCAGTGAGTTGATCTATCCGTATTGTGCAATTAGTAAAGAATCCACCTTCTGAGAAGGTGGCTTTGATATAAACAACGCCCCCATAGGGGGCTCTAAAAATCGAATCGATGTTGTTGCTCTTCTATACGCTTTTCCTCTTCTTCCTGGTACTTCACGTACCTTTTTATTACATCTTCGTCGATTCCAACGGTGCTGACAAAATAGCCTCGCGCCCAGAAATGATTCCCCCAGTATGGTTTCTGCTTCATCTTCGGGTAGCTCTTGAACAGTTTTATCGCAAGTTTGCCTTTCAATATCCCCATCATCTCCGAAACAGAAACCTTCGGTGGAATCGACACAACAAGGTGAATGTGGTCATTCTGTACACTCATTTCTTAAACCTCGCACCGTTTCCATTCACACAACATCTTTATATCTTCTTCTACCAGCTTCTTGATATCTCCAGTCAAGATTCGAAACCGGTATTTTGGTACCCAAACAATATGGTACTCACACTTGTAAAGGACATGAGACAGTTTCTTGTACTTACCCATGTCACAAATATAGGCATAGCCGACAGAACATTACCACCCCCGAAGGAGGTGGGTTTTTAATTTAAACTAAATATTATCCCAATTTTTTAGCTGAGCTTTGTATTTGGATAATGTTCCATTATTCGTTAACTTTGTAGCGTGAATAAGCAACGTAAGCTTATATATTTCAGAGGCTACTTTTGGGAGTTTTATGATAAGCAATCAGAAAAGGTAAAGGAAAAGATTGACCAGGTCTTATTCCTTATCACCATAACGGATAAGATACCAAGGAAGTTCTTTGATAAGATTAAAGGTTATGATGGCTTGTTCGAGATTAGAATTGAATATAGTGGCAACAATTATCGAGTTTTCTGCTGCTTTGATGAAGGGAATTTGGTTGTGCTCTTTCAAGGATTCCACAAGAAAACCCAAAAGACTCCAAAAAAGGAACTGGATAAGGCAGCACGGATAAAAGAAGAATACTTTGAGTATAAGAAGAAAAGGAGGTCAAAATGAAAGATATCAAAACTTTTGAGGAACATCTGGATGAGCAATATGGCAAAATCGGAACAGAAAAGCGTACAGAATTTGAGATAAAAGCAAAAGCTTTCGCTATTGGTGAAATCTTGCGTGAAGCTCGTAAGGAAGCTAAAATGACGCAGGAAGAATTAGCCCGTAAAACTGGTACGCGTAAAAGCTTTATTTCAAGAATTGAAAATGGCCACAGCGATATCCAATTATCAACATTGTATCGTATAGTTGAGATTGGCTTTGGAAAAAAAGTAAACCTTTCAATTGGTTAATAGAAAAATACGTCCCCAAATCAACCATTAACGTCTGGGTATAGAACAATCTGCTGCAGCAGACTTGCTGGCTGTCATGCTTTTTGCGAACTAATTTTGGTGGTTAGGCAAAAAGACATGCAAGTTTATGCAAGCTGCTGAGCTTCACCGTTTTGCTGAATAAAATAGGCTATTTCAACTTAAAATCTTATATTGTATCTATGATCCATAAGGTAATAACAAAACGGAAAATGGACGAGAATTCTTTCTTGGATGATTTGGCCTATTGGATGAATCGTTCACCTGAAGAGAGAATTTCAGCTGTCGAAATATTAAGACGTCAATATTATGGAAGTTCAGAAAGACTTCAGAGAGTTTGTCGAATTGTTGAACGAACATGAAGTTGAATTTATAATTGTCGGTGGCTATGCTTTGGCTTTCCATGGTGCACCAAGGTTCACTGGTGATATTGATGTCTTCGTAAAAGCGGACATCGAAAACGCCAAGCGCATTATGAATGCATTGGCTGCTTTTGGTTTCGGCTCTCTTGATCTCACTATCGATGATTTTAAAGATCAAAACAAAGTAATTCAACTTGGACTTCCCCCAGTACGCATTGATATAATCACGTCACTTAGCGGTGTGACATGGGAGGAAGTAGATGCTTCGAAAGAATCAGGTCTTTTTGGTGATATATCCGTGTCATACATTGGTAGGAAAGAATTAATAATCAATAAAAGAGCAACAGGACGTAAAAAAGACTTGGCCGATTTAGAAGCTCTTGGAGAAGAATAATAAGCAGAACAAATCGCTGCAGCTGACTTGCTGGCTGAGCTCTACCGTTATGTGGGTTTAAAAATTCAATGCTTAGTAAATATACCAATTTTTGGTACTTTTACAAAAAACTATTACTATGAGTAAGAATACATCTGTGACATTGGGAAATTACTTTGATCAGTTCATTCAAAGTCGCATATCTGAAGGACGATTTAAAAATGCAAGTGAGGTAATTAGAGCAGGCTTAAGGCTTTTAGAGGAAGAGGAAAATCAAGCTATTGCTTTGAGAGAAGCTATTCAGGAAGGAATAGATAGTGGAGTAGTTGAAAAATTCAATCCGAAGACCCACCTGGAAGAATTAAAAGCACACAAGCGATGATATGGGTAATTATCATTTGACCAGAAAAGCAATTGAAGATTTATCCAATATCTGGATTTACACTTTTAACCATTGGTCAGAATATCAAGCTGACACCTACTATCAAATGCTAATAGAGAGTTTTGATAAAATATCTCAAAATCCTGATATAGGAAAAAACTATTCCGGAATTATTAAAAGTATATTCGGATTTAAAACTGGCAGACATATTGTCTTCTATAGAAATATTGATAATAAAGGAGTTGAAATAGTAAGGATATTACATGAACGGATGGATTTAAAATATAGAATATTAGAAAAGTGGTAAA
>Ga0307419_10001428_pt1 | contig 12276 bp, 10 predicted proteins | sample SalMarWE160230MG_2_FD_202512 | JGI IMG/M metagenome (GOLD analysis project Ga0307419, IMG submission 202512) | Salt marsh sediment microbial communities from the Plum Island Ecosystem LTER, Massachusetts, United States - WE1602-30 | ecosystem: Environmental > Aquatic > Marine > Intertidal zone... | reverse complement strand
AACTCCGGAGAGGTCCTGACCTCGAGAGTACGGGGCCGCCGGAGCTTTATGTCGAGCGTCTTGATCATGCGGGAGGGACGAGCCGACAGGACGATTACACGATCGGAGAGAAACACCGCCTCGCCGATGCCGTGGGTTACGAACAGAACGGTCTTCCTGGCCTCCTGCCAGATACGCAGGAGCTCCAGATTCATACGCTCCCTGGTGAGGGCATCCAGGGCCCCGAAGGGCTCGTCCATGAGAAGAAGCTTCGGATTGTGGATCAGGGCCCTGGCAATAGAAACACGCTGCTGCATACCACCGGAAAGCTCTTTGGGATAGCTGCGTTCGAAGCCTTTCAACCCCACCAGGTCCAGCAGATGCTCGGCATTCTTCCGTTGCGCCGCGCGATCCATTTTCAGGATTTCGACCGGCAGAAGCACGTTGTCCAGCACTCGACGCCAGTGCAGGAGCAGAGCCTTTTGGAATACAAATCCGACATCCCGGGTAGGATCGAAATGTTCCCTGTCCACGTCGATGGAACCGGCGCTTTTCTCGATCAGTCCGGCCACAATTTTGAGCAGAGTGGTTTTTCCGCAGCCGGAAGGTCCAACAATCGTCACGAATTCTCCCGGAAAAACGTCGAAGCTCACACTGCCCAGGGCTTCCAGCTCCCCGTCACGGGTCGTGAAAATTTTCTTGAGCTCTCGGATCGACAGAAGCGGTTTTTGGTGAGCCACGGTCATCCCCTTCCCGGCGCCGGGTAAGATCGACCTGGAGCGGACCGGCAGGTCCGCCCCAGACCTCAGCGCTCTACCAGTTGTATTTGTACATCGGATCGGGCAGGAACTCAGAGGTGTACATCTCCTCCGGCTCGAAGGGAATGTCCACGCCCTGATATCGCCTCACAAGATCGATGGTGGTCTCCATACGATCCGGATCGATGTAGCCTATGCCGAAGTTCTTATATCGATCGGTCTTGAAAAAATCCATAACCACCATGAGATTGGCCAGGTAATCGTCTTGGTTTATCGGATGGTACTTGGCCAGGATCGCAATGGCCTCTTTCGGGTTCTTGAGGGTGTAATCCCAACCTCGATAGGCGGCTTTGAGGAAGCTGCGGACCAACTCCGGATTCTCTTCGATGACGTCATCCCGGGCGATGATCGAGTGGGCGTAGGCGTTGAAGCCGTAGTCCGCCCAGATGAAGTACCCCAGCTTCTCCGGCGGGATCGCCTTCTCCATGAAGGGTTTACCCGTGTAGAGTTCGAAAACAGCATCAGCGCTCTTTGAAGCCAGAGCGGCTACTTTGGCGGAGGGCTCGATGTTGACAAAATCGACCGAGTCGGGATCAACTCCGATCAACCGTGCAAAAGCCGGCCACATGACTTTGTGGCCATCAGCCGCCGGCACCGCTACCGTTCTTCCGGCTATATCTCGGGGCTCTGTGATTCCGCTGTCCTTCCAGAAGAACATGCAGTTGGGATGCTTGTCGAACACGATCCCCACGATTTTCACGTTGGCGCCCTGAGCCCGGCCTTTTATCGGGACCGGTGCATCAGAAATCCCCAGCTCAGCCTTGCCCATATCAACTGCCTGGACCGTGTAACCGGAACCTTGGCCGATGATGATGTTGACCTCCAGTCCTTCCTCTGCGAACCAGCCCTTTTCCTGAGCCACATAATACGGAGCGTGGTCTCCTGTGATTTTCCAGTTGAGCTGGAAGTTTACTTTCTGCACCTCCGATTCACCGCCGGCCCAGGCCGTCAGAGCGAACAGTAAAAACACGACGACGACCAGCGCCGCTTTGTTGCCTCTTGTATTCATAAGGCACCTCCTCTATGGATCTTTAAAACGGGCTGACAGCCCGTGGAATTCCCTCGCATCAGTCAGACAGCCAGGGTTTCGCTCTGGCGCCACGGCATGGCGATTCGTTCGACGAGCGACACGAATCCGAACAGCGCCACTCCCAGGAGGGAAACTACGATGAGAGCGGCAAAGATCGGAGGCGTGTCCATGGTGAACTGCGAATTGATAACGATGTAACCCAATCCGCGGTCGGAGGCTACGAACTCTCCCACGATCGCCCCCACTACACACATTGTGGATGCGATCTTCAGACCGGAGAAGATGTACGGCAGAGAGTTGGGGATGCGGATCTTGAGGAATATCTGCCACTTGCTGGCCTTCAGGTACCTCACCAGATCGATGAGGTCATCGTCCACCTCACCCAATCCCGTGGTCGTGTTGATGATCACAGGGAAAAACGAGACCAGGAAGGCTATCAGGATATTTGTGAACAACCCGTAGCCGAACCAAAGCAGGATGATCGGAGCGATGGCAATCAAAGGAAGGGAGTTCACGAAGATGAAGAACGGCATAATCAGATTTCTCAGCCACTGTGACCAGGCGATCAAGATCGCCAGGAGGATGCCCGCCGCGGCGGTGACTGCAAAGCTTATCAGCACTTCCGAGACCGTGGTGCTGATCTGCAGCTTCCAGTTGTAGAAAGCATCAGGTTGGCGCACAAACAGGTGCCCCAGAGAGGTAATGGGGGAAGGCAGAACGTACTCCGGGATGGAGAACACCCACACGGCAGCCTGCCACACCAGGAACAGCACGAAAACGACTAAAACCGAAGGGTAGTGCCTCTTCAGCGCTTTTCCTATTCCTCTGGGCTCCTGTCTGATCGGCTGCCGCATCAGGACTCCTTGACGCGGTCCTGCCAGGGCATGGCAAGGCGTTCCAGGATAGAGATTGCAGCAAAGAGGGACAGGCCAAAAATTGAGATCAGGATCAAGCTGGCAAACATGGGCGGAGAGTCGATCATGGCCTGGGCGTCCTTCAACAGGTATCCCAAACCGCTGGCCGAGGCGACGAACTCGCCCACGATCGCTCCGACCACGCACAATGTGGTGGATATCTTCAGACCCGAGAATATGTAGGGCAGTGAATTTGGAATACGAATCTTGAGAAAAATTTGCGGCTTGCTGGCGTGCAGGTACCGAACCAGATCCAGGAGGTCCTCCTCTACGGCGCTCAAACCTGTTGCGGTATTGATAACGACGGGGAAGAACGCGATCAATACGGCTATTATTACGTTGGGGACGAGACCGTAGCCGAACCAGATCAAGAACAGGGGAGCGAAGGCAATCTTGGGAAGCGAATTGAGAAGCGTCAATACAGGGGTGATGATCCGCCTCAGGGCTTTGGACCAGGTGATCAGAAGCGCTACAAAAATACCGGAAGCCGCTGTGACGGCGAAGCTGATTAAGACTTCGGAGACCGTCGTGCGGATATGCAGGAGCCAGTTATATCGCTGCGCTATCTCCGGCACGAAGAGGGTCGAAAACGTGGCCAGCGGCGAAGGAATAATGAACTGCTTGATCCCGAAAACCGTGATGACCAGCTGCCAGAGGAGGAGGAAGGCGGCAAGGGAGAGGATCTTGGTGTAGTGCCTGACGAAGAATCGAATGATGAACCCCTTGACCGAAAGGACGACAGCCTTCATCGCGGAGGCATTGTAGGTCGGCGCGCAGCTCCTGTCAACCGAGGCTGCCGCCGGAGCCGAATGGGTCCGGAGGTTCGCGCCCGAAGGCGGGTTCGGGAAGCCGCCGCCGAATCTCACCCACGCGGTAGCCGAAACCGGCTCCGCGGATGCTCGACAAATCCACTGTTCCATCCCGCCTTTGATACAAGCCCGGGTGGACCTCCGCTTCCGGCAGGGAAGCCTCCGGATAAAACTGCATCGAGTTGGTTTCCACTCCTTTGATCGTTCCGGCGTGCGCTGCGAGCAGCAGGTGCGGAATTTGAGCCAGCATTGGATTAGTCAGATCCTGGACCATCAGGGTCATGCCGTGAGCCTTCGCCCAGCAGAGGCTCAATATGGCTCCGGTCTGGGTCTTGCAGGTCTTGAGGGCGACTCCGCTCCAGCCCAGACGGCGTCCAAGACGTACCAGCTTCCAGTCGTGGGCGCTCTCGTCCATGAAAAGGGGCTTGCGGGCAGACACAGCGTGCACGTCGATCTGGTGGGATTCCAGGTCGTAAGGAAACGGCTGTTCCACATAAAGCAGCATCTGATGAGTAGCGGGCTCATCGGTCAGCAGACGATCCAGGATCTCGGTAACGTAGGATGGCTGGCGCACGGTGCAGTTGAAGTCGGCGGTCAGCCAGACCACGCCGAGCTCCCGGCCTATACGGCTCACCCGCACGAGCCTCTGGTAATCCCATGCTGAATCATTGCCCCGCAGCTTGACCTTGAGGCAGGTCAGCCCGTCACGGCGAATCCAGTCGGGCAGCACTACCGGATACCCGTCCTCCGGTTCCTCCCCGGTGCGTTCTTCATCGGACAGAAGATCCGTACCTCCAACCAGGTGCCAGGCCGGCAGTCTCGTCGGGACCGGTCGCTGCAGGAAATCCTCCGGGTACAAACCGGCGAAATCCGCTCCTGAGCCGGGCTCGGGCTCGAGGAAGCCGGACAGGTCCCTGTTCATGTAATCGGAGTTGTACGTCTCATACACCGGTACACGGTGAAGCCGGCCGTAAGCGTCGTGCAGAGCCATGTCAAAGGCGGAGGTGCACACCAACGCCCCGAGCCACGGAAGGGCATCCTCGTCCTTGCGATCCGCATTGAACCGGGTGAGCAGCTGCGGAAGAACCCGATCGATGAAGGTGTGGCCGACCTCTATCGGGTGACCCCTTTCATCGAGGCCGCCCCAGCTCTTTGCCAGCTCCAGGCAAAACTCCCGGAGCACGCCGTCCCGGTACTCGTAGGAGAGACTGCCGGGCCACACCCAGGTGGCAGCCAGCGGCGTCTCCCCCCACCCTTCCGCACAGTTCCCGGCGGAATCTGTAACCGTCATGCAGACCCGGACTACCGTTCCCTGGGTAGTGATCTCGGGACCAAACTTGAGGGGGATGCGGTTCTTAACCGGCAGAAAATACAGGCGTACAGCTGAAGGACGAACGTCCGTGCTCATGTTTTCCTCCACACTTATTAAGGAAGAGAACGTCCCTCGGCGCTGACCCCCGGGCGCTCAGCCAAGCCGCTCTCGCTTCGTGATAAACCGACTTGATGATAGCTCCAGTCGCGGCAATGTTCAAGGTCGATAGGCCGTCAAACTATTTGACATCCATATATATAATTATTACTATTTTGCTAATGTATATATAGGAGGGATACCCAAATGCGAGCTGTTGTATACCAGAAGTACGGAGCGCCTGATGTGTTGCAGATAAAGGAGTTGGCCAAACCTGTTCCCAGGGACAATGATATACTTGTGAAAGTACATGCAACCACGGTGAGCTCGGGGGACTGGAGAACCCGGAAGGCGGATCCGTTCGCTATAAGACTCTTCAGCGGCCTGATACGACCCAAGAGACCAATACTGGGGTCTGTACTGGCCGGAGAGATCGAAGCGGTGGGAAAAGACGTGGAGCGATTCAGCGAGGGGGAAGAGATCTTTGCATCTACCGGGATGAGGCTCGGTGCCCATGCCGAGTACGTGTGTCTTCCAGAGGACGGTCTGGTAGCCGGTAAGCCGGCCAACCTCTCCCATGAAGAGGCCGCCGCTATTCCTTTTGGGGCACTGACTGCATTGTTGTTCCTCAGAGACAAGGGACATATTCAAAGCGGCCAGAAGGTTCTCATCTACGGCGCGTCGGGAGCTGTAGGTGCTGCCGCAGTACAGTTGGCCCGGTATTTCCGGACACGGGTCACAGGAGTATGCGGTCCCAAGAACTTGGAAATGGTGAAATCCCTCGGTGCCGAGCGGGCTATCGACTACACAAAAGAGGACTTTGCAGAGCTTGGAGACCTCTACGACGTTATCTTCGATGCGGTTGGCAAGGCTTCGCCTTCGCGGTGCCGGAAAGCTCTGGCTCCAAACGGGCGATTCGCTACGGTTGCCTCCGTAGTAGCCAACGGAAAAAAAGAGGATCTTATACTACTGAAGGAACTCGTTGAGGCGGGGCAGTTGAAACCCGTCATCGACAGACGCTACCCGTTCGAACGAATATCGGATGCTCACAGGTACGTCGAAAATGGACACAAAACGGGAAGTGTAGTTATCACCTTGGACCCTAGCGACGACACCGAGATGCGAAATGATCTTCAGGCAGCCGACCAGGGGATTCGAACTGTTGGGAATCCGGCAACGCTATGAAAAGCGAGAAACCCATGACCACAACAATCGAATCCATGTAAAGGCAGATGAATAAGAGGGAGGAGAGAAAAATGATTGAAACAACAACGACAAACTGGGACCGCGACACCGGGCCTCGGACGGCCGCGATTGTCGCCGGAATCTCGCTCCTGGCGATGGCGGTCATTGCCGGGCTGAGTAACTTCGCTGTCATCGGTAACCTGACTGTCACCGGGGACGCGGATGCCACCGCGGCGAACTTGATCAGCTCGGCTGTCCTGTTTCGCCTCGGAGCTCTGGGACTGTTGATCGTTACAATCCTGGACGTGCTGGTCGCGTGGGGACTCTACGTGGTGTTCCGCCCGGTGAATCCGAGCATCTCACTGCTCAGCGCCTGGCTCCGCGTAGTGTTCGCGGCCATTTTCGCCGTGGCGATCAACAATCTGTTTGGGGCGGCGCGTGCGGCTCCGTCGGATCCAGCGCAGACACTATTCCTTCTTGAAACCTTTGATCGCGGCTGGCAGGCTGGACTGATCTTCTTTGGCCTCCACCTTGGTCTGGTAGGTGTGCTCATCTGGAGATACGGCTCCTTGTCGTGGATCTTTGGTGTGCTCCTGATCGTTGCGGGCGCTGGCTACGTTGTGGACGCTCTTGGCACGCTACTCAGTCCGGCTTATGCGCTCGAGCTATCGAGGTTCACGTTCGTCGGGGAGCTGGTGTTCATCTTCTGGCTGCTGATTCGCGGTGGTAAAAGGAGAAACTCATGACCCCAAAAACAGAATCTATGGTAGGGCAGACGACGAAGAAGAATTCGATTAAGAAAACAGCAGAATTTCTGGGATTTTGTATCTGATTATATTCGTTGTAGCCCCGTTCCCGTTTCTCATCGGCAGAGCCGGCATGGTTGTGCCCGGAGACGCTACAACAACCGTCAGGAATATCATGTCCTCGGAGTAGCGCTTCTCTACGCTTTGCTTCGACCAGTAAGCAAACCACTCTCATTAGCTGCGGCGTTCTCTAGGGTGGGAGAGACTGTAGTCCAGGACGTGAATCTGCTTACCAGTGTCCTTGTCCTGTTGCTGATCGGGGGCACCGGCTACTTGGCTGTCTTTGGATCCGATCAGCTGCACGCTCTATCGATGCTCTTCCTCGATGCGAATGCGTTCGTAGTGCTTGTTTGGGGGCTGTTCTTCGGTTTTCATCTGTTGCTGCTCGGCTATTTGGTTTACAGGTCGGAATTCTGGCCTCGAATTCTCGGGATATTGCTGCTACTGGCCGGAGTCGGATATTTGGTGCAGAGTTTTGGGCATTTTCTCTTGCCTCAATTTGACGATATCCTCTCGGTTGTGGTTATCGTCCTGGCGGTTCCGGGAGAACTGGCTTTTACAATTTGGCTCTTGGCAAAAGGGGTAAACGTCGAGTGGTGGGAACAGCGCGCTGCCGCAGCTGCCCTTCCCTGACCGGCACCCAGGGGGAGCGTCAGGTAACAGATGCTTCAATCCGGCCAAATGGATTGCACCCGGATGAGCCCCTAGGTGCCTGGACGGCGCAGCCGGAATTGTTTCCGGCTTGGAACTCACTGTCTCTTTGGCCTGCTTTGCAGGGGAAGTTCAACGAGTTTGCCTGTCTGCGCTGACAGCTGGATGGCTGCGGTCACTTCGAGGGACCGATAGCCCTCCTCCCCCGGTATCGGGTTGGGGATTTCACCGGATACCGCACGCAGGAAATCTTCGATTTCATCCAACACCCACACGTCCCCCTCTCGCGGCACACCACCAACCACATCGTAGCTTGTCTCCTTGCCGTCTGCCCCGGTGAAAACGAGCGGCTTCGGATCGCTGGAATCGATTCTCAAGGTGCCTTCTGCACCGCACAGCAGCGTGTCGCTCACGCCTTTTCCCGAGAGCGTCCAACTTGCCGATACAGTGCCGATGGCACCGCTTTCGAATTCCAGCACCGCTGCGAAATTGTCGGTCACCTCCTCGAAGAAAAAATTCTTGGACAGGGAAAACACCCTGCTGATGCGGTCGTCCGTCAAATAGTGTAGCAGATCGACCTTGTGGATGCCCAAATCGGCAACGACGCCGCCGGCTCCCGCCAGTTTCTTGCTTACAAACCACTGCCCCCTCGGACTCCAGACGATCGGACCCGCATGAGCGAGAGTCGCACGGACCTGGCGTATTGTTCCCAGAGCTCCCCCATGAACGAGTTCCCGAGCTTTCTTGTGACTCGGGTAGTAGCGTTGAGATTGGCCGACCATGAGCAGTGTGTTATTGCTTCGTGCGCTTTCAATCATCCTGGCCGCTTCATCGAGGTCGACAGCCATGGGTTTTTCCACCAGCACCGAGATCCCTCGCGAGAGTGCTTTGATGGTCATATCACAGTGCAGGCTGTTCGGCGTACATATGCTGAGCGCTTGGATTTCGCTTTCCCCGAGAAAAGCGTCATAATCGGTGTACAACTGCGCCTCTGGAAGCAGCCGCTGCAAGTCAGCAACGGTTTCCGCTCTGTGATTGTAGATGGCGGCGATCGAAGCACGCTCGGAGCGCAGATAACTGGGTATATGCAGCCGCCGGGCGATTTGGCCGCAGCCGGCTACGCCCACGCGTATCTGTTGTCCGCTCATATCCTGGTCCCTCCATAAGATTTCATCTTATGATGACGCTCCGAAAACTACCTTTGTGTCAAGAGCTTGTAGCGGAAGAAGACAAAGCGGTGTTGCCTTATTGCCGGGTAGGCCCGGGTGGTTGCCCACCCGGACCCCCCACAGACCCGTACGTGCCCAATTAAGGCATACGGTTCCTCTGGGTCATAGATTCGCTGCGCAATAAGAGTGCACTACCTTGGCAGGAGGGAGAGCAAAGCGCTTCCTTAAACGCTGAAACCTCTCCCACGGCATATCGGGATTCCTGGATCGCCGGTTGAGCCACTTTTTCCAAATCCGTTCCACTTGGTGTCGAAACCGAACGATCCCCATTCCATTTCCAGTAATTCCATAGTAAGCGAAGTGGCCCCTTACCTTCAGTGTAAGCGTTTTGTGTTGCCGCTTGAGAGAAAGATGCCGGTTCTTCCTGCACCATTCGTCAATACCCTTGAGCGCACGGCTAAATCGACTCCTGTCTGTCTTCCGTTTGATGTACCAACGCCCTTTCTTGGAAAGCCCCCAATAGTGGGTAAATCCCAAGAAGTTAAAAGTCGCTGATTTCGACGGTTTCGCTCCTCCTTGAGCTTTAGGTTTCCTAAAGTCAATCAACCGTGTTTTCTCTGGGTGTATGGTCAAACCATACTTTCCAAATCTCTTCGGTAGCACTTCCATCACCCGAAGGGCATCCTCCCTGCACGAGAACGCCAGGATTGCATCGTCCGCATAACGGACTATGAATGCCTTCCCTTTCAGACGCGGTTTCACCACATCGGCAAACCACGTGTCCAGTACCTCATGCAGATAGATGTTACTGAGTATCGGGGAGACCACGCCCCCTTGGGGGCTGCCAGTTTCCGGGTAACAAAGGCTCCCGGACTCCATAACTCCCGCGTTGAGCCACTTCCCTATCAGGCGAATCAGCACTCCATCACACACCCTCTTTTTGAGAATACTCCGCAAGTGAGAATGATCCATGGTGTCGAAAAACTTTCGTATATCCAGATCAATCATCCACCCGCCACCTATATTCATCGCTTGCTTCCACAGCACTTCCAGGGCATCATGTGCCGATCTTCCAGGCCGGAACCCGTATGAGCAATCTAAAAAGTCCTGCTCATACACTGGTTCCAATACCATATGCACCGCTCGCTGGAGCACCTTATCTTCGAAGGTGGGTATACCGATCGGGCGGGTCTCAGTGCCCGATGACCCTTTGGGTATGTTCTTCCTTCTCACAGGTGGAGCAACATATGTTCCAGACTTGGCTCGCTCAAGTAAAGACCTCAAGTTGTTGCCTAAGTCCTTGGCATACTCCTCGGCGGTCTGTCCATCCACTCCTACCGCCCCGTCTTTACGGGTACGCTTGTAAGCTTCATGCAGCCACCTTAGATCGATGTGATAGGCAAGAGAGGTGAAGCTCACCTCAGGGTGTATCCTCACCAACTCTGCTATCCGCCTCTGTTTCGTTGACACGCTTTCAGATTCCATAGTATCCTCCGTGTTTCCCTAAGACGGTTCTATGACCCGACACCTCGCTTCCCTCCACAGGGTCCTTCCGGGAAAAGTTCCCCTGCCTCATCAGTACTATCAAGATGCTACGACTTCTTGCTGCCCTTCTTGCCGCACTTCGTTTCCTTCGCTTGGCAATACCATTTACTCCCTGCGCCACTCATTTGTGTCGCACCAGATGGTGCCTCTTAATAGCTCCTGAACGCCCAGAGCTATACGCCCGGGTTCTTATGCCGATACCCGAAAACGGTTCTAAGGGATGGGAACAACAAGACCTCCCAGGTTCCTGGGTAACCCTACTTTGCATCTGCCCTGCTCTCAGACCCCGGCGGGACCGTCCATGTCAGGCCATTACAACATGGCAGTGCTGCCCCAACCTTTGCGACGGTAAAGGCTCCCGCAATGAGTGTAATTTCGGGGCTCAATCACACGGCTTTTGCAATCGCTGTCTACGCTTCGCAGGCTGGGTCACCCCAGCGCCACGCAAGACTCGCTTCTGGCCGCCGGCCATGCTTTACCAGGTGGGATTGGCTACCCACAGGGTTACACAAAAAGGTTTCAAGAAATTCTACATTTCATCCTCCTTTTCCAGGCTTATCCTGGCGCTACGCAAACCCGCACCCAATAGGAAACCTGTATCTGCGAAAGGGGGTGTAAGAAAAGCTACTGAGCGACTTTCTCGACGTAATCCCGTAGAATATTGTTTAGCAGGGTCTGATACTTGATCTTCTTGATACTAGCAAGTTTTTTCAAGTAGAGCAGGACATCATCATCAAGGCGGATGGTTGTAGATATCTTCCTAGGTGAGTAGAACCGTCCCCTTGTGGCGTGGGAGAAGTCGTATTCTTTCTTCATCGCAAAATCATCATTCGATTTTTTCATATTGTCTCCTTTCTTTAGGAGTTGCATTTCTTGCTGAAATAATCCGGATTCTTTCCTCTGGTTCTTCAACGAAATATTGATGAGCTACAACGATTACCTCTCTCGTTGCAGTCGTTCCCATCGTGATCCAACGCTCCTCAAAATAGGAAAACCTCTCGTCAAGAATCGACAAATGCAACGGATCGAGGAAAACTTCTTGAGCTTGTTCGAATGAGATTCCATGTTTCTCGATGTTTTCTGAGTTCTTGTTGGAATCCCAATCGAAAATCACAGTAACAATGTATCTCTTTGTATGTACATTGTCAATACTAATACTCTGCCAAAAACTAGTTTATTGCTATAAAACAGGTTTTCCGCCAAGGTACCCCACCCTTACAAGGCAATATACGGTTGGCTGTTTGCCCCAAAATTAGATATAGTTCAATGAACTTCAAACACTAAAACAGACGCAGTTGGCATAGATTGGCCGTTCTATAGAGATCCATTCCCCAATCCACCGGTAGACTTTTGGGACAACCCTACTAAGTTGCAAAACAAATTGAGCTCAATTCTGTGCGAAACGGTAGTGCCTTTTCGAAGTGAAACTGCTTTGGAAGCGATCCACCGGCAGCCTTACTGTTCATTCGCAGGCTTGTCTCTACTCAAGTGCAAGCGGATCTCTCCAAAAACCCCAACGCCAAGAGCGCAAAAACGCACCCAACGTCCTGTTGGGAGCGTTTTTGCGCATTGGAAGTGGCAGTCCCTGAAGCCACACGACGTGGCGGAAGGGAGGCTCTATGTGGCGGTTACAGTTTCAGAAAGAGGCACGGACCGATTCTTGATCGCTTGCTTTTAAGTATCCGCGCGGCCACTCAACCATGAAGGTGGTTGCCGTGATCACCGAGCCGGAAGGAAGACGTCCGTAAGATCTTGCGGCATCTGGTGAAAATCGGCCGATCACCACCCGGAGTAGATCCGAGCTTCGTGTAAGGGTCAATCTGTCTCCCTGCTCGCTCCGGGGGATGAGCATGCCTCCGCAGCTCCTCCTGTCTCCTTCCAGAGGCGGGTTTCTTGAGCACGCACAAGGTCCTGGAGCGCAATCATAGCGATGCCCGGTGGGATCTTGTTCCGAAAGCAGAG
>Ga0307419_10001426_pt1 | contig 12281 bp, 14 predicted proteins | sample SalMarWE160230MG_2_FD_202512 | JGI IMG/M metagenome (GOLD analysis project Ga0307419, IMG submission 202512) | Salt marsh sediment microbial communities from the Plum Island Ecosystem LTER, Massachusetts, United States - WE1602-30 | ecosystem: Environmental > Aquatic > Marine > Intertidal zone... | reverse complement strand
TTATTATTTATTAATTCTCTCCAGTAAAAGTAATGACCCGGTAAGCAGTTCCGTAATTGTAAATGTCTTTAAACCCAATTCTTATAAAGAAAGACTTGCTGATCTAATAAGTTTGATGACAGTTGATGAAAAGATTAAGCAATTAACTAACCAAGCAGATTCAATTCCCCGATTAGGACTTGCTAAATACAACTATTGGAATGAAGCATTACACGGAGTGTTAGCAAGCAGCGCGACTTCCTTTCCGCAAGCTGTTGCGATGGGTTCCACATGGGATCCCTGTCTTGTATATCGTGTAGGTTCGGCTATATCTGATGAAGCTCGTGCATTAAATGTTATTAGTGGCAAAGGATTATCTTACTGGAGTCCTACTATTAATATTGCACGTGATCCACGCTGGGGACGTAATGAAGAATCCTATAGTGAAGATCCTTATCTCCTGTCACTTATGGGTGTCGCATTTATTAAAGGTATGCAGGGAGATGACCCTTATTATTTGAAAACCGTTTCTACCCCAAAACACTTTGTAGCGAATAATGAGGAAGAACGCCGTCATACAGGTTCTTCCGATGTGGACATGCGCAGCTTGTTTGAATATTATTTGCCGGCATTTCATCAAGCTATCGTTGAAGGCAAAGCTTACTCCATAATGGGAGCATATAATGAACTAAATCAAGTTCCTTGCAATGCAAATACGTTTTTATTAAATGACCTGTTAAGGCGTAAGTGGGGTTTCGAAGGGTATGTGGTATCCGACTGCGGTGGTATTTTTGACATGTTATACGGACATCATTTTTTCAAAACAGGTGCCGAAGCTGTTGCAAGAAGTATCCTTGCCGGCTGCGATTTAAATTGCGGTGCAGCCTATCGTCAATACTTACAAGAAGCTCTCGATAGAGGATTGTTGGAAGTAAAAGATATAGACCGTGCTTTGGAAAGAGTTCTTTCCGCACGTTTCAGACTGGGAGAATTCGATCCACCTGAAATGGTATCTTATAGTTCAATTACAAAAGATAAACTTGACTGCAAAGAACATCGTGATCTTGCACTCGAAGTTGCACAGAAATCAATAGTGCTCCTTAAAAATAATGGAATATTACCTTTAAAAAAGGGCAAAATAAAATCAATTGCAGTTATCGGTCCACATGCTGCTGAAGCTCAGTTAGGCATTTACAGCGGCTTTCCCAATGTTCGGGTTAGTCCTCTTGAAGGAATAAAAGATAAAGCTGCTGCTCTTGGAATTAAAGTAGAATATACATTGGGATGCCATATTGGCGGCGGATTATTAAGCCCCATTGAACCGCAATATTTCGCTAAAGTTGAAGGAGCTGATAAAACCGGAATGAAGGGTGAATATTTTGATAATATGAATTTATCCGGGAAACCTGTTCTAACCAGAATAGATGCAATGGTAGATTTTAGTTTCGGTACTCATTCCCCTGCTCCCGGTGTTCCGGAAGATCAGTTTTCTGTCCGGTGGACAGGTAAAATAATTCCTCCCAAAACCATCCATCATATCGGTACCAGCTGCGATGATGGTTCACGCCTTTATTTAGATGGAAAGTTATTAATTGATGATTGGACCGAACATGGTGAAAAACCTATTCGTGCAGAAGCCGAACTCAAACCAGGTAAGGAATATGAAGTCAAACTCGAATATTTTGAAAATGCTTTAGGTGCAAGTGCAAGATTAACATGGGATCTTTGTCAAAAGGATTTTAGTAAAGGTAAAGAAGTTGCTGCTAAAAATGATGTCGTTATTCTTGTACTTGGTATTTCTCCCGGTATTTCTCAGGAAGAGTTGGACCGTACTGAAATTGAATTACCGCAGGTTCAAAGAGATTTAATCGCTGAAGTCGCGTCTGTTAATCCTAATATTGTTATTGTACTTGTAAACGGGGGGCCTATAGCACTTGCAGGTTCAGAAGACAAAGCAAATGCAATCGTAGAAGCATGGTATGCGGGAGAATATGGCGGAAATGCAATTGCCGATGTTTTATTCGGTGATGTTAATCCCGGCAGTAAACTGCCTGAAACATTCTATGCATCAACACAACAGCTTCCTCCTTTCTCTGATTATGACCTTATTAATCATCCGCGTACATATATGTATTTTGACGAGCCCGTTTTATTTCCGTTTGGGCATGGACTATCCTACACTCAATTTACCTATAGTAACCTATCACTTAACTCTGATAAAATTAAAAAAGATGGTGAGATTGAAATACGATTTGAAATACAAAACGCCGGCAAAATGAAAGGAGATGAAGTTGCTCAGGTTTATGTCCATGATGTGAATGCATCTATAAAAGTGCCAATCAATCAATTGAAACGGTTTCAAAGAATTACACTTGCCCCCGGAGAGAGTAAGACACTATCATTCAAAATACCAGCATCTGAATTTTCGTTCTATGATATCAAAACGAACGATTTTAAAACAGAACCTGGAAAGTGGGAGATTCAAGTCGGCAGTTCATCCAAAGATATTCGTTTGAAAACAACTTTTGCTGTCGAATAAAGATAAATGAGAGTCATAAAACTGAAAGATATAAGTTAACCATTCATTCAAAATCTTCAACTAATCGAGATTCCTTGATCCCGGAAAGGAGTTGAAGAAATGGCAGAACCGAAAGATGTAATAAGACAAATCAAAAAGTCAACTCGCAGAAAATTCTCTGCAAATGACAATATACATATAGTCATAGAAGGACTGCGAGTGTTTACCGTCGGCAGAAGTGGCCGACCATTCCTCATTTGAGACAACACGGCGTTTCTATTTGGCAATTCGCAGTGATCTTCTGGACGAGCAAAATCGGCAAGTGCCAGAGCAATGTCCAGAATTTCTGTTGCAAATCCGTTGCAGGTCCCTTCTTCAGACAGTAACAAAAAAGGCTGCCAAACGTAAACGCTCGGCAGCCAATGAATTACAAACTAGCGGGGGGAGGATTCGAACCTCCGACCTCCGGGTTATGGGCCCGACGAGCTACCAGACTGCTCTACCCCGCGATCATCTTAGTCATTAGTTTTTAGTCGTTAGTATTTAGTTTCAGTTCTCTTTTACATTAAAAAAATTACAAGTTCTTACGAACTTTTTCGGCGATTTGCTCGGCTTTTCCTTCTGGATATTTATACGAAGGCCAGCGGTTAAAAACACCATCGCCTGTATTTCTCGGTATTATATGAAAATGCAGATGATTTACAAGCTGGCCGGCAGCCCTGCCGTTATTGCACAGAAGATTATAACCATCAGAATCGAGGGCAACCTTGACCGCCTTTGCAATCTTACCAAGCCGAGGAGCAAGCTGATTTAAAATCTCAGAAGGACATTCATCAAGGCTCTCACAATGCTGTTTCGGTATAACCAGAGTATGGCCGTCACTTATAGGCCCGATGTCCAGAAATGCCAGCACATCGTCATCCTCATAAACCTTCACTGCGGGAATCTGGCCTGCCGCAATCTTACAAAAAATGCAATCGTCCATACCCATTACTTCTGTCTGTCTTCTTTCTTTTTTTTCTTATCCTTTTCTTCTTCAGGCTGTTCAGCCGGCTGATCGCTTTCGCCAGAAGCCTGTTCCAATTCGCTGTCAGCCGAAACTTCTTCAACTTCAGGTTCAGCCTCCTGCTTGGCTTCTACAACTTCCTGCGGCTGAGTCGCTTCGGCTCCGGGTTCAGCAACTTTTCGAGACTTTTTAGCAGCCTTTGGTTCTTTTTGCATTTTTTCTTCGCTGCCCACAAGCTGGAGCAGACAAAGCTCGCCGTTGTCGCCCAACCTTCTCAGCGACAGACGAATAATCCTCGTATATCCGCCGGCTCTGTCGAGATAGCGCGGCCCGATGTCACTGAAAAGCTTGCGTACTACAGTCGTTGTTTTTACCGCTTCGCCCTCTTCATCCGTTATGATATCCCTATCCCCGAGCAATGCAATCGCCCTGCGCCTCGCCGCAAGTGTGCCTTTCTTCGCAAGCGTAATCAGCTTCTCGGCAAAAGGTTTTACATCCTTTGCCTTTTGAATCGTTGTTGAAATCGTTTCATGCTCAAAAAGCGAGGCAACCATATTTCGGCGCATTGCCAGGCGATGCTCACTGTCACGGCTTAAACGCTTTCCTGCTACTCTATGACGCATATTTCAAAAACCTTACACAAAAATTACAGATTACCTAATGATAAACAAAAACAATCAAGTCTCGATGTCCGTTATCCCGAGTGAAAGACCGATGTCGGCAAGCTTTCTTTTAATTTCCCTCAGGCTGGTCTTGCCAAAACTTCTGATTTTGAGCAAATCAGCATCCGTCATTACAGCAAGCTGGCCGACGGTCTGTATCTTCGCAGACTCAAGACAGTTACTTGCTCTTACTGATAATTCCAGCTCAGCAACCGGCGTATTCAGTTTTTCGGCCAATTCAGCGTCAAGTCCCTCCTGCTTCTTCTCCTCTGCTTCAGCGAGGCTTTCTGCGACGGTTTCCTGACCTATTTCGAAGTACTGCACAAATGGATTGATATGTTTTCGCAGGATCTTGGCAGCTTCGACGAGTGCCATTTCAGGAGTAACGGTGCCGTCGGTCCAGATTTCAAGTATCAGCCTGTCGTAATTTGTTTTCTGCCCCACACGCGTGTCCTCGGTTACATACCGTACTCTGACAACCGGCGAAAAAAGGGTATCTATTTGAATCCTTCCGATCTCCTGCTCGAACCTGTCGGCTGCTTCAATCCGTTCGGAAGCAGGCACATAACCTCTGCCTTTTTCAACGTCCATTTCCATCTCAAAATCGACATCTTCCGTCAGGGTCGCTATTACCGTATCTTTATCGATAATTTCGATGGCAGGGTCCGCGACGATATCAGCCGCCGTCACCGTTCCAGCCTTGTGAGCTGATACCGTCATCGTCTTCGGCTCATCGCTGTCAAGTTTGACCACAAGACTTTTGACATTCAGCACTATATCCGTCACATCCTCCGTCACGCCCTTTATGGAAGTAAATTCATGGTCAACACCTTTAATTTTAATACTGCTGACGGCACTGCCCTGTAGTGACGAAAGCAGTATACGTCTCAAACTATTACCGATGGTTGTGCCGAAGCCCCGCTCGAACGGCTCGATAAAAAATCGGCCGTACTTATTACTCGCAATTCTTTTATCCTGCACAACCTTCGTCGGCAACTCCAAACCTCGCCATGTAACTCGCATAAAAGCCTCCTGAAACATTCAAAAGCAAAGGCAAAATCCCAAGTAGAAAAAACCTCTGCTTCTCAAATAAACAATTTCTTCCCTTTTTTATTATCTCGAACAAAATTCCACAACCAAATGTTCTTCAATCGGAATCTGAACATCATCTCGGCTCGGCAGCGCAACAACAGTAGCCTCCGGTTTCTGTCGGTCCAGCTGCAGCCAGCTTTGAACGGTAAAATTCGGATTGCTCTCAAGCTGATTTTTTATCTTTTTGGCGCTTTTATCCGATTGCTTTACCGTAATCTTATCTCCGATATTCGTGGTAAAGTCGGCGACATTTACTTTGCGACCATTTATATAAATATGACCATGGATAATTAACTGTCTTGCCGCTTTTCGTGATGGAGCGAAATTCAGCTTGTAAATAACATTATCAAGCCTCCTTTCGAGCAACTGCAACAGCATCTGGCCGGTATTGCCCTTTGATTTCTCAGCCAAATGAAAATACCTCATAAACTGCCTCTCCAGCAGGCCATAGTATCTTTTAACCTTCTGTTTTTCGCGCAGCCGTACTCCGTATTCGCCTGTTCTCGACCTGCGCCAGCCGTGCATACCGGGAGCGAGATTGCGCTGCTTCTTCTCGATCGGGCACTTCGCAGTCTCGCACCTGAAGCCCTTGAGCATCAATTTGACACCCTCCCGACGACAATATTTACAAGATGAACCAAGATAACGTCCCATCCTACTTATCTTCTCCTAAATATTTACACTCTTCTTCTTTTCGGAGGCCGGCAGCCGTTATGTGGAATCGGAGTAACATCTTCTATCGAAGATATCCGCAAGCCAGCCTGCTGAAGTGCCGAAATGGCAGATTCTCTGCCCGAACCTGGGCCTTTGACTCTGATTTCCACCTCACGAACGCCGTACCGCATCGCCGCCGACGCACAACGCTGCGCAGCCTGCTGGGCAGCAAAAGGTGTACTTTTACGCGAGCCCTTGAATCCGACACAACCTGTCGAACTCGAACATATCGTGTCGCCATCAGGGTCAGTTACCGTAATCAAAGTATTGTTAAAGGTGGCTTTTATATGCACAACAGCCTTTACAACATTTTTCCTTACCTTCTTTTTTGCTGCCTTTGCCATACTATCCTCTAATTTTCTCAGGTAACAATCAGCATTTTTTTAACGAGCTTCTTTTACACCTTTCTTGCCGGCGACGGTTTTTCTCGGCCCCTTTCGTGTCCTTGCATTGCTCTGGGTCTGCTGTCCCCTTACAGGCAGTCCTTTTCTGTGCCGAATACCTCTGTAGCAGCCGATTTCCTTCAGCCTGGCAATATTCTGCGAAACCTGTCTGCGAAGCTGACCGCCGATGACACAATTTCGGTCGATAACCTGTGTTATCCGGCTGAGCTCATCTTCGCTGAGCTTGCCGGCCTTGGTCATAGGCTCGACCTTGGCTTCTTTTAAAACCTGCATCGATGTATGTTTACCTATGCCATGAATATAAGTCAAAGCCATCCATATAGACTTTTTGTCCGGAACATCAACACCAACTATACGCGGCATATAGTCTTCCTTTTAACAAACCATAAAAACACTGCTTCGCACAAAATCTGTTTCATTGTTCAACCCTGCCGCTGCTTGTGCCGCGGATTCGTACAAATCACACGCACAACACCTTTGCGGCGAACGACTTTGCAGTTCTCACATATACGTTTTACCGAGCTTCTTACCTTCATTTTTCTCCCGACACCTATTTTTAAAACCTTCTGCCGGCACAGCCGGTCAATTTCTTAGCACAATCCTTCCTCTGTTAAAGTCATACGGTGACATCTCGATAGTAACGGCATCGCCCGGCAAAATCCTGATAAAATGCATCCTCATCTTACCAGAGACATGAGCCAGAATCTGGTGGCCGTTCTCAAGCTCCACCTTAAACATAGCGTTTGGCAAAGCCTCAACCACTTTTGCCTGTAACCGTATTGACTCCTTCTTCGCCATAACACTCGCAGTATCCAAAAAAACTCAAAACACAAAAACTTCCAAAACTTAAATTACCGTCAACACCTCACAGCCCTTTTCAACAATGGCAATCGTATGCTCAAAATGGGCCGAGCAGCTTTTATCCTTAGCTATCACCGTCCATCCATCCTTTAATGTTCTGACCTTCTCAGTGCCAATATTAATCATCGGCTCCACAGCCAGCACCATACCCTCGGTAAGGACAATATCGTTTTTCAGCAGCTCGTCACTAACAAAATTGGGCAATTGCGGCCCTTCATGCATATTTCTGCCGATTCCATGACCGACGAGCTCTCTGACAACGGCGAAACCGGCGGCTTCGGCACACTTCTGCATCTTCTCAGCTATCTGGGACCACCTTACCTGCGGAGCCGCATTATCAATCGCTATCTCAAGGGCCTGCCTGGTTACCGCGATAAGTCTGGCCTTTTCCTCCGAGACCTTACCGATAGCAACAGTAACGGCTGCATCACCGCAGTAGCCGTTAAGTCTCGCACCGTAATCGATGCTGAGAACATCGCCCTCTTTGAGACAGACATCCTCACAAGGAATCCCGTGAACCACCTGCTCATTTATCGATGCACATATCGCTCCGGGAAACGGCACCTTACTCGAGGGGCCGATTACGCCTCTGAACAAATCCTCAGCACCGGCTTCAGCAGAAATCAACTCAGCGGCGCGGTCCAGCTCGGCTGTGTTTATGCCCGGCTTGGCCAACTCTTCTAATTTTGAAAGAACCTTTGCCACAACACTGCCGGCCCGACGCATCAATTCAATTTCTCTGCGGCTTTTAAGTGTTATAGCCATCAATCAAACTCAAACCCGCCTCGCGGCGAGGCCGCGGGCACATAAGTATTATTTTTCCGTCTGCGCTCACACATTTACAAGAGAATCCAGCTTTTCAAATATCAAAGCAAGAATCTCATCGGCAGCAGGATTTGCGTCTATGTCATAAACAATATTGTTTTTTCTGTAATAGTCCACAACCGCAGCGGTCTGCTCATAATAGTGTTTAAGCCTGTTCAAGACAACCTCTTCGGTGTCATCAGTCCGCTGAACAAGCTTCTCGCCGCACTTGTCACAAATGCCATCGACTTTCGGCCTGATATTCTCAATGTGGTAAATAGCACCGCAAGCCGGACAGCTCCTTCTTCCAGTAATCCTCTTAACAACAATGTCATCATCAACCTGCAGATTTAAAACAGCATCAATCCTGCTGCCGTCAGCCTCAAGCGACTTATCAAGCTCGACGGCCTGATTAACCGTTCTCGGAAAACCATCGAGCACAAAACCGCTTTTTGGCGCTTCATTTATTGCGTGTGCCATCATCTCTATGATTATTTTATCAGGAACAAGCTCTCCTGAATCCATAAACTGCTGGGCCTTTTTACCAAGGTCGGTTCCATCTGCTCTTTCCTGTCTTAAAATGTCACCACTGGACAGATGTTCCAGACCGTATCTTTCTGCTACTGCTTTACACTGTGTCCCTTTGCCGGCTCCAGGGGCCCCTAACAGCAATATTCTCATGTATATGCTCCCTTAATTCTTCCGGTAGAGCTAAATCCTTCATAGCTTCGCATAAGCAAATTTGCCTCTATTTTCTGCACGAGGTCAAGCGAAACGCTAACCACAATCAATAAAGCTGTCCCGCCAAAAAAGTTTGCTATCCGCCAGTCAACACCAAGCATTACGATAATTATCGAAGGCACGACCGCTATTATTGCCAGAAACGATGCGCCATAATAGGTTACTCTCGCAACCACTGTTTCAAGATACTCCGCTGTTCTTCTGCCGGGCCTCAAACCCGGAATAAAGCTGCCCGAATCGCGCAAATTTTTCGCCATCTCTTTCGGCTGAAACTGAACCGTCACCCAAAAGTAAGCAAATAAAAATATCAACAGCATATAAATAACGTTATATGTGTACGCTCTGGGAGTAAATGCCATTTCAAGAGTATAAAAAAAGCCTAACTCTCCCTCACCTTCGAAAGCCTTTCTTAAATAAGACGCTACAATAGGAAGAAACATCATAAAGCTCGAAGCAAAAATTATCGGCATTACGCCGCCGTGATTGACACGCAAAGGCAGATAATGCCTCTGACCACCGTACATCCTGAGGCCTCTCATCTGCTTTGCCTGCTGAATCGGTATCCTTCTTTGTCCCTGAGTAATCAAAATAACGCCGGCTACGACTGATACAAAAGCGCCAAAAAGAATCAACAATCTCGCCGGTCCCATTTTGCCCGATGCAGAAGCTGTTACCGACAGGTCCACATTCTCCATAAGTGTATTGACCGCCCACGGCAGGCGGGCTATAATACCAGCCATAATTATCAAACTTATCCCGCTGCCAATTCCGTATTCGTCTATCTGCTCACCAAGCCACATCAAAAAGATAGTGCCGGCCGTCATACCCACAACGCCCATTATAACTGCCTGAGTATACATTCCAGGGTAGGTTAATCCCCCGGCACCAAACCACTTCATATACATCAAAGCTTGAATAACACATATAAAAACCGTCAAATAGCGGGTGTATTCCTGTATCTTCTTGTAGCCGGTCTGTCCTTCCTGCCTTAACTTTTTCAAAGCAGGTATAACCTCGCCAAGAAGCATAAGAATAATCGAAGCAGTGATGTAAGGCATAATCCCCAGACCGAACAGGCTGCTCTTATCGAGCCTGCCTCCGGTGAGCATTTGCATATACTCAACGGCCCTGCCGACAGGGGTTTCAGTCTCCGCAGTGCCCGCAAACTGAGTAATCTTCTCATAGGAAAAGCCCGGCACGGGGATATGAAAGCCAATCCTGTAAATCATCAGCATAGCAATGGTAAAAATAACCTTGCTGCGCAAATCAGGTATCCTGAATATGTTCACAAATGTCTTAAACATATTTTTATCTTTCCTCTATCCTCACTACTGTGCCATCACTTTCTATGCCAGCTCAACGGCCCCACCGGAAGCAACAATCTTCTGCTCAGCCGCCCTGCTGAATTTATGAGCCTTCACCTTTAATCTCTTGGTCAGCTCTCCATCTCCGAGAATCTTGACTTTATTTTTCGTATTGTCAATCAGCCCGGCCTCGGAAAGCTTTTCGAGCCCGACATCTGCGCCGTCCTCGAATCTTTCCAGCTGCGAAACATTTATAATTTTATACCGCGTTGCGAACTTGAAATTACTAAAGCCGCGTTTGGGCAGTCTCCTGAACAAAGGCATCTGACCGCCCTCGAAAAGCAGTCCTATCTTCGCACCGGACCTGCTCTTTTGTCCCTTGTGGCCGTGGCCGGCGGTCTTGCCGTGTCCGGAACCGCTACCCCTGCCTATCCGTTTGCGACGTTTGTCTCTGCCCGCAATTGAAGTTATCTTTGTCTTCGACATCTAAAACATCACCACCTTTTTACCTTTTCCACCTCAACACCGCGAAGAAATTCAACCTCTTCTTTGCTACGAAGTTTCAACAAGCCAGCCAACGTAGCTTTAACAACGTTCTTGGCTGATGTGCTGCCGTATACCTTGGTAAGAACATCCTGTACTCCCGCATACTCAAGCACTGCCCGGGCACTTGAGCCGGCAATAACACCCGTACCGGGATTAGCCGGCACCATTACTATCTTTGTCGCCCTGCATTTACCAATCACCTTATGCGGTATTGTCCTGCCGAAAAGCGGTACATTATGCAAAGATTTCCTGGCCTCCTTTATTCCTTTCTCAACAGCAAGAGGCACCTCGTTTGCCTTGCCGTAGCCTATGCCCACCGTACCATTACGGTCGCCTACCACAACCAAAGCCGCAAAACTGAATCGCCTGCCGCCTTTGACTACCTTGGCACAGCGATAAATCTTCACCGCCGTATCCTCAAACGGATGCTCCTGCTGTTCAATTATTTTCATTGGTTTTTGAGCCAATTTTTTTCTCCAACACTCTCGTTAAAAGACAAGCCCTGCTTTCCTCGCCCCGTCGGCAAGTGCCTTGACTCTGCCATGATACTTATAAAGGTTCCTGTCAAAACAAACACATTTAATACCCACGCCCAATGCCTGCTTGGCGACAGCTTCACCTATAATCTCTGCAGCCTTCTTATTGCCCGTCTTCTGCAGCTGGCCCCGAAGTGCTTTGCTCATAGTACTGGCCGAAACAAGCGTCAGCCCAGCAGCATCGTCGATTATCTGTGCATAAATATGCCGGTTGGAACGCTTCACAACGAGACGAGGCCTGTCCGGCGTGCCAAATATCTTCTTTCTGACATGATATTTACGCCTCAATGCTGCCCTTTTAACACTATCAGTTTTCTTCATACTATTCTTCTAACCGTCTCGTAACTGCTTTAACAAATACTGCCTGCTATGCTGTCCCTGACGTAAAGGCCTTTCCAACCTTTCGCCTGATGTGCTCATCAGCATACCGAATGCCCTTTCCCTGATAAGGTTCTGGTGGCTTTATCTTTCGCACATCAGCAGCAAACCGCCCGAGAGCACATTTATCCACGCTCGAAATCGTGAAAACCGCAGGCACATCGTTGCCTCTGGTCGCAGCCACCTCAATATTTACTTTCACTCCCCCCGGTATCTTCAACTGAACAGGGTGACTGAATCCCACCTGCAAAACCAGTTTGTCGGCCTGTGCTTTCACACTGTAACCTGTGCCGAAAATCTGCATTTTCTTTTCAAAGCCTCTGCTCACGCCATCAACCATATTTGCAATCAATGCCCTAAATGTGCCGTGCAGCTCTCTGGCTTGCCGGCTCTGGGCTTCCTTGCTTTCCACAATAATCCTGGAATCTTCGACCTTTATCTTTATTCCCGGCTTACAGGCAATCTGTAATTTGCCCAGCGGGCCTGAAACCTCAATGTTACCGCCCTTCTGCTCGGCCTTGACGCCGGAAGGAAGCTCTATCGGTTTTTTACCTATACGTGACATATTAACTTACCGTACAAAGTATCTCGCCGCCGACTTTTGCCTTGCGGCAGCTCCTGTCGCTCATTACACCTTTGCTTGTTGAAACTATTGATATTCCCATGCCGCCAAGGACAAACGGCAGCTTGTCAATAGATAAATATATTCGCCTGCCGGGTTTACTTTCTCTTTTTA
>Ga0307419_10001425_pt1 | contig 12290 bp, 9 predicted proteins | sample SalMarWE160230MG_2_FD_202512 | JGI IMG/M metagenome (GOLD analysis project Ga0307419, IMG submission 202512) | Salt marsh sediment microbial communities from the Plum Island Ecosystem LTER, Massachusetts, United States - WE1602-30 | ecosystem: Environmental > Aquatic > Marine > Intertidal zone >... | reverse complement strand
GCCGTTCCATATCTGTGAGAGAATCACGCCGCTGTTGCCGCGCGCTCCCATCAGCGCGCCCCGGGCCATGGCCAGGGCCACCCCGGCGGCCGAGTGGTCAGGGGCGCGGTAGGCCTCCTCCATGGTGGAGCGCATGGTAAGCATCATGTTGGTGCCGGTATCGCCGTCCGGCACCGGAAAAACGTTGAGGGCGTCTATCTCGGCGGAGCTTTTCTCCAGCCAGGAGGCGGCTGCCGCAAACATATCACGCAGCTCCTGCCCGGCAATGGTTTTAGGTTGACTCATCTAACACCGTCCTTACTAGCGTCGTGGTGCCGTACCTTGCCAATCTTGACCCACTATGTTACTATTATTTGGAGATAATTGCAATAATTACGGCGGAAAGTTTGAGGAATAACTAGCTTGAAGTGCGATTTATGCGGCAAGACGCCACTGTTCGGTCATAATGTCAGCCATTCCAAGCGCCACACCAACCGGCGCTGGACGCCCAATATCCACCCCGCTACCGTCGTTATCAACGGCCAGACCAAAAAGCTCAATCTGTGCACTCGCTGCCTGCGCAGCCAGCACAAGCCGGCCCGGGCCTAGCGCCTCCTGATTTAGTTTACTAAGCGCCGGCGGGGCATTTCAGCCCCGCCGGTTTTATTATCTCTTTATGATACCGTCTCTTAGGCCAGCTGGCGCCTCCGGCTGATGACCATGCTCAGGGCCAGGCCCGCCACCAGGTAAATGGACATACCCCAGCACGCCATACCCACGGACAGCGGTTTGTAGTTTTCCAGCATCGCCTGCAGGTGGGCGCCCCCGCCGAAGCCGGACATGAACATATCTATGCCGCCGTAGACCAGAGCGATAGCGTCGCCGCCGGCGGAGAGGATATACCAGTACTCGTTGCCGGTAAAACTCAGCACGCTCTCCAGGATGCCGCTGAGCACCCAGACGAAGACGAGCGTCATCACCGTGGCCCCCATCGAGCCGCGCGATATGGCGCTGAAGAAAAAGGTCATCGAAAGCACGGCGGCGGCGAAGAGCAGGCAGATTCCGAAGGACTCCAGCATCTCGATGGGCACTTCCCCGTATATCACCAGCAGGGAAACGACGCTGATGATGTAGCTGAAGATAATCATCAGCGTCACGGCGATGAAAGCGGCGATGTATTTGCCGCTCCACAGCGTCGTCCGCTTGATGGGATTGGTAAAGAGCAGAAAGCCGGTCTTGCCCTCGTACTCGCCGGCGATGGCGTCCCCGGCGAAGAAGACGGCGCCGATGGCCGCCAGCGAGGGGCCGGCGCTGAGCATGGCCGCCATGGCCATGACGCTGCTGGGATAGTGGTCGAGCAAAACCGGGATGAGGATGAGGACAAGTGCCTCCACCACCAAGGCTATCCCCAGAACTACGTAAAGGCGCTTGCGGCGGATGTGCTTGAGGAACTCGTAGCTGATGACGATGCCCAGTTTATCTAGCTCACTCAATGGAACCTCCCGTTAGCTGAAGGTAGGCCTTCTCCAGCGACTTGTACTTCTTTTTCAATTCCTTGATGCTGTCGTAGACCAGCAGCTGCCCGTTGTTGATAATGGCTACCTGGCTGCATATCTGGGTGACCTCGACCAGCTGGTGCGAGGCGAAAAATACCGTCTTTTCCTTGCCGGCGTCCTTGATTATCTCGCGGAACTCCACCACCCCCCGCGGGTCGAGCCCCAGGCTCGGCTCATCCAGGATGAGTATCGGCGGGTCGTGCAGCAGGGCCTGCGCCAGGCCGAGGCGCTGTTTCATTCCCCGCGAGAACTTCTCGATTTTGACCCTGGCCCAACTCTCCAGCTTGACCAGGGCGATGACCTCCTCAATCCGCTGGCGGAGGCCGTCGCCTTTCATCCCCCGCAGCTTGCCGAAGTAGCTCAGGTTGTCCTCCGGGGTGAGGTAGGAGTAGAACTCCGGCGTCTCGATGATGGCCCCGATGCGGGTGAGGGCCCGCTCCGCGTCGGCGGTGATATCGATGCCGTCTATCAAGGCCCGGCCGGAGGAGGGGCGGAGGAGGCCGCAGAGTATCTTGAGGGTGGTGCTCTTGCCGGCGCCGTTGGGCCCCAGCAGGCCGATGTTCTCCCCCGCCGGCACCCGCAGGTTCAGCTCGTTGAGGGCGAGGAACTTGTTATAGTACTTGGTCAGGTTCTCAATGACAATCGGTTCGTTCATAATCGCAACTCCACGATGCTCCTTATCCGGGGGTATTTCCCCCTTCCGTGATGTTATTCTTCCCCTTTAGCGGCGATGGCCGCCCGGGCGGCCGCCAGCGCCCGCTTAACCCGCCCCGGCGCCGTGCCGCCGGGAACGTCGCGGGCGGCCAGGGAGGAGGCCACGCTTATATTATACACGTCCTCGCTAAAGCGAGGGGAGAATTTCTGGTACTCCTTTATGTCAAGCTGGCTGAAGTCTTTGCCTTTCTCAATGGCGTAGGCGACCAGTTTGCCGACGCTTTCGTGGGCGGTGCGGAAGCTCTCGCCCTTTTTGACCAGGTAGTCGGCCAGGTCGGTGGCCAGGATGTAGCCCCGCCCCAGCGCCGCCTGGGCGGCCGCCGCGTTGACCCGCAGCGTGCTTATCATCCCGGCGAAGACCGCCAGCGTCGGCAGCAGGATATCCACCGCCTCGAAGAGGACGACCTTGTCCTCCTGCATATCGCGGTTATAGCTAAGTGGCAGCCCCTTGAGCATCGTCAGCAGGGCCGTCAGGCCGCCGAAGACGCGCCCGGTCCGCCCGCGGGCCAGCTCGGCCACGTCCGGGTTCTTCTTCTGGGGCATGATGGAGCTGCCGGTGGCGTAGGCGTCGTCGAGGGTGATGAAGCCGAACTCCACCGAAGACCAGAGGCAGATTTCCTCGGCCAGGCGGGAGAGGTGCAGCATCGTCATGGCCGCCGCCGCCTGGTAATCTATAATGAAGTCGCGGTCGGCCACGGCGTCCAGGCTGTTGGCGCTTATCTTACCGAAGCCAAGCTCCTTGGCCAGAAACTCGCGGTCGATATTATAGGCCACCCCGGCCAGAGCGCCACTGCCCAGCGGCAGCACGTCGGTGCGCTCAAAGCAATCGTTGAAGCGGGCGATATCGCGCTGGAGCATCTCGAAATAGGCCAGCAGGTGGTGGGCCAGCAGCACCGGCTGGGCCGCCTGCAAATGCGTGTAGCCGGGGATAGCCACGCCGATATTGGCCTCGGCCAGATCGAGCAGGGACGCCTGGAGCCCCCGTATGCCGCCGATGGTATCGGCCACGGCCTCCTTGACGTAGAGCCGCACGTCCAGGGCGACCTGGTCGTTGCGGGAGCGGGCGGTGTGGAGCTTGCGCCCCGCCTCCCCGATGAGCTCGATGAGGCGGGCCTCGATGGCCATGTGGATGTCTTCCAGCTCATCATTAAAGATGAACTTGCCCTGCTCTATCGCATTCTGGATAGTCGCCAGCCCGTCGATGATTTGCTTCGCCTCGTCAGCGGTAATGATGCCCTGCTTGGCCAGCATTTTGGCGTGGGCGATACTCCCGGCGATGTCCTGGCGGTAGAGGCGGCGGTCGCCGGCCAGCGAGGCGGTATAGGTCGCCACCAGGTTATCGGCGGGTTTATCGAATCTACCGCGAAGGTGGCTCATAATGAGGCTTCCTCTTCCGGCCCCAGCCGGCCCAGCGGCTCGTCCTTGTCCTTGAGCAGCTGGTGCTGCGCCTGCGTCCTTACCGACAGGCCCCAGAGGTGGATGAAACCAGCGGCGGCGGCGGGGTCGAAGGTATCGCCTTCGTCGTAGGTGGCCAGCCCCAGGTTGTAGAGCGACCAGGGCGACTTGCGCCCCAGCACGGTGACGGCCCCCTTGTATAATTTCACACGGACGGTGCCGGTGACGTAGCGCTGCGAGCTGAGGATAAAGGCGGAGAGGTCGCGGTTGAGCTGGCTGAACCAGAGGCCGTCGTAAATCAGGTCGGCGCACCGGGTGGAGACCTTCTCCTTGAAGCTCAGCTGTTCGCGGGATAGCGTCAGCGCCTCCAGCGCCTGGTGGGCCGCAATGAGGGTGATGGCCGCCGGGGCCTCGTAAATCTCGCGCGACTTGATGCCGACGACGCGGTCTTCGATGTGGTCGATGCGTCCCACGCCGTGCTTACCGGCAAGCTCGTTGAGCTGCTGGATGAGGGGCATGCCGTCCATCTTCTCGCCGTCGAGGCTGACCGGGACGCCCTTCTCGAAGCCTATCTCCAGGTAGTGCGGCTTGTCCGGCGCGTCCTTGGGGTCAACCGTCCAGGTATAGGCGTCGGCGGGCGGCTCGGCCCAGGGGTCTTCCAGCGCGCCGCACTCGGCGCTGCGCCCCCAGAGGTTCTCGTCGATGGAATAAGGGCTCTTAGAGGTGATGGGGATGGGTATGCCGTGCTCCCCGGCGTAGGCGATGGTGGCCTCGCGCGTCATGCCCCACTCGCGGGCGGGGGCCAGTATTTTCATCTGCGGGGCCAGGGCGTTGATGCCCACCTCGAAGCGCACCTGGTCGTTGCCCTTGCCGGTGCAGCCGTGGGCGATGGCCACCGCACCCTCCGCCGCGGCGGTGTCCACCAGCAGCTTGGCCATGAGCGGCCGCGAGAGGGCCGTGGCCAGGGGGTAGCGGCCCTGGTAGAGGGCATTGGCCTGGAGCGCCGGGAAGCAGAAGTACTTGACGAACATCTCCTTGGCGTCGATGACCTCGGCCTTGACGGCGCCCACCTGGAGCGCCTTGCGGCGGACGGCGGTAAAGTCCTTCTCGTTGCCGACGTCGATGGTCACAGCGATGACATCATAGCCGTACTTCTCGTGCAGCCACCGGACGGCCACCGAGGTATCCAGCCCGCCGCTGTAGGCCAGGACGATTTTGTCCGACACGCTCTGCCTCCCTTATGTCTTCGGTAAAATAAACAGCTAGTTTTTGCTGGCGAAATTCTCTTCCAGAAAGCCGACCACCTCGGAGCAGACGCCGGGGTACTCCCAGGAGTAATCGTGCCCGGGGGCCTTGAGCCAGCTCAGGATATCGCCGGGGTTATTGCTTTTCACGCCGAACCACCCCTTGACGGTGGCCCATATCATCGCCGGGACGTTGCCGTAGCTGAAAGTATCGATGCCCTGGCCGTTGGAGTTCATCAAGAGCGTCCGCTCGCCGGTATCGGGCTTGTGCCAGAAGGGCGTGCCCGTCTGGATGGAGTAGACCTGGGGCATGTCCTTGAGCAGTTCCATGGTCGTATCGGAAATAACCGTGCCGGTGCTCTCCCCGGCGACGATGATGCTGAGGTTGGGGATGTGGTCGGTGAGGAACTCCACCCGCCTGGCCAGCTCGACGGACTTCTGGGGATAGCGGGCCAATGCTTCGGTCATCTCCTGGAAACAGCCCAGGATGCCGCTACTGGTGCGCCGGTAGTTGAGCACCAGCGAGCTGTAGCCCAGCGCGTCCAGCTGGCTCTTGATGCCGTCGAGGATAGAGGCCCAGCCGGGCGTCTCCCGGGTGAGGTTCCAGCCCCAGCCGCCGGAGTTGAAGAAGACGACCACGTCCTTATCCCGCGCCTCCATGTAAGTGGCCACCATCTGGTCGACGAAGCTCTGGAGCTTCTCCTGGCTGTTGCCCACGAAGTCGGAGGCGATGGCGACGGCGTCGTCGATGACCGACGGCGGCACCGAGGAATAGTCGTAGGTCGTCAGCCGGGGTTCCTGAATTCCAATGTCAATCGACATGCCAACCTCTGAACCGATTACCGCCAGGCAGACCATCACCAGCAGGGCCATCGCCGCCAGCAGGGCGAGGAGGCCCTTTTTACTTACCTTTCGGAATGCGGCCACCTTCGGTATCATTTTAGCAATATTTACCCCGTAATGCCAGAAAAGACCCCGTCCAGCACGCCCATCGCCCGGTCAACCTCGTCGCGGCCGATAATCAGCGGCGGCATGAGGCGGATGGCGTTGGGCTTGACTCGGTTGATGAGGAGGCCCCTCTCCAGGCAGGCCAGCAGCACCTGTTGGCCGATGTCGCCGGCGAACTCCACCGCCGCCAGCAGGCCGCGCCCGCGCACGTCGGTGATAAAGGGGTATTTAGCTTTTAATCCTTGCAGGGCTGGCATTAAATACTTACCCACCTCGGCGACGTGGCCGGGCAGGTCGTTGGCCAGGATGTAGTCCATCACGGCCACGGCGGCGGCGCAGGTGAGGGGGTTGCCGGCGAAGGTGGCGCCGTGGTCGCCCAGGGTAAAGACGGCGGCCTTCTCCCTGGCCAGCACCGCCCCGATGGGCACGCCGCTGCCTAAGCCTTTGGCTAGCGTCATGATGTCCGGCTCGGCGCCGTAGACCTGGTAGCCGAAGAGCGCCCCCAGGCGGCCGATGCCGGTCTGTATCTCGTCCAGGATGAGGAGGATGCCCTTCTCATCGCACCAGGCCCGCACCTTTTTCAGGTAGTCGTCGGCGGGGACGTTGACGCCGCTCTCCCCCTGGACGGGCTCCAGCATCACGGCGCAGGTCTTGTCCGTGGTAGCCGCCTTAATGGCCTCTATATCGTCGTACTTGACGTTGACAAAGCCGGACGGCACCGGCTCGTAAGGCTGGTGAAAGCTTGCCTGCCCGCTGGCGGCGGTCATCGCCAGCGAGCGCCCGTGGAACGAGCCGAGGGCGGTGATGACCTCGTAAGCGCCGCCCAGGTTGAGCGCCCCGTAGCGGCGCGCCAGCTTGACGGCGGCCTCGTTGGCCTCCAGGCCGGAGTTGCCGATAAAGACGCGGTCGCAGCAGCTGTTCTCGACGAGGAGCCGCGCCAGCTGAATCTGGGGAACGGTATAGAACTGGTTGGAGGTCTGGATGAGGGTGCGCGCCTGCTTGGCCACGGCGTCGGCGACGACCTTGGGGCTGTGCCCCAGCGAGTCGACCGCCCAGCCCCCCACGAAGTCCAGGTAGGCCCGCCCCTGGTCGTCCCAGACGCGTGCGCCTCTCCCCCGCACCAGCGTCACCGGGGTGCGCGCCACCACCTGCATATAGTATTTGGCTTCCAGTTCCGGCCAGTTCTCCATGTTCTACCCTGTTTATTGCTCCGTTAATCGGAAATATCTATCATAGCACGTTTGGGCATCAGCTACCAGTTATTTATGAATAGTGGTGCCGCCGTCGCCGCCGTCGAACTCGGCCAGCAAAGCGTGCCGCCGCCGCCCGTCGATGATGCGGGCCACCGCCCCGGCCTCAAGCGCCCTGAGGGCGGCGTTCACCTTGGGTATCATCCCCCCCTTAATCACGCCGGATTTAATCAGCTTTTCGGCCTCGCCGGCGGACAGCTCCGCTATCGGCTTGCCGGACTCGTCCAGGATGCCGGCCACGTCGGTGAGAAAGATGAGCCGCGTCGCCTTCATAGCAGCGGCGATATCGCCGGCCACCGGGTCGCCGTTGGCGTTAATCAGGGCCGGGGCTTTATCCGGGCGGCCCACTGCGTAGAGGCTGATGGGGGCCACCACGGGGACGAAGCCCGCCCCGAGCAGCGTCGTCAGCAGGGCGGTATTGAGGCGCACCGTCTCGCCCACGTAGCCCATGTCCTTAGCTTTTTGGCGCGCCTCGATGAGGGCGCCGTCGGCGCCGCTGATGCCCACGGCCCGCCCGCCGCTGACGTTGATGGCGGCGGCGATTTCCTTGTTGGCCAGCCCGGCCAGCACCGCCGTGGCCACCTCCAGGGCGGGCAGGTCGGTGACGCGCTCGCCGTGGACGAACCTGGTTTCAACACCCTGCTTTTTCAGCCAGGCGGTCACGGCGCTGCCGCCGCCGTGCACCACCACCAGCGACTCGCCCCGCTGCTGGAGGGCGGCGATATCGGCGATGGTGGTATCGCCCTTGCCGAAGGTGGCGCCGCCCAGCTTGATGACCGTCACGTTTTTCATCACGTCTTAAATTACCATACTAGGTAGTATAATCGCTGTTTATACTGACATATTCCGGGGAGAGGTCGCAACCCCAGGCCGTGGCCGCGGCCTGGCCGATATTAAGGTTGAGCGCGATGGCGACCTCATTACCGTTGAGGTGGGCCACCACGGCGTCCTTAGCGTAAGGATGCGGGGCGCCGTCCCGGACCAGGCAGACCCCGCCGATGTGCAGCTCCAGCCGCGCCGTGTCCAGCGCCGCGCCGCTGCGGCCCGCCGCCGCCACCACCCGCCCCCAGTTGGGGTCGCCGCCGTGGACGGCCGCCTTGACCAGCGCCGAGCCGACGATAGCGCGGGCGGCGCGCCGGGCGTCGGCTGGATTGGCCGCGCCGGTCACGTTGACGGTGATGAGTTTGGTGGCCCCCTCGCCGTCGCGGGCGATTTCGCACGCCAGGTGGACGCAGACCATATTCAGGGCCGCCTGGAAGGCGGCCGCCCGGCGGCTTCCGGCGGTGATTTCCTTGCCCCCGGCCCGGCCGCTGGCCATGAGCAGCGCCATGTCGTTAGTGGAGTTATCGCCGTCGACGGAGACCATGTTGAAGGAGATAGCCACGGCCTTCTTGAGGGCTTTTTTAAGAAAGCCTATTTCCACGGCGGCGTCCGTCGTCAGGAAGGCCAGCAGCGTGGCCAGGTCGGGATGAATCATCCCCGACCCCTTGGCCATCCCCCCGACGGTGAAGCCGTCGCCCCGGACGGCCGCTTCCTTGGGGACGGTATCGGTGGTCATGATGGCCCGCGCCAGGTCGTGGCCGCCCTCGCGGGAAGGTTTTACCCTGGGGATGGCCGCGCCGATGCGCTCCATGGGCAGCCGCACGCCGATGACGCCGGTACTGGCCACCAGCACGTCCTCAGGCTTTAAGCCCAGGTGTTTGGCCGTAAGCGCCGTCATGGCCTCGGCGTCGGCCATACCCGCCGCGCCGGTGCAGGAGTTGGCGTAGCCGCTGTTCATCACCACGGCGCGGGCGGTGCCGTTTTCAAGGCGCCGCTGGTTGAGGAGCACCGGCGCCGCCCTGACCTTATTGGTGGTGAAGGCCGCCGCGGCGCGGGCGGGGCTTTCGCAAAAAAGTACGCCCAGGTCAAGGCGCGGCGGGGCATATTTAATGCCGGCGCTCACGGCGCCGGCCAGGAACCCCCCGGGCGAGGTAATCCCGCCGGAAGGGATAAAATCGGGCTGGGTTTTCATCTCTTCAAAATATAGCATAATTCGCCTGGGCGGGCAATTATGCCGCCCTCCCGGGCGCCTCCGCCACACCGGGAACAAAGCTTGAATTTGGCCGCATTTAGTGCTAAAGTTGTTACGGTGCGAGCCGTGCTAATATTCAAGACAGAAGCGGAGGTAGCTATCCTTTATTGTTAAAGGGTAGCTTTTTTATGGCCCATGGCGGACACGATTAGGCTGACTATCGACGGCATCAACACGGAGGTAGCCAAAGGCACCACGGTGCTCCAGGCGGCGCAGGAGGCCGGCGTCTACATCCCCACCCTGTGCTACCACCCCAATTTGCAGCCCTACGGCGGCTGCCGGCTGTGCATCGTGGAGATAGCCGGCATGCGTGGCCTGCCCACCGCCTGCACCACCCCCGTCGCCGAGGGCATGCAGGTCACCACCAACACCCCCCAGCTCCAGGAGCTGCGGCGCTCCTTCCTCCAGCTCATCCTCACCGAGCACCCCAACGCCTGCCTCACCTGCCACCGCCGCCAGCGCTGCCGGCCCTACGACATCTGCCTGAGAAACGTGGACGTCACCGAGCGCTGCGTGTCCTGCCCCAATAACGGCCAGTGCGAGCTGCAGTGCGTCGCCGACTACATCGGCATGCAGGAAGTGCCCCTGCCCTATCACTACAAAGACCTGCCGGTGGACTACACGCGCGAGCCCCTCATCAAGCGCGACTACAACCTCTGCATCCTCTGCGGGCGCTGCGTGCAGATGTGCGCCGAGGTGCGCGGCATCGGGGCGGTGAGCTTTATCAACCGCGGCTTCGAGACGGTGGTCGGCACCGCCTACGACCGGCCGCTGCAAGATTCGGGCTGCCGTTTCTGCGGCGCCTGCGTGGAGGTCTGCCCCACCGGCGCCCTGATGGACGCCGGCGCCGAGTACCTCCCCGAGCGCGTCCCGGAGGAGCTTGCCGTGCCCTGCCGGTACGCCTGCCCGGCCAATATCAACGTGCCGCTCTACGTCTATCTCATCGGCGAGGGCAAGTACCAGGAGGCCCTGGCCGTCATCCGCGAGAAAGTCCCCTTCCCCGGCGTGCTGGGGCGCGTCTGCATCCACCCCTGCGAGGAGGCCTGCCGCCGGGCCGCCCTCAACGACCCCATCTCGATAAGGTTTATGAAACGCTTCGTGGCCGACCGCGACGAAGGCGTCTGGAAGAGATACTCCCGCCACCTGCCCCAGACGGGCAAGAAAGTGGCCGTCGTCGGCTCGGGGCCGGCGGGTCTTACCGCCGGCTACTACCTGGCCAAGGCCGGGCACGCCGTCACCGTTTACGAGCAGTTCTCCAAGGCCGGCGGCATGATGCGCGTCGGCATCCCGGACTACCGCCTGCCCCCGGAGATACTGGACGGCGAGATTGCCGTTATCCAGGAGGCGGGCGTGGACATCCGCCTCAACACCCGCATCGAGTCCGTGGATGACCTCTTCGAGCGGGGCTACCACGCCGTCTTCCTGGGGCCGGGGGCCCACCGCGGCATGACCCTGGGCGTCGAGGGGGACGACCTCCCCGGCGTCTACGACGGGGCCTCGTTCCTGCGCGACGCCAACCTGGGCTTTAAGGTCAACCTGGGCAATAAAGTGGCCGTCATCGGCGGCGGCAACGTCGCCATCGACAGCGCCCGCGTGGCGCTGCGGCTCGGCGCTAAAGAGGTGAACATCCTCTACCGGCGCACCCGCCGCGAGATGCCCGCCAGCCCGGAGGAGGTGGAGGCCGCCCTGGAGGAAGGCATCAAGATAGAATTCCTGGCCGGGCATCTCAAGGTACGCCGCCAGAACGACCGCCTGGTGCTGACCCGCAACGACATGGAGCTGGGCGAGCCCGACGCCAGCGGGCGGCGGCGGCCGGTGCCCGTCAAGGGCAGCGAGCGCGACATCGAGTACGACGCCATCATCGGTGCTATCGGCCAGCGGCCGGATATCCCGGAGCACTTCAAGGTAAAGACCGGTCGGGGCAATACCATCCTGGCCGACGATGCCACCCTGGCCACCAGCCGCGAGGGCGTCTGGGCGGGCGGCGACGCCGTCACCGGCCCGGACTCGGTCATCCGCGCCATCGCCGCGGGGAGGCGCGCCGCCAGCACCATCGATAAATACCTCGGCGGCAGCGGCGCTATCGACGAAGAGCTTACCCGCGAGCGGAGCATCGGCATCTGCGCCGGACTCACCGCCGGGGAATTCCACGGCATGCCCCGCGTCAACATGCCCTGCCTGCCCCCGGAGAAAGTCATCCACAACTTCAAAGAGGTGGAGCTGGGCCTGCCCGAGGACGGCACCATCGCCGAAGGCAAGCGCTGTTTTCAGTGCGGTTTCCGCTCCCAGATTGCCCCGGCGCCGCGCCCCCCGGCGGCTGCCCGGAGCGACCGCGTCGGCGACGCGGTTTGACGCCCGCCCGTTTTTTTGGCTCTGATTGATACTCCCCCGACACGTACCGTTATTCTTATCTTTAGTTCGGGAAAGCTGATGAGATGACCAGCCAATCTGACAAAGACGTAAAAAAATACCTCGTCCTCATTATCTCTACGGCCACGTCCTTCATCATGCCATTCATGATAGCCGCCATCAACGTGGCTATTCCCACCATCCGCCGCGATTTCGCCATGGAGGCCTGGGTGATGGCCTGGGTCAGCACCATCTACTTCCTCTCTATCGCCATCATCCATGTACCCTTCGGGCGCCTGGCCGATATCTACGGGCGTAAAAGGCTGTTTATCGTCGGGCTGGTGGTGACCGTCCTGGCCTCGCTGTTGGGGGTATTCGCCGACTCGGTTGTCCTGCTCTTTATCAGCCTGGCCCTGATGGGGGCCGGCTCGGGGATAATGTTCAACAACAGCATCTCCATCCTCACCTCGGTCTTCCCGCCCGAATCGCGCGGGCGCGTCCTGGGCATCAGCACGGCGGGGACTTACGTGGGGCTTTCGGTGGGGCCTTATATCGGCGGCGTCCTCACCGAGGCGTTCGGCTGGCAGAGCATCTTCGTCATGTCCGGGGGTCTTAGCCTGGTGCTGCTGTTACTGGTCTTGTACGCCCTCAAAGGGGAGTGGCACGAGGCCAGGAACGAAAAGTTCGATGTCGTCGGCTCGATTACCTACGCCATCTCCATCGCCATCTTTATCTACGGTTTCTCGTCGCTGCCCGGCGTGCTGGGCATAATTCTCTTCGT
>Ga0307419_10001423_pt1 | contig 12304 bp, 11 predicted proteins | sample SalMarWE160230MG_2_FD_202512 | JGI IMG/M metagenome (GOLD analysis project Ga0307419, IMG submission 202512) | Salt marsh sediment microbial communities from the Plum Island Ecosystem LTER, Massachusetts, United States - WE1602-30 | ecosystem: Environmental > Aquatic > Marine > Intertidal zone... | reverse complement strand
CCGAGGATTCCGCCGATGATCGTGGCCGAGGCGAAGGGGACGTTCTTGAACAGGCGCAGATTCACGGCCGGTTCGTCGGATTGGAGCTCCCACCAGATGAACGCCGCCAGGCCCACGATGGCGAACGCCGCCAGCCAGCGGATGAGATCGGATTGGAACCACTGCTCCCTCCGGCCCTCCTCCAGCATGATCTGCAGGCAGGAGAGCCCCACGGCCAGGAATCCCATGCCCGTCCAGTCGATCGACACCTTCCGCCGGCGGGCGTAGGGCGGGTCCTCGACGAAGTAGTCGACCAGGAACAGGTTCAGTAGCCCGATCGGCACGTTGATGAAGAAGATCCAGGGCCACGAGTAGTGGTCCGTGATCCAGCCTCCCACCGTGGGGCCGAGCGCCGGCGCCAGGACCACGCCGATGCCGAAGATGCCCATCGCCGTTCCGCGCTCCTCGGGCGGGAAGTTCTCGAGCAGGATGGCCTGCGAGAGGGGGATCAGCGCCCCTCCCCCCACGCCCTGGAGCACCCGGAAAGCCACGAGCTCGGGGAGCGAGCGGGCCAGGCCGCACAGGGCCGACGAGAGCGCGAAGAGTATCACGCTCATCATGTAGTAGCGCTTGCGCCCGATGCGGGCGCTGAGCAGCGACACGAGGGGCATCATGAACCCCTCGGTCAGGATGTAGCCCGTCGACACCCAGGTGATCTGCTCGACGGACGCGCCCAGGTTCCCCTGCATGTGGGGCAGGGCGACGTTCACGATCGAGATGTCCAGGACGCTCATGATCGTCCCGGTCATCACCGACATGGTGACGAGCCACTTGCCGTGGCGGGGCGCCCAATCGTCGTGCGCGGGGCTCATCGCGCCGCCTTCCCGGGTCGCCGCCACGCTCAGCCCGCCCGCCGACCGCCATCGGGAGCGGCCCGCGACGCGCCCGCCGGCGCGCTACCCGTGATCACGTGCGGCTCGGCCGAGAGACCGGGCCACAGGGGATGCAGCGAGTCCGGGGGGGAGTCGATCCAGATGCGGACCGGGACGCGCCGCACCACCTTCACGAAGTTGCCGGTGGCGTTCTCGGGCGGCAGGAGGCTGAATACGGCGCCCGTGCCGGGCTGGAAGCTGCCCACGTGGCCCAGGAAGGTCGTTCCCGGGTAGGCGTCCACGTCCACTTCGACGCTGTCGCCGATCCGGATGTCGTGGACCTGCGTCTCCTTGAAATTCGCGTCCACGTACATGCTGTCCTCCCGGACCAGCTGCATCAGCGGCTGACCGGCCTGGATGACCTGTCCCGGGTCGACGTCCTTCTGGGCCAGCACGCCGTCGGCCGGGGCTACCACGGTCGTGCGGCCGAGCTGCGTCTGCGCCTGCGCGAGGTCGGTCTGCGCCTGCTGGATCCGGTCCTCCTGGAGCTTGAGCTCGGAGCGAAGACGCGTCAGGGTCGCCCGCGCCCTCTGGACGGTCGCCTGCGCGGCCTCGGCCTTCGCCCGGCCCACCCGTGCCGCCGACTGCCTGTGCTCGAAGTCGCTCGGCGAGATCGAGCCGGCCTCGAGCAGGTTCCGGTACCGCTTCTCGTCGGATGCGGCGAGGTCGGCCTCCGAACGGGCGGCCTGCAGATCGGCCCGGGCGCTCGCCAGCACGCGGCGCTGCTCCTCGATGGAGGCGCTGGTGGCGTCGCGCTGGGCCCGCGCGCTCGACAGGGCCGCCTCGCGATTCTCCAGGGCGTTGCGGAAGTCGGTCGAGTCGATCTCGAGCAGGGGCTGACCGGCGCGGACGCGGTCGTGGTCCTGTACCCACACGTGCGCCACCCTCCCACCCACCTGGGCGCTGATGGGTACGATCGTACCGCCCACGTAGGCATCGTCCGTGCTCTCGTGCGAGAACGAGTAGAGGAGCTTGGGACCCAGATAGGACGCCGCGATCGCGATGAGGACGAGCGGGACCACGCGCAGCGCCCATTTCCTGATCGTCGGCCACCGACCCGGGTCGACCGTCGGCTCCGGCGGTCCGGATGGACTAGGGCTCATATCTTCACTCTCGTTCACGCTCCACCTTCGCTCGTGCGTTCGTCTTCGCGGACGCCATCGGCCGCTCGCCACGCTTCGAGGCCCGTCTCCATGCGCCCGATCACCATCTCGTAGAAGCGCTCCATGCGCGCCAGCCGGTCGGTCGCGCCCTCGTACCGCTCATCCAGCGGCCGGTCGCCGAGCGCTCGCCGGGCATCCCGCGTCAGGTCGTGGATCCTCCTCCGCCGTTCCAGGGAGTTGAGAATGAGGTTCGCGAAGGGATCCTCGGGAATCCGGTAGTAGATGCGCTGGTCGCCCGGAACACCCGTACGCTCCGCCAGGTCCCTGGACTCCAGGTAGCGCGTGCTCATGCTGACCCCGCCCCGGCTGATCTGGAGCTCCTGGGCCAGCTCGTCGCAGGAGCACGGCTCCCCCCGCACCAGGAGATAGGCGAACACGCGCCCGGCCGTGCGGGCCAGGCCCTCGGTCTTGGTCTCCAGACCGAATCGCTCGACGAACTCCTCGACGGCCGGATCCACCGGCGTCCTCCCGCTCGGGACACGGCTCTCTGCCCGGGACGGTCGCGACCGGCGAGGCCTGCGGCTCCGCCGTACCCTCCGCCCATCAGGGCGTTCAATAATATTTGAAGACGTTGAATATGCAAGGCGCGGGCGGAGGTTCCGAGCGGAGCCGCGAACGGCGACGGCCGCACGGCTTTCCTCCTCCGCCGGTCCGGCGTAACGTGTCGCGATGCGACTTCTCGAGCCCATCCGTTGGATCGGCCGTGGAGCCGCAGCCGTGGCCGCCGGAGCCGGGCGGACGACCGGCTTCATGGCGGACGTGCTGCGCGCGACGTCCGAGGCGCGCACCTGGTGGCCGGAGCTGGCCACGCAGGCCCGCCGCATCGGCGTCGACTCGGTGCCGATCGCCGTGTTCATCGCCCTGTTCACGGGTATCGTGCTCGCCCTCCAGAGCTCGTACGCCTTCACGGGTGCCGTGCCGCTGTACTTCGTGGGGACGCTGGTCGGGAAGACGATCATCCTGGAGCTCGGGCCCGTGCTCACCGGCCTGGTGCTGGCCGGACGGGTGGGAGCCAACATCGCCGCCGAGATCGGCACCATGCGCGTGACCGAGCAGATCGACGCGCTGGAGATGCTGGCCTACGATCCGCTCGCCTACCTGGCGGTGCCGCGCGTCACCGCCGGGCTGCTCACCTTCCCGATCGTCGTCGCGCTGGCGATCGGCGTCGGGATCGCGGCGGGCTGGTTGACCTCGATCGGCCTCCTCGACCTGTCCAGCCAGGAGTTCGTCCGGGGGCTCCGGACGTTCTACCGGCCCTTCGACCTGCGCTACGCGCTGGTCAAGTCGGCGAGCTTCGGGGTGGTGGTGACCGGCGTGGGCTGCCTGTTCGGCTACACGGCCCGTGGGGGAGCCGAAGGCGTCGGGCGGGCCACCACGCGCGCCGTCGTCGTCGCCTGCATGGTCATCCTGGTGCTGGACGCGTTCTGGGCCATGGTGCTCCTGTGATCCGGCTGCGGGACCTGACCCGCTCCTTCGGCGACCTCCACGTGCTGCGAGGATTCGATCTCGACGTGTCGACGGGCGAGACGGTCGTCGTCATCGGCCGGTCCGGAGAGGGGAAGTCGGTCCTCCTCAAGCACGTCGCCGGCCTGCTCGCGCCCGACTCCGGGGAGGTGTGGGTGGGTGGCACGCAGCTCACCGGCGCGCCCAGGGAGGAGGTGCGCCGGCTGCGGCTCAGCATGGGCTTCGTGTTCCAGTCGGCGGCGCTGTTCGACTCGATGACCGTGGCCGAGAACGTGCGCCTCGCCCTGCGCCGTCACGGCGTGCCGGCCGGGGAGATCGAGGAGCGCACGACGGAGAGCCTGGAGACGGTCGGTCTCGGGGGGTGGGGGGACCGTTACCCGGCCGAGCTTTCCGGCGGCATGCGCAAGCGGGCGGGCGTGGCCCGCGCCGTGGCGCCCCGACCCCAGTACCTTCTCTACGATGAGCCGACCAGCGGCCTGGACCCGGTGACTATTTCGATGATCGACGACCTGGTCCTGCGGCTCAAGGAGGACCTCCATGCGACCAGCATCGTCGTGACCCACGACATGGCCAGCGCCCGGCGGGTGGGCGACCGCATCGCGCTCCTCCGGGAGGGGCGCGTGGCGTGGCTCGGTACCCCGGAGGAGATCACGCGAACGGAGGATCCGGCTATCCGGGCCTTCGTGGAAGGCCGGCGCGACCTGTGGCCGGCGGAGCAGGCGGGCCGGTGAAGTCGGGCCGCGCAGGACCCGGCGGGGAGGGGGAGGGACGGTGAAGCGACGCGACGAGATCATCACCGGGGCCTTCGTGCTCCTCGGTCTGGCCGTCATCGTGGTGGGCGGGCTGTGGCTGTCGCGCTCGAGGCTGAGCGGCGACTACCGGACGCTGCGGGCAAGGGTCCGGACCGTGGGACAGCTCCGGCCCGGCAACATCGTCACGCTGAGGGGCGTCGAGATCGGTCGGGTCCAGAACGTCCAGTTCGCTCCGACGGGCGTGGATGTCGTCCTGCGAGTCCGGGCCGACGCGCCCCTGCCCGAACGGGCCGGCGTGCTGCTGCGCCCCCGGTCCCTGTTCGGCGAATGGGGCGCGGCGATCGTACCGATCGACCTGCACACCGCGACGGGATGGGACTCGATCCCGCGTCCCGACAGCGTGCTCCCCGGCCAGACCGCCACGGACTTTGCCCAGCTCAGCGACTACACGGCCGAGATCGCTTCCAACCTCGAGACCATCACGGAGCGCGTGCAGGTGGCCTTCAACAAGCAGACGGCCGCCAACCTGGCACAGTCCATCGACAACTTCGAGCATGCCAGCTCCGACCTGGTGGAGCTCCTGGGGCGGCAGCGCCAGAGCTTCGGCGGCTTCGCCGACGACATGGCCGCGGCGGGACGGACGGTGCGCGAGGCGAGCGCGGACCTGGACTCGACGCTGGCGAGGTTGGAGGAGGCGACGCAGGGCGGACAGCTCCAGGACATCTTCGCCAACGTGAAGCAGGCCTCGGGCTCCATGAACGACGTGGCGACGCAGATGCAGGCGACGATGGGCCGAGTGAACCACGTGGCCATGCGCGCGGACAGCACGCTGGGCCAGTTCCAGGTCTTGCTGGCGGCGGTGAACGGCGGTCAGGGGACGCTGGGGCAGATGGCCAACGACCCGCAGCTGTACGAGAACCTGTCCTCGACGCTGGTGGAGCTGCGCGCCCTTCTGGACGAGCTCAAGCGGAATCCCGGGAAGTACTTCAAGTTCTCCATCTTCTGAGGTCCGGGAGCGACTGCAGCTGCGGCTCGCCGGCCGCGCCGTCGACCGCCGACGGCGCACGCCCGGGGCCGCTCCGGCGGAAAGCGCGACCCCGCGCTGCCGGGTGATCTCTTCCCTCACCGGCCACTTTCGGAACCGGCCGGTCCGCCCTCCCCACCCCTCCCCGGTCCGCGGCATCGTCGGGGGCGAGTCCGCTCGTCCGGCCCGCATCGGTGCCGGCGAGCGCCCCGGAGGATGAACCACGGGAGGAGGAGCCGATGAGCCGCTCGGTGAATCGCGTCACGCTGGTGGGAAACGCCGGATCGGATCCGGACGTGCGGGCGACGGGCAAGGGCACGAAGGTGGCCCACGTGTCGCTGGCCACCAACCGCACCTTCGAAGTCGATGGGCAGGAGCAGCGTCGAACGGACTGGCACCGGCTGACGTTCTGGGGCCGTGCCGCGGACGCGGCCGAGCTCTACCTGCGCAAGGGCAATCGGCTCTACGTCGAGGGGAGGATCGAGTACGGCTCCTACGAGCGCGACGGGGTCACGATCCCCACGGTGGACGTCATCGTGCAGGATTTCGTCTTCCTGGATGGCCGCGGTCGGGAGGCGCCGGAAGAGGCCGCGGACGAGGCCCTGGCCGGGGCCGCGATGGCGGACTGAGGTGGGGCGGCCGACGCCCGGTACACCGGGCGTCGGCCGCCCCCCGCCACGTTGCGCAACTCCACAGGCGGCGGCACATTGACGCTTCTCGTGCCGCCAGCCAGGAGACGTCATGTCGGGGGGCTCTTCGTCGCCTCGTCCCTACCCATTTCGAGCACCGCCGGGCGGCGAGACCGCGACCGAGGCCGCGGAGGAGCCCCTCCTCGCGGGCCCGACCCACAGCGCCAGCGTGCTGGTCGTCGGCGGAAGCGGTTTCCTGGGCCGTCACCTGATCCCGCGTCTGCTGGGCCGCGGTCACCGCGTCCGGGCGGCGTGCCGGGGCGGAGCCGGGGCACGCCCGGCGCGGGGGCTCGAGTGGGTGGCGGCCGACCTCACGGCCGCCTCGGGAATCGACGAGGTCGTGCATGGTTGCGACGTCGTCGTGCACCTGGCCGGGAAGCTCGTCGAGGCTGGCGAGGAGGCCAGGCGCCTGGACCTGGACGGGACCCGCCACCTGGTCCGGGCCGCAGACCGCGCCGACGTTCGCCGCATCGTCTACGTGAGCGCGCTGGGCGCCGATCAGGCGCTCGGACCGTTTCTGCGGCGCAAGCGGGAAGCGGAGGGCATCGTCAGGGGAGCGGTGGCCGAGCACGTCATCGTGCGGCCGTCCCTGGTGGTGGGGCCGGACGACCACGTGGTCTCGGCGCTGGCACGCGTGCTCAGGAGGGGCCCGCTCCTGGTGCCACCGGCGCTGGCGCACGAGGGTCTGGTGCAGCCCGCAGCGGTCGAGGACGTGGCGGAGGCCCTGTGCCAGGCCGTCGAGCGCGAGGACGTCGCCGGCGCCTCCCACGACCTGGCCGGCCCGGATGCGATCTCGCCCCTCGCGCTGGTGCGCGCCGTGGCCGGGCGGCTCTCCGGGGCGGGACGGATCGTCCGCCTTCCGCGCTGGGCGGGACGACGAGTCGCCTCGCTGGCCAACCGGTCCGGGCTGTCGGCTCCGGCGGCCGTCGAGGCCCTCCGACTCCTGGCGCTCCCGCGCGCGGTGGCGGATGCGGCGGTCGCGCTCCGGCGCGTGTTCCGCCTCGAGCCCATCCCGTTCACCGTCGCGCTGGAGGATTACCTGTGACCGACGGTCCGGCGAGCGAGGAGACGATCGAGGTGCGCGCGGACCGTCCGCCCTGGCTGTCGGCGGTGGTGATCGTGCTCGCCTTCGCCATCCTGGCCGTCAGCGTCCGATCGGTGCTGTCGCCGTTCATCCTCTTCTTCCTCTTCCTGTACCTGGCGTGGCCGCACCGGTCCTCTCCGCTCGTCGCGCGGCTCACGATCGGGGCGGCCGCGCTCACGCTCCTGTGGATCGTGGAGCGGGCGGGGCTCCTGCTGGCGCCGTTCGTACTCGCGCTCCTGCTGGCGTACGTGCTGGATCCCGTCGTGGACCGTCTGCAGCGGCTCGGTCTGCCGCGCCCGGCGGCCGTGGCGCTCCTGGCTCTCCCGCTCGCGGGCATCCTGGCGCTCCTCATCTTCGTCCTCATCCCGGCCGTCGCGAACCAGGTTTCCCAACTCATCGCCAACGTGCCGCTCTATCTCCGCACGCTCGAGCACTGGATCGAGGGACTCCGGAGCTGGGTGATCGGGCTCGGGATCAAGGGGCTGGACGAGCGGACCGTCCCCACCCTTCGGGACGTGGACGCGCAGGCCCTCGTGCGCTACCTGCAGCGCCGGCAGGCCGAGATCGCCTCCGGCGGTGTGCAGGCGGTGCTCGGCATCGGACGGGGGATCGGGGCGGTCCTCAGCGTGCTGGGCTACTTCGTCCTGCTCCCCATCCTGAGCTATTACCTGCTCCGGGACTGGGACGTGCTCAGGAAGCGGATCGAGGAGCTCCTGCCCACGGTCTACCGGCGGCGCGTGGTGGACTTCGCGACGGAGTTCGACCGTCTCCTGGGACGGTATCTCCGGGGCCAGCTCCTCCTGGCCACCTGCGTGGGCATCATCATCGGCGTGGGCTTCTGGATCCTCGGCTTCCCGTACGCCCTCCTGCTCGGTCTTCTGGCGGGCGTGCTGAACTTCGTCCCGTACCTGGGACTCATCGCCAGTCTGCTGGTCTCGGTGCTCATCGCCCTGTTCAGCGGGCATTTCCTGGGTGGCGTGATCAAGATCGCGGTCGTGTTCGGCGCCGAGCAGGTGCTGGAGAGCATCCTGGCGCCACGGATCGTCGGACGCTCGGTCGGGTTGCACCCCGTGTGGGTGATCCTGGCGCTGGCCCTGTTCAGCTTCTTCTTCGGTTTCGTCGGACTGCTCCTCGCGGTCCCGTTGGCCGTGTTTCTCAAGCTGGTGCTGTCCGCGGCCTTGCGGCGCTACAGGGTCTCGCGGTGGTTCCGCGACGGGCTCGCGGGCGAAGCGACACGATCGGACTGAGGAGAACGTGAGCGACGAGAGCGCCGGAGTGACCGACCCGACGCGGCGAGGGGGCTCCGGCGACACCGGCGTCGAGCCGGAGGATCAGGATCCCGGCTTCCTCACCTTCTCGAACCTCCTCTCCCTGAGCCGCATCCCCCTGGCGCTCCTCTTCCTGCTCCTGAGCGACCGGGGATGGCTCGCGGTGGTGGTGGCGGCCGGCGCCCTCACCGACCTCCTGGATGGTCTCATCGCGCGGCTGAGCGGGACCTCCTCCGAGCTCGGCTCGCTCCTCGACCCGTTCTGCGACAAGATCTTCGTTCTCGTCGGCCTCATCTCGTTCCTGCCGGGCGGACAGCTGGACTGGGCCGGCTTCCTGATCCTCGTGCTCCGGGATATCTTCACGGCCGGCTCCTACCTGGTGGGCCGCCTGGCCGGCCGGACGCTCCCGTTCCGGTCCCGCCTGGGAGGCAAGTTGACCACCGGCCTGCAGGTCGCCACGTTCTTCGCCCTCCTGTTCTGGCCGAGGTTCGTGGCGCTGCTGGTCGTTCTTGTGGGGATCTCCTCCGTGTACGCCATCATCGACTACGGCACCTACAGCACTCGTTTGAGCCAGCAGAAAGCGGTGTCCAGCGCGAGGGGAGCTCGGATCGCGGACCGGGTGAACGGATGAAGGGAGAGTTGGACGACACGGTGAGGTCGGATCTGGTCGACGTCACGATCATCGGCGGGGGGCCCACGGGGCTCTACGGGCTCTTCTACGCCGGCATGCGCGGCGTGAGCGCGCGGCTCATCGACGTCCTCCCGGAGTTGGGAGGACAGCTGACGGCCCTCTACCCGGAGAAGGACATCTTCGACGTGGCCGGCTTCCCGAAGATCCTGGCCAAGGACCTGGCCAAGGCGCTCGTGCAGCAGGCCACGCAGTTCGACGCCGAGATCTGCCTGGATGAGAAGGTGGAGGGGGTGCGCCGGGAAGCGGACCGGTTCGTGCTCCAGACGGACAGAGGCGAGCGGCCGAGTCGCACCGTCGTGATCGCGGCGGGCAAGGGCGCCTTCCGGGCGCGGCGGCTCAAGTGCCCGGGATTCGATGAGTTCTGGAAGCGCGGCGTGTGGCCACACGTGCACGATCCAGAGGCGTTCAGGGGTCGTCGGGTCCTGCTCGTCGGGGGCGGCGACTCCGCTTTCGACTGGAGCTGGGCCCTGCGAGACGTGGCCGAGCGGATCGTGCACATCCACCGCTCCGACCGGTACCGGGCGCACGATCACACCGTGCGCCTGGTGGAGACGGCGGCCGAGAAGGGAGAGATCGACCTCCTGACCTACCACGAGGTGGAGGCCATCCACGGGAGCGACCGGATCACCGGCGCCACGGTCTACGACAACCGGACCGAGGAGCGGCGCGAGCTCGAGATCGACGACGTGCTGGCGCTGATCGGGTTCGTGCCCAACATCGGACCCATCGCCGAGTGGGGTCTGGAGCTGGAAGGAAACACGATCAGGGTCGATACGCGTATGATGACCAGCATCCCCGGCGTGTTCGCCGCCGGTGACATCGTGACCTACGAGGGCAAGCTGGAGCTCATCTCGACCGGCTTCGGGGAGGCCGCGATCGCCGTCAACAACGCGGTCCACTTCGCCGATCCCGACGCCAAGGTCGATCCGGGGCATTCGACCAGCTCGGCGGCGTTCCGGGAGAAATAGGACCTGGATCTCGGGAAGGATGGGGGCCGGAGTGTCGAATAGAGAATCGGGCAGGGAAAGCCCGCGGGCGCGCTGCGGACCCACCATGGAGCGGGCCGGTGGACCCATCCCGGTGGGCCGGCGCGTGCGCGCCGGCCCGTCGCGCTTGCGGAGCGCGGTCGCGGGGGTCGTGCCCGTGTCGGTGGTCGCGCTCGTCCTCGCGGCGTGCGGGGGAGGGGGCGGCGGATCACAGGCCGGCGGACAGGCACGCTCCCAGCCGGTCCAGGTCTCCGTGGCGGCGACGGACACCATCTCCGTCGAGGTGGATGCGGTGGGCACGCTCGAGGCCCAGGCGTCGGCCGAGGTGGCCTCCCAGGTGGACGGCACGGTCTCGCGGATCGATTTCCGGGAGGGGAGTCACGTCCCCACGGGGGAGGTCCTGGTGCAGCTCGACGCCTCCAAGCTCGAGGCGTCGCTCCAGGCCGCCCGCGCGTCGGCCGCCCAGGCCGAGGCCCAGGCCGACAACCTGCAGCGACAGGTCCAGCGGAACCGGGAGCTCCTCTCGCAGGGCGCGATCAGCAAGCAGGCGTTCGACGACCTGCAGTCGAGTTACCAGTCGGCGGAGGCCCAGCTGGGCCAGGCTCGAGCCAACGTCGCCCTGGCCCGCGAGCAGTTGCACGACGCCACCATCCGGGCGCCGTTCGCCGGCCGGGTCGGCGAGCGGACCTTCGACGTCGGAGATTACGTCCGCAAGGGCGATCCGCTCTTCACGGTGACGGACGACGACACGCTGCAGGTGCGCTTCACCGTCCCCGAGCAGTACGCCGACCGGGTGAGGACGGGGAGCGCGATGCAGGTGCAGTTGCCCGGCCTGGCCGGCCAATGGTTCGACGGCACCGTGTTCTTCGTGAGCCCCACCGTCGACCCGCAGAACCGCACCATGACGGTGAAAGCCGCCGTTCCCAACCAGGACGGCCGCCTGAGGCCGGGCGCGTCGGCGGACGTGCGGCTGGTCCTCGAGCGTCGGCCGCGCGCCATCGTCGTGCCCGAGGCCGCGATCGTGCCGGAGCAGGGCCGTTCGTTCGTCTACCGGGTTCGGGCCGGCGAGGCGGAGAGAGTGCCCGTCACGGTGGGGGTGCGCTCAGCGGGCCGGGTCGAGATCCAGTCGGGCATCTCGGCCGGCGACACCGTCGTGACCGCGGGCCAGCAGCGGCTCTCCGACGGCAGCCCGGTGCGGATCGAGGGCTTCGGGCCCGGGGTCCCGGCCGACACCGTGTCGGCGGCGGGGACCGACTCGGCCTCATCCGGCGGCGGCTGAGCCGTGTTCCTTCCCGACACCTCGATCAAGCGGCCCGTCCTCACGCTGGTCGTCTCGCTGGCGATCCTGCTCGTGGGCTGGCTCGGGTACCGCTCGCTGGCGGTGAGCGAGCTTCCCAACGTCCAGTACCCGTACGTCAGCGTCACCACCGCGCTCCCGGGCGCCAGCCCCACGGTCGTCGAGACCAACGTCACCAAGCCGCTCGAGGAGCAGATCAACACGATCGAGGGGCTCAAGACGTTGACCTCGATCAGCGGCGAGGGCTCGAGCGTGATCACGGCCGAGTTCGAGCTGTCTCGCGACGCCGACCTGGCCCTCCAGGACGTGCGGGCCAAGGTGAGCCTGGCCCGCGGCCAACTCCCGCGCGATGCCGAGGACCCGGTCATCCAGAAGCTCGACCCGAACTCGCAGCCCATCATCTGGCTCAGCGTCCAGAACTCGTCCCTGCCCATCACGAGCGTGAACGACTTCGCGAACGACGTGATGAAGGAGCGGCTCGAGCGAATCGCCGGCGTCGGAAACGTGATCCTGGGCGGCGAGCAGCGCTTCGCGGTGCGCATCCGGCTCGACTCGCGCCGGCTGGCCGCGCACGGGCTCACCGTGGACGACGTGCGCCAGGCACTCGTGTCCGAGAACGTCGACCTCCCGTCCGGGCGCCTGGAGGGTCAGACCCGGGAGTTCACGGTCCGCACGCAGGGGCAGTTCCCGTCCGCCGCGGCCTTCAACGACCTCATCATCACGACCCGGAACGGCACGCCGATCCGGCTCTCCCAGGTCGGATACGCGGAGGCGGGGGCGCAGGACGAGCGCACGTTGGCCCGGTTCAACGGCCGGCCCACGGTGGGCGTAGGTGTGGTCAAGCAGTCGGACGCGAACACCGTCGAGGTGGCCGACCGGGTGATGGCGGAGGTGGACCAGATCCGCCAGCAGGCGCCCGAGGGCTACGAGATCCTGGTCGCGGTCAACAACGCGGACTTCATCAAGGACTCGCTC
>Ga0307419_10001422_pt1 | contig 12304 bp, 8 predicted proteins | sample SalMarWE160230MG_2_FD_202512 | JGI IMG/M metagenome (GOLD analysis project Ga0307419, IMG submission 202512) | Salt marsh sediment microbial communities from the Plum Island Ecosystem LTER, Massachusetts, United States - WE1602-30 | ecosystem: Environmental > Aquatic > Marine > Intertidal zone >... | reverse complement strand
CGCTCCGTAAGTCGTGTCTGGTCTGCCCCGATCCCGCAGCACGCATAAGGCAGCGGGACGGGGCCCATTCGGACAAACGACTTACGTCGCTACGCTCCGTAAGTCGTGTCCTCATGGGACTTTGTCTTGACACCCCCTTCCTTTTACGTTACCTTGAATCCATGAGCACTCTTATCGGCGTCGGGTTCAGCGAAAAGAAGGACCCGTATCTGGCGGGCAGCGAAGCCGCCCAGGCGGCGCTCTACCAGATCCACCACCGCAAGATCTCCCTCTGCTTCCTCTTCTCGACGATCCAGTTCTGCCACGAGAAACTCCTCAGCGGCATCGAATACGCGATCGGCAGCCCCCGGCTCCTGGGGTGCTCGGGCGCCAACCTCATCGCGTCCGATGGGCTCAAGCGCTACGGCGTGGGGGTCATGCTCATCAGCTCCGAGAAGCTGCGCTGCGGCATCGCGGCCGCCGTCGACTGGAAGACGAAGGGGGCGCAGGCGCTGGGCGAAGAGTGGGCCCGTGCGGCCCTGAAGGACCTGAACGAGCCCGAACGCCACCAAGCCATCATCTTCCCCGACGGGCTCATCGAGAACGGCTCCGAGCTGCTGCGCGGCATCAAGAATGTCTTGGGCAAGAGCTTCCCGATCCTGGGCGCGTCCAGCGCCGACAACTTCCGCTTCGTGCGCACGCACCAGTATTTCGGGCCCAACATCCTGTCCAACAGCGTCGTCGGCGCGGTCATCGGCGGCGGCCTGTCGTTCGGCATGGGCCTGCGCCACGGCTGGAAGCCGCTGGGCAAGCCCCACGCGATCACCGCCTCCGCCGGTAACGTCGTCAAGAAGATCGACGAGAAGCCCGCCATAGACATCTACGCCGACTACTTCGGCAAGCCGGCCAGGGAGATCGCCAAAGAACTCATCCGCATCAGCACCAATTATCCGCTGGGCCTCTACGTGCCGGGCGAACGCGAATATATCCTGCGCAACGCCTTGCGCGTCGACGACGAGGGCGGGCTCGTCTGCCAGGGCGACGCCGCCGCCGGCACCGAGGTCCGCCTCATGATGGGCACGAAGAGCCGGGCGCTGACCGCCGCGACCGAGGCCGCGGCCGAGGCGCGCGAGGCCCTGAAGAACTGTACCATCCGCGGCGCGCTCATCTTCGAGTCCATCTCGCGCTCCAAGCTCCTCGGACGATTGACAGGAGAAGAGATGTCGCGTATAAAGGATATATTGGGCGAGGTGCCGATATTGGGCATCTCCACCTTCGGCGAACAGGCGCCCCTGAAGTCGCTGGAGTATTACGGCTCGGCATACTTCCACAATGAGACACTAGCCATCCTCGCGATAGGCGAACCCTATGGTCCTGGCCACAGCGCTTAAGCAAGCGGGTCTTGCCGCGCTCGTCATCAACTACACCGGCATGGTCGGCATGATCGCGGTCATCGTCCTGGTGCTCGTCCTCGTCTTCAAGATGGAGCGGGTCAAGGAGCTCAGCGCCGAGCTCAGCCGTCTCCGGCGCGCCTTCGACGACCTTGACAACCAGGGTAAGATCATCCTCCAGACGGACCTGGAGCTCCACCGCGCGCAGGAAGAACTCGACAAGAAGATCTCCGGCCTCATCGCCCTGCAGGACCTTACCCGCCTTATCTCGACCACTCTCGACGAGGAAGAGATCTTCCGCAAGATCCAGGAAAAGCACATCTCGCAGATCGGTTTCGACAAGGCCATCGCCTTCACCCGCGGCGAAAACAACGAGTACCGCCTGCGCGTGTGCATCGGCTACACGTGGGAGGAGGGCGAAAAGGTGGCAAACCTCATCCTCAGCCAACCCCTCCTCTTCCGGCGCATCCTCGGCGAGCGCCACGTCTTCTCTTCGGCCGACGAAGACCGCGCCAACAAGGACACCGCGCGCCTCCTGGCGCTCATGGCCCTCTCCTCCTTCGTCTGCGCCCCCATCGTCCAGAAGGGCGGGGTCACCGGCGCGCTCCTCGTGGGCTCCGAGTCCTCCTTCACGCAACTGACGGGCGGCGACAAGGACCTCATCTACATCCTCACCACGCAGATCGGCCAGGCGCTGGAGAACGCGCGCCTCTTCGAGGAGACGTGGCACGCCCAGCAGGAGCTCGAGCAGAAGGTCCAGCAGCGCACGCGCGAGCTCTCCGCGGCGCTCGAGGAGATCAAGACCATCAGCAAGCGCAAATCCGACTTCATCTCGGCGGTCTCCCACGAGCTGCGCACGCCGCTGACGTCGATAAAAGGCTACGCCTCGATCGTGGCCGCCGGCAAGCTCGGTGAGCTTCCCCCCGCGGCCAAGGAACGCATCGAGAAGATCAACAAGCACTCCGACAGCCTGACGAACCTCATCAACAACCTCTTGGACATCTCCCGCATCGAATCGGGCCGTGTCGAGATGAAGATGGAAAGGATCGACCTCGCCGCGATGGTCGCCGAGATCGGCGACATGCTCGCCCCGCCGATCAAGGAGCGGGGCCTGGCGCTCGTCCTGGACCTGCCCGAGGGGCTCTCCCCGGCGGTAGGCGACAAGAACCAGATCGAGCGCGTCTTCATCAACCTCGTCGGCAACGCCATGAAGTTCACGCCCGCGGGCGGCACGATAACGGTCACGGCCGAGGACGCCGGCGAACACCTGAAGGTCTCGGTCAGCGACACCGGCATCGGCATCTCGGAGAAGGACCTCGACAAGGTCTTCGACGAATTCTACCGCGTCGACAACGAGGTCAACGCAAAGCTCAAGGGCACGGGCCTGGGCCTGTCCCTCGTCAAATACATCGTGGAGGCGCACAAGGGAAAGCTCTCCGTCTCAAGCGCCGCCGGCAAGGGCACGAGCTTCGCGTTTACTCTGCCCAAAGCGGGCGCCGTGTGATATACTTAGTCAAGGCAAGCAAAGTGAGACAAACAGCCAGACTCTTTGTCTCATTTTTGAACCGCAAATTTGAGACAAAGAGCCTGGCTGAAAGTCTCACATTAAAGGAGACCCCATGACTGAAATGCGTAAAAGGATTCTCGTGATCGACGACGAGGTGGACATCCGGGACATCGTACGGATGTACCTGGGCGAGGCGGGCTACGACGTCATCGAGGCCTCGAACGGCCAAGAAGGCATCTTGCGCGCCCAGAACGAACATCCGGACCTGATCGTCTTGGACATCATGATGCCCGGCATCAACGGCTTCGAGGTCGCCAAGCACCTCAAGGACGACCCCAACACCAGCAACATCCCCATCCTGATCCTCTCGGTCCTGGCGCAGGACTCCCAGTACCGCCACGGCATCCTCGACTACGTCTCCAAGCCCTTCAAGCAGGACGAGCTGGTGACGAAGGTCAAGAAGTTCTTCGACAAGCTACAGAACAAGAGCACGCAGACCGTCCTGATCGTCGACGACGACCCCGACATCGTCGACGTCATCGCCTTGTGCCTGAAGGACAACCGGATCGGCTCGGAGAAGGCCTACAACGGCCTCGAGGCGCTGGAGAAGGCCAAGACCAAGAAGATCAACCTGGTCCTCCTCGACATCAACATGCCCGGCATGAACGGCTTCGAGGTCATCAAGCACCTCAAGGCCGACGAGAAGACCGCGGAGCTGCCCATCATCGTCCTGACCGGCACCTACCTCTCCGAGTCGGACAAGAAGCACGGGATCACCCTGGGCATCTCCAAATACCTGACAAAACCCTTCTCTGCCGACGAGCTCGTCCGAGAGATCACCGCCGCCTTCCATGGCTAAGGCCCGCATCATCGTCATCGATGACGATCCGGATATCCGCGACGTCCTCATGCTCACCTTGAGCGAGGAGGGCTACGACGTTGCCGAGGCCGAAAACGGCCAGCAGGGCCTGGAGCTCATCAAGAGCAGGGGCTTCAACCTCGTCATCGTCGACTACAAGATGCCCGTCATGGACGGCCCGACCCTGTGCGCGACCGTCAAAAAGGACATCCTGCTCGCACACGTGCCCATCATCATGCTGACCGGCAAGGGCGACGTGACCGACAAGGTCTCCGGCATCAACGCCGGCGCCGACGACTACATGGTCAAGCCCTTCGAGCCGACGGAGCTTTTGGCGCGCATCAAGATGGTGTTGCGGCGCACGGAGCGCGACCTCGACGCCAACCCTCTGACCCACCTGCCCGGCAACGTCTCGATCCTGAACGAACTGCAGAGCCGTATCGACGCCAAGAGTCCCCTCGCCGTCGCCTACGCCGACCTGGACAAATTCAAGGCCTACAACGACAAGTACGGCTTCGGCCACGGCGACGAGGTCATCCGCGAAACGGCGCGCCTCATCATCCGTACGGTCGGAGATCTGGGCAACCCCGGCGACTTCATCGGCCACGTCGGCGGCGACGACTTCGTCTTCGTCACGACGCCCGACAAGGCCGACGCGATCTGCGAGAAGCTTGTCGAGGAATTCGAAAAGATATCCCCCACCTTCTACGCCACGGAGGACCGGGAGACGGGATTTATCGTGGGCAAGGACCGCAAGGGCATCGAGCAGCGGTTCGGCCTCATCGGCATCTCCGTCTGCGTCGTGACCAACGAACACCGGCTCCTCGACCACGTCGCCCAGATCAGCGAGATCGGCGCCGAGCTCAAAGAGGCCGCCAAGGCCGCCGAGCGCTCCTGCTACGTCAAAGACAAGCGCCACGGCGAACGCGACCTCCCGTAGCCCCCTTCCCCGCCATAGCCTTACGAAAAAATGACCAGGTCTCTGAGTGTAAAAAAATGACACTGAAATGACCTGGTCCGTGACAAAAACGACCAGGTCTGTTTTGTCCGTTTCGTGACAAAAACAACCAGGTCTGTTTTGTCCGTTTCGTGGCAGGGAGGTTAGAAACCTTGGAGGCCGTGCATTTCGAAGAGCTTCTTGTCGCTGACCCAAGGGAGGGCCATCTCGCGGGATATCTTGCCGGTGTCGATCAATGCCTTGAGCGACTTCTCCATGGTCTGCATGCCGGACTCGCCGCCGGTCTGGAGCTCGATGGGGATCTGGTGGGTCTTGCGGCTGCGGATGTGCTGGCGGATGGCGGTCGTGGCGAGCATGACCTCGCAGCCGAGGTAACGGCGGGTGCCGTCGGTCGACGGCAGGAGAACCTGAGAGACGACCATCTCAAGGGTGTCGGCCAACTGGATGCGCACCTGTTCCTGCTGGTGCGCGGGGAAGACGTCGACGATGCGGTCGATGGTCTGGGCCGCGCCGCGGGTGTGCAGCGAACTCAAGACCAGGTGGCCGGTCTCGGCCGCGGTCATCGCCATGGAGATGGTCTCCAGGTCGCGCAGCTCGCCGACGAGGATCACGTCCGGGTCCTCGCGCAGGGCGGCGCGCAGGGCCTCGGCGAACGAGGGCGTGTGGGTGCCGACCTCGCGCTGATTGATGATGCACCTCTTGTGGACGTGGACGTATTCGATGGGGTCTTCGATGGTGATGATATGATCGGTGCGCGCTTCGTTGATCATGTCGATCAACGAAGCGATCGTCGTGGACTTGCCGCTGCCCGTCACGCCCGTCACGAGCACAAGGCCGCGGCGCATCTTGGCCGCCTGCGCCACCACCGGAGGCACGCCGAGCGTCTGCAGGGAGTGGATGATCCGCGGGATGAGACGGAAGGCCGCGCACAGCCCGGTCCGGTCATAATAGATATTCAGACGAAAACGGGCCAGCGTTCCGACCTCGACGGCGAGGTCCTTGTCCGTCCCCGGCACCAGGACCACGTGGGGCGGCAGGATCTCCTTGATCATCGCCTCGATCCTGCCCTCTTCGAGCGCCTCGTTCTCGATCTTGTCCAGCACGCCGTTGATGCGCATGATCGGCGGCAGCCCCGGGACGAGGTGCAGGTCCGAGGCGCTCTTCGCGATGGCGCTCTTGAGCAGGGTCTTGATGTTCTCGGGCATGCCAACGATCCCTTCTCGCTCTTGCGTCACACCGCCGGCTTCTCGGGGGAGAAGACCTCGCGCGGCAGATGGATCCCGCGCGTGATCAAATCGTCATAGAACGTCGGCACGTGCCCCGTCGCCACGAATTGACCGATGACCTTCTTCGTCTCCGGGTCCACGCCTTCCTGCCGGAAACGGAAGATGTCCATGAACTTGATGTGCAGCTCGTCGTCCATGCCGCAGACCTCCGTGACCTGGGTAACGCGGCGGCCGCCGTCGGAGAGGCGCGCGGTCTGGACGACGATGTCGATGGCGGAGGCCGTCATCTCGCGGATGGCGCGGATGGGCAGCTCCACCCCGCTCATGAGGATCATCGAGTCCAGGCGGGTCAACACATCGCGCGTCGAGTTGGCGTGGATCGTGGTGAGCGAGCCGTCATGGCCCGTGTTCATCGCCTGAAGCATGTCCAGCGCCTCCCCGCTGCGGCACTCGCCGATGACGATGCGGTCGGGGCGCATGCGCAGACAGTTACGGAAGAGGTCCCGGATCGTCACCGCGCCCTTGCCCTCGATGTTGGGCGGCCGCGACTCCAGACGCACCCAGTGCTCCTGGGAGAGACGCAGCTCGGCGGCGTCCTCGATCGTGACGATGCGGTCGGTATTGGGGATGAAGGCCGACAGGATGTTCAAAAAGGTCGTCTTGCCGGAGCCGGTCCCGCCGGAGACGATGATGTTCTTGCGCGCCACGACGCACGCCCCCAGAAAATCCGCAACGGGCCGCGTCAGGCTGTGGAAGCGCGAGACGAGGTCCTCGACGGTGTAGTGCTCGCGCGCGAACTTGCGGATGGTCAACGTCGGACCCGTCAGCGAGAGGGGCGGGATGATGGCGTTGACGCGCGAGCCGTCGGGCAGGCGCGCGTCCACCATGGGCACCGATTCGTCGATGCGCCGGCCCAGCGGCGCGATGATGCGCTCGATGACGACCCGAACCTGGTCGTCCGAGATGAACTTCTTGCTCGTCAGCTCCAGGCGGCCGCTGCGCTCGACGTAGACCGAATCCTTGTTGTTCACCATGATATCGGTGATCTCCTGGTCGCGCAGCAGCTCCTCCAGGGGCCCCAGCCCCAGCGCCTCGTCGGCGACCTCCTTGACGAGCTTCTCGCGGACCTCCATCGACGACAAGAAAGCGCCCGTCTCATCCGTCAAGAGGTTCGAAATGATCCTCTCCGCCTTCTCCCTGAGCTCCTTGACCTTGCGCGGGTTGTTGATGAGCTCCATGTCGAGGCGCTTTAAGTCCAGTTCCTCGATGAGGCGTCCGTGGATGCGGCGCTTGAGCTTGATGATCTCATCCTCCTGTTCGACGGGCTTGACCCACCTGACCTTGTCGGTCAGCCCCATCGCGTCCCAGAAGGAACCCGCCGCCGGCATCTCCTCCCGGCGGATCGAGCGCAGATCTTCGACCTCCTTGTGCTCGATGTAGAAAGAAGCGTTCGAAACGAGGTCCTTGGCGAACTTCTTGATGGCCCCGCTGACGCGGCTCGACGGGTTGTCGACGACGACGGGCACGCCGCGGTTGAGCGCCAGGCCCACCACGCGGCCGTCCGAGGGGATGTTGGCGATGATCTCCGACGGCAGGGCGAGCTTGACCTCCTGCCAGGACAGGCCTGACTTGCTCTCCGCGCGGTTAAGGACCAGCTTCACCATCTTGACCGGAAAGTGCAGCGACTGCAGGACGTCGAGCCCCCAGCGCGTCTCGTAGACCGAGAGGATGTCGGGGGTCACGACGAAAAGGATGAGGTTGGTGCGGTTGAAGATCTGGATGAGGGTGTCGGTGAAGGCGCGGCCGCCGTCGACGACGATGCAATCGTAGTAGGCCGTCATCATGCCGATGACCTTCCCGATGCGCTCGCCGGTGATGTGCGGCGACTGCTTGGGCCGCGTGATGGCGGGCAGGAAATCAATGCTGTACTTGGAGACGAAGGTGACGTAGTTCTTGATCGTGGCGGTCTGCTCGATCTTATCGAGGATCGTCACGATGTCGAAGATCGAATACTGCGGGGTGCAATCGATCATGCGCGCCATGTCCTGGATGGCCTGCAGGTCCAGATCGATGAGCGCGACCTTCTTGCCTTCCTGGGCCAGGGAGATGGCGAGGTTCACCGCCAAGAGCGTCTTGCCCACGCCGCCCTTGGTGCTGAAGATGGAGATGACGTTGCCGACAGGAGGGTTTTCCGTCATGGCTCTACCAGCGTCAGCTCAGCTGATAATTGATGGGGACCTCTATCCAAATTTCCTTCAGGGTCAGGTTCTTGGGGAAAGCGGGGTACGGGGCCAGCCGTTTTACCGTGAAGACCGCGGCCTTGTCCAGCAGCTGGTGGCCCGACGACTCGCTCACCACGGCGTTCAGCAGCTGTCCGTTCGACATGAGATGCAGGCTCAATACGACCAGGCCGGAGAGATTGGCGCGGCGCGCCTCCATCGGATACGCCACGCTCTTGAGGATCGTCTCCTGGACCAAGCGCACGTACCCGTCGGCCGCGTTCTCGTCGTCAGGCAGCCCGCGGCTGCCGGCCTGCGCCGACGCGATATCCGACTGCATGTCGCCGTAACTGATGATCCTCGGGGTCAGGGAGACGACCAGCTCCGTGTCGCCGACCTGGAAGTCCTTGGAGCGGAAAAGCGCCCCGAAGATGGGCAGGTTCCCCAGCCCCGGAACGCGCTGCAGGTTGTTGGCCTCTTCGTTGTCGATGAGGCCCGCGAGGAAGAGCGTCTGGTCGTTCTTCAGGTAGAGCTCCGACGTGACCTGCCGCGTCCTGAAGCCTGGCGTGGCCGTGGAGATGCTCGAGCCCGTCTGGATGCTCAGCGCGGTCGAGGTGTCGATGGAGCGGATCTGGATGTCGAGCTGGCAGAAGATGTCGCCGGTCTCCTTGACCTCGGGCTTGATGCTCAGCTTGATGCCGTACTCGATGTATTCGACGGACGTCGTGGTGGTGCCGGAGGCGACGCTGACGTTCGAGAGGATGGGCACCTCGCCGCCGACGAGGAACTTCGCCTCTTTGCCGCTCAGGGCCACGAGCTTGGGCCGCGCGAGGGTACGCGCCAGGTTGTCCTGCTCCAGGACGTTCAGGGCCGCCGTCAGCGTGGTGCGGTTGAACTGGGACTCGCCGACGGCCTTGATGACGGTGCTCATGTGGCGGATGAGCGTGTGGTCGCTGGGCGCGGGGACCTCGTTGAAGGTGAGGGAGCTCGACCAGTTGACGCCGAGCCGGTCGATCGCGGTCTTGGAGATCTCCAGGACCTGCACGTCGATCTGGACCAGCGGGCTGTCGTCGTCGAACGACACCAGGTCGATGATGCGGTCCTTGAAGCTCTCCAGGAGCTGTGTCGTCACCTCTTCCTTGCGTTCGGGCAGGCGCCCCAGGACGAAGACCTTGCGTTCCTTGTCGCCCACCTGGAAGGTGACGCCGTGCAAACCGGCCGTGCCGAAGAGGTCCTCGAGGCGCCGCTTGAGCTTGCCCAGATCCTCCACGAAAACGCGCACGACGATCTCGCGCTGGCCGAAGTCGTCCCAGATCTGAAGATTGGTCTCCCCGGCCGACTTGGCCGAGATAAGCAGCTCGTCGCTGCCGGCCCCGACGACGTCCGCGACCTTGGGGTCGCCGATCGCCACGCGCCTCGGGTTGGCGACCTGGATGATCTTCGACTCGCCTACGACGATGTCCATCATGCGCGCGATGTCGTAATCGTCAAAGAAGAACTCGGGAGAAGCGGTGCGGGACGGGAACGCGACGAGGACGGGACACAGGGCGAGGAACAGGACGCAGCGCAATAACAACTTTCTCATGCCGGCCTTTTATTTGTTGAGGATCATGTTCGACTTCTCGGTGCCCCGGTAGATCTCCACGGTCGCCGGCGGGGGCGGCGCTTTCTTCTCCTGCTCGGGCTGCTGACGGCGCGACGGGGCCGGCGCCTCCTTGGCGGTCATGAACTCCTCGCCGAGGTTGCTGAAGACATACTGCCACATGGCATTGGCCTCGACCGGAGGGACCGGCTCGATGACGGTCTCCAGCGGCGGCCGCAAGACCAGCCGCAGGCGCCCCTGGTCCATGGCGTACGTCAACAGCGCGATCTCCTTGGGCGTCAAGGCCAGCGTGATGATGAGGTTCGACGACGTCTGGGCCGGCTGCTCGCCCCGGCGCAGCGGCACCATCGAGGAGGCGCCTTCGATGCCCAGGATGAGGATGTTCTGGAAGAGCGTCACGCTCACGAGCTCCGTGACGGTCTTGCCGTCGATCTGCGCGTTATACGGAAAGATGCCGACGACGTCGACATAATCCCCGGGCCGGACCTTGCCGCCCACGGCGGCCAAGGGGTCGATCGTGATCGTCATGGCGCGCTTGCCCTGCGGGGTCCGCATGGCGAGGCTCGTGTCCTTGACGGTGATGGTGAGCTTGGAGGCCAGGATCTGCTCTGACGGGTAGATGTCGGCGATGGCGCGCTTGCCCACGGCCAGGCTCTGGGAGTTCAGGGCCCGGGGCTGGATGTATTTTTCGGGGATGGACTCGAACTTGACCATCGTCTCGTCGATGATGGTCCCGGAGGGGATCTGGGTGGTCGCCACGAGGACGAAGCCCTTCTTCTCTTCCCTGACGTATTTTTTTTCGAGGCTGGAGATATACGTGCGCGCGCCGACGACCGCGAAGACCGCCAACAAGACGCCCAGGATGACGCTGATCTTCTTTTTATCCATACGCCGGCCTTAAGGTGGGCCTTTTATGATAACAGCTCTTCCTTGATATCGATCGTGGCGTCGCGCCGCAGGCGGTCGGTCAGGTCCTGGATGCGCTGCGCACGCTTCTGCGCCAGCAGTGTTTCCTTGATATAGTCGTAATACGTGGCGTCCGTTCCGGGGATCTTCTCCGTCAGCGCCGGCACCGCCCCGCCCTTCTTCTCCTCCACCTTGACGATGTAGTAGCCGTCCGGACCGGAGAAGTATTGGCTGAACTGCCCCGGCTCCAGGGTCATGGCCATGCCGTTGAACTTCTCGAACTTGTCCTTCGGATCATAGAACCCGATGTCGCCGCCGTCGGCCGCGCTCGGGGCCTTGGATTTCGCCTTCGCCAGCTGGGCGAAGTCCGCCCCGCCCAGGAGGGCGATCATCGCCTCCTTCGCCTCGCCCTCGCTCGCCACGACGATCTCGCGCACGCTCGCCTGCGTCGGCATCGTCAGTTGGCTTTTATACTGGTTATAATAGGCCTCGACCTCGGCGGGCTCGACGTTGATGCCGCGCGTCTCGTCCATGATCAGCTCGCGCGCCATGGCGCCCTTCCTGAACTCTTCGACCGCCTCGCGCACGTCCCTCTTCTTGTCGATCCCGCGCGCCAGGGCCTCCTGATAGACGAGCTCCTGCAGGACGAGGTCGTTCAGGTACGCCTTCTTGTCCTCCGTCGTCTCGATCTTGACGTCCAGGACCTCGAGGTTGCGCACCTTCTCGTCGAAGCTTTCAAGGGTGATGACCTCGCCGTTGACCGTCGCCAGCGCCGTGCCCTTCGGGGCCGCCGTCTCCCCCGCCTTCGGCCCCGCGCCCCGCGACGGCGCGACCTGAAGCATCTTCTTGATCTCTTCGCACCCCGTCAACGCCGACAGGCTGATGACGAGACAAAAAATTACAAAAAGGCCCGTGCGCCCGCTCATGGGAAGCTCCTTTGCGTTGTCCCCCTCAAACAAGCATGCTTGAATTCTATTGCTATTTATAACACAGAAAAAATCTTAACGCAATATATTTGCGTGGGTTTCGTGAAAAGCAAGAGGAATCTGTCCCCGTTGCCATAAACGGCGAAAGGAAGCGCAGCAGGGACAGCTTAAAAGGGGCACCCGAAAAGGGTGCCCCTTTAAGCTGGTAGCGCTAACGGGATTCGAACCCGTGTCTTCAGCTTGAGAAGCTGACGTCCTGGACCGGACTAGACGATAGCGCCGCAAGGCCGTTGATCCAGCCCTTGATCTTGACCAACAGAGAGGCGTCCGAGATCCGGATGCTGCATGTGCCGTGGATAAAAGGTGTCTCCATTTTGCCCTGGCTCGTCGGACTGATCCTCACATAGGGCTTGGAGAACTGAGAGAGCGGGACCCCGGTGACGCGAGACCAAAAGGACTGCGATTTCCGGACCCCATCGGCATCATAACCTTGTATCCTGATGCGGAATTTCTTCTCGGGCACCCCGCAGACCTGCCGGAACCACCGCATCATCAGGATTATCATCTGCGGTTCGGAATTCGCAAAACATGCCGTTCTCCAGCCCGACCGCTTATAGCCTTCCGCCCAGTACAGCGCGATGCCGATCAACTTGAGCTCTTGTTCCGAAATCCCCCGGATCTCCTTGGCGGCGCCTTCGGCGAGACGCCGTTTCCCCTCTTGCGACGCGCG
>Ga0307419_10001418_pt1 | contig 12317 bp, 3 predicted proteins | sample SalMarWE160230MG_2_FD_202512 | JGI IMG/M metagenome (GOLD analysis project Ga0307419, IMG submission 202512) | Salt marsh sediment microbial communities from the Plum Island Ecosystem LTER, Massachusetts, United States - WE1602-30 | ecosystem: Environmental > Aquatic > Marine > Intertidal zone >... | reverse complement strand
AGTCACCTTCTGTAAGAAAATCTTCGAGGGTTGATGATGTTCCACCCGGTACAGGGATACCATTACGGTACCATTGATAACTGTATTCCGGAACTACCTGGTCAGCATCAAGCCTTAAAGGTGTTTCGCCCATACACTCACCGGGCTGATAATTATCTGATTTGACCAAAGGTTTATAAGGCATTGGCTTGACGGTTACATTCACAGGTAATGTTCTGGAGGTACACCCGTAGGTGTTAGTAATTTCAAGCTGAAAAATTCCTTCAGTGCCGGTAGTATAGCTTGTGGCAGTAGCGTTAGGAATAAAACCATTCTCATTTCGCCAGTGATAAGTATAACCTGCGCTTGAAGATACGCTAAGCGTTACTGAACCTCCCTCGCAAAAAGTACTTGACCCACTGAGATTAACTGTTTCTGCTGCCGGAAGCTGATTGACAACAACATTGACTGAATTTGATGAGACTGCTGAGCAAAGGTTGGAATTAGTAACAACAAGGTTATATTCTCCGGGATTTTTCGCAACCATGCTGTATGAATCTGTTCCCACGGCACCACCGTTAAGTTTCCACTGGTATGTATATCCTGCTGTATTGGTTACGCTAAGAATCACTGAGTCGCCCTGACAGAATTCCAGGTCTCCGTCAGCAGATATCAATGGCGCCACAGGAGCATCAATAGAAGTCACGGTAACCATGGATGATGTATCCCTGCAATCACCGACAGGATTAATAACCTCGACATTGTAATTTCCAGATAGCCGGGCGACATATTTGCTGTTATCACCTCCCGTGATACTTGTTCCTCCGGCCATCCAGTTATAAGTGTAACTATTGTTATGTGGTACGGAAAGAGTTACACTGTCACCTTTACAGAAAGTAAGAAGTGCATCGGCAGAGATCAGTGTTACAGGATAACTCGATACAGTAACTGTTTTTGTAATAAGATCCACACAACCGTTATCGGCTGTAGCAACCAGGTCGACCTCATAATCTCCTGAATTAATATAACCATGTGTTCCTGGTTCCTCGAGTGTTGAAGGTTCACTGTCGTCACCAAAGTTCCAGAGCCAGCTTAGAATTGTTGTTCCGTTGGCATTTGTGTTGTTTATGAATGTTGTAGGTGTCCCCTGGCAGGTAATATCGGCTGTAAAATCTGCATCAGGGACAGCTTTTACCATGACATCATACTCCTGGTAAGCGCTGTCGCCTGATTCAGAATATGCCCACAAACCTGCAGTAAATGTTCCGGCATTGGCATACAGGTGTTTCAGTTTCTGGAGATTGCTTGAGTATCCGTCACCGAAATTCCATTTCCATCCTGTGATTGCCTCGGTTGATACTGACAGGTCAGTAAATTCAGTTGAGTCGCCCCGGCATATTGTGGTGAATGAAAAATCTGCATCTATAAGGCTTACCGTAAATGAATCTTCCGGAGCCCACGGGCCCCCGGTATTTGCAGGGTCAACTGCCTGAACACTCCAGTAATATTTTCCTACAGGGAGGTCACATAGTTTCCAGCTGTCATTTAAATAGGCATTACCCGGCTGGACAACATACCTGTAGCCTGTGCTAAGATCCGACATCGGTGACATTATATTAACATTGTCGGGTTGAGTTCCTACCCGTATATTATATGTGCATGCAGGGCAGCTTGTTAATTTATCCCATTTCAATATTATATCAAGCTGATCCTGATCGAAATGTGTATTGGCTGGAGCTGTATTAATTCGTCCGTCAGAGCCCCAATTATCAAAATATTGGTTATAGATCCCACCAGGATTCTTTACAACAAAGTCCAGCCCGTTTTTGTTATCGAGATTAACCGCAGTGAATGGCAAATCGACTATATATGAAGCCCCCAGGTCTGTTATGGTTTCATTTAGGGTACAATTGTTATTAAGATATAACCTTACTTTATTATCAGGAGTACCGTATGTATTGACTGAGTAAATATCGAGATCACCATCATAATCATAATCTGCCCAAAAATTTGACATTGTTCCGGAACTTCTGACAGGCAGATTAGCATCAGTAAAATTCATATCATTATTCAGCAGTACTCTGGCATATTTATCATTGGTAACAGTGATCCCTGCCATATATATATCGAGCTCTCCGTTGAGATCGAAATCACCTGTATAGATTTGATATTCCAGATTGTTTCTGTAAAGCTCATTGTTGAGTATCAGGTTTTCCGAAAAACTGAAATTCCCGTTATTGATATATAAATATGTATTGGCAACGCCCAGCGAATCTAATCCATAAATAATGATGTCAACATCCAGATCATTATCGAAATCACCTGAAACCGCTCCTGTTTTTTCAAAACCACGTATTGAGTGGTAGATCTTTTGAAAATTTCCGTCTCCCAGGTTTTTCAAAATATAAGTAACTGGTTTGTTGTTTATGCCGAGATTCAGTGTTTTCCCGGATGTGATAAGATCCTGTCGTCCGTCGTTATTTAAATCAACCCATAAGGCATACTCAAAACTCACGTCCTTAACAAGGGCACTGTCAATTATTTCATAACTGAAAGGATTGTTATATTCAATAAGTGCAATGGTTGAATCCAATAAACCATCGACCGGATAATCTCCTGAAATCGTTAAATCCATTAAATTGTCATTGTTATAATCATTGGGAGTTATAGTATAGATATAATAGCATCCGTTTTCAAAGATTGTACGGTAATTGGCCTGACTGAAAGATGTAAGTGTATTTTCAACAATTAATAATGAATTACTGTAATTGAGGACCATATCCAGGTCATTATCATGGTCACAGTCGAAATAAATCGCAGGAGAAGTTGACATATCAGTTTCGGTGTACTGGACATCGGTAAACCGGTTTTTGATTTCAAAGGTAGCTTCGTCAGAGAACAGTGAAGCTCCAAGAGCATTATCGATTGCCTGAACTCCCCAGTAATATGTTCCAACCGGCAGGTTCTTTATTATCCAGGCCGTATCCTGTATATATCCCTGCCTGGAAATTCTGCGAAATCCTGTTGAGATGTCGGCAATTGGAGATACAATATCTATACCTTCGCTTGAAGTACCCACATAAATATTATAGGTAAGTGCTTTTTGTTCCGTGTTATAATCTGTTGACGGGTCCCATTTAAGGATTACGCTTGTACCTTCGATTAAGGCTTCAAGGTTTTGCGGCTTTGAAGGCTTTGAGTTTGCTACAGCGGTTGTGTTATCTGCAATATAAGTGCGTCCTTTCCAGTCTTCGTCCATTCCGTTTGTAACGAAATCCAGTTTATTATCACCATTGTAATCACCAAATTGTATGAAGCTTCTTGAGACATAGTCTGAAGTAAAAGCCATTGGGATGAGCGAGTCGGTACTGTTATTCTCAAAAATATACCTGGTTTTCAACACTTCTGATGCCTTATATCCTGATATAAATGCATCAAGGTCACCGTCATTATCGACATCCCCGAATGCAGAGCTTCCATACCGGGCACCTGGTACTTTCATATTGGACTGAGTAAAGCTCGTTCCTGCGTTATTCAGGTAAATAAATCCCCTGGGGATTGAATTATTCAAACCACCGAGAATAAGATCAGGATAGCCGTCGTTATTAAAATCGCCCCAGTCAAACTGACTGAAATCCAGGTTAATAAAAATATCGTTTGTAACCTGGAAGGAGCCTCCCGTATTCTTCCAGAGCCGTGTATATTTATTTATGTTAACATCTCTTCCGGAAATGAAAATATCAAGATCCATATCAAGATCATAATCAACAAATGCCACTTTCCCGACAATAACACCGGGTAATCCTGCATTAACATTTATAAAAACGCCGTTATCATTTTTATATAGATCTGTCCTGATCAGCCCTGATGCATCTTGTCCGGCGATCAGAACATCATAATCACCGTCGTTATCGTAATCGCCCCAGTCCACCGAAGCGTCGGTCACAACTGTAAATCCCGTGTATTTATTATAATAATTAAGTGAAACATCAAAAGTATCGATCCCGGCTGTTTTCCCGTCAGCATCACCTGCATACAGGAGATCGGGATAACCGTCGTTATTAAAATCACTCCATTTCTGGTCGCCGTCTTCAGTAGCCCGGATATCTCTGTTGAATGTAATGATCCCAATGTTGTTTAAGTATAATTTGCCACGTCCTGTATCTATATCCAGGCTATCGCCGGAAACAGACAGATCAAGATCCCCATCAATATCAATATCGACCCAGTTCACACCTGAATTATGTGTCCCGACCAAAACAACAGGTGATTTTACAAATTGCGCAGATGCTTCAGGGAAAACCAGAAGCAGCATGAGCAGCGGGACCGATAAAATTTTGATATATCCTGAAATATTTCCCAATTTGTTAGATGCTAAACTATTTTAACAATAGATTGATTTTTCTCTATTTTTATTTTTTCACGGAAAAATAGGTTAAGACTGAAGCTATGCAAATACCTCCTGTGTATATCCACCATGGGACTCGGGATTTAAGACGCTTTACCCCTTCCTGATCATAAATCCTCATTGTAACTTTAACATCTGAAGGCTTAATATTTTCGGGAATCGATATCATCTGGGTGAATGAACCATCAGGATTAGCCATAACAGCTCCTATCATTCTGCCTTTATCATAACTTAAGTTAACATCACCCAGTGAATATGGTGAAGGAATATTGCCATGACGATCCTTAAGCCTTAAATACAGATTGTAAACTTTTTCTCCAGCAATGGTTGTATCTGCGCGCACAATCTTTTTTACAAATCGCTGTGGTCTTACTTTTACCTTAATATATTTCTGTACCTGAGTTTCTCTTCTGATGGTTTTGGATTGATCAGTATCAATTGCAGTAATGTTGAATATGTAAGTCCCTTCTTTTGTAATTTTTTCTACAATTGTAGTATACAAACCGTCTCCGGCAATTTCATCCCCGAAGGTACCGTTGTCATAGAATTGTAAATTATTAATTTTATTTCTTCGGCTGAGAATACCCTTGTTTTCCATTTCAATCAGCTTTGCTTTCAATGAATTTTGTGATATATTGTCCAGCAGGCTGTTGGTATTTATCTTAAGTAATTCCTTTTTCTGTTTCTCATTCAGATTATCCCGGACTGCCAGTTCATTAGTAACTTTTGTTAGATTTTCCAGCTCGGTCTTTTTTAATTCGTTAAGCTGATTTATTGTTACATGTTTATGTGCCATGACATTACCCAGCCCTTCCGCAGGCATGGACCCATTGATTAAAACCTTGTCCAGATCAGTGAGACGTTTGTTATCTTCTAATATTTCAAGAAAGATTTTCATTTTATCCCCTGTATAGTACCAGTCCCTGTCAAACCATGTTTTAAACCGGAGTTTGCTTGATTTGTTGAAAACCAGATACTGGAATTTCTCTGATTCAGTATTAATGCCGGATCCGTCCAGTTCCAGACTCCATGGATTTGTTCCCACAATTCCCGGACGGTTGAGATAGTTATCTGCTACTGTTATAATAGTATAATTATTTCGATGAATAAAAGTAACATCAGGATTATTGACAGGCAATTCAGTCCCATCAGAAGCTTTGATTTTAACCCGGAGGTAATCCGGTTGCGATGTTACCCAGGTGATGAAGAAAGTTAATCGTGTTTCAAGACCAGATACTGGAACATCAAATTGTCCAACTGCATTCTTATTAATAATGCCCATCGGATCTGCAGTATAATCTATATCAAGACCGTCGTCAAGCACATGTGAATACGCTATATCAAGAGCATGGCCGGCATCCCATGCACTTGCCGGGGTAACACTTGGATCAAGTACAACTTTTATATTTGGATCTGAATTACTTGTTACATCATAAAATTCCCCTCCTGTTTTTGTAGCAATATCTGATAATAAAACAGGATTCACTTCCCCTGCCTGTCCAAATGCAATTGTGTACACTTTTATTTTTTTCGTAATTAACTGATTCATTAAATCAATGTAGATGCTGTTACTCGTTATATTTGATAAACTCGGGCAATTATGTGCACCATCACTTAACAGTATAATTGCTTTATTCTCATTTAAATCAACTGTCTGGAACATTTTTCTTGCAGAATCGAGACCGGCAAGTAAAGGTGTTCCTCCCCCTGGTGTTAATCCATTTATCACAGGTTCTATTTCAGAGGAATAAATAAACGAAGTGATTATATTATCTGTCGGATAATTTATATATGCCCGGCATGGTTCCACAGATGATGGATGTTTAAAACTGGCTAAGCCGTAATGAGCATCTGAAGAATTTGAATATAATATTTCAGCAAAAGCTTTAAGCGCCGTTTTGGCATAAGTGATCCTCCATTGTTCTTCCGGCATATTATAATCACCATTAAAATCCCTTTTCATACTTCCTGATATGTCCATTACACAAACAACCTCCGGGGGACAATCGACTAATGTAACATTAACAGGGATTCTGGATGAACCTGGACAATTGCCTGATGAAGTTACAGATTCTGCATAATATATCCCTGAGGTCAAAGCATTTGTTTCTGAAAGCGCTGTCCCTCCGGATTCTGCTGTGTACCACTTAACAACCGATCCGGACGGTGGAGTTGCGGTCAGATCAGCCACAGTTTTTCCACTGCAGAAGGTTTGTGGGTTCGTTGCCGTTGGTACTGAAGGAATAGCTATAACATTAACCGTGACAGGTGTACGTGTTGAACCCGGACAATTGCCTGATGAAGTTACAGATTCTGCATAATATATCCCTGAGGTCAAAGCATTTGTTTCTGAAAGCGCTGTCCCTCCGGATTCTGCTGTGTACCACTTAACAACCGATCCGGACGGTGGAGTTGCAGACAGGTCAGCCACAGTTTTTCCACTGCAGACAGTTTGCGGGTCAGGAGCTGAGGGTGCAGATGGTAAAGCATTTACAGTAACGGTAACAGTTTGCATTTTGGTACACTGGTATGCATTCCGCGTGGTTAAAGTACCATTATATGTTCCGACAGGCGTACTTGCCGTGATAACTATTGTATTTAAATCTCCTCCGCCAGATAAAAACGTAAATGTTGTATTACCCTGGTCAGCCAGCCCTGCAGCATTGGCTGTTGCGTCCCAGTCAATACTGTAAGAATCTGGAGCGTTTGTTGTTGCTGAATAAACAAGTGTTGCATTCTGTGCTTCAGTATTGTAACATAATGCATCAATTGTTCCTGAAGTTGTTATAGCAGGTAGCGGGCTTGTTGGTTCGGTGGTCACGAGTAGTGAATCAAGAACAAGAAGAGGATCATCAACCGTTATAGTGCTGTTATAATTACAAGTAATTACTACACTGTCAAAGCCCGTAGTATTTTCTATGCATTTATATCTTGTACCATTGGTGATAGTTGTTTCACTATGTGAAACAGGAGTATTATTGTATTTGAACTGAACTCCTGAAACATCTGCAAGCGATGCGTTATCAATAATTAGAAAACTCAGTTTTTTAACAACAATATTGAAACCTCCGGATTTGAAAAAAATATGAAATTTTCCGGATTCATTATTTCCACAGATATTATCATTATCTCCGCAGAATTCATATTTCTTGTCACAGGATCCGATGGTAATTCTTCTGTATCCTAATATATTTCTGAGAACAACAGATGTATCGGAATTAACCTGTATCTCAATATCAGAAGTTGAACATCCCTGTACTCCACTTGTACATAAATCAAGAGCATCAGTCTGTGCCTTTAAAGAAAAGCTGTTTAGAAGCAATGATATGGCAATTGCTAAATATGCCAGTGGTCTGGAAACTGAATTTTTTTTCATCTGTTTAATCAATTTGTATCAAGACAATTTAGGAGCAATAGCTCAGTTTAATATGATATCCAGGGGCAAATGACATCTAAATCCCTTTTGTTCAGCTTCTTGAGAACATGAGAATGCCGGGATTCTTATAGGGAATAACAAAATCAAAACAAGGTTCTTTTGCAGACATTTTTTCATCTGAAAGACTCTTTGAAAAAAGATCTCCAAAATTTACGACGAATTACTTTAAAAAACAATTTTATTTTCAGGGTGTTTGATGTAAGTCACGATAACTTTGATCTAACAGAATAAGATGTAGGTCAAAAAATATCTGTTGATAATAAGTCATGTTCTTAAAATGTAGTAACTTTATAAACGGTACCCACCTTCGCTAAAGCTACGGTGGGCAAAGCACGGTGCAAGGTAAGCCGCGAGCCGCCATACCTGACATTAGGATGAATAGAAATTTGAGTTATTAAAAAAATAAAGTCATGTCACAAAAAAGATTATTATTAGGATTTGTATTTTTCCTCGCAGCCGCTGCTATTTTGGCTCAGGAAAAGGACACACCTGCTTATTACAGCTTCAGCGATGGACTGAAAATCCAGACAGTCCTTCACGACGACTTCAGCAAATTCAGCAATTACTGGCTGCTGGGTATAGAAGAAAACAGCTGGTCGGAAAATATTGAAGAGGGCCACCTGGTGTTCCAGTCATTAACGACAAAGGCTAAAGAGGACCTGCTGCCGGTTATTATCGATCAGAACCGCGACTTCGAAATAGAGACCTCCATACGTTTTGTCGAAGGACAAATGGATAAGGGTTATGGCCTTCAGTGGGGTAAGTCTGTTAACCCGGTGAAACAGTACGACTTCCTGCTTACCGGAGGCGGTCATTTTACAATCGATAAATATGACGGGGGATTCTCCGATTACATCCCCTTTACACTATCAGACAATGTTAACAGGTATGCCTTCAACAAGCTCACTGTCAGAAAGGTATCAGACAAATACTATTTTTTCCTGAATGAGAAGCTTGTGCATACAATGCCTTTTGAACCATTCTTCGGGAACCTTCTCGGCTTCCAGGTAGGAGATAACTCCACAATAATGGTCGATCATATTGACATTGCCTACCTCGACGAACTGAAGCAGGAAAAATCAAAGGTCCTTATTATGGACTATAATTTTAATACCACCAGTGATAAAGTAGCCATCGGGAAAACGGTTACTCTTACAGTAAATGTAACTAATGTAGGAGAGAAGGATGCTGACAACCTTTTAATCAATTATAAAGTACCGGAAAATATTGAAGTGGTAGATTTTAAGAGGATTCCTTCTCTTAAGGCAGGCGAAGAGGAACTCCTGACACTGCAGTTTTTTGCAAATAAAAATTATTCTGATTCAATAATCCCGATCAATTTCGAAATAACAGGAGCCGACATCACAAATGTTAATGATCTGCTACTTGCCGTGGCTGTCGATAAACCTGTCACCCGGGAAATAGATAAAGCGCTGGCCCAGAATTACAGCGAATTCCGCGGAGGGAATGACCCTCTGAAAGGATTGAATGTTGCCCAGGCAATGAAATCGGTACAGGTAGGAGAATATTATGCCCTCGTTATCGGAATTGACAAGTATTCAGGCGAATGGCCCCAACTGCGCAATGCTGTTAACGACGCAAAGGGTGTTGCTGAAACTCTTTCGTCAAAATATGAGTTCCAATACCTGAAAACACTTTTTGATAAAGAAGCTACTCGTGACAATATTCTGAAGGAATTTGAATTGCTAATGCAGAATGTCAAGCCAAATGATAACGTTTTCATTTATTATTCGGGACACGGAGAATATCTTGAGAACATGGATAAAGGATTCTGGGTACCTATTGATGCTTCGTCAAAGGCTATTTCAAAGTATATCTCCAATGAGGATATACGCTCATTCCTTTCAGGCATAAACTCAAAACACACATTGCTTGTCACGGATGCCTGCTTCAGCGGCGATATATTCAGGGGAAAAACGATGACAATACCCTACGAGAATTCCACAAAATATTACCAGAAAATGTATTCACTCAACAGCAGGAAAGCCCTTACATCGGGTGGTGTCGAACCGGTTATGGACAAGGGAAAGGAAGGCCATTCTGTATTTGCATACTATTTCCTGCAGGCCCTGGAAAAGAATTCCGAGAAATATCTTGATGCAGGACAGGTTTTTGAATCACTGAAAATACCTGTTGTTAATAATTCATACCAGACTCCGGCATACAGTCCCATAAGAAATGCTGGTGACGAGGGAGGTCAATTTATTTTTATGTTAAAATAAAAAAATAACCACAGAGACACAGAGAGACACAGAGAAGCACAGAGAAGCACAGAGAAGCACAGAGATGATCACCCAGAGAGATATAAATGAAATATCTTATAAAATAATAGGTTGCGCCATTGAAGTACATAGACATTTGGGGCCTGGATTACTGGAATCTGTTTACGAAGCCTGCCTTATTGAGGAAATGATAAATGCCAGATTGTCTGTGAAATCTCAGATATATGTACCTGTTTATTATAAAGGGAAAGACCTGGGAGGAAATCTGAAGCTTGATCTTCTGGTAAATGATATTATTATTGTTGAAGAAAAAGCTGTTGAAGTAATGATTCCACTTTATAAAGCACAGCTGTTATCATATTTAAAGCTTACTGGAAAACCAAAAGGATTATTAATTAACTTTAATTGTGAAAATATAAAGGAGCAATTAGTGTCACTGGTTACAGAAGAATATGCAAAACTATCTAAAAGTTAACCTCTGTGATCCTCCGTGTTCTCCGTGTCTTTGTGGTAGTTTTTTTACCTTAAGCCTTAAAAACCTTATAACCTGAAAAACTGATGTACAAGAGATCTCTGGTTTTTCTGATATTATCGATTCTGCTGCAGGCAGAATTATATTCACAGCAATATTTTTTCAGGAAATACTCTGTAGAAGAGGGTCTGCCACAGTCATCTGTCTACTGTATAATAGAAGATGCCCGCGGTTTCATCTGGATGGGAACTGACGGAGGAGGCCTCTGCCGTTTTGACGGCAACAGGTTTGAGACGTTTACCAAAGCTAACGGGCTGTCTGATAATGTTATAAGAACTCTTTTTGAGGACAGCAGGGGAAATATATGGATAGGAACAGATAATGGACTGACTCTTTATGACGGGGAGGATTTTACATCTTTTACAGAAGAACCGGCTCTGACCGAAACATCTGTCCTCAAAGTTACGGAGGGAAGTGACGGGATAATATGGATTGGAACAAATAATAACGGACTGGCTGCAATAGAACCCGGAGATTCTCTTTTAATCACCAGTTTTACAGTAGATAATGGCCTGATAAGCAATTTCATTTTTGACATACACGAAGATGTTGATAAACACCTGTGGCTGGGAATGGTGGGAGGTGTAAATATCCTTACATTTTCAGAGGGTGATACCCTGGCAATAGAAAACATTGAAGATCCAATAATTCCTGCTGACATTATCCTTTCCATTGAAGAGGCAGATGACAAATCCTTCTGGCTGGGAAGCTATGGCGAAGGTATCTTCAGAGCCATTCCTTCAAAAGAAGGCAGTGATTATGAAGTAATTCCCTCCCGGATAAATGACCTGTACCGTGGACTGATTGTATGGGATATATTATCAAGAGAGGATGGCGAAATATGGCTTGCAACCGATAAAAACGGGATCATAAGACTTCATGGTGATAAAATTGACGGGAGATTTACCAGGGATAACGGCCTTCCCTCAAACCAGATACTTGATATTCTCAACGATCACGAAGGGAATACGTGGCTTGCCTCTTTCGGGCAGGGTGCAATAATGTTCGATAATGATAAATTCCTGGGTTACGGGCCGGCAGAAGGTATTTCAGGAAACCAGGTCCTTAGCCTGTTAATAGAGTCGGACGATTTGCTTTATACTGCCACTGAGGAAGGATTCTCTGTTTTTAAAAAGGAGGGTGACATTATCAGAAAGCTTAGATCCTTTTCTTTACAGCAGGGATTAAATGATGTGGGGGCAACCACTATAACAAAATACCAGGGAAAAATATGGATAGGCACCAATAACGGGATAAATATCTTTAATGGTACCCGTCTTTCAAGATTTGAATATAACTACCGGCTGCCGAATCTTAAGATCAGCGCCATGCTCGTCGATTCTCATAATAACCTCTGGATAGGAACCTCCGGAGGGTATGGCAAGTATACCGGAGACTATCTTTTTACCATGAGTGAGGATGATGGATTGATTCATAATGAAGTGCAGACTATCATTGAAGACACAAGAGGCAGAATATGGATGGGAACCGTGGGCGGACTTGTTATGCTTGAGGATACAATCTACTATGATTTTAATGAAGAGGACGGTCTCACATTCCTGCGTATCAACACACTTGCCGAGGACCCGGCGGGAAATATCTGGATAGGAACCTTCGGGGGAGGTATTTTTAAATTTGGCAGCAGAACTGACTCCATTCCGGTCACATTCGTTGCCGGTAAAGGAATCCTCTCCTCAGGAACCGTAAACAGCCTGTTCT
>Ga0307419_10001415_pt1 | contig 12350 bp, 17 predicted proteins | sample SalMarWE160230MG_2_FD_202512 | JGI IMG/M metagenome (GOLD analysis project Ga0307419, IMG submission 202512) | Salt marsh sediment microbial communities from the Plum Island Ecosystem LTER, Massachusetts, United States - WE1602-30 | ecosystem: Environmental > Aquatic > Marine > Intertidal zone... | reverse complement strand
TAAGCTGGGCGAAAACCAGTTTGCCGATCGGCATGAGAAAACTCCGGGGTCGAAAAACCCCAGTTTCTCAAAATCACTTCGGAATCGGTGACACCCCCAAAATCCGTTTTCTTAGTCCTTATCAGCGCGTTACACTATGCCCCCGGCAGAATTGCCGGACAGCAGTGATACCGGATGAATTACCGATTCTTACTCTTCGCATTGTGCCTGCTCGTACCGAGCGCCACAGCCGCGGAGCCACGCCAGATCATAGGTGTCGCGAGCGTCATCGACGGCGACACCATCGAAATCCATGCCAGCGCATTCGCTTGTTCGGCATTGATGCCCCCGAAGGCAGCCAACTCTGCGTTCAGCCGACCGGTTGCGATCGCCGTCCGGAACGTTTCAGGGCGACGGCGATGGTCGAAGCTGCAGGAGTGGCTGACGAAAAATCGATAAATCCGTGTCCGCTTTTCGGGTGCTGCGGAAGTCAAAGGCTGAGTTAGCTCGGCGACTTCTGTCGCAGCTGACCCGCAGCTGCCAACAAAATCATTCCGGTGCCGGGAGGTCGTTCGGGCCAGAGTGCCTTGTGGGCCACAAATCGGCGGACCTTGATGCAGCCCGACGTCAGAGGCTGTGCTTGACATATTCGGTTATCCTTATCACGTCGAAGCGAAGTTGTGTTTGCCTTAAAAAAAGACCTCGTGAAGGTGACATTCGTTGCGTGGCGACTCATGCCGCCATATTGATGGCAGTCACGAGGACGGTGGTTCGCCGATTTGATTCAGCTCAATATTGGCAAACGTCCCAATTGCTACGTGTTTACGTTGCATAGTCAGAAGGACAAAGACAATGGCGAATAATTTTACGTTAACGGATGAAGCAAAGCGGGAATGCGCCGCGGCATTGTCGAAGGTGTTGTCTGACACGTTTGTTCTCTACCTCAAGACCCACAACTTTCACTGGAACGTCGAAGGCCCTCAATTTCGCGGTCTTCATGAAATGTTCGAGGAACAGTATCGGAACCTTTGGGACTCGATCGATGACATTGCCGAACGGATTCGTGCACTCGGTCAACTTGCGCCGGGTACGACCCGTAAGTTCAGGGACCTGGCAGAGATCAAAGAGAATGATCAGATTCCGGCGCCAATAGAAATGCTGCGTGAGCTGGTGAATGACAACGAAACGACTACGCGAACGATCCGAGCCGCACTTTCAACGACACAGGCTGCAGGTGATGAAGCGACAGCCGGCCTCCTCGCGGATCGTCTCATTTATCACGAAAAGCAGCTGTGGATGATGAAAAGCATGATGGTGTCATGAACCGGGTTCACTGCGATATCGTGCGAACGTCGGACAATAGTTTCTGCGAGGCAAATTCGCTTAGTTATTGCGCAAGACAACCTTGATGCCAGCGAAAGTCCCGCCGCCCTCCTCAAGTCGCAATGTCATTTTCCCAATCTCCAAGATTTCAGTCGGCGTGTCTTGCCTAGCCCTTGCTAATAATGATTCCAATCGCGACGAGAATGCCTGCTGCGAGGGCGACGAGGCTGAATCTACGAGGTTCCCGTTCTGCCCGCGGCAGGAGATGAGTAGCGCCCACATAGATCAGCGCGCCGGCCGAGAACGCGAGCAACAGGCCGAGCAATGGCGGGCCAATCTGGCTAATGAAAGGATAGGATACGAACGTACCAAGCGGTGTCGTCAGCGCTGCAGAAATGAAGGCAAGAAGAAAAGACCGTCGCTCCGAAAAGCCGCTACGAAGGAGGAGCGTGTATGTGACAATGCCCTCAGGGAACTCGTGCAGCACCATCCCAAGTGCAACGATCGCGCCGGTGAGCATGCTGACGCTAAAGCTGATGGAATACACGATGCCATCGAGGAACGAGTGGAAACCGATTCCAACGAGGGGAACAAGTCCAAGCGCAAATTCGGCTGTCTGGGGCTTGTCACAGACATAGGCTGTTAGAAAGCGGTTAAACATCAGCATGAACAGATAGCCCGCGAACAAATAAATCGGCGCCTGAGAATTCATCGCTAAGGCTGTTGGAACGATGTGAAGAAAGGACACGGAGATCAGAACGCCGGCTGCAAAACATGCAAAATAGGTGACGTTCTGGCGTGCCCATTCTTCGAAACGACGGATGGCAAAGATTCCGGCCGTTGTTACTGCCCCAGCGATCACGCTGGCAAGAAATGCCATCGAAAAATTCTGTTCCATATCGGGTCAGTTTCGCTACAGAGTCACTTTCATCGTGCTGAGCCGTCCCAATCGAACGGAATAGAGTCAGACGTGGAGGGAGAATTCCTGCGACGCTAGGTGAAAACCGGCACACGCAGTTGACCTACATCAATGCCCCGAAGATGCTGGGCTTATCACATATTCGCATCCCAACATCGGAGGATGCGCCATGCCGCCAGAGGAAAAGGCCAACACGGTCCGGGAAGCAGTCGGCGTTTTCTCCACCCCTGAGACGCTGCAAGAAGCGATTGATGAATTGATGAGTTCCGGCTTCGACCGTGCCGATCTGAGCATGCTTGCCGCCGAAGGTACCGTCGACGAAAAGCTTGGCCACAAGTATCAGAAGATTGCCGAACTAGAGGACGATCCAATCGTACCTCGATGTTGTTACGTATCAACCGAGTCAATCGGCGACGCCCAGGCATGGCTCGTCGGCGGGCTGATGTACGTTGGGGCAACGGCAGCCACCGGAGCGGTCGTGGCGACCGGCGGCACCCTCGCACTCGTTATTGCTTCCGCCGCGCTGGCTGGGGGCGTTGGCAGTCTACTTGGCGCTATTCTAGCCAAATGGGTCGGTGATTCCCATGCACATTATCTCCAGGAGCAGCTGGACCATGGCGGCGTGCTCCTATGGGTGCGAACTTGGGATGCTGAGGACGAAAAGCGTGCTGTCGACATACTATCCAAGCACTCTGGTCGAGACGTGCACATTCATACATTGCCAGTCCCCGGCTGAGCATTTAATCAAAGTCCGTACCTAACTGCTTGTGAAGCGAGCGAGCCGACTTTTCTGCGCGGCCTCGACGAGCGGTCTTGTTCGAGCGGCAATGCCGCACAGCCACGAACGGTGAAGCTATCGACAGATGGCCTCCCATCTCATCGGACATCCCTACCGCGGGGACGCATTTCGTTGAAAGCCGTTCGGACACAACAATTAAGGGAAGTGACGATTGATCCACTGCCACTGATGCTCAGGAGGCATACGTAAAGAGAGCCACGACAGGAGAGTTGCGAAAGATTTCACGGGCCGGATTTCCGGGGTAATATACTCGATCCGTACCGGCGAATGCGTTTAGAGATGAAGCCTACACTGCTTTGCCGTCGCGCGTTCCTCGCCTGCCTCGGCTGTGCGCTTGCAAGCCGGCCGCCCCGGTTGCTGGCTCAACAAGAGACTGTTCGCACCGTCGGGGTGTTGATCGGACTTGCGAAGAATGCCGACACTCAGGCTCGCGCCAGAGCCTTCGAAGAGGGTCTCGCTGAGGAAGGTTGGTCGAAGGAAAGGAAAAATCTTCGTTTAATCAATCTGTTTGCCGGCGGCGACCTCGATCGCATGGCAGCTTTGGCGGAAGAACTTGTCGCCCTTAGGCCCGATTGCATTCTCGGCCACAGTACCCCGGTCGTGCGAGCGTTGAAGAAGGCCACCCGAACCGTTCCAATCGTGTTCGTGAACGTCAGCGATCCGATCGGAAGCGGTTTCGTCTCCAGTATGGCGCACCCCGGCGGCAACATCACCGGTTTCACCCTCTTTCGCGGCACGATGATGGGGAAATCTCTATTAACGCTTAGGGAGATTATGCCCCGGATCGCCCGTGTCGCGACCATCTATAATCCGGAAGCGGCGCCGGGCGGCGGAATGGTTTTCGTGCCTGCCTTCAAGGAAGCCGCAACCCAATACAACATCAAAACGATCGCGATAGAAGCTCACAACGCGGCGGAGATCGAAAGCGCCTTCGCACGTTTGTCTGAAGCAAGCGGCGTTGGTCTTATCGTGATACCGGACAACTTCACCTCAACCTATCGAAAGCAATTCATCGCGCTCGCAGCGCGTCACCGCATTCCCACGATCTATCCGTATCAATTCTTCGTCGAGGCGGAAGGCTTGTTGTCCTACGGGGTCGACGCAAATGGCCTCTTCAGGCAGGCTGCAGGTTACGTTAGCCGCATCCTCAATGGTGCGAACCCGGCAACCCTTCCCGTCCAAGAGCCGACGAAATACGAACTAGCGGTCAATCTCAAAACGGCCAAGACGCTAGGCCTTGCGGTGCCGGATATCTTGCTCGCGAGCGCCGACAAACTCGTATACTAACCTGGGCAGAGATCGACCTCTCTTGCGATCACTGCTTCTTACCGACTGAAGAAACTGTTAATCGACCTCACTTGCTTGTGCGGAGGTTTTCCATCCATTTTGCTTGGCGGGTCTTCCACGGATGTATTTGTTCGTGTCTTCATGACCGCATCTTGAAGCATTTCAAAGCTCTGATGGTCGGTGTAAATTCCTGTCGAAAAGTATAAAGCGGAAAAGCGGGACGCGGCGCTAAATTAATGCACCGGGAACAAAACAGCGAACGCGCCGAAAGACACCGGTCGTGAACTCGTTAGCCGTCATGGTCATGCACAGGATCGGTTGCCCGACAGGATTTCCTTTGTCTTCGATCACTGCATGTTCGGGAACCTTTATCCATTTGCCATCAGGGTCGCGCGCCCACCATTGGTCGTCGCGTATCTCTGCTTCTGTCGGCTTGCAATCATACCCGTTGCAGCAACCATTGGTGGTTCCCGGTACTGTTAGGCTTTCATACCATTGGTCGTGGATATCATCGTGTGCCCAGGCCAATGAGGTTGCCGGTAAAATCCATAACGCAAAGATAATTCTTGCAATCATTCCCTGCACCTCGCCGCCGTTCGTCGCCGTCACGCATGATCTGGTCGGCCACAGTGGCGTCTGGTCTCGCATGAGTTGTGCCAGCGCCGAGGTGTGACCCGAAAATGGCAGGCGGCAAACGCGCTGCCTGCCAGTGACCTGCTCACAAATTCAAGTTAGCGCTAGGCTCAGGATACAGTTGTGACGTTGGTCACTGGCGGCGGGCTTCTCCGTCGATTTTCTGTGGCGGGCTCCCGCCACGAATGTTCGAATGTCGAGGCGCTGCGATCACTGCTTCGGTCTGACTGAGCCGCGGTCGGAGAAAACCGCACCGTGACGGCTGGCCGACGGCCGTGGTGGCCAAGGATGGCCGGGTTGCAAGCCCTATCAACGCGGGCATCGTCTGCCCCTCATAGTCACCTTCCGCCTCAGGGACAGGTAACTTCTACAGTCAAGGAAGCGCTGGGGGCTCTCACACTGGCGGAACAGGAAGTCTTTCGATAGGCTGGCAATCTAAGCTCTCGCCCAACTTCGTAGCCGGCGTCCAAGTCGATGGCGGTCTATCGAACATCCAAGCTCGCCTGTCTGGAAACGCGATAAACACAAGCTTCAGCACGGGCAGTTTCGTATCGACGACTCGATGCCCAGCTTGCGTTCCTCCAAATCCAACATCCTCGTCGACTAGCTCGTCGTTTTCCTCGGGCATGACAAGCATTAACGACACGCTGGCAAATCGGTGGTTTGTATCGGCGCTAGCGAAGGGAGGATTGCTGGTTAGCCCGAATTCTCTGGTCTACGCTCTCGGCGGTTGGTCCTATGCAAACTTCGAAGCGCCTTCGGTTCAAACTTCGTTTGGGACTAACGGCTTGGTCGTCGGTGCGGGAATTGAACGCCGCATTTCTCCAGCGTGGTCTTTAAAGGCTGAATATAGGTACACAAAGTTTCAGAATACGACGGTCAGTCTTCCCAGCGGCTCGGTTAACAATGGGACGAGTTCGACGGATCGTTCTACAACGAGTTCCTTCGCCGAGACGGCGACGCGATTTAGTATAGATACGCACACGGCGTTGGTAGGAATCGCTAGGAACTTCGACCTTTACTGAGAAAGGCGGCCCCCTCAGGAAGTCCCGAGGCAGTGATGCAGGGGTCAGCGCCGACGTGCCTGTAAAAAGATAGCGCCCGCCCGCAATAGTTGCAAGAGAGTGGGACAATCGGTTCGTCGCAGTGACTGATTTCCGCGCAGGGCGATGTGGATGGCGACCGCGTTTCTCCAGCATTTTTAATGGCTTTTGCGCGATCAGCCTCCGTCGCCTTTCTGCCTTGGGTCTTCGTTGCGTCCCGGTCCGGGCCATTACCCCTCAGCAGTGATCGCACACAGCGGCGGCATACCTATGCGCGCCCGAAGCCACGTCCGCATTTTCTTCGTGGTACAGACCATGCCGGAAACCATGCCCGAAATTCCCGCGGCGCCGCCCTCAGGGCCGCCAGCGCCGGGCGCGTAGCCCTGCATGCGGCCCCACACAGGCGGGGGCGACCTGGCCCGGCGCGCTGTTGATACGGAATTGTTCTTATCCTCCCTCGCGGTTTTGGCTGACGCTGACTGGGCCAATCACGGCTCGTGCCTGATCATTTATTTGAATGTGCTCGACACGGACGTGCTGCGCTCCACCGTTGCGAAGGCGTCGCAGCGCTTCCACCTGCAACGTGTATGCCCTCAGGAGCTTCGCCGCCGCCCCTGAATAGGCGGAAACGGAGCGCTGAGTGCAGCCATTAACCTGGCTCAGGACGAACATGGCAGCGCTGTGCGTGCACGCTATCTGGACCGCAAGTGCGCCCTCGACTTCATTTTGAGGCGCCGCGGCTTCAATCATGGCAAGCGCCGCGTTCATCGCCACTTCTGACAGCGGGCCATTTGGCAAGCGCGCGGCCGCCTGAAGCTGCAACAGCGACACGTTGACGAACGAACTTGACGCGGTACCAAGCGCCGACTTGAGCCTGGCGGTGATGGGGAAGAAGCAGCGGTCGGGACGCTGGCAGGCGGCGGTCAGAACGACAAGTTGGGATTCGGATAGTTGCGGCATGGCTTTGCTCCATGAGCAGGAGGGCCGCGCCCATCGCGGACCTGCTACTGCCCCGAGCCCCGCCGGCCGGTACCGGATGGGGCTGCTGCGGAGCGCAGGCGATGTGATCGCATACACGCTTGTTTAGCCGGTAAGCCAAGTCGATAAGCAGATCATCTCTGTGCTTTCTCGCGGGTGAATGATCATGAAATGATCGGCGCAATCGGACGGAGCGGCGAACGATTCCGCCACTTGAAAACGCTGGGTGCCAGGGTCACGACCCTGGACATCCGAGCGGTCAAGCCGCGGCCCAAGCAGACCGATCCACAAGACCCTGTCCGGACTTGCCACTCCTGCGATGCCACCGCCAAAACGATTTTAGCCAACTCGCGGCTTCGTGAAACGTTGAACAAACTTTGCCCACAATGTCTAACCCATCCTCACCAACAATCGGCACGTATTCGCGTTAAGCGCTCGTGTCCAGCCTAAGGGTGCTGCCATGAAACCCTTTATTTTAAGGCGGATTGAAAAAGTTAATCGTGGAATATTGAATGCCGTCGAAAGCTTTTATGAGCGGGAAAGTCCGCTATTAGTCAGGATTCTTCTGGCCCTTTTAGTTGCATTCTTCGGATTGTGCGCTATTTTTGTCGCTCGCGATCTAACTGGGACTTATTTTCCATCGATTACAGTTGTCACCGCAATACTTGTTACCGTGTTCTGTGGCTTCATGTCGAGTGTAGTTATAACGATCGGCATTGCGCTCATGGCCGATTACTTATTCGTCCCCCCAATTGGGGCTGTTTTATCAAATGGTCAGGCCATTGAACACTTCTTGATAATCGTAATTATGGCCTTGTCTATAAGCGTAATTGTTGCAACTCTTAGAGAAACGATTCCAAAGGTGATCGCAGCGAAGCGGGAGGCTGAACGCGTTTCTGCTTCGATGGAAAAGCTACTTTCCACAATATCGCATGATATCCGGAATTCCCTTGGGGTATCCACGATGGCCGTTGAGTCGATGCGGCATTTTTGTGACAAACCCGAGAGACTGCGGTCGCTGATTGTCACGGCGTTAAGCGGACTAGATCAAACAGATAAGATGATTCAGAATTTGCTCGATGCCAGCCGGATTCGTGCAGGCAAACCTATGTCGATGAAATTTGAGTATTGTGATCTTTGCGACGTGGTACAGAAGACTTTCGAGAATTTGACTTTCGTTCACGGTGAACGATTTAGATTCGCAAAATCCGAACCCATTATGGGATTCTGGAATCCCGAAGGAATTCGTAGGGCAATTGAAAATCTCGGTTTAAATGCCGTGAAATATGGCTTTAAAGGAACGCCAGTTACAATAGTAGTCCAACGAAAAGCTGACAATGCGGTGATATCTGTCCACAATGAAGGCAATGAGATTCAAGAGGCCGACCGGGCCAAGCTGTTTGACCGCTTTTATCGAACCGAATCGGCAGAAGAAGCACACATGAAAGGCTGGGGTTTAGGACTTGCTGTGGTGAATGAAGTCGCCGAGGCTCATAGCGGGGTAGTGAGTGTTGAAAGTAATAAGGAGGCTGGTACGACTTTCTCAATTACGGCTCCGATCCGCGCCGAACCGTCGAGTAATAATGAGCAGCAAGCAGCGTAGTTCGCAGGGGGAAAGCCCCGGGTTTGGGCATCTTCTTGGCGAAGATGATAACTGCTGCCGCTGTATGAAGCAGTCGTCCTAAAAACTCGGAATGCGCCTTGCTGGGGCTACGGTGTTGCGCGGCCAAGTCGGCAGGCACTTCAATATGGGACGCACTCGGTGAAGTCGTGAATGCTGTTTTTTCCGGTGCGCCAGGACCATCTGCTCAGGAGGAATTCAGGCAAAGATCGCATCAGTCCGTCGTAATTCTCGACTCTCGGGGCAATCCCCGACCATCCGGGGATCGTGACCCTGGATGATGGGACACAGCCTGCCGTTCGCCGCTCGGCTTCCTGATGGGTGATTGGCGCGACGGGCTACTCGCGCCCAATCGGGGGATTGGGGCGACGGATGGCCACGTAGGTCAAGAAACTGTCATGATTTGAGGGATTCATGAATGTGTAATATGTCGCTTCCCCGTGAGACAGCTTCGGGTTTTCCTTCGTGAGCGCGAATAACCTCTTCATCAACTCAGCCGTAACTTGGTCATCCACCTCCCAGTGCGAAACGAGAAGGGATCGCGCCCCCGCATAGAAGAACGCCCGCGCCAACCCTGACAATGCTTCGGCGCCTGGCTTGTCTCCAGCCGCGGTGTTACACGCCGACAGCACCACCCAGTCGGCGTTCAGCTTGAGCTGCGCGACCTCGCTTGCGGACAGGAGACCGTCATCTAGATCGCTCGGCTTGTCTGGGATCGAGAGCGCGAGCGCGGGCTCGACCTTGCCCTTAGCGAATTTCTCGAGATCACCCGCGACCAGACCGTGCGTGGCGAAGTACACGATGCGGTAGCGGTCGAGCTTGGCGTTCTTGACAACCGCGACCTTCGGCTGGCGCTTGTCGAGCTAAGGGCATCGAAAGGGCGCGGTCGCCCCTCCCCCTTCGTGGTGACGACGGAGCGGCGATCGCGACCAGCCCCCCACGCGATCGTGGTCGCCTTCGCGAAGTGGCATCGAGCGCTCGGCTACGCGGGTGCTCCAGGCACAGCGGGCGGCGAACCTTCATCACCAACGCGGCTCGCCGGATATCGACGGTCGGCGGGTCGCTGCGCGACGTCCGGGTCCTCGCGGGGCACTCAGCGCTCAGCACCACCCAGCGCTACATCGAGTCGGACGCGGCGGCGCAGACTGGATCGTGGAGCTGGTTTGGGGCTTAGGAAAGGCGGCGTGAGATCGCGGCACTGCTCCCGAATATGAGGGCAACCGTGCGATCAGTGGTCAAATGACCAAGGGGCACAGGCGTGTGGACGAAGGCGAATGCATGGCAAAAAGTTTCAAACTTCCTCCAAGGTCAACCGCTCAGTTATTTCCTTCAGGATTGCCTGTCTGAGCTCCTCCATGCTCTGAAAATGGTGTCCTTGATTTACCAGGAACGTGAGATCATTCCCCTCATCGTCTTCCAAGTGCTCAACCTGAAACATTCCGCCAGCACCCGCCCTTTCACTGGTCTCCCGATCCAATTTTGCCATGATTGCAAACATGGGTTCTCCCTCCTGATTGCTCAGCCAAATGCGGACAGCTAGCCGTCGAGGCATTATCGACAATATCGTTTGCGCCCGCAACTTCGTGGCCTTATGCGCGCTCACAGGGGGACCTGATCGCTGGCTGCGCATCGCTCTCGATACGACGCGTCCGCCTCTGACTTTCGCGCAGCAAGCGCTCGTCGCAGTCAGGCGAGAGACTGCCATCCCGTTCTATGGGGTCGTTACCGGAGCGATCGTGAACTACTCGCCGGATCGCGCGGTCCACTTCGATCTCGAAGGCAACCCGGTGCGCGTTTACGACCGGGCCTATAGCCCGGGTGAAATCACCGTAAGTTTGGGACGCCGGCGCTTGTCGCCTGGTGAAATCGACCTGTTGCTCGGGGGCCGCTGACACTGGGAGCCATCGGAGCAAGATTCGCCAGAGCGTGCTCGCTGATCAGGCGGCGCGGGTCGTACATAACCTTGCCTGCAATTGGAAACCCTGAGATACCCTAAGGATAACTTTTTTACTATTACCACTCGCTCGCATAGCCCTTGTCGCCATAGACTGCCGCGTCGTCTTCGCGGATGAGATTGGCCACACGTGCGACGAGGCTAGGCGGATTGCGGCGAACATCGCCAAGGTGCCCGAGATGCTGCGACGGCCTGCGCTAAATTAATGCACCAGGAACAAACAACGGACCTCCGGTGCGCCGTAATAGTCAGGCAGAAGACATAGGACTGGCTGGCCCACCGGGTTTCCTTTATTTTTAATGATTAGATTGTCTGGCACCTCGATCCATTGGCCATCTGGCCGTCGGGCCCACCAATGATCGCCTCTCAACTCGGCCTCTGTCGGTTTACAGTCGTTTCCGCTACAGCAATAGCTAGTAGAGCCCGGTACTCTTAAGCTTTCATACCATCGGTCGTTGATACCATCGTGTGCCCAAGCCAAGGAGGCTGCTGGCAAAATCCATAAAGCAAAGATGATTCTTGCAATCATTTTCATTGCACCTCGCCGCTAGTTCGTCGACGTCACGCATGAGCCCCCATAAAAATATCAGATTGACGATAACTACGATTGATTAGGCTATGCCCGTATCACACAAATGAAGGTTCGTTCCCCAACGTCGCACAATTTTATTGACTGACGGTGTGAACTTGTTCACACCCTCAAATAGTATAAATGCATTTTACAATTTGACCAAGATCGTCAGGATCGCGCCGGATATGGGCAAACCGAGCGAGAGAGTTGAGGGCCTCGGCGAAAACCCTCTGTGGCTAACCCTAAGCAAAAGAACCATTGGGCTGGGTTACGGCGGCTTTCGGCGAGTCGTCTGGGGCGCCGCAGATGGGGGTAAAACTGCGCGCAACGCCGAGTAGGTTGAGGTCGATCCTATGGCGACGGACAAAGACGATCAGCTTTCTAAGAGCCAAGATCAGCGTGAAAAATTTGCATTTCGATTTCTGGCCTTATGCATGATTGTTACTGTCACGTTTTTCGGAATTGTACACGGCGCTGTCTATTTTAAAGACCTTACGCGCGCTGCTATCCATTCAAAAACTTCAAAGGCAATAGTTGTCCTCCCTTGAGAGACACACAAGTGGGTTACTCAAGGGCGCCTCGATAAATTGGCTGCCGTTCCGTGGCTGCGAGTCTCGTTGGGAGGACGTGATTCGGCGGAGCCGTGCGATGGGGCAGCTGGGATTTTTCGACACAGAGAAGCGCCTTGTGGCGTTGTCGGAGAGCCCCACGTATGCAGCACGGAGGCCGCCTTCATCAGCAGGTCGTAGACCACGCGCTTGTTCTGGTATGCGACTTGGCGCACCGTTCCATCTTCGGGATAGTTCGAAAGCCGGGTGTCGCGAACATTCGGCCCGTCGACGATGGAGAGCTTGATCGGATCGGAGACCTGCACGACACGTCCACACATGAAGCTTCATGTATGTCCTCCGTGCGGTCCTGTCAGGGACATCCGTTCAGTGATGTCTGTTTTTCCGCGGTCTTGGTCCCCTTCCGGGCGAAGAGCGGAAGTCGCTTAGCCATCACGCTACTTCCGAGTCTGACCCGCAGCAGAAGTTTGGGAGTGATCTTTCAAGATGGCAACCGGCGCCAGAGGCTCGCCAGCCAGGGCTGCCGTTCGCGCGGCACGCCCGCAGGACGGTAATAGTGGCTAAGTTCAGCGAACCCTGCGGCCGACATATACTGGCGCCAAGCGTCAAGATCATGATACGCGCCGTAACGTCCTTGGCTCCAGCCTTCCTCGTTACGGCCACGCGGATTTGAG
>Ga0307419_10001414_pt1 | contig 12354 bp, 12 predicted proteins | sample SalMarWE160230MG_2_FD_202512 | JGI IMG/M metagenome (GOLD analysis project Ga0307419, IMG submission 202512) | Salt marsh sediment microbial communities from the Plum Island Ecosystem LTER, Massachusetts, United States - WE1602-30 | ecosystem: Environmental > Aquatic > Marine > Intertidal zone... | reverse complement strand
TACACCGTAATTTCACAAGCCTACTCACCATCCTTCTGGTGAACATGTCGTACGACAACACTTATGCGCTTGTTTACCACTTCGGGGTTGTTCTTGAAATAAATTGGTATACGATCACATAAGTGAGGCATGCATGCAAAAAGAAAAAGTCCTAATCATAGGATCGGGTCCGGCAGGATTAACCGCAGCGCTCTACACGGCTCGGGCCAGATTGGAACCACTCGTGATTTCGGGCAATCAATTGGGCGGCCAGATTTCGATTACCAACGAAGTGGAGAATTATCCCGGATTCCCCGAAGGCACCACTGGCCCGGAACTGGTAGATTTGATGCAGAAACAAGCCGAACGTTTTGGGACACGCTTGCTGATCGATGAAGTCACCGAGGTTGATTTTCGTCAGGGACCTCCCTTTCGGGTAAAAACAAACGGGGATGCGTACGAAGCTGAAGCGGTCATCATTTGCGTCGGAGCCTCGCCGAAACGCCTGGGCATCCCCGGTGAAGAAGAAATGATCGGACGAGGGGTGTCATACTGTGCCACATGCGATGGTTTTTTCTTTCGCGAGAAAGACGTCGTCGTAGTGGGCGGCGGAGACAGCGCCCTGGAAGAAGGCTTGTTCCTCACCCGCTTTGCGGATCAAGTGCGCATCATTCACCGCCGCGACGAACTGCGCGCCGGAGAGGCGTTGAAGCGACGCGCTTTCGCAAACGAAAAAATCAGTTTCGTTTGGGACACCGTGGTCGAAGAAATCCAAGGCGCTGGCCAGGTGCAAAAAGTGCGCCTGCGCAACGTCAAAACGGATTCCAGCAGCGATCTGGATACAGACGGCGTCTTTATCTTCATCGGCCATTATCCGAATTCCGACCTTTTCAAGAACCAACTGGAGATGGACGATATTGGCTATCTGATCACCGATGAAAAGATGATGACCAGCGTCCCGGGTGTTTTCGCAGCGGGCGAGATCCAAGACTCGGTGTTTCGCCAGATCGCCACATCCGTCGGGCAAGGCTGCGCGGCAGGCATGATGACCGAACGCTGGTTGGAGGCACAGGAGGAGTGAGGCCTGTTTAGGCTTCCCGCACCAGCTTCATACCCCCAGTCGTTCTTTCAGGATCGGAAGCAACTCACGCAGCGCATTCGCTCGATGGCTGATGCGGTTCTTCTGCTGCACACTTAACTCCGCCATCGTTTGATCCGTGCTCTGGACCAGAAAAATCGGATCGTATCCGAAACCTCCCCCGCCGCGTTCATCCGCAATGATCTCGCCCGGACAAATACCAGTGGTTATATCGATGGGGCCCTCGGGTGCAGCGAGCGCCAGGGCACAGAAGAAACGAGCGCGCCATGGCCTGGGGTGGGATTGCAGTAAATCAAGCAAATACCGGCGCCGATCGGCGTCCGACCCTCGAGCGATCCGAGCGGAATTCTTTCCCGGGGCGCCGCGCAAGACCTCAACTTCCAATCCGCTGTCATCAGCAAGCGTATAGAAACCCGACTTGTGCGCGAAGGCGGTCGCCTTCAGGGTGGCATTTGCAGCATAATCATCGCCGCTTTCCTCGACATGTAAGTCAAGGCCAATGACGGCAGGCACAATGAGTTTATAAGGCAAACCATCAAGCAAATCGTGAAACTCGCGCTGCTTTCCGGGATTGTTACTTGCGATTAAGAGGGAAAACATGTGCCAGGCTCCATTATTTTTTGGCTACTCGAACAGTACTAATCCCCCACATATAGGGCATCTCTGTGTAGCAACCCACACATATAGTGCATTATCCACTAATGTCGCCACGTTATGTTTAGTATTAGTGAGACTGCTTGACCTCGCTTGCTACTTATGTTATAATACAAAAGCTTTTTTGATATTTCGATTGCAAGGTGGTGCACAACTGGACATCCGTCATCCATTGCGGCTGAATGTCGGGTTCTTACTGAATGAGAGCATCGGCTTTAGCCGCAATGTTGAGTATAACATCGACAGCGTCCAACTCAGCGAAGACTTGAAGGTGGATACTCTTCAAGGTTCACTTACCCTCACGCGAATAAGTATGGGTGTGTTGGTTGAGGGGGAGCTGCAAGGTAAATTGAGTCTCGAATGCGTGCGCTGTTTGAAAGCATACGATCAAAATCTCACCGGATCCTTCAGGGACCTTTTTATTTACCCGGCCAGTCGGGCGGAAGATCCACTTTTGGCGATTCCCGAGACTGCCATCCTCGACCTGACACCCGTTTTACGCGAATATCTCTTGTTGGACATACCCATTCAACCGCTTTGTCGTCCGGAATGCAAGGGTTTGTGTCCAATTTGTGGAGAATTGGTCAGCGAAAAGAAGTGCGAACATCACGAAACCGAGATTGACCCTCGTTTTGAGGTTTTGAAGTCATTATTAACAAAATCGTAAGCAACGCAAGGTTGTGCGGATATACATCAAGCCGATAAGTTCTTCTCCTGAACTGCCGCCAGGAGGGCACACATGAGCGTATCAAAAGATCGGTGGGAAAAACGAGAAGCCTTCGCTGCTCTACTTGAAAAAGGAGATTTTCAGGGATATATCACAACGCGTGATATCTTCCGAGTTTTTCCAGAAGCGGAGGACATTGAGGAGCGCATCGAGCGCCTCCTAACCTTCTTCCACAGCGCAGGAATCGAAGTCTTCGATGAGCCATCCCAGATTCCTGACCATTTACAGCAAGAAGCCCCATTGGATGGCAACCACGGCATTGATCTCAGCGCGATTTCGAGCGACGATACGGTGGGTTTGTACTTAAAGGAAATGGCGCGCGTGCCTCTTCTTAACACAGAGGAAGAGGTTGACCTGGCGAAACGCATCGAACAGGGCAACAAAGCCGAGGATCGTTTGCGGAAAGCCAACGGGAATGTCAGTGCAAAGAAGCGTGCCGAACTGCAAGAATCCGTCCAGGATTCCCTCTCGGCTCGCGATCATCTCATCAAAGCCAACACCCGCCTCGTGGTGAGTATTGCCAAACGCTATATGGGGCGCGGCGTACCTTTCCTCGACCTGATCCAGGAAGGCAATCTTGGCTTGATGAAAGCCGTGGAAAAATTTGATTACCATCGCGGCTATCGCTTCAGCACATATGCGACCTGGTGGATCCGGCAAACGATCACACGCGCCATTGCAGATCAGGGACGCACCATTCGTGTCCCCGTTCACATGTCCGATCGTATCCGCCGATTGTACAAAGTGGCCCGCCAGCTCGAACAAGAATTGGGGCGAAAACCCACACCCGAGGAAATCGCTCGCATACTCGATGTCGATCCACGCAAGGTACAGTGGATGATGCGAGTCTCATGGCGCCCTCTCTCACTGGAAAGCCCGGTTGGGGAGGAAGAGGATACAGAACTCGGTTCCTTTGTCGAGGATGAAACAACCCCAACACCAACGCAAAGCGCCTATCAAAACCTGCTGCGCGAGAAGGTTGAGGATGTTCTCAGCACACTCAGTCCGCGCGAGGCACGCATCCTGCGTCTTCGCTTTGGCCTTCACAACGGCAGGCCGTATACATTGGAAGAAGTCGGACAGAAATTCGGTCTGACCCGAGAGCGGATCCGCCAAATCGAGGGCAAAGCACTCCGCAGACTGCGACATCCTCGCCGTTCACGCCAGCTGCGGGATTACCTCAGTTAAATAGATACCAAACCACTAAAATAAACGACCCTGCCATTCCGGAGTAGAACCCGCGGCAGGGTCGTTTGCCTTCGGTAACCGTTCCAGAATCAATGAGAGCGCCGCCCGGCTTGTGATTCAAGATCAGATGTTCACACAAGCAAGCGTTTTCCGCCGAGATCTTGTGGCCGAGGGTATAGCCTCCAACGGCCTTCCGACGGTCGGTACGCCAGTTCGTATACCCTCTCGTCCAAAGACATCACCAGGAAGTGAATTTCACCATCCTGCTCCCACTGGCGTCCAAGAGAAGTAATGGAAATAAGCTCGCCTTCCCATACAAACGCCAGGGGGCGAATCGACCCATCGGCTTCGAATTTTACCTCAACTGCAACGGGAAAGCTCATCGCAGCTCCTCTAAAAAAGCAGACAATATACGTAATGCCGCCGTTGCGGACCTTGCTTTGTTCGCCTCACGGTCGCCATCCCAAACATGGCGCTGAACGCGCGTGCCTCTCGGCCCGCTGACGCCGATGAAGGTCAATCCAACGGGCTTCTCGTCCGTTCCGCCTCCGGGCCCTGCGATACCGGTTACGGACAATCCAATATCGGCATCCAATGCCCGGCAAGCGCCCTCGGCCATCTGGCGCGCGATTTCTTCACTCACTGCGCCATGGCGGTCGAGGGCTTCTGGGCTCACGCCCAGCAAACGCATCTTGGTCTTGTCGGCGTAGGCCACAATCCCACCCAGGAAATAATCGGATGATCCCGGCACATTCGTGAGTCGATGCGCGATCAAGCCCGCCGTACAGGATTCGGCTGTCGCCAAAGTCAAATTGCGTCGACGTAAAGTCTCACCGATGAACTCTTCTATTTTATATTCCATCATTCTCGTCCAGAGTCTGCATGTGTCTCGACCATTATACCCGCATGGGTTGACAGCCAGACGACCGTTCGGTATGCTTCGCGCGTGAGACAATTTTCCCTCTTTGGCCTCGAATCTCAGATCTGGAGCGTCGCCGATCTCACGCGCCATATCCGCCAATCTCTGGAGAGCGACTACCGTCTGCAGGATTTGTGGGTCTCCGGCGAAGTCTCCAATCTATCCCGACCCGCATCCGGCCACCTGTATTTCACCCTCAAAGACGAACAAGCCGCGCTTCGCTGTGTCATGTGGCGCTCCGAGGTTTCCTTGCAAACCGATCTTGCGCAGGACGGAGACATGATCGAAGTCCATGGCTACATCAGTGTATACGAATCCGGGGGACAATATCAGCTCTATGCAGACGGACTGCAAAAAGCGGGCGAAGGCGCCCTGCATCAAAAATTTATGCTCCTTAAAGCTCGCCTGGAATCCGAAGGCCTTTTCGACCCCACTCGCAAGCGTACGCTCCCATCCTGGCCGGATCGGCTGGGAATAGCGACCTCCCCGACGGGCGCCGCACTGCAGGATGTACTCAACGTCTTGCGCCGACGTTTCCCCCTCACCACGGTGATTCTGGCGCCGACCCCAGTCCAGGGCGACGATGCGCCGGAGGGAATCGTCAATGCCCTGGAGATGTTGAACCAGCATGGACAGGTGGATGTCATTCTGCTTGTGCGCGGCGGTGGCTCGATCGAAGATCTCTGGGCGTTCAACGATGAACGCGTGGCACATGCCATCGCCGCCTCACAAGTCCCCGTCGTCACAGGGATCGGACACGCCACGGACATCGTCATTGCCGATCTTGTGGCAGACGTACACGCGCCCACACCCTCAGCGGCAGCAGAGATGGTGACACCGCATCAACGCGCCCTGGCGCAGGAACTGAAGGATCTCCGCCTAGAACTCGGGCGCCTGTTTGGTGAACGGCTTATGAACCTGCGCAGCAAGCTTGCCAATTTGATCCGATCGTTGCAGATCGCATCGCCAAGGGCCAGATTCTACAGCGCACGCCAGCGAGTAGACGAAATGGCCGATCGCGGCCTGGCTGCCTTGCGCTATGGGCTGGCACTGCGCAAAGCCGCGGTGAAAGGCGCGGCGGACACCTTACACGCCGTCGGACCTGCATCCATTTTGGCACGAGGCTATGCCGTCGTCATGCGCGCCGACGATGATTCGCTGGTCCGTTCCACCCACCAGGTTGGCGTTGGCGATGCATTGAAACTGCGTCTCCATGACGGAACGATCTCCGCCACGACCGACCACGTTGATTCGACACACGAAGAGGACTGACGGGCATCACCATCCATGTCTCGGGGGATCCAACCAAATCGCATCAAACCCTGGGGGAGTTTAGGAAGGATTGTCTTTATCCGATCCTGTCGTATGCGCGCAGCAGCCCGAATGGAATGCCGAAATCTCACAATGGCATACGATGATCCTGATTATTGCTCCGAAGTTATGTGCACTTCGAGAAAGTCAAATGGCTGGCTCCATGTGGAGTAATAACTATGGTTTGGTAACAAGGGCAGCTCTGCCCCAAAATAATAGCGGAAGATCAGACGGAACGAATTCACGGGTCTAACCGCTGGCGAGAATTGATCGGGGGGAAAGCCGGGAAGCAGGTAAACATTGAAAATCCCGAACCGTTCTTGCATATTGGTGTTGGCAGCGGATTCATAATCAAGCTGCATTCCCGGGCCATGGTCTCCCTGCAGAATGATGATCGGCGGCTGTGCGCTGTCCGCAAGAATCGATCGGATTAAATCTTCCAGGCGGCTGTTCAGGTAAGCGAGTTGATCACGATAGCCAGTTCGATACGCTTCCCGCGTGCCGGGGTAAGCATCTCCATCCATAAAATTGAAGCGGAAATCATGGGAGATTTCTTCGCCATCCGGACCGAAAATGAAGGGCGGATGCGGAATGACAATGTGGGCAAAGACAAATTTCGGCCCGGGCAAATCGACGGTCTCAGGTATGCTGTCCAGAAGATAGCGTACAAGATCTCGGTGACTTTGATATCCAGGATAATAAGGCGGCACACCCAACTTGCTGGCGAGCGCTTGCACCGCGGGAAGCGCGCTGGTTTCAAGCAACAAACCCTCAAGGGGGTTAACGGCGTCTCGCGGTGCGGTAAAGAAGCGATCAACATGATTCAGCCCGGTTGGTCGATACCCGGTCTCAAAAGCGACGATCTGGTACCCGCGCTTTTCCAAGAAGTCACAAACGAGATTGGAACGGATCATGCGCATCAAAGCCAGGCGCGGATTTTCACCCGCATCGCTTGTTGATAGCAGGGTGTCAAGATACTCCATGTTGAGTGAAGATGCCAAAGACAAACTTGTCTGTACGTAGTTGCTCTGGCTTTGATCGGCAATGAAAAAGCCCTGCGCCGTCAGGAAGTCTAAAAAAGGCTGGTTATCAAATCCATACAACTCGTCCAGCACATCCGCCCGGCCATACCCATCAAGGATGATGTAGTAAATATCGGGCTCGGAATCGGCGATTACTTCGGCAGGAGATGCTTCAATCGACAGGGGCATGGGCCACGGCCTGATTCGCATGAACTCGAATCGGACAAGTTGCACCAGCGGCAGGAAGAGCGAGACGAGTGCCACCACCGTCATGAGCCGTCCAGCCGATTCCCAATCCCAACGCGAACGCAGGATGCCAATGACGATGACCACAAACAACAGCATCCAAACACCTGCCAGCAGCCAATGGTTACCGATTAAACCCAATCGCGAGAAGATATTGAAGGAAGACTGCGTGACCAGGCCATAATACACATGCCCGTAGGAAAAAAACAGCAGCAAAAAAAGTGAACACAACATGGCACAGCGCTGTTTATCCGGGATCCATCGCTGCAGGCCAAACAGGGCGAAGAGCGAAGCGATAATCAACAGAACCACTGCGCGTATCATGGCAAGCGGGTCGATTTCCTGTGCATTGTGAGCTGCCAGAGAGACGATCGGAACGATGGCGAACACCAATGGATGCAGCACCCAGCGTTGTGCGAACCACTGATAGGCAGTCTTCAAAGCCTTGAACAGCGTCTGCAGGCGGTGATGCCTCAGATCATTCACAGCGAGTCACACGAGGATTGGCTATCGGCATGGGAAAATATACCCTTCGGATGATCATTCTAGTATAAAATGCAAGGGGGTGCATCCACATCCACGACTTACACGGGAGGCAATATGGCCAAAGCAAAACCAGTCGATCAACTGAATTACGAGCAGGCCTTTGAAGAACTGGAATCTATCGTCGAGCAATTGCAGACCGCGGACCTGCCATTGGAGGAAGCCCTCTCCCTTTTTGAACGCGGCCAAGCCATCTCAACACACTGCAACGAATTACTTGAGCAGGCAGAATTGAAATTACGTCTATTGACACCCGACGAAACCCAAGGATTCCAGGAAACCGATTTCAGCGAAGATGCAGATGATTGAGCTTTGTCATCATCACGCACCCGATAAATGGATCGAGTCCGATGCTAAGAACCCATATGCGCAGCAGCGTTGACATCGACGGCGAAACAGTGGGATACAGTTGTTTGGAGATCGACGGACGCGATGATGCCCGCCGTTTGAAAAACAAATCGCAAAACAAGCTGGACGGCAATCTCGTCGTTTATCTGCCAGGTCACGTGCAGCCAGTGGACGCTGCCCGGCATTTGCATGCCGCCATCGTAGAAGCCAGCCGGGCGGGCGTATTGTGGAGCATCGACATCGACCCGCCCAAAGGCGGGGATCCAACAAAGGCTGCCGCCTTAGTCCAGATCCTGCACCGGCAGGTGTTGGATACCCTATTCGAAAACCCAGACGCCGCCAGGAAAGCGTTCAAAGCAACCACAATCGGTTGGTCGCACGGCGGTGCGGAAGCGTTGCGTGCCGCCCTGCTGGCCCCCGAGATGATCGATTGTGTGATTGGTCTCTGTACAGCGGGACTGGAATCGCATACCCCACTTCGCCTGGTCCGTCGTCTGCCGCAGGAATTCACGCGAGTCACGAGGGACGTCTATCGGAAACGATCCGAGACGCTGCGATCCAGCCTTCGCTTCGGTATCCAGTTGACACAGGGATTCGCCCGGGACCTAGCGCACACACGCTCCCCCATTCGTCTGGTCAACGATCTTCGTTGGGTTGGCAAGAAAGTCGTCGGTCCGCAGTATGGCTATCCGGGAAAGGTCGTGATCGTGATGGGAGATAACGACGCCTTCTTCCACTGGCGCAGCTTATTTCCAGACTGCGCCCGCGTCGAAGATCTTCCCGATTACCTCGACCGTTACACCAAGCAAGAATTCCCGAATGTGCAGGGGTTCGACCTGCAAGTCCTTCCAGGGAATCATCTTGCTCCCGAGCTCCATGCACCGGAATATCTTCAAACCATCTTAGAATCGCTGCAGCGAATGGGGACGGTTCTATAGGTTCAAGTAAATACCATCAGCGGTTGCGATCGATCAAGATTCCCGGAAGTTGCCGCGTTTCCGGCGAACCCAGGGCAATGGACAACAACCAATAGACTCCAAAACCCACCAGCCCGCCGCCGATGCCGATCAACCAGATCGATCTTTCTCCGGTAATGGCCATCCAAATCCATAACGCGAGAGCCATACCCAATGAGGCGCCGACCGTAGCCAACATGCCACGACCTGTGCGCTCCAGATCCAACCCCTCCAGCCGTTTATCCAAGCGCCAGAGCAGGGCAATACATTCCAGGGCAGTGGCACAGGAATTTGCCAGCGCCAGACCGCCGTGGGGCATCCACCCGATCCTCTCAAACAGCGCAGAAAAAGCCAGGCTGAGGACGACGTTTAAGCCCATCATCAAGGCGCCGATGGCGACCGGTGTGCGTGTGTCGTGCATGGCGTAGAATGCCCGTACGATTATTTCCAACGCCGAGTGCCCCACCAATCCAATGCCCCACCAGAGCAGCGCCCAGGATACCTGTTCGGTAGATTGTGTTCCGAACGCGCCGCGCTGGAAGAGCAAGGCGACGATCGGCTTGCGCAGCAGGATCAATCCAAGGCTTGCGGGCAGCGCCAAAAACAGAACCCCGCGCAAGGCACTGGCAAACGAACTGCGCAGTTCATCCAGCTTGCCTTGCGCGAATTGCTCCGAAAAGGTGGGCAGTGCAGCGATGGCCGTCGACTGTGCGATCACCGCCTGCGGCATGATCATCAATTGAAAGGAGAAGGTGAGTGCGCTGAGGCTTCCTTCGGGTTGGCCGGACGCGAGGATCGTGTTGACCCAAAAGTTAAGCTGGACGACAGCCACGCCAAGCAATCGAGGCATCATCAAACGCCCCACCTCGCGCACAGCAGGCATCTCCAATCCCAGCGTACGTTGATAGCTGGGTTTCAGTTTTCGCAGCGCAGGCAGCTGCACGATCAGATGCAGTAAAGCCCCCAACACCGTACCCCAGGCCAGGCCGTGAATCCCCAGAGTCGGCACGAGGAACAAAATCCCGACGATGAGACCCAGCCGGTAACAGGCAGGCGCAAGCGCCGGCAGGGCGAAATGTTGATGGGCGTTGAGGGTTGCCATCAATATGCCGCTCAATCCGAAAATCGCCGGCGAAATCAGCATGATGCGTAATAACGATACCGTAAGACGAATCTTTTCGGCGTCTTCGTATCCCGGAGCCAGGACCGTACGCACCAGCCAGGGCGCAACCATCACCGCCAGGACACTGAGTACACCCATGATCATAAGGATCAAATTGATCACCGAAGAGGTCAGACGCCAGCCTCCCTTGCGGTCCTCTCGAGTGAGAAAACCTGTGAGGGTGGGCAGGAAAGCCGAGGCGAGTGCACCGCCGGCAATCAGATTGAATAGCGTTTCCGGAAGGCGGTTGCCGGTATAAAACGCATCGAGATCGGCGCTGGTTCCAAAGACATTGGTTATAAGGACTTGACTCACCAAGCCCGATAGACTGGAGAGCACAAAGCCGATCATGACGATGCCTGCCGCACGAGTGATACGGCGATTTGCAGAATCACGATTTCTACTCATGGGGTTTGATTATACTGGATGTGATCCAATATGGTATCCGCTATATACAGTGCTATAAAAAGGATACGGAAAAGGGTACACTATGCATTAATTGTTCCCTTTGAGGTCACTGGAAATGCTAATTGATCAACCAGGAGAAGATAAATACGAAAAAATGGTCGACTACTACGATGCGCTCTACGCTTTCAAGGATTACAAAGATGAAGCAGAAAAATTGCATCAATTCATCCGCAAGAATAAGCAATCGAGCGGTGAGACCTTGCTCGATGTTGCCTGCGGAACGGGACAACACCTCTTTCATCTGAAGAAGCATTACCAGGTGGAGGGGTTGGATCTCAATCCCCGGATGTTGGCGATTGCCAGCCAACGATCTACAGACGTAACCTTCCATCAGGGGAATATGCTGGATTTTAATCTCGGCCGCAGCTTTGATGTCGTCACCTGCCTCTTTAGTTCGATCGGGTATGCAAAAAACGAAAGCGAATTGAATCAGGCGATCAAGAACATGGCTCGCCATCTGTCTCCCGGTGGTGTTTTGATTATTGAACCCTGGCTTAGCCCGGAGGATTACAAAGTTGGTGGCCCACACGCACTTTTTGTCGATGAACCCGAGCTCAAGATTGCACGCATGAACATCAGCGAGGAGCAGGATGGCGTTGCGATTATAAATATGCATCATCTTGTTGCCAGGCCGGAGGGGATAGAGTATTTTGTTGAGCGTCACGAGTTAAGCTTGTTTTCCGATGCGCAATACCATCAGGCGATTGAAGCGAGTGGATTGGGCTACACTATCGATTCACATGGCCTGACAGGAAGAAGTCTGCTGATCGGACGAAAACCTGTCGAAGAAACAGCCTGAGCAGGCAACAGGGAAGACAAGAGAAGGATGGACTATTTGTATGGCAGCTGAACGGGATGACTTTCTGGGTGAAATTCGTTTAGGACGACAGTTATCGACGGTATGGCAGGTCGCAGCTGGAGGTCTGGTAATTGGCTTCGCTCTGGCTTTTCTGATTCCGGGCAGGGTAACCGCTCTCGTAGGGGCAATCGCTCCCATTGCCACACTGCTCATGCTGCTCAGCGTGGTATTCACGATACTGAACATCCTCGAACTCCGCGCCGGAAGCAGCGACCACGGCGGTACGTTTACATTGATTCATGAGACGCTCGGAGGGATCGGGGGCTTCCTGGCCGGATGGGTCATTTTCGCCGGAAGCATGGCATTAAGCGCAACCTTCATTCGATCCGCCGCCACCCAAGTGGAACTGTTTCTACAGATTCCCGTGGACTTCATCACAGCGCTGGCATTGAGTCTTTTACTCCTCATGGTGGTTTTCCAGATATTCCGCATCATCCCTCGCCGTACTTTGCTCGGACCGAGTTTAACGATCCTGACCCTGATCATCGGGGTGATGCTCGTCGACATTTTCCTGAAATACGATTTGCATATCGATCGCGGAGCACTGGATTTCGTCTCTGGAAATTTTATGCGGGCTGCTGCCTGGCTCTTCGTGAGTTATGGAGCGATCGAGGCCGTAATGGCTTCCCGCCGTCAAATCCGCGATGCGCGACAACGCTTGCCACGAAGTCTATTCACCACAATCTTGATTGGCGGTGTTGCACTCGTCGCATTTGAATTCCTCCCAATAATGCTTCCGGAAAACCTGATCCAAGCTGCTTTTGGCGATATCCCGTCTGCGCTTCTACAGACCAGCTTGATTCCCGGGAGGCTGATTCATGCCATCGCCTTTCTCCTCTTCGGGGCTGCAGCAAACGCATCACTGGTTATGGG
>Ga0307419_10001408_pt1 | contig 12388 bp, 5 predicted proteins | sample SalMarWE160230MG_2_FD_202512 | JGI IMG/M metagenome (GOLD analysis project Ga0307419, IMG submission 202512) | Salt marsh sediment microbial communities from the Plum Island Ecosystem LTER, Massachusetts, United States - WE1602-30 | ecosystem: Environmental > Aquatic > Marine > Intertidal zone >... | reverse complement strand
TATCTTTGATATCCTGTATATTATGAAATATTTTTGAAGCATCCACAAGATTTTTATCTACATCATCAAAGTCATTCAGAAGCATATCGCCCCAGAAGTAAAAATCATCAAAGGTCTCATTGCTTTTCCTGGCTGTGCGATATACTTTATAGAGTTCAAAGAGCAGTATCTCATTCTCTGCCAGCTGCAATTCCGATAACGACCTGAACAAATCATTGATGGTCATTATGGCCGGAGTCCAGGCTGGCTTGCTGATCTCTTTTGCAAGATATTTCAGGAAAAAGAGTCCTGCCCTGCGGTTTGGAAAGATAAGGCAATGGTTATTCAGACGGTCTCCGTATTCCGAATAAAGATGTTTTGCGATATGTTCTAGAAAGTAGATCATAATTTTCGGCTACAGGTTTTTACTTTTGTCTTTTGTCTTTATAATACTTCCCTTGCCAGGTGTCGAGCTCTTCGAGGCGTTTTTCGATGAGAGGGACGATCTGGTCGGTTCTTTTCTTTCCCCATCTTATTTCTGTGAGAAAACGAGGGGGAGCTTCCCCGGTAAAACGCTCCACAATAATTTCAGGATTCAGTCTCTCAAGAAATTTAATTATAAAATCAAGATAATCTTCCCATGTAAACAGGTGAAAATCAGCCGGATTATCACGATATTCGGTTTCCATTGCAGTTTCTCTGATCACCTGCAGCTGGTGGAATTTAACTGTTGTCAGCGGCAGCCCTGATATTATTTCCGCTTCGGCAAGCATCTCATTGCGCGTTTCGCCGGGCAGACCGAAAATGAAATGAGCACCTGTTTTTATTCCGAGTTTTTGAGTTGCTGCGACAGCATTTACTGCATCCTCAAATGAATGTCCCCGGTTGATTCTCTTAAGTGTTTTATCATAGCATGATTCAATGCCATATTCCACTGAGAGATAGCAACGCTGAGAAATATCCTTCAGCAATGCAAGCCTGTCATCATCTATACAGTCGGGTCGTGTGCCGATAATCAGTCCTATTATTCCCGGATACTGCAATGCCTCCTCATATAATGATTTCAGGGTTTCAACAGGTGCGTAGGTATTTGAATATGCCTGGAAATAAGCAAGGTAGGACTCCGCTTTACGGTATCTCTTTTTATGGAACTCTATCCCTTCCTCTATCTGCCGGGAAACGGATTTTTCAGGGACGCAGTATGAAGGATTGAATGCATCATTGTTGCAAAATGTACAGCCTCCGGTACCTTTCGTACCGTCGCGGTTGGGGCAGGTGAATCCTGCATCAATGGACACCTTCTGTACTCTTGCTCCAAATAATTTTCTGAAGTAATCAGGGTATGCATTGAACCTCCTGGCATGTCCCCACGGGAATTCACTATTTTTCTTCGATTCCGGCATCAGGCTTCAACTATTTTATTTTTATCAACATACCACAGGTAACCTTTAATATCCCTGTATCCCATCTCTTTGAGCAGGTTGCGATACTGGTTTACCTGTCCGGTATAACGCTCATTCTCTTCACCAAACTTGAAATCGATTATTGTGGCATTATCACCTTTAATTATTATCCTGTCCGGCCGGCGGGTCTGACCTGACGGCAGGAGTATCTCTGCCTCTTTCATTACATTTAATCCGGGACTGAACCATTCCGATGCCGGAGATGATGAAATCAACTCCTCCAGTTTTTTCTCAAGCTGAGCGGTTTCAGATGAAGCTATTCTTCCCTCAAGCACCAGTTGCTTTACTGCAGCGGGAATATCATCTGCAGTATCAATGCTTTCGAAAACACTGTGCATCAGCTTCCCATAGTTTATCTTCTGCCTGATGGCTTCACCGCCTTCCGTAAAATAGTTTTCACCATGCAGCTTCAGCCGTAGTGATCCCGGTTTCCTGCTTACGATATAGTTCTTTGATATCAAATCCCTGTTCACCCGGTTTTCCTCTTTGCTTTCAGGGATCTTCCCGTACTCAAATATCTTATTTTCAACATCATAACAACCTGAAAGAATTATACCTGATTCACCGGCAGGATTTTCATCTGAAGTAACTGCATCCTTAAGGGTATTTGCAATACCTTCAGCTTTAGAGGGAGTTTCCGGAGCAAAAGCCCATATAGCATCAATTGCCCTAGTAAGTGCAACATAAAGAAGGTTAATGTTATCGATATGAACGGAAAATCTTTCATCGTTATAATAACCGGCAAATATGGTTTCAGCAAGAGCAGTGCCATACCTTACAGGCACTATCCCCAGTTCATCAAAGGGAGGTGACCCGGGCTGCACCCATAATATGGGTTGTTTTGAGGATTTATGATCCAGGTTCCATGAAATAAAAGGCAGGATAACGATCCTGAATTGAAGCCCTTTTGATTTATGGATGGTGAATACTCGTGCAGCATCCTGGTTTGCCGGCAGTACCAACGATTTTGTGTTGCCGGTTGTCTCCCACCACTCCAGGAATGACTGAATATCAGCACCTTTTATTCCTGAAAAACCAAGGATAAGATCCTGGAAAGCATCAAGATATGCAACATTCCAGGAATAGCTGCCCAGGCCAAAAAAGTCGATAATACTTTCTGTGGCCTCAAAGAGTGGCAGCTGTCCGGCCTTTATCATAAACTGTTCGTATCCTTCAGGAAAACGACCATGAGAACCATCCTCCAGAGTACTGCGGAAAAGAGGGATCTTATCTGCCTTTTCATATCCCGTGGCCAGCAGGTAAAACCTTAACATCTGAGCCCTGCTGATCATATCTACAGGATTATTAAGCACTTTTACTACCGATATGATGAAAGTAATGGCATGAGAACCGGACAGTAACAATGAATCATTTGAAACTATATTGTAATTATATTTATGTTTTTGCACCGGTCCGGCACCCGTGGTATACTCAATCATTCTCCTGACAACTGCTTCTCCATCCTTTGCTCCCCTTACTATAATACCGATATCTGAAGCCTTATATCCTTTATCCTGAACAGCTTCGATAACTGAAGGGAGTTTCTCAAGTACTATTTCTTCCCATTTCCGGGTAATCTTGCCGCGTTTACCATTTTCCTGTCCGTTCTTGGCTTCTCGTTCATCATCGATGAACTCAAGCCTGACATAACCCCCACTCTGTTTATCAGGATCGACCTGTATTGCTTCAGCATACAAATTTTTAAAGTCTGCTGAAGAGTGATCTTCTGAAAATGTCTCTTCGGTTTGTGCCGGGATTAATGAAAACAGAGAGTTGTTGAACCTGATAATATTTGAGCGGCTTCTCCAGTTAGTCACCAGCGGTTCACTCAGGAATCTCTTACTGTCAACCAGCTTATCTTTCATATCTGCAAGTATGTGCCAGTCGCTGTTCCTCCATCTGTATATCGATTGTTTGATATCGCCCACGACAAGATTGTCGCATCCACGGCCCATGCTTTCATTTATCAGCGGATCGATATTTTTCCATTGAAGACGTGATGTATCCTGGAACTCATCGATCATGTAATTCTCGTATATGTTACCGATCTTTTCATAAATAAAGGGTGCCTGGTCTTCCCCTGTTATCAGGCTGAGCACCTCGCCGGCCTCAGAAAGCAGAAAACTGTTCTCAGAAGAGGCAACCTGATGCACTTTGTTCAGCACATCGGTAAGAATTCCCAGAGCATATATGTTTAAAAGAATGGCAGTTGCACTTTTGTAATTTATGATATTACTGTCATAGAACATGAAAGCTTCCTTCAGATATTTCTCGAGTCCATTAGATATTGCTTCCACCAGCTGCGGAGCAGGATTACCGGATGACCAGACAGGGGCGGCATCGAGAATTTTCATAACATAAGAATTCGCTTTAATTATGTTTCCTGTTGCCAGAGATCTTATATAATTCGGTATCCCTCTTCCTTTTTGGTAAAACATGTCATCTGCGAGTTCATTTTCGATAAATATCTGCTCGCATTTTTTACCAAGAGTCTGCATATTTTCTTCAAAGGTTCTCTTCAGATTACGCAGCTTTTTGATATAGTCAAGAAGGAATTCTTTATTTTCAAGGTTAGCTCTCTCCTCATTTGAAAGGATCCTGAATTTCTCCTTAAAAAGCTCTTCTGCCAATCTCATAATGTCACCCCTGAGGTCCCAGCTTCTTTCCTCCTCAAGATTAGCAATAACATATTGGTTAAGCCATTTTCTTAACTGGCTATCGCCTGCTGAGGAGGCGATCATTTCATCAACGGCCGTTGAGAGTATTATGCTGTGATCCAGCTCTATATTGAATCCGGAATGAAGACCGGCTTCTCTTGTGAATGCACGAAGCACTTTCTGAAAAAATGCATCGATGGTACATACCGAGAAACGCGAGAAATCGTGGAGTATTGAAAAGAGAATCTCCCCGGCTTCCTGCCTGATGTTCTCCTCGCTCCTGCCGGTATCTTTTACCAGTCCGGGCATGTATTCGGATTTACCTCCTGTAGAGAGGATATGAAGTTGATCCAATATCCGGCTTTTCATTTCGGCGGTGGCCTTGTTAGTAAATGTCACGGCCAGTATTTTACGGTAGTTATACCGCGATCTGAAAAGATGTGTCAGGTAAATACCTGCAAGTCTGAATGTTTTGCCCGATCCTGCGGATGCGCTGTATATAGTAAGGGTGCCGGTTCCCATATTATAAAGATAATTCTTTTTTCTACCTTTGGCCCATGAAAAAACGCGTAATCATCGGCCTCTCCGGCGGTGTCGACTCCAGTGTGGCGGCATGGGTACTGAAGGAACAGGGTTATGATGTAGCGGGTCTCTTTATGAGGAACTGGCACGATACTACCGGTTTGCTTCAGAGCGATTGTCACTGGGAAGATGACCTGATGTTTGCCGAGATGGTGGCAAAGAAGCTAAAGATACCTTTTCATTTTGTAGATCTGAGTGAGCCTTACAAGAAGAGAGTTATTGATTATATGTTTTCAGAGTACGAAAAGGGACGTACTCCCAATCCGGATATACTATGTAACCGGGAAATTAAATTCGATTCATTTGCAGAAGAAGCCAGAAAATTAGGAGGTGACTTTGTTGCCACGGGTCACTACTGTATAAAAGACGAAATAAGTGTAAACAACACACTTATTTACAGACTCCTTGCAGGGGAGGATAAAAACAAGGATCAGAGTTATTTCCTGTGCCAGGTAAGTCAGGAGCAGCTTGCCGGTGCACTTTTTCCCATAGGCAACCTTACCAAAGCCGAGGTACGTAAAACAGCTGACAGGGTCGGGCTTGCAACTGCCCAACGTAAAGATTCACAGGGAATCTGTTTTGTCGGAAAGGTGGATCTGCCGACCTTCCTGCAGCAGAAGCTAAAGGCCAGAAAAGGCAATACTGTTGAAATAAACACAACAGATGGCATCAAAGTGTGGGAAGCAGGACTTCCCGATGACAATATTTCGGATGATGAACTTAAATCAATTATTGAACCTCATGATTTTGAACATCTTTCAGGTAAAGTTATCGGCACACATAACGGAGCCCATTTTTTCACTATCGGCCAGAGGAAAGGAATAAACATTGGAGGATATAAAGAACCCCTATTTATTATAGGAACTGATGTTAATAAAAATATCTTGTATGTTGGCGAAGGGCAGTCACATCCGGGACTCTACAGGAAAGGGCTGCTGGTAAAGAAAGATGAGATCCACTGGATCAGAGCTGATCTTGCCATGGATGAAGGTGAAAGTCGTGAATATATGGTAAGGATCAGGTACCGCCAGCCGTTGCAGAGGGCAAAGCTATTCAGACGAAAAGAAGGTATATATATCATATTCAATAAGTTACAGCGAGGTATCGCAGCAGGGCAGTTTGCCGCATGGTATAAGGGTGATGAGGTAATTGGGTCGGGAGTGATAAGCCAGTAATCAGCAGTTGGCAATTGGCAGTTGGCAATAACTCCCTTTCTCCCACCCCTTAGTGTTTCCGGATTCCGGGTTCAGCGTTCCGGGTTCAGCGTTCCGCGTTTCTTGGTCTGTCATAACGAGGATTCGCGATTTATCGGGAAGACGAAGCAATCTTCTCCTGCATCTCAAGTATCATCTGTTCAAGTTGCTCTATTTTATGGTCTTGTGAATCGATCTGTTCCTGCTGTTCTTTAATTATCTCCAGGTTATAGAGTGAAACAAGCTCATAACTGAGAGCCATTGGTTCACCGTCTTTATAAATTACCAGGTTATTCAGTCCCAGTTCATCGAATCTTTCAGCAATATATCCTATATTCCTTTCACCGGTTGCAATATCAGTAAATGATACTGGTTGTGCATTAAGAATCTTATAAAAATCCTCCTTAAGAGGTTCAATATCTTTCTTTGTTTTTTCTGAAGAGCTGGCATAGTAGAAATCATCATTAAATACTTTCAAGTAAGATCCGGATGATGTTCCGGTAAGACCAGCTACCGCAAGTGTTGTTCCGGGTGATACGGTTCCGATTCCCACATTTCCATTTTTCAATACTGTAACTGCATTTTGCCTTGAAGTATTACTTTGACCATTACCAATAATAAATATGGGATCTGCATCCACCCAGGTAAATGCGGTAGACGACGAGGTAATTGAATCATTATATTCTCCAACTACGAAGGAGCTTCGGGATCTAGCTATGGTACCTCTACCTATAGCAGCAGTATAATAACCTTTTGCAATAGCACCCTGACCTATAGCAGTAGTATTTGTTCCTTCTGTCTTGGATTGGGTACCCATGGCAAAGGAAGCTAAACCCCCTGCTTTTGATCCATATCCTCCTGCTATTGAATAAGCACCATTTGACCTACTACTGTAGCCCATAGCAAATGAACTTCGTCCAATAGATTGTGAAAACTCCCCCATAGCTACGGATTGGGGTCCACTTGCATTTGTATTTTGTCCCATCGATGTTGATATGCGCCCGCTTGCTACCGTATAATATCCCATAGCTGTTGAACAGTAGTTAGTGGCAGTCGAATAAGATCCTATAACTATTGATAAATCTCCCAACGCAGCTGATTTAGTACCTAGTGCTGTTGAAAAATCACCGGAAGCCGTATCAGCTACCCCCAATGCGATTGAACCTACGCCTGTTGAAATGGAACCTTGTCCGATAGCAAAAGAATAGTCACCTAATGCTTTGGTTACATCTGTTGGATTACCTAAGGTATCAATACCTGCACTACCAAATGAAAAACTGCGGTACCCGTTTGAAATGGCTCCTCTACCAAATGCGTAACTTTCTGAATTACCAGCCTTTGCATCTTCCCCGAGAGCAAATGTGTTAATTTCACTTGCTACAGCATTTTTTCCAATTGCAGTTGAGTAATCACCCCTCGCTATAGCTTTATATCCTAAGGCCTGAGAATAATTACCGATTGCTTTTGATTCGAAGCCGCTGGCAAATGAATTCACTCCCACACTATCCGGATCTTCAATCAATACCTTCCCTGTCAGAAAAGCATTTTTTACAGGATACCACAAAATCCTGTTCTGTGCCGGATTTATTGTATCATCTGCACTTGTAGCAACATTAAAGAAATTTGTGTTATTCCCATCTCCCTTTGTCTGGTCAAATCCACCAATGGCAAATCCTCCTTTGGGACCTTTAGATGCATCATCAATATAGATCCTTACACTGTCATTGCTGACCGTTAGCAGCTTCTGCGGATAACCTTTATCAGTGCCATAGCCACCGATAGCAAATCCTCCTTTGACGCCCTTTTCATCAGTATCTGCATTGTCGACATAGATCCTAACACTGTCGTCACTGATAAAAAGAAAATCCTGTATATCAGCTTTATCTGTTCCGTATCCCCCTATGGCAAAACCTCCCTTTACTCCTTTGCCTGACTGATTTATATAAACCCTTACAGTATCAGGCTTTACAATAAGATAGGGTTGTGATGTTCCTTTATCGGTGCCAAAGCCTCCAATTGAAAAGCCTCCTTTTACTCCCTTTTCTCCATCATCGACATATATCCTTACCCCTTCATTATAAACAGCAAAGACAGTCTGTCCGGTATTGTTCTTTACCTCAAACAGGGCTTCATCAAGTTCCGTTGTGGTGCCTTTAATACCGAGTTTCTCGATTGGTCCTTCAACATCCTTTGCAACAAGCGAATATGGTACTGCCCATATCTGGGTCGTACCCATTTCTGTCATCCCTGAACCAATGTCAATCCATGTTTTCAGGTAAAGTGGCTCTGCATTCCAGTCTATTTCAGAAAAAGAGGGTGCTGATCCTCCACCGGGAGTACCTGTACCAACCACTATCGACATCAATCCATACTGGGTAGTCTGAATATCATCATAGGTCTCACTCCAGATAAGTGTGGATGCAGCAGTCTCAATATCGATCTGTACATCAAGTACTTCTTCAGCCATGATCTCACCTGTCCCATCCCGCACAAGGGCCTGGTAATTAAATCCCTGCGGAACCTGAGAAGATAAAAGACAAAAGTTGAAAGATAAAAGTATCATCAGAACAATCGTAGAGACGTTCGATCCAAACGTTTTTTTGTTTCTGGCTGATAAAATAACATTGAAGAAGTTAAGGAAAAGTTTCGTTTTCATTATTAAAAGGCGTTATGGCGTAAAGGCACATTGGCGCAATGGCTTTCAGCCGGGTTAAATGATTCAAAACAAGTTATAAAATCAAGTTAAGATAAAATAAAATAAAAAGTAAATCAATTTTTTTTGACCAATGGAGAAAATATTCGATATTCGATGAATATTAGGAGATGTAACAAAATGTAAATTCTGCAAGATGTTTTTTACCACGGATTACACGGAGATACACGGAGTGTTCTCGCACTCACGCCATTACGCCATCACGCCCTCTTATTCTTTCCGCTGTCATTGAGAGTCCCGCGTCAGCGGGACGAAGTAATTTTTGCCTCCATTTCGCTGATCATACCCTTTAGCTCATCGATCTGGTTCTGTTGATTTTCAATCAATTTTTGTTGTTCCTTATTTTCCAGGATAAGTTCCTGAACAGCTTTAATTGTTACTATTTGTGCATTGTATGAATCGAGCTGTAAAATCTCATTTTCATCCCCTTCAAGATATTCTCCACTCCCTTTAACAGACTCTGGAAATATTTCTTGGTACTCTTGAGCAATGAAATTATAGTAATCTATATTCTTAATCCCTTTATGGTTTTTAATATACTCATTAGTATAATTGAATTTTACAGGATGAAGTTTTTCTACTATTTCAAGAGCATTATTAATATCCCTGATGTTAGTTTTAATTCTTTTATCTGAATTGGCCAGCCAATCACCCGCGATTGTTTTTGAAGCCTCACCTTCTACTTCCAGATCATTTGCCACTGGAGTCAGTCCTATACCAACTTTAGCATTTAATCTTAATAGATCTAAATTAAAATCACCCCATATAAGAGTGCTTGTAGAATCAACATTTGAATTTTCTATGTAAAGCTTATCTGAACCTGTCTCACTAAACCCTGCTGTAAAACCAAGGAAAACATTTTTTATGCCCGTCTTATTACTATTTCCTGCTGATCTTCCGACAAAAACATTATAACTTCCCGTTGTATTTGAATATCCTGCATTTACACCCAGAAAAACATTCGAAGATCCTGTTGTATTTAACATACCTGATTGGCTGCCTAAGAAAGCGTTGTCAGGCCCCGTTGTTGAATATCCTGCATAACTGCCAAGCATAGTATTATTGTTAGAAGTTGTATCTGAATATCCTGCCTGGAAGCCAATAAATACATTGTAATTACCTGTTTTATTATTACGACCTGCATATTTTCCCAAGAAAACATTATCCCAGCCTTTTGTATTCTTTTCACCTGCTCTATCGCCAAGAAAAACATTAGCAAATCCCGTAGTATTTGAACCTCCTGCCAGAGTACCTATAAGAACGTTTGAATCTCCTGTGGTATTTGACTGGCCTGCCCTGGCACCTAATAAAACGTTATAATCGCCTGTTTCATTTGCATATCCTGCTTCCATTCCAAGGAAAACATTAGAATAACCTGTTGTATTTGAATATCCTGCCTGATAGCCCAGAAATACATTCCAGGGAGCTGTTGTATTTGAATAACCAGCATTATACCCGAGAAAAACATTATCATAGCCTTTCTTGTTGCTGTAACCTGCACAGTAACCCAGAAATGTGTTGTATGATCCTTCATCACCGGATAATGTCACCAGATAATTATTGTAATAACCAGATTGATATCCGAGGAAGACATTGTATTTACCTGTAATATTGTAGAACCCACTCTTATAACCTATCAAAGTATTAAATGATGCCGTGTTGGAATATCCGCTCTGGTATCCTAAAAAAACACCATAATGGCCTGATGTGTTACTAAAACCTGTTTCCCGACCAATAAATACATTGTTGATTCCCCCTGTATTACCTATACCGGCTTTGTAACCGAGAAATACGTTACTATACCCATCAGTATTATTAAATCCGCTTTGATAGCCCATGAAGACGTTATAATCTTTTGTATTTTTATAACCGCTCTGATAGCCTAGAAATACATTATGACCTCCAGAAGAATTTGTATAACCTGCATTAGTGCCAATGAAGACATTACTTACAGCATTAGACCCGGAATAACCGGCTCTGTTTCCAATATATATATTGGTATTACCGGTACTGTTAGAATAGCCGCTACGGTTGCCAATAAAAATTGATGAGTCGCCCGAATTGTTGGTGAAACCTGCCTGGTTGCCAATAAAAACATTATTCGAACCATCATCATTAGTAAAACCTGCTTTATCACCGTAAAATGAGTTTTCATTTCCTTCGGTGTTCTTATATCCTACGGAATCACCAACAAATGTGTTATAATTACCACTTGTATTACTATAGCCGGCGAATGATCCCACAAAGGAATTATTCAATCCGTCAGAATTTGAATAACCACTTTTATACCCTACAAATGAATTATAGTTACCTCCTGTTGTTAAGTATCCCGACTGATAACCAAGGAAAAGATTACCTGCTCCGGTATTATTACTGAATCCGCTTTGATAACCTAAAAAGGCATTATAGTTACCTGTGGTTATGTTCTTTCCACTCTGATATCCCAGTGTTGAATTAAATTCACCACCATCAAGATTCTGCCCCCCTTCATGTCCTATAAAATAGTTCTCAGGTGCCAGCGAAGTAAACTGCGTTGCCGGTCCTTTATCAGTACCAAATCCACCTATAGCAAATCCTCCCTTGACTCCCTTTATTGGCGGATCCGGATTTACATAAACCCTTGTGCTGTCGCGTGTCACCCGTAGATACTCTTCCTCGTCACCTTTCACAGCTCCATATCCTCCTATAGCAAAACCACCTTTTACTCCTTTATCTTCACCAGCCTTATCAATATATATCCTCACACTGTCATTACTCACCATAAACAGATCCTGCGGCTTGCCTTTTGCAGCACCATAACCGCCAATGGCAAAGCCTCCCTTTACTCCCTTTGGAATATCATCATCAGCATTATCAACATATATCCTCACACTGTCATCACTTACAAACAGGAAGTTCTGAGGTTCAGCTTTATCAGTACCATAACCACCAATAGCAAATCCTCCCTTTACTCCTTTGCCTGACTGATTTATATAAACCCTTACAGTATCAGGCTTTACAATAAGATAGGGTTGTGACGTTCCCTTATCGGTGCCAAAACCTCCAATTGAAAAGCCTCCTTTTACTCCCTTTTCTCCATCATCGACATATATCCTTACCCCTTCATTATATACAGCAAAGACAGTCTGTCCGGTATTGTTCTTTACCTCAAACAGGGCTTCATCAAGTTCCGTTGTGGTGCCTTTAATACCGAGTTTCTCAATTGGTCCTTCAACATCCTTTGCCACAAGCGAATATGGCACTGCCCATATCTGGGTTGTACCCATCTCAACCATCCCCGATCCAATGTCAATCCATGTTTTCAGGTAAAGTGGCTCTGCGTTCCAGTCTATTTCAGAAAATGAGGGTGCTGATCCTCCATTAGGAGTACCGGTCCCAACAACAATTGACATTAATCCGTACTGGGTTGTTTGAACAGCAATATGGGTCTCACTCCAGATAAGTGTGGATGCGGCAGTCTCAATATCGATCTGTACATCTATTATCTCCTCATCAAGGATCTCTCCCGTACCGTCACGCACAAGGGCCTGGTAGTTAAATCCATGCGGAACCTGAGAAGATAGAAGACAAAAGTTAAAAGATAAAAGTATCATCAGAACAATCGTAGAGACGTTCGAGCCGAACGTCTCTTTTTTCGATCCGAACTTCTTGTCTTTGAAGGGGGGTTTTGGTTTCATAATCAAGGGTTTTTAATGTTTAACTAACTGATTAAGTGATGGTAACATAAATATTTGAATACCAAGGTATATGTAAGGTAAGATAATATAAAAATGGGGTCAAGTCAAATCTTTTTGACGAACG
>Ga0307419_10001407_pt1 | contig 12395 bp, 13 predicted proteins | sample SalMarWE160230MG_2_FD_202512 | JGI IMG/M metagenome (GOLD analysis project Ga0307419, IMG submission 202512) | Salt marsh sediment microbial communities from the Plum Island Ecosystem LTER, Massachusetts, United States - WE1602-30 | ecosystem: Environmental > Aquatic > Marine > Intertidal zone... | reverse complement strand
AAGCCCACCGCAATCAGGTAAATCATAAAAAATGTGACGCCTCTTTTTATAGCAATCTGAGTCATTTTCATAACAAACTTCCTCCTTACTTAACAACTGATACCGGCATTCCATCGCGTAAATTATTCTGACCTTCGGTAACCAGCTGATCTCCAACTTTAATACCGGACTTCACAGCCAGACTTTTATGATTCACGTAGGAAACATCCAGCTTCTTTTGTACAGCAATATTGCTGTCCACCACGAAAACAAAATAATTTTTTACCACCTGATCGTCCCCATTTACCGATTCCATGGTGGTATTCTCAATTGCCGCATAACGGGGAACCACCATCACATTACTGATGGTACCGGTGGTTACCTCTACCTGGGCATACATGCCCGGCATTAACTTCCGATCCGGATTATCCACAATCACTTCCACTTCTGCCATCCTGGTGGTGGGGTCCAACACAGGACTAATTTTATCCACCTTCCCGGTAAAGAGTTGGTCCGGATAGGCCTTTACCGTAATTGCGGCTGGCTGACCGACCGATAATCTGCCGAGATCTACTTCAGTGGCATCAAATTCTATCTTGACACGGTCCATTTGAACGATAGTAACCAGTGGGTCGGCAGGATTGGCCATATCACCCGCATCATAATAACGTTTTCCGACAATCCCGGTAATAGGGGCGGTAACCAGGGCATCGTTCAATTGGCTTTTGGCACTGGCCAGGGCCGCCTGGGCCTGTTCTTCTTGTGCCTGAACTGATTCGTACTGGGTTTTGATCGCATCAAACTGCTGCTGACTCATGGCATTTTCCCTGCTCAACCGTAGTGCACGGTCGTACTCTACCCGAAGATTTGCCTCCTGTGCCTGTGCCGCAATCAGAATTGCTTCGGCCTGCCGGACGCCCTGTTCAATGGTGGTGGCCAGAATTTTTGCAATTGGAGCACCCTTTTTTACAATATCACTTTCATCAACAAAGAACTTTTCAATCCGGTCCGGTATTTTGGAAAACACCTTCACTTCATATTCTGCCTTAATATCTCCATTATAACTCAGGGATTGAACCACATCCCCCAGTTGAACGGTAGTGACTTCTACCGGTATTTTTTCTTCTGCCTCACTGTCGCTGCTGTCGGACCGGGTGCAACCGGATCCAAACAGGATCCCCAGCGAGAGAAGAACCGTGAAAATAAGAAGTTTTTTCATTTTTTTCTCCTGATCATATTTCAATTATATTTTCAATATTTTATCCGGCATTATAAAACACCGTCAAGCTTGCCAATCGATTTTCTTAATTGATATCGTGAAACCTGATATTCATATAGAGAATTTACATAATTCATCCTGGCCTGATTCAGCGCCAGTTGGGAACTAAGGACATCCAGCTGGGTATTGGTTCCCTCATCGTACATCAGGTTTGCCAATCGAAGCGCTTCCTCCGCCAATTGTACAGATTCGGTGGCCGAGAGATATTTTTCCCGGGATTCGTTGAATTTATTATAAGTTACCTCAACCTCCCCAATAATCATATCACTGGTCTGCTTCTCGACATCAAGGGTTATTTTATAATCAAGTTTCGCTTTCTGATATTGTTTTGCCGAGCGAAATCCGTGAAATAACGGAATTTGCAAACTTAATCCGCTGGTAAAACCTTCACTAAAATCGTCCTGAGAAAATTTCAAATCGTTCCGCATTGCCAGAAACGAATAGTCCGTAGAAAAATAGAGTTTGGGAAGAAACTGGCTGCGGGCAATCACTATTCCCTTGCGGCTTATGGTTTTCTGTTCTTGTAAACCCAGAATTTCCGGGCGATTGTTCAGTGCCATTTCCTGGAGCTCCGGCAAAGTGTATCCATGCAGATCATCCTCATTATAGACCAATTCACCGGATACTTCGATCTCCGTTTCGTTTGATAACCCAAGAATGGTCCGCAAATAGGTGAGAGCATACTGATAATTGTTTCTAGCAGTAATTACCGATGGCTGAAGATTAGCAACTTCCACCTGTGCCCGCATTTTATCAAATCCGGAAGCCATACCCACATCATACTTTTTGCTCACCACATTCAGATTCTCCTGGGCCTGGGACAGCGCCTCTTCCTGCACATCAACTACTTCTTTGGTAACCAGGCAGGAATAAAAAGCGTTTGCCGCCTGATAGATAAGATTCTGCTTCTGTGCTTCCAGATTTTGTTCCGAAGCACGGGCGGCGGCACGGGCAGTCTGTATCCCGGCAATTCCCGCCCCTCCCAGAAACAGTGGTTGACTGACCATTGCCCCATAGGTAAGGGTATTTTCCAGACCGAATGAGATTTTTACAAAATCCGGCATCTCTTCAACCCCGGGAAAGCCAGGCCCCAGCATAAACTTGATAAAGTTGGGTATGGTATTTTCCTGAATCTTCCAGGAGTGCTGGAAATTTGCGGACGCGTCCAGTTGAGGCAGGATTGCGGAATAAGATTCAGTTACCCCTGCCCGGGCTTTGGCTAATTCCTTCTGGGCAATCTGATACTGGGGATTTTGTTCCAGGGCATAGTCAACACTGCTCTCCAGGGTAAGCTCTATTTTTGTCTGACCGAAAATACTGATCGGTAAAATCAACATGATAATACCTGTGAGAGGAAGCATCCTTTTGAAAAACATTTTTTTCTCCTTTATAAGTCTGGAATTTACGGTTCTCATTCGTTTAGTCCTCTAAAGAGAAATTCAACCAGGTCTTCTGCCAATTTATCCGACAGAATCACTTTGCGGGAATTCAATTGTTTCATGATAAAATGCATTAAAGCCCCGACAAACACCTCGGCCGCCAGCTCGGGATTGGCGCTGGGGCCAAATTCTTTTCTTCTAATTCCTTCGGTGATCAGATCCACCAGCATCTTGCGTCGCTCAATGGATTCCTTAATAAAATCTTCTAAAAAAGGTAATTTTTCCGAGGAGGTAAATACCACCAGAAAAAATTTGGCAAAATCAGGATATTCCAAGACTTGGCGAAAGCGGACCTTCACCACCTGAACGATCTTTTCCTTAATGGGAATATCCTGCTCAACGATCTTTTGAAATATTTCAATTCCATAATGCAGACCGGTTTCAATCAAGGCAGTATAGATACCCTCCTTATTTCCAAAATAGTAATAGATGGTCGGTTTGGATAATCCGGTTGATTCGGATAACTCGCGCATCGAGACACCATTATATCCTTTTTTCGCGAACAATTTTGCTGCGGCGTTAAAAATTTTTCCCTTGGTACTCTTTTGATCTGTTAAATCAATGGTCTCATTCATTCTTTTACTAAACCTCATTGTTAATTTATTCATCATTCTATCTACCGTTCGGTAGAATGCTGGTAAGTATACTAAACTTTTCTATATTTTGTTACATGAAAAATTTTTTTATTGATATCTCTGGCAGGAACCTGAAAAATAACCTTAAAAGGATAAGAAAATATCGGTAGGAATTAGCTGGGGTATAATAAAATAATTCAAGGAAAATATTAATAAAAATATGGCGGATATTTCTATTTTGTTGTACTTTAATCACTGTTTTGAAAATCACATAAGGTGGTTCTATGAAATTCGATTCAATTTTACGTGCACTTTTACCGAGGGATGATACTTTTTTCAATCTGCTGGAGAAAGATGCGGAAAACTTACTGCAGGCTGCCCGGATTTTTAAGGAGGCCATGTCCAACGGCATCTCCAAGGAAGAACGCGCCCAGAAGATCAGAAAATTAGAGGAGCTGGAACATAAGGGAGACAGCATTACCCACCAAATATTTTCCGATCTGTCTTCCACCTTTATTACCCCTTTTGACCGGGAGGATATTCATGTCCTTGCTTCCAAAATGGATGACGTGCTGGATTATCTTCAGGGTTCAGGAAACCGGATCACCCTTTACCGTATTGAATCGATTACACCAGAGCAGGAAAAAATGGCTGCTTATCTTTATGATCAGGTTGCCGAACTGCATAAAGCAATTCCTCTGTTACGCCAATTAAAAAATGCCGATATCATTCGTCAGTGTCTGGTTCATATTAACAGCTATGAAAATGAAGCCGATGATGTGTTCGAAAGAGCCATTGCCAATTTATTTGATACCTGCAAAGATCCCATTTATCTTATTAAGATGAAAGAATTGCTGGTGAGCATGGAAACCGCCACCGACCAGTGTGAGGATGCGGCAAATATCATTGAGAGCATCCTGGTAAAGAATGCCTGAGATTGATATAAAGGATTACATCTGAATCTGACCGAAATATGTTGATAATAACCATTGCCATCGTATCAATTGCCCTGCTTTTTGATTTTGTTAACGGAATGAACGATGCCGCTAACTCGATCGCTACCATTGTCTCTACCAGAGTTCTCTCACCCCGGCTGGCCGTTCTCTGGGCAGCTTTTTTTAATTTTGCCGCCGTCTTCGGTTTTGGCGTTCACGTCGCCACGACCATCGGAAAGGGTATTGTAAATGTGACGGTGGTTAACGAGTATTTAATTCTCTCCAGTCTGATCGGCGCAATTATCTGGGCCTATACCTGTACCCATTATGGTCTGCCTATCAGCGTCTCACATTCCCTGATTGGTGGTTTAATGGGTGCAGCATTAATAAAGGCTGGACCCGGATCACTTCTGTATCCGGGAATATTCAAGATTAGCTTGTTCATCTTTTTGTCCCCACTCATCGGAATGATCCTGGGTTTTTTCCTGATGGTTGGTGTTACCTGGATATTCCGCAGAACCTCACCGGATCGGGTGGACCGGACATTTCGGATAGGCCAGCTGGTATCTTCAGCTATATTCAGTCTTGGCCATGGTACCAATGATGCCCAGAAGACCATGGGAATTATTGCCCTTACCCTTTATTCAGCAGGATATTTGGGAGACACTTTTTACGTCCCGTTATGGGTTATCGTTTCAGCATATCTGGCGATTGCACTTGGTACCTATCTGGGCGGATGGAAAGTCGTAAGAACCATGGGAATGAAAATTACCTTATTACGTCCGGTGGGGGGATTTTGTGCAGAAACCGGCAGTGCGGCGGTCCTCTTAGGAACGGCGATGGCCGGTATACCGGTGAGCACCACCCATACCATTGCCGGTGCCATTATCGGGGTTGGCGCCACCCGGCGCCTGTCTGCGGTACGTTGGGGGATCGCCGGGCGCATCGTCTGGGCATGGATATTGACGATTCCCTCGGCTGCGCTGGTATCCGCCCTGGTTTATTATCTGATTGAACTTATTAGAACCTGGGTGTTCTGAAAGCTGCGGATAGTCTTCCATCCCTTACTCCTGCATTTCTCATCAAAATAAAATTTCCATACTCTCCCAATTAAAATATTGACAAAACTGTTTAGAAATCATAGATTAGAAAAAGCCAGTAATCTAAAAAGAATTCTAATCTAATTAATTACCTTGACACTTAGATGAAAATCGAATATACACCCATCGGAATCATCCACACCCCGTTTAAAGAGCTGGAAAATATGCCCATCCAGCCAGCGGGCGCTAAGGGTATAAAGGGTACGATTGAAATATTCAAGGACTACCGGGTTGGACTGAAAGACCTGGAAGGTTTCTCTCACATTATTCTGCTGTACCATTTCCACCACAGCACGGGATTCAAACTACAGGTAGTCCCTTTTATGGATACGGAACTGCGCGGGGTCTTTGCGACAAGGGCGCCCAGACGTCCCAATCCCATCGGACTTTCCGTGGTGGAATTGGACAAGATTGAGAATGGTGTGCTGTACATCCGAAATGTGGACATTCTTGACGGCACACCCCTGCTGGACGTCAAACCGTATGTTCCTGAATTTGATGCCCCGACAGATATCCGCCTCGGCTGGCTGGAGCAAGTGAGAAAAACCGTTTCGTACCGAAAATCTGATGACCGGTTTAAATAGTACCTGGAGCAAGCCAGGGTAGGTTAAGTTTGAACTGATGATTTCAATACAAACCATTTTATAACGGAGGCAAAGCCGGATGAGAACGTTTTCCTGTTTTTTCCTGATAATTATACTCGTCTTACCAATAATGGCAGTTGCCCAGTATCTGGTCATAAAGCCGGTTGATATAACCATCCAGCGCAAGGATGTGATTTTGCAAGGTAAATTCTATCCCACCGGTGAAGACAGCATTTCCCCCTCCCTCATTTTACTGCACGGATTCCCGGGGAATGAGACCGATGTGCTGGGTCTGGGGAGCAAAATATCGCAGGCGGGTATTAACGTATTGACCTTTAACTACGGCGGCACCTATCAGAGCGGCGGGGAATGGAATTTCGAAAACACCCAGCAGGATATCCGGGCAACCTACAATTTTCTTCACCAGCCGGAAAATATGGTTCAATATAATATCGACACCAGCCGCATTTATCTGGGTGGCTGGAGTTTCGGGGGCGGAATGGCGTTAACCTATGCTGCCAGCCACCCGGAAATAACTTCGGTTTTCTCCATCGCCGGGACCGACCATGGCGAATTTATGCGGGAATATTTCCGGAATAAAAAATTTGCCACGGTCATTAACCAGATGTTTGACGAACTAAAAGCACCCAACGGTCCGGTTCGGTTTGCCCCGGGCGCCATGCCCGAATATGCCACTCCGGAAATATTTGCCATCCTGGATTCTACTCTGGATTTACGAAAATGCGCCGCGTCACTTGCCCGAAAAGATATTTTACTCATCGGCGGCTGGGATGACCAGAATGTAACCATTGACCATCATATTCTGCCTTTATACCGGGCCCTGCAGGAAGCTCGGGCAGACCGGGTAAAAATTGTCGCTTTTCAGGACGATCACTCTTTCCGGAAATCACGGGCAGAACTGGCCGAGACCATCATCGGATGGCTTAAAACCATTCCGGATAGAGAGAAATGATAAATTACCTTTCATTTAATAAATAAAAGACTCTTAAATCCTTGATCCAGCCACCATCCAAAATTCAATCGAAACCTGTAAACATTTCCACCGAATAAAATATTGACATACCCCGTTTGAAATTGTACATTAACCAGCAACAACCTGTTTTCTGAACAAAGTATTAAAAACGGACACCCATTATACTTAAATATACAGGAGCGGACCCGGACGTGATCGGTAATTTTGCCATCCGGATTTATATATTTTTCCATATCCATTGAGGGATCTAATGCAAAGCATACATTTAATCCATCTACAAAAATTGAAAGGGGTTATATTATGCGAAAATTTCTGGTTTTTAGTATATATGTTCTTTCTATCATCCTGTTCAGTTTCAATTGTACAAGCGAACCCGAAAATGTTGCCACCTCAGCCGATGGGGTAAAGATCAGCTTCAATGAGCAGGGTCAAGGAAAAACCAGTATCGTTTTTGTTCATGGCTGGTCCAATAATAAAAGTCTGTGGGATGATCAGATGTCCCATTTTGCAAAAAAATACCGGGTCGTTGCACTGGACCTGGGCGGTTTCGGAGAATCCGGGAATAACCGGGAGGATTGGACCATACAAAATTTCAGTCAGGATGTGGTTGCGGTTATAAATAAACTAAAATTGCAACAGGTGGTACTTGTGGGATTCTCCATGGGAGCACCGGTGGTAATTGAAACAGCCAACCGGATGCCGGACCGAACCATAGGGGTGGTCATCGTGGACTTCCTGCAGAATGCGGATATGAAGTTTCCACCACCGATGGTGAATTACATCGACAGCCTTTTTATGGACCTGGTGACCAATCCGACCAACGAGAAACTGATGGCCGGTGGATTTTATAAAAAGCATCCAGATTCGACATTTAAACGTGTCCTGGCCATGCTGGATGGAACTTCAAAAATTGGCTGGAAGGAAGTACTAAGGAATACCATGCAGTGGCAAAACGAAGACTGCGCTGAAGCGCTTGGCAAAATCACCGTTCCGGTTCGGGCGATTAATTCACAGAATGAACCAACCAATGTGGAAGCGTTCCAAAAGTATGTCCCGTCTTTCCAGGCCGATATTATCCCGGGTACCGGACACCTGATTATGTGGGATGACCCGGAGGTATTCAATCAAATCCTGGAAGCAGATATCCAGGCATTTATCAGTCAATCAAAATCGGAGTAGCATTTTTTGAGCGATAATTCACATCAATCAATAAATGGTAAAGATAAAATATTTATTGATCCCGGACTTCAAACTGATAGAGAATAAACCAGAAAGAATATTTTCTAATTAAAATAATTTCAAACTATGGTATCAAATTAAATTAAAGGAGATCTCCATGATACTAAAATACTATATCACCGGATTGTTTTTATTCTGTCTCATCGGTACAACTTCTGCTCAAATTACTATTAGCAGTAATGAGTGGCCAAGCGCTTTCGGCACAGAATGGCACTATTCCGTTACCGAAGATACCATGGGAGTAGGGATACCGGTAAATTTAGGGACGACCGGTGGACCGCAAACCTGGACTTTCTCCCAGGCCATGTTTCCGGCGGGTGCTGCACAAACGATTACCCTGGTTGATCCCACCACCACACCCTACACATCCAGCTTTCCTACTGCCGATCACGCCTGGCATACAACCGGACAGATTGCTGGGGTGACAATTAATACTTATTCCTACGGCCAACTTACTTCAAATGAGTGGCTATCACTCGGCTATGCAGGTAATTATGGAACTTTCAGTGTATTGGAGGATAATATCCCGGATGATGTGCTTTTGGTATTTCCGGCAACCCTGGGGACTTCCTGGACCAGTAATTACACGGTAACAACCACACCTTTTGCAGGCGCCACAGAAATTGATTCTACCAGTCGCAGCAGCATGGTCGATGCCTGGGGAACGGTGCAACTGCCAACCGGATCCTATAATTGCCTGCGAGTCCGCAATGACGAAACCAGTTATTATGATGTATATGTAGGGGGTTTTCTGGTAAGCAGTGATGTCATTACTTCCTATAGCTATACCTGGATTACCGAGCAGGAGGGGTATTTGGCAGAGGTAATTAGTCTGGAAGATGAGCCAAATCCAAATTTTTCCCTGGCAGAAGAGGTTACATTTCGCACTACAGCGCCTACTGGCTTGGATGATCCACCATTATCCACGATCAACGATTTTATTCTTTATCAAAACTATCCGAATCCCTTTAATCCGGAGACCACAATTCGTTATACTGTCCCCCAAAATGACAGAGTAAAGATTTCAATTTATAATGTTCTTGGTGAGGAAATAAAGACGCTCGTCGATCAAATCCAGACCCCCGGTTCGTATTCAGTTGTCTGGGACGGTACCGACAACCGTAATAATAACGTCAGCAGCGGCATATATATTTATAAAATTGAAGCGGATAATTTCCAGAAAAGCATGAAAATGATTTATACGAGATAATATTTATCAAGAGGACTATCATCATTTGCAATTCTCATGGTGTGTGGTCATATTTTTTTACTTGCCCTGGGGGATAGCTTAGATATAAGTTAGAATCCTTTGTAGGGTATAGAAATGGAAAACTCTAAACGACCCTTTACATTTTGGCTCATAATCAGCTTCTTATCTATTTCCTTTATTTTTCTACTCCTAGGCCAAACAATGGCTATTATAAATTATGATTTTGCCGTGCAGCTAGGATTGCAAGAAAGTATAAAGGAAGTCGGAATGTTTGGTGTTCAACTTAATCGAGCATTTGGTGCGGGTGACACTATTATATATATTCCATTAATTGTGATTTCTATTATCGGACTTATTTTAAAGAAACGGTGGTCGTTATTTACAACGGCGGCTGTGATGGGTGTGTCAGCTTATTGGGCCGCAACAGTTACATTTATGCTAATATTTCAAAAGGGCGTCCCAGGCTATAATCTGGTTCCGGGTTATGATTATTGGTTAGTTATGGCAGTGTTTATAATCTTTGGTGTTTGGGGGCTATTCTATATTATGTTTAGAGGTGAAAATTTATTAACGTAGTGCTAACGGATTCTAACAAATGCATGAAGTTCGCTCCCTACGGTCGCCGGACGCGCAAAAAGACGCGCCGCTTATGCTAATCGTTAGGCAGCAGTTGATGGTTCTGTAAGTTATCATTACAACACAATAAGAAACAGAGGAGTTATTCAAATGGCAGTTCCGGAACACACGGTTTACTATCTTGAGATCGTAACACCGGACGTGGAGGCTGCGTGTCAGTTGTACGGTAAGGCATATGGATGGCACTTTCATGCGACGGGCCCCGAATTGGGAAACTCGTTCCTAGCGACACTTCCCGATGGATCACTCTGCGGCATCCGCGCCCCAATGCATGTGGAAGAAAAGCCGATCGTGCGTACATATCTCCGAGTAAACGATATTGAAGCTGCCGCCCGAGACGCAGCACAAATGGGAGCCAAAATCGCTCTAGCACCAATGGAAATTCCCGGACGAGGAATTATTGCGATCTACATGTATGGTGGAATTGAACAGGGACTTTGGCAGGTTCCATAATCTGATGCCCATCAAAGTGCTCAAACAGACACGGTCGCGCCGGTGAGCTCGCCCGTTATCCAGGAAGCGAGTACCATGAAACCAATAGATCTTGCCCTGGAATTCTTGAGAATTTTCTATTCCGGAGAAGGAATAGAGCGTTTATCAAATATTCTCGATGATAACCTACACTTCAAGGGACCATTGTTCGAGTCCACCAGTGCCAAGGCATATATGGATGCCTTGATTTCCGATCCTCCCACTGGAATGTCCTACAACATTCGAAGCACATATCAAAACAAAGACATGGTGTGTATTATCTACGACTTCCACAAGGACGGTGTATCCGCACCAATGGTTCAGGAATTCCAGGCGAAGGGCAACAAGATTAGCCAAATTCTCTTGGTTTTTGATTCAAAGGACTTTTTATGAATTCGATCATTGGTAGCGTCTGCCAACCAGGTGTGAGCTTTTCAATAGAAAATAATAAATGGCAATTTGTTGATTCAAAATAGACATTTTTTACTTCTCCAATCAATAAAGCTGTAAGGAGCTAAAACCATGTCAACCCAAATTTATTCGGTTCGATTCGGAATTAACCGGTGTTACCTGATCCGGGAGGAAGGGGTGATCATGATTGATGGCGGTCCACCGAAGAAATTGAAAGCTTTTCAGAATTTTATCGGGGGCATACCCATCCGTCCCGAGGATATCCGATTAATTGTTTTAACCCACGGGGATTTCGATCATGTGGGATCTGCCGGGGACATAAAGTCACTGACCGGGGCGAAAATCGCAATTCATGAAAATGACCGGGAAACTTTTGAAAAGGGTCTACATCATTTTCCAACCGGCACAACTGCCTGGGGACACTTTTTACGATCTATCCTGAATCCGGTTACCAAAATATTGTTTAAGTTTCCGGGCGAGATGCCGGACATCGTATTGGACGATTCCGACTATCCCCTGCAAGATTTTGGCATTAACGGCAGCATTGTGTACACGCCCGGGCACACCAGTGGATCGGTTAGTGTTTTATTGGAATCCGGGGATGCGTTCGTGGGATGCCTGGCCCACAACAATCTACCTTTCCGATTAAAACCGGGACTACCCATATTTGCCGATAATATTGAAGAAGTGAAGAGAAACTGGAAGACAGTTATTGAACGGGGAGCAAAGACGATTTATCCGGCCCATGGGGATCCCTTTCCGGTCGAGGTGATCAAAAAGATTTTGAACTACTAACAGAAACCACTAAAATCTGGCATCAAAAAGTTTCCATGAAATCATCCATCTTTTCAAATCCATATAGATTTGTCCTGCTGGCTCCGCTGATCTTCATTTTTCACGTAGCGGAGGAGGCACCAGGATTTGTCAGCTGGGTAAATACCCTGATCGATCGGGATATTACCCTATCACTTTTCCTGTCAGTCAACCTGACCGGATTTGTCATCGTCAGTGGGTTGTGTATGCTTACCGCTGTTACAAAGGAAAAAGTAATCACCCTGATTACCCTTGCCTGGCTGGGTTTTATGATGTTTGCCAATGCACTGTTCCATATTCTTGCCACACTGGTATTTCAGCAATATGCCCCGGGGACCATTACTTCGGTTGTTCTGTATCTCCCTTTTATATTCTGGTTCTCCCGGCTGCTGATCAACAAGTCCGGTATGAAACTAATTACCATAATCACGGCCTTACTCATTGGCTCCATACCCATGGCGATACATGGCTATTTGATTATCTTCGCTGGAAGCCGGTTGATTTAACCACAAATATCCTGAATTTATCCTGCAACAGGTACTGATTAAGATAATGACAAAAAAATTTTGAAATTTTAGATTAGCCGAAAAATCCATTACATCCTAATATTAATTGAGATTAACGATAAATATTTGCAGTCAAAAATTTCTCTCAGACGTTCCAATTAATTTCTGAAAAATGTCCAATAACAAAAACAAATACCACCGGCGTTCTATTCGGTTAAAGGAAT
>Ga0307419_10001402_pt1 | contig 12415 bp, 9 predicted proteins | sample SalMarWE160230MG_2_FD_202512 | JGI IMG/M metagenome (GOLD analysis project Ga0307419, IMG submission 202512) | Salt marsh sediment microbial communities from the Plum Island Ecosystem LTER, Massachusetts, United States - WE1602-30 | ecosystem: Environmental > Aquatic > Marine > Intertidal zone >... | reverse complement strand
CCGCGTATAACCGATGGTATTGTCAATTCCTCAGAGGAATTGACAATATCGGAGGTACGGAAATTTTGGCAGGCGGCGTGTTTAACCATGCCTGCGGAATTTCAGCCGGGATTTCTGCCGTTGCCTGACTTTTTTAAAGATTTGTATCAGGACTGGCTGACATTGCCTTTGACCCAGAGAATGGTTCTCGGGTGATCGGGATCGTTGGTTATGATGGTGATCGTCTTGTTCTGCTTGCCGACCTTTCCGCGCGAGTCAAATACAACTTTCATGGTGGTGCTGGCGCCGGCAGGAACCATATCATCTTCCGGATTGACTGCGGTGCAACCACAACTGGCCTTGACACTGCGGATAAACAGGTCGGATTTCCCGATGTTGGTAATCGTGAAAACATGTTCCACCTTCTCGCCCTGCTTGATGTCCGCGAAATCGAAGGTATTGTTATCAAAGCTGATGGAAGGGGCATTGTCCTTCTGCTCCGGCGTAAGGGAACTGAAATCCTCTTCAATGGTGGCGCTGACGGTGAGCCGGTTGGATGCGTTGGACTGCCCGTCTAACAGGATATCAACCCGGTCGATCACGAATCCCCACTCGTTCTTAAGACTGGAATCGTAGATTCCTGATATCACGCCTTTCTGTCCCGGTTGCAGCACTTCCGGGTCGGCAGCCATTTTCAGGTGCGGAGGTACATTATCGAAACCAATTTTAACCGGCTTGTCCGATATGTTGACGATCTCCACCTGCTGGCTTCCCTGCTTGTCCTTAACGACACGGGCAAAGCTCATATGATTGGTCTTCAGCCGTATCTTGTTGGCCATATTGTAGCGGTATTCGTCCTCAATGGTCAGGGGCTTGGGCTCGACGTCCCCTTTGATCGTTAAAACCTTGGTTGGAGTGGCAGCATTCGAATTAACGGTAATAGTCTTGTTGAAGGGACCGGGACGGCTCTTGGGATTGTAGGTTGCACTTACAAAACCTTTCTTTCCCGGGAGTATGGGTTCCCTTGACCAGTTGGGAGAGGTGCAGCCACAGCTTGCCTGGACCTGTTTTATCAACAGGGGTTCGCTGCCTGTGTTCGTAAACTGGAAGTTTACGGTGACAGGTCCGTCCGCTTCTTTAATTTTGCCAAAATCATGGACATCAAAATCAAATGACATATTGGCCTCCTTCGTCTGGGCATGGAGTGCAACCAGGGGCATGACAAGGAATAAGGGAATTACAAATGCTTTTTTCATTTTCTTACTCTGTTTTTATATAAACGTACTCTTGACAACCTTGTTATTCGGATAGCAAAAATAATAAATATCTGTTCATTCCATTACATCGACGACAAGGTTTCAAATTGAATGGTTGCGTACCTTTTTGAGTAAAATATAATTAACTTTGCTCGACATCCGTTGATTTAAGAGTCCACCTCACATGATCGGAACCCTGAAAAAATACGGTGCATTTCTGTTTTTTTTACTGACTTTCACCCTGCAAATAACAGGCCAGTTCTACTATGGCACCCAGATGGAATTCGGGAAGAACCGGGTTCAGTACAACGATTTCTACTGGTATTTCTACAGGTATGAAAAATTTGATACCTATTTCAACCAGGAGGGAAAGGCCCTGGCGAATTACACCGCGGATTACCTGTCAGAAGAGATCGCAAGGGCCGAGGAATTCTTCGATTACACCCTCGAGAAACGTCTGATTTTCATTGTGTACAATAAACTTTCCGATTTCAGGCAAAGCAACATCGGTCTGGTTTCCGGGAAGGAGGAAACCAATACCGGAGGTATCACCAAGGTCATCCGCAACAAGGTGTTCGTTTATTTTGACGGGGACCATAAGAAATTCGAACAGCAGATCTCCGCCGCCATAGCCGAGGTGATCATCAATGAGATCCTTTACGGGAACGAATTCCGGGAAAATTTCACAAACTCGACACTGATCAACCTTCCCGACTGGTATATGAAGGGACTCATTTCCTTTATGTCCAGGGGATGGGACTTCGAGGTGGAAAACTTCGTAAAGGACGGGATACTCAGCGGGGAGTACAAGCGTTTCAACTGGCTTACGGGTGACGATGCCAAGTATGCCGGGCATTCCTTCTGGAAGTATATCGCAGATACCTACGGGGAATCGGTCATACCGAACATTCTCTACCTCACCCGTATAAACAAGAATTCCAACAACGGTTTCCTTTACGTCGTCGGCTTCTCGGTCAAGGATCTTTCGAGGGACTGGCTGGCCTACTATAAGGAACAATACGATGAAAAACTGGTGGAACGGGAACTTCCCCATTCCGGCAAAGTGTTAAGGAAACCCAACAAAAGGAGGGTTTACAACCAGGTGAAGATCAGTCCCGATGGCAGCAAGATCGCATATGCCACCAATGAACTGGGACAGTACAAGATCTTCCTGCATGATTTCCAGACCGGGAAAACGAAAAAGATCCTGAAACGCGAACACCGTCTGGACCAGATCCCCGATTATACCTACCCCATCCTGGCCTGGCATCCGACCGGGCGGATCCTGTCCTTTATCACCGAGGAAAGGGGGGGACTAAGCCTCTATTACTACATGCTTGAAACCAGGGAACTAACCGAGAGGAACCTCGTATTCTTTGAAAAGGTACTCGATTTTGATTATTCGGATGACGGGTTCAAGATCGTACTTTCCGGTATTAACAGGGGACAATCCGATATCTATGTCCATACCATCGCCGCGGGGACCAACGAACGCCTTACCGATGACATATACGATGATGTCCATCCCCGGTTCATAAACAATTCAAAGCAGATCATTTTTTCCTCCAACAGGCCCCTGGATACAACGGATTACCAGGTAGACGGCAAACCCCTGAACAGCCGTTACCTGTCCCACAACCTGTACGTCATTGATTACGGTAGCCGTAAAAAGCAGATCCGCAGGATTTCCAAGAATAATTTCGTGAACGATGTGGAACCTTTCGCTATAGGACCCAACAAGTTCACCTTCCTGAGCGACCGGAACGGGATCGTGAACCGCTTCGTTGCGGACTTCGACAGCACCATAAGTTACATCGACACGATCACCCATTACCGCTACATCACCGAATCCTATCCCATCACCAATTATTCGAGGAACATCCTGGAACATGATTACAACCCGAAAACCGGGCAGTATGCAGAGGTCATCCTGCACGACAAACGCTACTACATGTACGAGGACGAGATCAATCCCCAGCCAAACTCATTCGGGGGAGAATTCACCAATACGGAATTCCGGGAGGATTATACCCGGAAACTGGCGAAGATCGACAGCCTTAAGAGGATCAAGAAAGAAGTGATCTCCATCCAGGAGATCCAGGACAACAGGATCATCACCCGTTCTGAAGATACCATCAGCCTTGAAAGGCAGACGATCGATATAAATAATTACGTCTTCGAACGGGAAAAACTCAGTTATTACAATGAACAGTTCGCGGGAGACAACGTAAACCTTGTCCTTGATACCGCTGCCTTCGTCAGGCCAACACCCAGGATCTACGAGACGGCATTTTACACCAATTACGTGGCCAACCAGATCGATTTCAGCTTTCTGAATGCCTCCTACCAGACTTTCACGGGTGGGGCCGTTTACTATAACCCGGGATTCAACCTTCTGTTTAAACTGGGGACCAACGACCTGTTCGAAGATTACAGGATTACAGGGGGTATCCGGTTGTCGGCGGACTTCGACAGCAATGAGTACCTGCTGAGTTTCGAGAATTTAAAGCGCAGACTCAACAAGCAGCTGATCTTTCACCGGCAGGTGTTCAAAAGCATCTACGGACAGGATTACATCAAGTCCTACTCCCATAACCTCATGTTCAAGCTTCGCTGGCCCTTCAGCCAGGTATCCGCATTCGAGGGGACCCTCCAGGGACGGCAGGATAATTATGTATACCTATCCACTGACCTTAAAAGCCTCAACGAACCGAACATAACCAACTACTGGGCAGGAGTGAACCTGGCCTACATCTTTGATAATACCCGTTACTTCGGACAGAACCTTTACCAGGGTATGCGCATCCGGACTTTCGTGGAAGCCTACCAGCAGGTGAACGGGCAAAAATGGGACCTCTATACAATCGGTGCGGATGTCCGGTATTACGTTAAAATCCACAGAACCCTGATCTGGGCCAACCGTTTTGCCACCGGTGCCTCCTTTGGCAGGAGCCGGCTGATCTATTACCTTGGAAGCGTGGATAACTGGATTAATTTTTCCTCCAAGGTTCAGCAGTTCGACCAGAGTGTCCCGATCGACTACTCGCGGAACTACGTATACCAGACCCTGGCAACCAACATGAGGGGATTTACGCAGAACATACGGAACGGGGACCGGTTCGCAGTTGCCAATACCGAGCTTCGCTGGCCCCTGGTCCGTTATTTTGCCAACCATCCGCTCAGCAATAATTTCCTGAACAATTTCATGGTAGTTGGCTTTGCAGATGTGGGAACGGCCTGGAACGGTCCAAACCCCTGGTCGGGAGAAAACGCCTACGACAATGAAATTATACCCAACCCCCCTGCACCCCCGCTTACCATCACCATCGATTCGAACCGTGAACCCATCGTAGCCGGCTACGGCTTCGGCCTCCGCTCCATGGTGCTCGGCTACTGGATCCGACTTGACTGGGCCTGGGGAATCGAAAATAACATCATCCTTCCAAGGATCTTCTATTTTTCAATGAACCTTGATTTCTAAACCTGTCATGAGCATAAATACCCTTATCATTCTTGCTGTAGTGGGACTCCTGGCCGGCGTTATCAGCGGCAGCCTGGGCGTCGGCGGGGGCATCATCATCGTTCCTGCCCTGGTCTTCTTCCTGGGCTTCACCCAGCACCAGGCCCAGGGAATCAGCCTCGGAATAATGCTGGCACCCATCGGCCTTCTGTCATTCATCAATTACCACAGGCAGGGGTATACGAACCTGAAGTATTCCCTGCTCCTACTGGTGGTATTTTTTATCGGGAGCTACTTCGGTTCCATGATGGCCGTGCACCTTCCAGATGCTTTGCTGAAGAAGATTTTCGGGGGACTCATGCTTGCTGCCGGCATCCGTATGATCTTCTGGCCATGAACCCAAAGACGATGAACCCAAAGACGATAAGCCCGTAACCGATAAGCCCAAAACCGATCACCATGGACCTGATCCAAACCATTAAAGACCTGGCTGGCGAACTCTACCCTGAAATCCTGGAAATCCGCAGGCATCTGCACCGATACCCGGAATTATCCTTCCAGGAGCATGAAACATCGGAATTCATAGCCTCTGTCCTGGAAAAGGAAGGGATCCCATACAGAAAGGGAATAGCCGGAACAGGCATACTGGCCGAGGTAAAGGGCTCGTCCCCCGGAAAGATCATCGCACTCAGGGCAGACATGGATGCCCTGCCCATCCAGGAGGAGAACGAGGTGGAGTACAAATCAAGGAACCAGGGAAAGATGCACGCATGCGGCCATGATGTCCATTCGGCATCCCTGATCGGAACGGCCCTGATCCTTAAAAAACTCAGCGGCAAATTCCCGGGTAAGGTGAAACTGGTCTTCCAGCCCGGCGAGGAAAAAGCCCCCGGCGGAGCCAGGCTCATGCTGGAGGAAAACCTGTTCGGCAAAGAAGAGCCGGCACTGATGATCGCACAGCATGTGTACCCGGGACTTTATACGGGGACTGCCGGTTTCAGGGAGGGGAAATACATGGCCTCGAGCGACGAGATCTATATTACGTTAAAAGGAAAAGGCGGGCATGCGGCCATGCCTCACCGTACCACAGATTCGGTACTCATCGCTTCCCATATCCTGGTCGCCCTTCAACAGATCGTGAGCCGGTATGCGGAAGCATCCACCCCCACCGTCCTGTCCTTTGGCAGGCTGATCGCCGATGGCGCCGTAAACGTCATTCCCCCGGAAGTCAGGATGGAAGGTACCTTCAGGACGATGAATGAGGAATGGAGGCACACGGCTCATAAACGGATGATGAATATGGCCCAGTCCATCGCAGAAAGCATGGGCGCAGGCTGTGAATTCAGGATCGTGGAAGGATACCCGTCGCTCATCAACGATCCTGCGATCACCCGCAAATCCAAAGAATTTGCATCCGCCTACCTGGGAAAGGATTCCGTTGCGGATCTCGACATCCGGATGACAGCGGAGGACTTTGCCTTCTTTGCCAGGAAATATCCTTCGGTCCTTTACCGCCTGGGCGTAAGAGAAAAAAACTCGCCTGCTCCCCGGGAGCTGCATACCCCGACATTCAATATCGACGAGGAAGCGCTCAAAACAGGCATGGGAACCATGGCCTGGATCGCCATTTCGCACCTGAAATGAGATCCTTCTACTCCTAATCTAAAATCATTTCAAATAATATTAACAACCCTATAATCTGTTGAATTAAATATAAATTTGTACTCAATATTGTTTTACACATAAATTCAATTCAAATGGCATACGTTATAAATGATGAATGTACGGCATGCGGTGCATGCATTGACGAATGTCCGGAAGAGGCTATTTCTGAAGGAGACATCTATGTGATTGATCCGGCGAAATGTACCGATTGCGCCACCTGCGCCGATGTATGCCCGGTTGAAGCTATTCATCCCGCATAGCCCCGAAGAACAACCGGTAGAGGAATCTCTGAAAACTGATGCCTTGCAAGCGGCATCAGTTTTTTTATGGATTATACCTTGAGAGGGTCAGAATCTTCTGGTAATCATTATCCCTCATCAAATCCCCGAGCGTAACCCCCGGGTTCCTCCTCAGGTATGCCTCAACGATCCTCCATCCTAGCCAGACTGATGCCCGGGCAGGCGATTCAGGGGTAAAATCCCTGGTAAAGGGACCGTTCCCGGTAAATTTCTGGATCGACATCCGGCCGGTCTCGAAAAGGATCTTATGCTCCACCAGGTATTCCCACATGCGGGCCTCGTTGTTCCTGCAGAAATTCATCTGGTCGGCCGAGAAACCCATGATCACGCTGTCCGGTTCCGCAGGCAGCATCCACTTTGTGAAACAGGCGATCTTCCCCTGGTAGATCATATTCGAAAGCACATTGTCCGCCGAATCATTGTATTCAAATTCCGTCATGGCCCAGCCCGCCATGCAGTCGCTCGGGATCTTACCGGGGTACATGTTGCGGATCTGGTACTGGTAAAGTCCCAGGCGGGGGTAAAATTCGCATCCGGTCCCCAGGTAATTGTCCAGCCCGATAGCAAGAATGCCCTTCGCCGTGACAATCGACCGGTTAAACCGGGAAACAAAGCTGTAAAGCTGCGGAACCTCGCTTTCGGGGAAATGGACCCGGTACCGCTTGAATGCATCGGTCAGGACCCGCTCCAGGTCCCCCAGGTCCGGGAAGACCTTCATGGTCTCCTGGTAGACCTGGTTGTTCAGGTAATCGGTCAGGAAGTTCCTGAGGTAATCCGGGTAGGTGATCTGCCGGGCACCCCCGATGTTGATGATCCGGTAGTTGAATAGATCAAAAAACTCCCCGTACCGGTCGTAAAGCAAAGGAATGCTCTGCGGTATGCTGTCAAAGTCCACCGCGAACAGGTCCCGCTCAAACCGCTTTATCTTCAGGTCAAGTTCAATTCCCGAGATATCCGTCCGGTACGCAGCCTTCCTGCAGGACGAAGGCAGGATGGCAAGGGCAAGGAGAAGCGCCGGAAGCAGTTTGATCCCGGTTGGTAAATATTTCCGGATATTTTGCACGAATATTTTATTTTTGTCCCATGCAAAAATACATATTAAGTCTTATCCTCTTCATGTTTACTGCAACGATCTTTTCGCAGGGACTGAGTTTCAGCGTGTTTGTTGATCCCCAGATCACCTGGATGAATTCCGATTCGAAACAGATCGAGCGGAGCGGGACGAATTTCGGGATCGGGGGGGGACTGGTCATGGATCGTTATTTCACCGAGAATTATGCATTTTCGACCGGCCTGTCCATGCTCAGTACTGGCGGGGACCTGCACTTCCTCGACTCGCTCGATTTCCGGTCCGGCGGAACAAGAGACACCCTGCCGGCTGGCTCCATTGTAAAATACAGGCTCCAGTATGTGACCATTCCCCTCAGCCTGAAGCTGAAATCAAACGAGATCGGCTACCTGAAGTTTTATGCCCACCTGGGACTGAACTCCCATTTCAATGTGAAAGCGACCGGTGATGCGGAATCAAGGAATATCCACGGGGAAGACATTAAGGATGAGGTCAATTTCTTCATGTTGTCCTATTTTTTTGGAGGGGGAGTGGAATATTCCCTGGGGGGAAATACGGCGCTTATCGGGGGAATATATTTTACCAGTGGAATACTGGATGTTGCATCCTCGGATAATTACAGGATGCAAGTGGGTTCCCTGTCCCTCAGGCTCGGGGTGAAATTCTGACATTTAACATCGCCCGCCCTTTCCGGGGGAAGCGATGAGAATCATATTAATCCTATGAAAGCGGTCCTTGTTCAGCTTAATTACCACATCGGCAATTTCGAGAGGAATGTTGCCAGGATCGAAAGTGAAGTGCGGAAGGCAGAGGAAGCCGGAGCCGGCCTGGTCATTTTTTCAGAGCTTGCCCTCACCGGATACCCTCCGCTGGACCTGCTGGAATACAGCAGTTTCATTGAGGAAAGCAGGAAAGCACTTGAAAAGGTAGCCACCTTCAGCAGGAAAACGGCCATCCTGATCGGTGCCCCCACGCTCAATCCGAATCCCAGCGGAAAAAAGCTTTACAATTCAGCCTATTTCCTATCGGATGGCAGGATCAGCCGGGTATTTCACAAAAGCCTGCTGCCTACATATGACATCTTCGATGAATACAGGTATTTTGAACCCAACAGAGAGTTCAGCCTGCTGGAATACGGGGGGATGAAAATGGCCATAACCATTTGCGAGGACCTCTGGTTCGACCAGCCCGTCGAGAATGTCTTCTCAAACAGCCGCCTCTATACCCAGAATCCCCTCGAAAAACTTGCGGCACTGAAACCCGACCTGGTCATTAACCTCGCCGCATCGCCCTTCTCCTACCTCAGGCAGCAGATAAAAACCGGGATTTTTACCGGCAACGCGAAAAAATTCGGCCTTCCCATCCTGTATGTGAACCAGGTGGGGGCCCAGACGGAACTCATTTTTGAAGGGGGATCCCTCGCAGTCAACAGGAACGGAGGGATAACCGGGGCACTTAAGCTGTTTGCGGAGGACAGCCTCATGATTGACCTTGAGGAACTCTGTTCCGGTAAAATGGCCGAGATTCCCTTCAGGGTCCCGGGACAAACCGAATTGATACACGATGCCCTGATACTCGGGATACGGGATTATTTCGGGAAGACGAACTTCAGCAGGGCCACCCTCGGACTCTCCGGCGGGATCGATTCAGCCGTAACCCTTGTGCTGGCAGTCCGGGCACTGGGCGCCGGAAACCTCCACGCCCTTCTCCTTCCTTCAAAATATTCATCCGGGCACTCCATTACCGACGCCCGGCACCTGGCTGAAAACCTCGGCGTGGCATATGACATTATTTCGATCCAGGAGCCCTTTGACACCTACCTGAAAGCCATGGAACCACTCTTCCATGGAATGCCGGAAGACATCACCGAGGAAAACATGCAATCCCGCATCCGTGGCAATATCCTGATGGCCTACTCCAATAAATTCGGACATATCCTGCTCAATACCAGTAATAAAAGTGAAGCCGCCGTGGGTTACGGCACACTCTACGGCGACATGGCAGGCGGCCTTTCGGTCCTCGGGGATGTATACAAAACCGATGTATACAGGCTGGCCGATTTCATCAACCGAAAGGATGAGATCATCCCGGTCAACATCCTTGGCAAGCCTCCTTCAGCCGAGCTGAAACCGGACCAGAAAGACACCGACAGCCTGCCGGATTATAAGATCCTTGACCGGATCCTTTTCGCCTACATCGAGCAGCAGAAATCGGGCGAAGAGATCATCCGTGAAGGTTCCGACCCGGTCCTGACCCATTCCATTCTGCGCATGGTGAACCAGAACGAATACAAGCGATACCAGACCCCTCCCATCCTTCGCATATCCTCCAAAGCATTCGGAGTTGGACGCAGAATGCCACTGGTTGCCAAATATTGAAGCAGGTTTGATTATTTTTTATACCTTTACATGTTCTACAACACATTACAAATATTCTAATGGATTTCAAGCCATGACCTGCGAGGAGTGTATTGATCAAAAGATGTCGGTTTTCAGCGTATTGAGCATCGATCAAAAAGAGACGCTGAAGAAAAACAATTCAAGCCAGCGTTTCAAAAAAGGGGAGATCATATTCAAGGAGGGGGATAAGCCCACGGGACTGCTATGGCTTTCTGAGGGCAAGGTGAAAATATTCAAGGAAGGGGTCGGCGGAAGGGAACAGATCGTGCGGATGGCCAAGCCGGTCGGCTTCATCGGTTACAGGGCGCTGTTTGCAGAAGAGAACCATCATTGCACCGCGGTAGCCATCGAAGATTCAACCATCTGCACTGTCGACCGGGAAACCATTTACAAGTTGCTGCGCTTAAATCCCGAGCTCTGCCTGAGCATCATCAAGGCCTTCGCCACTGAACTCGGGTTCTCCAATAACCGGACCGTAACACTGACCCAGAAGCACATCCGCGGAAGGCTGGCGGAATCCCTCATTTTCCTGAAGGATACCTACGGCTTCGAGGACGACAATAACACCATTAAGATCTACCTTTCACGCGAGGACATCGCAAACCTTTCAAACATGACCACCTCTAATGCGATCCGGACCCTTTCGACTTTTGCCGGTGAAGGAGTGATCGGGATCGACGGCAGGAAGATTAAGATCATGGACCTCCAGAAGCTCGAACGCATCAGCGAACTGGGATAAACTACCCATGAATGCTGTCTTTTATTACCTGGCTTATTCATTTCTCTGGCTGATCACCCTCTTACCCCTGCGCGTTCTCTACCTGGTATCCTGGTTCCTCACACTCCCGCTGTATCACCTTGTCAGGTACCGGAGAAAAACGGTCATGACCAATCTCACCCGTTCCTTTCCCGGGCGCTCGCGGGCCGAACTAAGAGCGATCGCAAGAACCTTCTACCACCAGCTCAGCGATTATTTTCTGGAATGGATGTTCAGGATCCACATGGGAGAAAGGGAAAATTCACTCAGGCTGCACTACCGGAACCCGGAAATATTCGAGCCCTACAGGAAACAGGGCAGGAGCATCATGCTCCTGCTGAGCCATTATGGTAACTGGGAATGGCCCACCCGGATCTCCATCGTTTCAGGCTACCCTACCCTGGCAATCTACCAGTCGGTGCGCAACAGGTATTTCGACCGGCTTTTTATCCGGCTGAGGGGACAGTTCGGCGCCATATGCGTACCCATGGAATCCACCCTGCGCAGGATACTGGAATATAACAGGTCGCCGGTCCTTGTCTTCACCCTGGCCGACCAGCGTCCCCAGTGGCTGAGCATCCAGCACTGGACCCGATTCCTCAACCAGGACACACCCGTGATAACGGGACCCGAGAAGATCGCCAGGAAATTCAACATGGTGACGGTCCTTCTGTCCCTGTCGAAGGTCAAAAGAGGTTATTACGAAGCTGTATTCAGGGTCATCTCCGAGAATCCTGCAGAAGCGGCCGAATTCGAGATCACGCGCAGGTACCTGGGCATCCTTGAAAAACAGATCAGGGAAAAACCCGAACTGTACCTCTGGACGCACAAACGCTGGAAATACCGGAAGGATGAAGCAAAAAACCCGGTCGATATAGGTCCCCCCCATACCATGAACCCAACCCATGAATCCAACCGTGAACCCGTCCCCTGAACCGATGGAACCTGAGCATATAGCGCTGATTGAATTGGGAGGTTCGCACGACGAATGCCTGTATTCCCAGGTGATCTTCCTGAAACAATACGGGTACCGGGTGCATGTTCTGCTGTTCACAGACCACCTGGAACGAATGGAGAAATGGCCGGAGGTGGACTGCTGGAAGACCTGGTCTGCACCCGCCGGGTTTCCAGGGGAATGGAGGCTCGTTTTCAGGGTCCTCAGGTATCTGCGCCGGAACAGGATCCGAAGGGCTGTGATCAACACGGCCGAAGGGAACATCATCCGGAAACTTGCGATTGCCACAGGCAGGCATGTGGAATATACCGGGCTAATCCACCTGGCCAGGAAACTTTGGACCAGCCGCTCCCAGCGGATCATCAGCAGGAAAATCAAAAAATACCTGGTGCTGGCGGACTTCATAGTAGCAAACATTGAAAAGGCAGACCCCTCCCTGGCAATCGAGTGCTTTTACCCGGTGGTTTTCCCGGAGCCGGTTGGGCCCGCTCCCGGCCGCACCCCGGAACCGTCCGTGCAGACTCGCACGGAATCCCTGGAAATACCCGAAACCGATGCCCCGGAAATGCATGGAAC
>Ga0307419_10001399_pt1 | contig 12430 bp, 10 predicted proteins | sample SalMarWE160230MG_2_FD_202512 | JGI IMG/M metagenome (GOLD analysis project Ga0307419, IMG submission 202512) | Salt marsh sediment microbial communities from the Plum Island Ecosystem LTER, Massachusetts, United States - WE1602-30 | ecosystem: Environmental > Aquatic > Marine > Intertidal zone... | reverse complement strand
ATTTATAGAATAGATTGTCAAGTCTTTATCCATTCTTTGGAACCCTCGTCAGCATTCTCCTGCTTGGATATTTGAGAGATAAGACTAAAGTCTCTATCTGAACGTGTCCGGATCGCACATAATGACGAAGTGTGCATCCGCTAAGTATCACAACACATGTATTTGTTTTCTCAAGAACAAATTGGTTGAAGTAACCAGATAATGAAAAGTTTCTATATGGGTCTTTTAATTAATGCTCACTCAACGATCAAACTCTCAATTATATCCGGGAGCATGTAGCCTGGATATGCATATATTAAGCGAACACCGTTACGCTGGCAGCGGCGCTTCTTTAGAGCGTCTAGGCGTTTTCTACGTTTAAATGCCCGTTCTCCACCAAAGTGTTCAACAGCGATTTTATGCTGTATTCCTTGATATTCAATAGCAGTATAGAGCTCAGGGATATAAATATCCAAATGCTGATTGCGTAGCCACTCTGGGCGAGCATGATGCAGAACTTGCATGCTCGGCAATGCACTTTTTATCTCATAATATAGTTGGGTTTCTGCTATCCAACCCTCTCCAACTTTAGGTAGTCCGCCCTCTTCCCTAACTGTATTTTCTGCCTCTCGTGTAAGCCGACTTATAAAGCCCATAACTTTCTTGTTCCTGCTGAAATCATAGGCCGTTATATTTACAGACGTGGACGAGTAGGTTCCCCGAAACACAGAATAGCGAGATTGTGGACTGTCCTTCAACCACTCTCTCAGGATATCTATCCTATTTGCCTGTTCATAATTCATTAGAAGAATATCGGTGTATTTCGCAACTTCACTTAGGTGTTTTCTGCCAAATTCAGTGACTTTTGGCCCAAGCAGTGTCAATATATCTCTCCCAGTAGCATGTTCTCCAATAAGAACTTTGATGCTAAGTAGGTGACTTGTAGCCAAACTGGAACGTGAATCTGGAGAAAGCATAGGGTATGCCTTTACAGCCTCCTGATATTTGCCAAGGAGCACATAACAATCTGAAATCCATTGGCTACAATATGGGACAAAATCTTCTTCGCCAGAATATGCATCTCTGAGCTTTATAAATTCTGGTAGCGCCTTTTGGGCTCCCTGCTCTAAAACGGAATATACATAGCAAAACAAGTAACTTATCTGTCCCGCCACATCAATCTGCTTGCCACTTTGCCACGCTTTTAGCCAGTCCTCATAAAACTTCCTCTGTTTTACGTTCATGTTATTGACACTTGCAAAGTATTGCTTGAAAAGCGGAGGATTACTCATTTTTGAATATTTCTTCCATAAGCTTATCAATTTTTTGCCGAACACTGTTGATACTTTGCTGGAGTACTTCAGTCGATACACCAAATCTGCTAGCAATCTCACCCAGGCTGAGACCCTGTTGGCTTAACTTTTCAACCTGAATAAGCAAGTCTTTTGGCAACTTCGGCTCTAACTTTAATTGTATCATCTTTAGCTCTTTTGCCTCTGTCTGATCCTTATTATTCTGTCCTCTAGTCTTAAGAGCAGAATCTTCAGGGCAATCCCCTCTGACCCACCTAATGGGTCGACAGCCTTTATGATCACATCGCCAGTCCCAAGGCTTCCCCTTTTTCGTATAGTGTACGTGCATTACCTTACCTCGGGGGCACCTTGGAGGCTTGAGGAATGGAACCCGGCCATCAACAGGTCGCAAATAGCCCGTGCAAGTTCGCTTATCCTCATTCCAACGTTCGCACCCCAATCTCAATGGGTAACGATCTTTAAGCTGCTGCTTGGCTTGGTTAATCAGGATTAATGGTCCACCGCAATTTGGGCAACGATCACCTACGTTGACTTGCTTAAAGGCCTTGGTGACGGGGTCAATTTGAAGCATCTTCTCAACTAACTTTGCCATGTCCGGACTTTCGAAACGCCACATGTGTTCACGGCTTGAAGTTTGGCTGGCCCAGTTGAGGCTACCGTCATAGACTATCTCACTGTCAATGACAATAGTCTTTGCATGCACCCCAGACATATGTATTAGCCTGACGCCAAGATGAGCAAGAGAATCAAATACCTTCCTACCGAAATTCCTGTCGTAACTTCTCCATTCTGGATCAGTCAAAGGTTTGTGTAGAAGGAACACTTCGACATTACGATCTCGCAGCGTTGCAATATAAGGAGCCACAGAAGGCCATCTAATCTTACCAATGAACGGTGTGTATAAGACAACCCTACGTTTGGCCTTCAGGAGGTCTGCGACGAAGTGTTGGTAGAAATCGGCCTCAGTTAGGAAAATGGCCTTATCGGTGCCTTTAATATCCCAGCACTTCACTCCAACGACCGTCTTAGCGACCCTTTCTTTAAAGCCTTCACCTAGAATATGCGATGCATTCAGTTGTACTGCCCTACCCTTCAAAAAGGACCACAGGTTCCCATAGCCAGTACCAGTCTTTGCATACTTGTCCAGCCAGTGTCTGTCTCCGATAAAGACGAATTGATGACGCGCCCGAGTCAAAGCCACGTTAAGGTCACGTCGCACCTCTATCCATCTATTGGGATTGGTGAAACGTGCCGTCCAATGTGGCTCTCCTAGAACGCTATCAAAGATAACTAAGTCGCACTCGTTACCCTGGAAAGTGTGAACGGTGCCGGCGCTGACCCACCGCTCAAGTCTGAACATTTGAATCAGTTTGTTGAGGTAACGGCGTTGTGCTGCATACGGAGTAATGATCCCAATTCGCGGTGGCACTTCCTTCTCTGGCTGACCGAGCTTCGTAGCGAACAAAGAGCTCACTTCGACAGCTACCTGCCCAGATATGAAATTAAATCTGCTAAGGCTACCCGGCATCTTTCCCGACCATGGGTTAAAGTCGCTGACATCAACGAATACGAGAGCAGCATCCGTACCGATAGCTGAGATGAAGTTGGGTCGTTGGCGCGTCTTTACATCATTGCTATCTACAAGATAGCTATAACTGTCAATAAGAACCTTGGCACCCGCAGCAATGTCAGGATGCATGCGCCTCTGTGTAGTAAGCTTCTCCAAGTCCGGCTGATGAGTACCAGAATCAACCATCTTCGTGATGCCGCGAAACTCGAAGATATCACTGGCGAGAATCTCGCCAGCGGTGCCACGCTGGCTATTTACGACGGGTGGTAGTTGATACATATCGCCAACTAATATGACTCTTTTTCTGGCGCGTGACGCCGCGTAGGCAAGTAGTGGGAGCATCGCCATCGAAACCTCGTCAACTATCACGGTATCCCACCTTATGTCTGCCAATAGGTCTCGATCAACATATAGCTTTGTTAATGTGGCAAAAATGGCAAGGGCGTTCTGAATAACTTGTTTTGCATCGTCCTTAGCCGAAGCCTGAATCGCTTCAATTTCAGACGCAAGCGTCGCGTCACGCTTCTCATCAGCCGTGATTTCTTCTTCCACCTCGGCACGGGGTTTGAGGTTCGCGGTTACTTGTTGCAGCCTTAACAAACTCGAGTGAGTTTCTGCTGATTCTCTTTCCGCCTTGATAGCATCAGCCTCCGCACGGCCTGCTTCAGCTTCGGCGTTTACTAGTGCCTGCTTACCATAAGTTAGCACCTCCAGTGACTTTTGAACCCTACGGCGTCGACCAATAAAGAATGAGCGCTGTGCTCTCAGATGTTCAGCTTCAAAACGGTCTACGTCTGCTTTGGCACTCGCGACCTCTGCGGCGGCGACATTTCTCATCACCATCGCGTTTTCATGTCTCTCTCGCAGACTCTGATAGGTAATCTGAGCTTGTTTTAACTCCAACCAAGGAGCCTGTATCTCTTTCAGTTCATTCAAATGCTGAGAGATACGCTCACGCTCCTCCCGCAGAATTTGCATTGTGTCTTCTCGCTCATTGGCTTTGTCTTCCAGGTAGCTTTGGAGATGCACTGACCGTGGAATTTTGTCCGATTTGAGTTCACCGACCTTGAGGATCCGCCCTTCCCCAATCAATGGATTGTCGTATAGAAAGCCTGCTTTTCTGTCGGCGGACGGATGCTCAACGAGCGCCCAAAGTGCTTGCTCTACGGCGGCGTGAGTGTGGGAAGTCACCAGAACCGTATCATTAGCTTCAGTAAGAGACGCAACCAGCGCTGCGATTGTGAAAGTTTTCCCAGTCCCTGGCGGCCCCCATACGAAGGTTACCTCCGAGCCAATGCACTTCTGTAAGACCCCCTTGCTCTGCTCATCCAATCGTTCTCCAAAGTCGAACCTGAGCGCAGCTGAGTCAGCTGTCGCTTGTTCAAAGCCAAATACCTTTGGCGCCAGACCTAATTCCGAGCTCGATCTCAGAATATCGATCTTCTCTTTGAGGCGCTTCAACAGGTCAGTCTCATTGACTACGAGCCGTGCAGACGGGATGTATTCTGGTAGAGGTTCGAGGGATTCAAGCAATAGCCAGATACGATTACCTTCTTGAGAAACAACCATGGCATTGACATCCCGACTATTGATTTTGAGCACGCCTGCTGCTTCTTCTGGAAGGCGCAAAGTATCACCGAGAACGAAAACGTAGAGAGTGCCAGTAGATTTCTCTTCTCGTTCACCGGAAAGCAGCTCGTATGCTTGTTCCCGGTTCTCTTTCTCTAGGAGAGCAATCTCGGCGTCGATTGCAGAGGCAAATGTGCCGAGCAACTGATTCATGCTCATTGCTAAACCACTCTGCCGTGAGAGAGTCGAACAAGGGTTTCTGATACCGCTAATTCTACTACTGCATCAGCGTAGCCGCAACCACTCAGACGTTTCAAATATCGATCAGATGGAGTCGATTTGACCTGTAACGGTCATGATTATAGCTCCATACAGATACAAACCATGAGCCTTTGACCACTCAGGGTCACACAATTCTGACTTTTGTGCAATCTCGTTTGGTCCTGCAAAGAGTCATCAAGTTAAATCAGAAGATATAGCTTATTTATCCAGTCGTCACCGTGCCAAGTGCTCAACATATCCTGGGACAATCCCCATCTGGCGTTTCCCGCCAAGTATTGCATCGTTAGGAAATGGCGACATCTACATGATCTTTGGTTCTTCGAATGCCATCATAGTATAATGGAATTAGCCCTGTTATCGGGAAGATCACGTTAATAAAATCAGGAGGACACTTGACACAAGATCCTGCAAAACCGCTCGACATCGAAGCGATAGAAACTGCGCTAGATGAACTGCTTGAGCATTATCGTCAAGCACTCCGCGCAGTTGAACTGTTGCCTACTTGTGCTCGTGTGCCAAATAGCGAATACCTCGTGGAGATAACACCACCGGCTGACCAACCGCAGAGCCGAATAAGTCGCCTGAGAACATCTCTGCTGCAAGCTAGAACTCGTCATGTAGATTGGATTAGGAGTCGTTTCGCGGTTCGCCCGCTCGCTAGGATGTTTTTACGCTCCCACATCCGATCCAAGCTGCGTACCATCGCTAACCACTTGGAGATTGAACGATTTGCAAGTGGGCATATGGATGCAAATACATCAAAACGGCTTGATGACATCATTACCAAACTCCGCGACTATGATAAGCGCCTTGCCCAAAGGAGAACGTTTTGGTTGAGGTTGCCAGGATGGATGGTGGCGGTAGCTGCACCAGTGCTGACCGCATATTTAGGTACTTCAGTCATTCCTAGTCTCGAGGTAACCGCCGGGAAGGTTCTAGGGTACATCGCCTTGTACTTACTCGTAATAGTAAGTCTGGCCTGGGCTCCATTGTCCCTCTTCGGCGCATTAGGCGGATTTCGCTGGAAACGTCTAATCCTAATGGGGCAAGATGGGGACGTGAACATCGACGTTGCAACCAACGCAGTCTTGCGATGGGGACTCGCGCCACAAGCAAACACTTATAAATCCGAAAACCACTTCTTCGGAACCCTAGGGCTGCCAAAGTCAAACGAGTTTCCTTGGGACCTCGTGCTTGCACCTGATGTGATCCTGTCAGCAGCACTTGCCCTGGCGTTTTTTATGATAGCGTTGGCTATCTTCATCTCAGCAACGGAACCTAGCTGGCCAATCCTAATTGCCGTCGGGCTTCTCGCTATGTTCTTCTTATGTCTTTATTTCATCCAGCGTAAAACATTTAGAGCTATGCGAGAGAGGAAGCAACGCGGTGCCTGCTAATTGCCAGGAGTGAATAAAGATCTAGCGGATCTAGTCGCCTATCTTCATCAGTATATTTGGTCAGCAAAAGCAGGACGGTGTTCTGGTTAATGCGCTGAGTGACCATTACACGAAAACTCAGAATGTTGAGCCCGACGGTACAATGTAGCGGGTTGTTTAACCTAGGTCACAAAAGAGGCTTTTGTGCAACGGTAGTTTGTTTTATTGTCTAGAAATATTATGGACTCTCACGCCAGAGTCTATTGTACCAGTCACGATGTTCTGCCCCGGCAATCTTTCTATATTTCGCAGTCGTATTAAAGCTAGCATGACCAAGGTGCTCCTGTAGGACTCGTAGTGCATCACCAGAGTCATCCAGTTTCATTGCGTGTACGCTAAAAGCATCTCTAAGACGATGAGGACTAACTCCTCTTACCCTTCCAGTATCTGGATTGACCAAGTTCGGAAGCCCTGCTCTCTTAGCACTATCCCTTACTATTTGCCAGGCCCGATGCCGGTTGATGCAGAATATCGGCCAGATATCACCGACAGAAACAGGCTCTTTACTCGCAATATATTCTCTCAGCAAATTGAGGGTATTCTCATCAACAGGTAATATCCTGATTCTCCTTTGTTGCCTTTCGCCGCTAATAACCCTCCCAATTTCTTTGCCACATTCTGGGCAAAAGCGGTGCCTTCTTGCTAAGCTTGCTTTACAACCGGGACATATCAGTTTGGAACGTGTCTTGAGATGCAGGATTGTTATAGTCGCTCGTTCGTAGTCTATATCGGACACCTTCAGATTCAGGACTTCTGATACCCGACATCCTAAGCGAAAAAGAAGCCTTATCAGGAGCTTATCCCGTACAGAAATGGCACATTTCTCTATTAGTTCTACATCATGGGGATCGAGATATGTCTTCATTCCGGACTATTCTTTTTCTTCAAGTGGCGCCTTGTAGAACTTCAAGCTATCATTAAAGGTTATTGAACGGGTATATCTCTGCACCATATCCAGAGATTCCCAACGGCCTAATTCCTTGATTGTCATGCTATCTATGCCGGCTTTTCTCAACAGGCAGGCGAAGGTCCTCCTGAAGGTATGTGGGTTACAGGGGAGGCCAGTAGCTTGTCTTAGACGTCTCAGCATAGATGATATACCCCAAGTATTCAAACCCCAAATATTGCCCTCCGGCTTGTACTCATTTAGCCATGCCTGTAAGTAACGCTTGGTCAAGGGGCCGAAGGGGGCTAGTGCTTCCTTGTTGCCTTTGACGATTACCTGGACCGTCCGATTGATCCAATCGATGTCGTCGGGCTGTATGCCAGCGAGCTCTGAGAGTCTGAGGCCGCTTTCAGCAAACAGGGCGACGATGGCTTTGTTTCTGACGTTGTCAAGCCTGTCGATCAGGGTTAATACCTGCTCGCGCGTTAGGCTGGGTGGAATCAGCTTGGGCAGGCGGGGGGCGCGCATGTGCTTCATAGGGCTGGGCAGCCCGGACATTTCGGCGCGCCAGTTATAGAAGGTCTTGATGGCCCGGAAGTAGGCGTGGCGGTTACCGGGATTTTTGAACTGGAGCAGGAACGCCTCGATGTCAGGCCGCTGTGCCTTATCGACATCCAACTCGGACAGGAACCGTCCCAGCTTTGACTGGTAAAAAATCAGGGTGCCCGGCATTACCTCTATCGCCTGCCTTGATCGCAGGAAAAGGGGTAGATAGCCCTCGTGGGCTTTGCGGTTGTCTGTTAATCCTATGTTTACCATCGTCACGGTTCGCAAAGAGTTTTTCCCAGGCTAACTAAATGGCTTTTGCCTCGTAATATCGGCGTTTAAAGGTGTCCCGGCTGAGCCACTGGCCGGTTAGTCTGCGATATTCCGCGGCCCCACGAGACCACCCTAAATTAGCCACGTCACGCAAGCGCAAAACTAGGGCATAATCCACTTCAACCCTGGGTCTGCCCGGATGCTTTGGCGGGTATTGTTCCTCCATTTTGCTATACCTCATAATCGTGTAACTGCATTTGACTTCATGGTATCACAGGAGTAATATTGCAGTATAGCAAAATAAATGATACATAAAAATGCAATTATCAGAATCAGGAAGCGCTTGGGTATCCCTAAAGAGGGGTTACCAAATGAGGCGGAGGCTTTAGCCTGGTACGGGGAGCACTTTTACCGCGCTAAGGGTGTCAGATTTACAGGTTCCTTCGGTTTTCGCTACATCCCCTTTCAGGGCAAATTCGACTTCGATTACCAGAGCGGCCCCGATAAATTTTCAATTTTCGCTCCCTATCCTCTGGGCCCTGCAATTCCCCTGGATAGAGAAGTGATAACTCTGGCTAAGGAACTAGTTATGCCCGATTGGGCGGCGCCCGCTTTACGCCTGGTGCTGCTGGTCGGGGAACTACCTGAGGAGCTGGAACTCTGGTTTCCCGAAAACCTGATTGCCCCGGTGGGGGAGTTCCGGGTGCTGGTTCATCCCGCGGATAGCGTGGGTGTCAGGCGATGGCGAAAGACTGGTGAAATGATGGGCCTGCTGCCGGGTGAAGTGGATATGTGGCAAGTTCCCGGCGTAGTCACTACATACGGCTCTGAGCGGAAGAACAAGAAGAGGGATAAGTACTGGGAGACGCTCCAGGCCTATTTTGATGCTATCGGGCAACGTAGGGAGAGAGGGCAGAGGGGGAAGAAGGGATTACTCGTGGAGGCGGCGAAAATTCTTGAGGAGAAATATGGCTGGCCGGGTTTCCCCGATTCCTACACGGTCAGGCGGTATCTTGACCGAGCCGAGAAGATATGGCATGTTTCGACAAGGTAGAAATCTTATACAGAAGGAGGAACCAAAATCAGGCGTAAGAGTTAAGCAAATTTGTTAAGCAAAATTTAAAGGAGGACTCAGAAGACATGAAAAACGGCCAAAATAGGCACAAAATAAACTGGCAGCGGGTGGGTTCGAACCACCGACCAAAGGCTTATGAGTCCTCTGCTCTACCACTGAGCTACGCTGCCACAGGCAGAATATAGCACGCTTGGCTTTCTGGTGTCAATTCCACTTGCCAGCAGAGCTGGGCAGACTACTGGCTACCCAGCCCTGCTACGATGGAGACAGCCGAACCAATATCTTGGTTCACCACGCCATTGTTAGTTCAATCTGTCTATTCCACGTACTTTTTAAGCTCTTCCGGCAAGCTGTCAATATTGTCGGTGATGGCCGGAACTATAGGTGGCTGCCCGTTGGCTTCCATGATGGCCACGCCCTCGGAGCTGAGCAGAAAGTCAATCCAGGCGATTGCCAGGTCCATTCGCTCGAAATTGCTGGGTATAGTAACTCCATAGACGATTGGTTTACCTACCTTTGTCAGGGTCTCACCGGGTTCAGCTCCGGCGATTTCAACCTCGGCCTGGGCATAGAAATCCGCGAAAGCGGTGTCAGCCAGGTTGATTTCAGGAGGCAGTGAGACGTAGTTCAAGCTGTGCTGGGCGGCTACAGACGTGTATTCAAAAGCATAGTCCAGATCGCCTGACTCAAGGAGAGCGATAAGCTCTACAGACTTTGGCCTCATCAAGTCGCCGTCGGCTTCGAACAGGCTATCATAGATCCCGGTGGTTCCATAGTGTATCTCGGCCAGCTGCCAGACCATAAGCGTGCGGTAGCCGCAGGGGTCCTGGTCGGGGTCGCTGCGGCCGTAGCTAACGCCCTCTCTCTGCAGAATCTCGTACCAGTTATCGCTGTTTATCTCGTCGGCATAGGCTGAGCTATCGGTATAGGTGAGGCACATCTGGTTGGAAGCGAAGATTATGTACCAATCGGCGTAATCAGGGTACATCAGCTCGGGGATGAGGGTATAGTCGGCGGAGCCGATAACGCCGCACTCTTTCCCCAGCTCGGTAACTTTGCGTATGGTGGTGGCGCTGCCGGCGCCCTCAGCTAATATCTCAATATCGGGATAGATTACATTGAACTCGTCGCTTATCTCGGCAAAGGGTATGGTCAGGCTGCCGGCGTGGTATATCTGAAGTTTTCCGGACATTTCCGCTTCTGAATCCCCACACGCAGCGAGCGAGCTGACTACGAGGAGCAAACCTATGATAATGGAGATGGCTTTGAATTTCATTTTCACTGCTTAAAACCTCCTATTTTATTTAATCAATTAAAAATGTGAATAGATGATGCTTTAAACGTCACATAGACTTTCTTACCCTCATGAAGTTCCATTTCTTCGAAGGAGTGTCGGGTAACGAGGCAGGAAAGTTGGGGCGGTATGTCTACCGTAACGTACAACGTTGAGCCCTTATCTATGACATGCGTGATGGTCCCGGGAAAGCAGTTACGGGCACTGGAATGTATGGGTTCACTGGAAATGAGTATGTCCTCGGGGCGAATGGAGGCGTGGTAAGTGCCCTCGGCATCGGCAGCGGTAATGAACTCGGTGCTAGCAACCTTGAAAACAGTATCCCCGTTTGATTTCCTTACCGCTTTACCATGGAAGATGTTTCTAGTCATGGCAAAGCGGGCGACAAATTCTGAATTGGGGTGGCGGAATATCTCCTCCGGAGTTCCCACCTGCATAAGGTGACCTTCACCGATCACGGCTATTCGGTCGCCCAGGGCTATAGCCTCTTCGAAATCGTGGGTAACATGAAGAATAGTGACCCCCAGTGCTCTGTGAAGCTGGCGAAGCTCCTGCTGTACGCTCTCTCGTGTCTCAGGGTCAAGGGCACTAAGCGGCTCATCGATGAGAAGCAATTCCGGCTTAGTAACGATAGCTCTGCCCAGGGCTACTTTTTGCTTTTCCCCGCCGCTCAGGGTATCAGGGCGTCGGTGTAGAAGATGTGATATCCCCAACAAGTCTGAAACCCAGTCGAGCCTGTTGGCCATTTCCTCTGCCTTTGTCTTGCGCATCTTCAGGCCAAAGAGTATATTTTTCTTTACCGTAAGGTGAGGGAAAAGAACATGGTCCTGATACACTATGCTTATTTTTCTGTTTTCGGGCTCGACTCCAGTTACATCCTTGCCTCTGAGCCATATCTCGCCGTTCCTGATGGGATAGAGGCCGGCAATGGACTCAAGTAATACCGTTTTTCCCGCCCCTGTGGGGCCGAGTATTATGAAATACTCGCCCTCTTCAATGTTAAGGGTGACATCCTTGAGCACGAATTCTCCAAGGTCTACGCACAGGTTCTTGACCCCAATCATGACTTATCACCTCTGTAGGCGATAGTTCTCAATACGATGAACACGATTATGCTCACCAGAATCAGCAAAACCGCTATGGGACGAGCGTATTCGAGCCCGTATGTTTCGAACCTTTCATAGACGAGAACCGGGGCTATTATGGGATGGTAAGCTAATATGATTACAGCTCCGAATTCACTTATTCCGCGTGCCCACATCATAATGACCCCGGCAAAAATACTGCGCCAGGCTAGAGGGAACGAAATCCTGGAAAATGCCTGCCAGGGGGAAGCTCCCAGAGTACGCGCCACCTTCTCCGTTCTGACGTCTACCTTTTTAAAGCCTTCTTTGGCTGAATCTATCAGGAAGGGAATGCTGACAAATAACATGGCTATCACTATGCCGGCCATGGAATCGACAAATTCGATGCCGAAAAAACTAAAGGCTTGGCCTAGAGCGGTGTTACGGCCGAATACGAAAAGGAGGGCAATGCCGGCAGCAGTATGAGGCACTACAATGGGTACATCAATTAGTCCCTCTACCAGCTTCTTGCCCTTGAAATCTTTCCTGGCTAAGAGATATGCCAGGGGAACACCGAGAAAGAAGCCGACTAACGTAGCTATCAGGGCGGCTAAGAGCGTGAGCCCGATAGCGCCCGTGACCTCGGGGTCTAAAATAGTCTCCCAGAGCGTCCCGGCATCAGAAGCAGAGGCAAATATCATCTTCCCCAGGGGTATGACAACGAAGAGGAATATTAACAACCCCAAGAGCACGAAGGTGAATGTTAGCCGGTTCTTACTGATATATCTTAGAAAAGACAAATCTCTCGCCGTATCTCCTTTTTCGTTATTAAGCCTGCCCAACCATTCAGGGAAGGGGGTAAAGAGAAACTATAAAAACGGGCGAATTCATTTATTGCATGCGCAAATAAAAAGCACCTCTTAAGGAGGTGCTCTACATGCCATTAACGTTAGCATGAGCGCTCTCCTTTCCAAACACGGGAGGCACCGCCGTTTCCAGCGATACCCTATCGGCCTGCCTCCATAGCTAAAGCTTTAGGGAGGACAGGCTCGGAGAGAGTATTTGATTTTTAATCTGAGTTATATTATCACATAGGTTATGGGGCAAGCAAGTCTTGGTAGGGGTGTTGCCCCGCCTTGTTAT
>Ga0307419_10001396_pt1 | contig 12446 bp, 7 predicted proteins | sample SalMarWE160230MG_2_FD_202512 | JGI IMG/M metagenome (GOLD analysis project Ga0307419, IMG submission 202512) | Salt marsh sediment microbial communities from the Plum Island Ecosystem LTER, Massachusetts, United States - WE1602-30 | ecosystem: Environmental > Aquatic > Marine > Intertidal zone >... | reverse complement strand
CTACAAAGATGGAGTGGGAGAATACGCAAATGCGACGGTGAATTACGCAGCTACACAGACGGCAATGGAAACGGTTTTTCAAGAACTCAACCAGACACTCACATCGCGAGACACGTTCTTCTTCTATACAACAAATCACGGCGGAACACCCGGACTTTCCACGTACCACCCAAATGGTGGAGACCAATGGCTGAATAAAACAGAGATTGCAAGCTGGTTGGATAGCATAACTTGTCACCATATGATTGTCGTCATGCAACAGTGTTTCTCAGGGCAGGTCATTCCTGAGATCAGTGCACCTAATCGTGTCATCATGACTGCATGCACACATGCACAAAGCGCCTTTGGGTGTGATACTGAAGGGCTATGGGATGAATTTTCCTATCACTTCATGTCTGCCTTAATCGGTACTCAGCTCCCTGGAGGAATTGGAGATGCGTGGGCGGACTTTATACTGGAAGATGGAAAAATCTCCATGCGCGAAGCATACCTATATGCTGCAATCCATGATAGTTATGGCCAAGAAACACCCTTGTACGATGATGATGGTGATGGAGTTGGACTATGGGCTGGACCAGTATTCTTCGGTTCAGGATTCTATGGGGATAATATTTTCCTTTAGTGTAAGAATGCGCGAACACTTGACCAAACAAGAGAGATACCAGCATCGTTCGCAGCAGTGATGGATTGATTATCGCGGATTGAACCTCCAGGAGCAATGACAGCAGTCACACCCTTCTCCGCGGCAGCATCAATTGAGTCACGATACGGGAAGAAAGCATCAGATGCCATGACAGCTCCCTTCGCGCGCTCACCTGCCCGTTTCAGAGCTAGTTCAACTGCACCAATGCGAGAAGTTTGTCCCATTCCAACCCCAAGAGTTTTTGTTCCTGTACTAATCACTGCGGCATTTGATTTTGCATACTTCACGACTTTCCAAGCAAACATCAGATCTTTCACATCTTGAGTCGAAGGTTGTTTATCGGAAATAACCGTAAGATCTTTTTCAGAAATCACATGAGTATCTGTAGGTTGAACTAGAATTCCATTGGGAACCAATTGTATTGTCAATTCTGGAATTGTGTAGTCATTGAAAGTACACAATATCAGGTTTTTCTTCTTCGTTAATATTTCTACAGATTTTTGGTCATACTCAGGAGCAATGATTGCATCAACAAACATTGCATTGAGTTTTACTGCAAGGGATTCTGTGATAGGCCGATTGAATCCCATAACTGATCCAAATGCAGAGAGGTTGTCTGTTTCAAATGCATGGTCGAAAGCGGTTTCTATATCATCAGAGGAGGCAACGCCACAAGGACTCGTGTGTTTGATGATTGCACAAGTGGGGCCATTAAGTTCAGAAAGCACTCCAATTGCCGAGGTGAAATCTACTAAGTTGTTATAGGAAACGTCCTTTCCATGGATCTGCTTGTAGAAAGGTTCAGACCCAGGATTCAGATAGTACTTGGCGTCTTGATGCCAATTCTCGCCATACCTCAAATCTATTGGATGGTCAAACCCCATCACAAAACTCGAAGGCCACTTTATATCAGATGAAAGATATCGACTGATTGCAATATCGTATTTTGCAGTGTGATGGAATGCCTTGACCGCGAGTTCTTTTCTCATCTCGTCGGTAATCGAATTTTCAGAAATTGCAGTAGCCACTCTCTCATAATCTGATGGAGAAGAAACGACTAACACTTCATTGTAGTTCTTCGCAGCTGCTCTGAGTAGTGTTACGCCGCCGATATCGATGTTCTCTATGGCATCTTTAAAATTGTGCTTCTTTGAAATGACTTGTTCGAAGGGATATAGATTGGATACGACTAGTCCGAAGGGCTGAAGATTCAATTTCTCAAGCTCAGATTCATGATCCATTGTACCGAGAATGCCACCCATGACTTTGGGATGAAGAGTCTTTACACGACCTCCGAGAATCTCAGGATATTCTGTAAAATCTGATACTTTTGTGACGGGGATATTCGATGCTTCAAGGAGGACAGCAGTCTTTCCTGTACTTATGAAATCAAAATGTGAAGAAACGCTCTTGCAAAATTCCACGATTCCTTCTTTGTCAAAGACACTGATTATTGCCAATCTTCTTTCCAATAGACAACACCATCAAAGTCGGTGGAACTATCCTGCAGGACGAAGATACCCTCCTCGCTGCAAACACTCGTTGGGTCGCTAGCATCTACATAAAAATACATTGCTAGATATTTGGTTCGTTAGAAACCTAGTAGTGACTCTCTCTTCGCAACAGAATCCAATGTACCTCCACCATCAACGTTGATGACTTCACCAACAATGTAGCTTGCTCCTTTTGATGCAAGAAATACAACGGTTTCTGCTATGTCCTCTGGTTCACCTACTCTCTTCAATGGAACTTCCACCTTGATGTAACTCTCTACTTTTTCTAGAGTCCAACCAGTTGCCTGTTTAGCCATCTCTTCAGGTTCCCAGGTACGAATCAGTCCCGGAGTTATGCAGTTCACATTAATTCCGAATGGAGCAAGGTCACCAGCGAGTCCTAAGGTTAAACCTATGATTCCAGCCTTACTTGCAGGATATTGCACTCCAGATGATAGACTACCATTAGTTCCAGCACCACTGGATATATTGATGATCTTCCCATATTTTCTAGGAATCATTTTTGTAGCACATGCTCGTGCAAAATTGAAGTAACCAGTGAGATTCACAGCGAGTACTTTATCCCAAGTTTCCTGAGAGGTTTCTGTCACAATTGCATATCCGCCAGATATGTAAGCATTATTTACAAGAATGTCAATTCGGTCAAATTTCTCAAAGACATCCTCTACCATAGTATCGACTGCTTTGGCATCAGCGACGTCAACTGTGTAGGCTACAGCGTTGAATCCTTTTGCTTGAATCTCAGCCGCAACTTTCTTTGCTCCTTCTCCATTGATATCCACAATGACAGATGTGGCACCTCTCTTTGCAAACGCCCAAGCAGTCGCAGCGCCTATACCTCGTGCTGCACCAGTAATTATGGCTACATGATCTTTGAATTCCATTTGTTTATCTCCTTACGTTCAATTCTACATGTTCTAATTTATGTATTCCACTGTTAGAAAATGTGTGGTTTATTCTTTTTTCTGTTTCAATTCACCGTCTTTTCTTTGATGCGAAAGTTCAAGATGTAGATTGATTGCTTTGAGAACGATTGCAATGTGGAAAGATAAAGTTCGAATACACATAGAAGAGAATCAGAAACGTTTGATAGAAATCAGCAAGGAGATACACGCGAATCCAGAAGTGGCAAATGAGGAAGTGAAAGCCTCAAAATTACTTGCGGACGAGTTAGAGAAAGCGGGGTTCAAAGTTGAGTTGGGTGTAGCCGGGCTTGAAACTGCAATCGTGGCTGTGCATCCAGACCAATCAGATGGCCCAACTATCGCGATTCTTGGAGAATATGATGCGCTTCCTGGAATCGGGCATGCTTGCGGACACAATCTAATCGCGACATCCGCCCTAGGTGCTTGTCTTGCCATTGGTTCTATAAAAAAGGACATTCCTGGAAAATTAATCTTCATGGGCACACCAGCAGAAGAAGCGATTGGTGGAAAGATTGCAATGGTGGAGAAAGGTCTCTTCAAGGATGTTGATGCTGCCATGATGTTCCATCCCTCTGCAGGATATACTATGACGGGAAGGAGAGGCTTGGCTCTCACCGAGGTAATCATCGAGTTTACGGGAAAGGCATCACATGCATCTGGATCACCTGAGAAAGGGATCAATGCACTTGATGCAGTCATTCAGACGTTCAATGGAATTAATGCTCTTCGCCAACACATCAAGAGTGATGCGAGGATTCATGGCGTCATCACTCACGGAGGTGTCAAACCAAATATTGTTCCTGATTATGCCGCTGCTGAGTTCTATGTACGAGCGCCAACAGATAGCTACTGTGGCGAACTCGTGAAAAAACTTGAGAACTGTGCTATCGGAGCTGCTAGTGCAACAGGTGCGACACTCAAGTACACTGTTGTAGAACCCTCATATCAAGCACGCATTATGAACAAGACAATGGGAGATCTTTTTGAGAAAAATCTAGCCGCAATTGGAGAACCTCTTATTCCCCTCCCACCCGGAAGTGGAGCAGGTTCTAGTGATATCGGGAATGTGAGTCAAGTTGTACCAACGATTCATCCATACCTCTCTATCTGTGATGATTCCATAGCAGGGCATTCAACCGAGTTCGAGAGAGCATCTGCCTCGGAGAGAGCCCATGAGGCAATGCTGAATGCTGCTAAAGCGCTTGCAATGACAGCTATCGACCTGTTCACTGATCCTCAACTAATGGATCAGGTCAATGAGGAATTCAGAGGAAGAGCATCCTAATAGATTATTATCAACCAGGTCTTCGTCGTAGATACAATATGATGAGAATAGCAGCAACACCCACTCCACCCGAAGAGATAGCTACAAGGACCAAATCAAGAGGAGAAGTCTGATAGTAAGAATGTACAATTGAATAGAACATAATTCCGCTCTCATAGATATTATGTGCTGAATCCTCAACCACAATTCTATACTGTAGTGTCACTTCAGAATCAACAATTCCTAATTGTGCAGTCCAGAGCCCATCATGATAGGTGAGAGATAATTCACTCTCATTTCCCCAATCGTCTGTAGTGTATTTCATGAGCGCACTCAAGATTTCACTGTCATCACTAATTTCCAATTCAACTATCAAAGTATCAGTTTGATTTGAACTGTGGGAAGTTAATGAGATGTCAACATTAGGTGCAAGTACATCAACTATCTGATAAGAATACGACTGAGATTTTTCCCAATTTCCGGATTGGTCTACAGCGTAGATTGAAAAGTAGACTGATTCGCCAACGGATCCCATCGGGATTGATGCAGACCAAATTCCCGAAATATTGCCCATCGAGATGTTTGTGAACGTGGATCCAGAGTTCAGGGAATAACATAGTAGAACTTGATTCACTCCACCCGGATCAACAACACCTACCTCTATTGGTACTACAACATTCTGACCTTGTGTTGAAAGCTCTGTTTGTAGTGATATAATTGGGCCAATACGATCAATCACTGTGTACACGTCAATCTGTGAAATACCCCAGTTTCCAACAGTATCATTTGCTTGCACTCTATACTCAACATAAGTCCCAAAGTCCTGCTCAGGAATGAATGCAAAATAGAAACACCCTACTTTATTCATCCAATAACTATTCCAAGAACCATTATTCGTTCGAACAATGAGCCATACTGTATCAACCATACTTGTATCATACACTGCTGCAGCCACTTCAACGACATCACCGATACTTGGAGTCAGTATGGTTCTCGATGTGATAATGGAGGGCCCCTGAATATCATCGACGGTATAGTTAGTCATATCAGAGGCACCCCAATTGCCCTCACTATCTTCCGCTCTAACGTAGTAGGATACATTCATCCCCGCTAAGAAAAATGGAATGTATTCTATCCAGTTATTTCCTACCTGGTTCATGGAAACCTCTGTCCACGTTTGCTGATTGTCACTGGAATATTGAAGTAGAACCTGTTCTATCGTACTTGCATCGACTACTGTCGCGTTGATAGTTACCACGTCAGAATGGATTGGTTTGAGTATATCTCGAGTAGTCGAAATGAGTGGTCCTTCAGTATCTGCAACAATGTATGAATAAAGTGAAGACGCTGTCCATTCCCACAATCCATTTTGTACATAGATTTTGTATTGAACTTCGGTATATGCGGGAAAGGCAGGAATCTCTCCAATCCATTGACCAGTAGCATTACTCATTGAAATGTTTGTGAAGGTACCACTATCAAAAGAGTATGAGAGTATTGATTGATTTATCCCCGAGGGAGAGGAGGATGTCATTCGTACTTGAACCGATTGACTTTGTGAAGGTATCAGTGGCGAATGTGCTATATTCAAATCGGGCCACGTAAATACAGACTCAGGAGAGAATCGCACCACATCATCAAGATAGGTCGAAACTCCCGTCCTCCCTCCTATGATGTATGCACTCCCATCAACATACTCGGCCATTTGGAAGATGCTCGGAACAGGAAGAGTAAGAGGATGTTCCACGATTGTTTCTGAGGCTATGTTGAATACATAGATGGTGTCGTACTGAGTATCCCCGGAATATCCATCCAGAGCTCCCCCAAAGATGAAAATACTTTCATCTCCATCCCAGACAGCACTCATACTGGATATTTCTTTTGGCATTGTTGTCGAAATCTGTGTACAAGTATTCAAAGATGGGTCATACTTGAGAATATATGTATGCGCACTACCTCCGTACTGTTGCCCACCGAATATATAGACAACATCTCCAGCGAAAACAGGTGTAGTTTGAGATAGGCCCGCAGGAAGAACAGCCCCTGTATTTACTATTTCCTCAGTGCTAGGATCAAATCCAAGAATAGTATTCTTGCGTTCAGGGCTTGAGCCAAATCCACCAAAAAGATAGACATAGGTACCATTCGAAGCAGAGCCAATCTCCTTTGCTGGCTGTGGAAGATGAGAGTCCGAAGTTGTCAGACTTCCGGTGTTTAAGTTGTAGATTTGGATTGTATCTAGAAAGGTCCCATCGTCTCCTCCAAAGATGAAGGCTTTCCCTTGCCAGTATTCTGCTGTGGATCGTGCTAATCCGGATGAGAACTGTCCTGTAATGATTGAGGAGCTGTTCTTTTCAATATCATAGACAAGAATAGAGCTAATCCTCCCTCCTGAGTTCTCGCCACCAAAAATTGCAATATGTGTTTCGTTATTTACACTCCCCGCCCAAGCAACTCCATGTGGTATAGTCCCAATCTCATCTATCTCATAAGATGGATATATTGGGAAATCGTTCAGATCATTGGGATCCGAACCAGCAAAAACTTCGACACCATCCGCCCAAGTATCTAAATCTGAGTCTGCCTGATTTGGAAAAGTGTGATAGTAGTTGTCTTCGATGAAAGAATCTAAGGAGTCACTATCAGAATCAATCCAGCCAGTATGATGTGTTGATCCCAAGTAACATGGCCAAGGCACTGAACCAGACTCTGCAACTCCTGTCAGAGATATGCAATGTAGGTTACTATATCCGGATACGATTATTTCAACGACGCCATCGCCATCAAGGTCAGCTATACAAGGATCTTCCCAAGGAGACCCACCCAAATTCTCACTCCAATTGAAAGTTCCAGTGTAGTCAATGCAGTATAGATAATTGTCTTGGGAAGGTACAACTATATCCAGATGACCATCTCCATCAAGGTCTGCAACCATTGGAGAACCCCGGATATTACCAGAGGTCTGGTAGTACCATTCTTCGACGCCATTATGATCGATACAATGAAGACGATCATCATTTGACCCAATTAATACCTCTAATGTTCCATCATTGTCCAAATCAACTGCAGCTGCTGTCGACATATCGATATCTCCACCGGTATGAAATGTCCACCGCGCAGTACCGTTGTGATGGATGCAGTAAATATTCTGATCCCATGAGCCAATAATGATATCCAAGTGGTCATCTGCATCCAAATCAGTGATACAAAATGCTGAGTTCATAATCCCTCCACCAGCATAAGCATTCCAAAGTTCATGACCTGTAGAGTTGTAGCAATAGACTCGACCATTGTGATTTCCTACAACAATATCAGGAACTCCATCCTCATCAAAGTCCCCTACTGCCGGAGGAACTTCAGCATCGTTTCCAGTATTAACATGCCACATTTCATCACCTGTATTATTTAAGCAGTAGAGCATGCTTCCTTTAGTGGTGAACAGAATCTCCAAATTTCCATCTAAGTTGATGTCAGCGAAACAAGCTGTTGACCAGGCCCAGCCAATGCATGGAAATGTCCACTCAATCCCGCCTTCAGAATTAAAGCAATAGACTGTACTTCCTCGGGTGCCAATTACGATCTCAAGACTCCCATCCTTGTCTAAATCTGCCACTGATGGCGAACCGAGAATCCACTCATCTGTCGTATAGCTCCATTCAATGGAACCTAAATGGTCAATGCAGTAGAGTATCTGGTTATTACAACCAACCAGAACTTCCATTGTTCCATCTGTATCAAGATCAATTGCCACAGGATCTGAATCGAAGAGACTCCCAGCTGCAAATGTCCAATCAATTTTTGCATCCATTCCGGCGGCTAAATCGATATTCTCCGTGTACAGCGGCGAATTCGAATGCACTGCGATATCAAGTGGAATGTTAAATCCGCAAAGAAATGATATTACTAATACCGAAGTCAGAAATGATGTTGCAACGCGTATCCTGTTCATTTGAAAATCCTCCATAACCACATAAGTGATCTAGCAAGTTGAGTTGGAAAATGAGATACGGAAGAAAAGCATAAGCTTTCTTTTTCAATAGGTTGTTCCCAATAGAATCTGTAACTTTGGAATATATCTCAGGTATACGCATAAAATAGAATACAACTTTTCTCCTCTCTCAGAAACCGTTTTACGACCACCATAACGCTCAATGAAAAGAAAAAAGCGACCTAATATTTCCGAATTTATAGAGAAAAAAGACCTATCCTTTTTTCCATTATATATTAGTTTCATGGTTCTTGTAAATTGAGAGCTCTAAAATGGGGGGAGACCCTTCCAAAGTGAAGCTCTCAATAGAAGAATCAATGCATATTCCGTTAGCCGAAGGCAGGTCAAATTGATGATTTACACTGAAGTCGAACAAATGGTCAATAATAATAAAACCAAGGCAGATTCTCAATCGTCACTCGCACATGAAAAAGAATCATCGGAGATTGCGAATGTCGATAGTGCCATCATAGCTGCCCTCATCCTTGCAGCATTCCAAGATATTCAGCATCACAATGTTGCTACGGTCAACACACAAGAAGTGGGGTGGAGAAATAAGTACAATATACATTTGCTGAGTGGAGTTTCGCAAAAACAGATCTACAAAGAATGTGGTGCCTTAGAAAAACTCATCGAGAAAGGAGTATTAGAAAAGCGTCCCTCAAAATCCAGATGGGGAAGCCAAAAGCACCAATATCGGTTTAGTGTTTCATACCTACATCAACTGTTCAATCAAGTACCTCACTCTATTAAATCACAATGAAACTCGAAAAATAAAAATATCGCACTTGTGTCGAAATATATGGCAGAGGAAACACTTTTCCTTTTTACCTGTCATTTGGAGAACTGGGAGCTAGGAAAAAAGGTCGGACATCAAGATGGGGAAATGGAGTAAACGACGAATCATTTCATTAACAGGGGTATTGCTTTTTTTCAGTCTATTTGTAAATTTAATTTCCTACTCCATAGAATCAAGCACTCGTCCAATGGACAAAGAACCCGACATTCTAATGAGTCCTGCTTCTGTAACAGATACTTGGTCTGTTCAAGATTATGAAGATGCAATCGCGAATCTCTTTTCAATATTCAATTATTTTAATTTGTCATCTTTTGGAGGAGGCTGGCAAGTAGAGGTATGGGATAATTTCACAGATTATGCATGGTCGATTGGCAAGAAGGCGTATTTTGATGCGCAAAGTATTATTGGACTTCTGGAAGCGTACTCTTTTACAGAGAATCAAACCTATCTTGATTATGCTGAAGATATTTGGAGTTGGGATCGGTCTCACTTCTGGGATGTGACATACGGAGGATATTATGAGAGACTTGCCCAGGATAATAGTGTGGAAGTAGGCAATAAACGACTATGGTTTCAATGTCTAACTGGTGTTGCTTTGGTACGTCTCTATTCTGCAACCGGGAAGAGTATCTATTTTGATTATATCGAAGAACTCTATGCTTTCGTGGATGAAAATTATTATGATCCCTCAGATGGAAGCTATTATACAACTCTGTCATCTACTCTTTCCGTAATAGAAGATATGAATGATATCAATGATATCTCATGGTGTGCGAGATTTCTTCTGGAAACTTACGACATATCTCAGAATGGAACCTACAAAGACCGAGCTGTTGAACTGATTGACAATTACATCAATTACATGTACGATAATACCTATGGTTGGTTTTACAACAGAGTTGCAGCGAATTGGACCACTATAATCAAGGATTCAAAAGGATGGTTTGATAACTACAGAATGCTTGTGGATGCCTATCGGATATTAGACAACGAAACATACCTCGAATACGCCCAAATAACATTCGATGACATAGCAAACGCCAATTCTTCTGCAGGCTACCTAATGGAAATGAATAGGGAATGGACAAGTTATGTGAATAATGAAATATGTGGTGAAAAGGATCCCAATACTGCAATCGGATATCTTTGGACTGGAATTATATTAGCAAATGACACCATCCTTCAAGAAGCATTCCGCTTCAAATCAGCTATCTACAATAACCTATTGGATACGACATATGGTGGAATATACATGCGAAGAAAAGCCGATGGCGCCATTCACACATGGAAGCAATGGCTTGCCCAAGGACTGGTTCTTGAGATGCTGTCTACATTTGCCAGTTTTCTCACGAATCCTGACACCATTGCTCCACGAATCGAGAATACCAATCATGAACCAGTATCTCCTTTCGATACCGATTTGGTCACGGTGAGAACGGATGCAAGAGATATTTCCGGTATCATATCTGTCAATGTGACTTACAGAATTAATAGTGAATCGTGGGTTTCATTGAATATGTTGGAAGAACAAAGTAACAGCTACAAATATACCTTCAATTCACTTGAAGCAGGCGACAACGTGGATTATTATATACTAGTCATCGACGACTCTGAAAACCATAACATTGCTGTCGACAATAATCACGGAGCAAATTATTCATTTTATGTAAGAAGTAATGATTGGACAGGACCAGGAATATCCAATATAGTTCAGTACCCTGCTATACCAACTGTAGATGATGCCGTGGAGGTTAATGCAACAATCAGAGATATTTCGGGTATACACAGTGCCACATTCTATTTCAGAGTGAATGAGAGTAATTGGCAAGGCGTACCTATGCAGTTGTTAGAAGATGACATCTTTCATATCGAATTGACTGCATTCAATGCGTATTCTTCAGTGCAATATTATATTTCATCGCAGGATGATTCCCTCAATCATAACACTGCTATAAATGATAACCTCGGAAATTATTATAGTTTCACAGTTGCCCCAAGGGATGCTATTATTCCTACTATTCAATCTATATACCAAGAACCTGAAAACCCGACAGTAGATGATTTGATTGTTATAAGAGCAAATGTGGCTGATAATATCGAAGTCACTTCGGTCATTCTCACATACACGATAAACAGTGGATCGGTCTGGAACAACATTACAATGACCATGATACAAGACCTATGGGTTGCAATTATGCCACCAATTAATGTCGCAACAACTGTGGGCTATCAAATAATTGCCTATGATCGTGCGGGTAATTATGTTGTATCTGATATTCAGAATTTCATAATTGAGCTTTCTTCGATAGAATACAACAACGTGATACTGATTTCAAGCATCGCGACCCTGAGTGCTTCAATTGTCATCATTATTGGATTGGTAGTTATAATAAAAGAAATCAGTATGCGCAGAGAAATGTATTAGCTTCGTTGAAAACAAATCCAGATAATTGATAAGTTGGTTCTATTCTATGTGTTAACAGCCGTTAGGACATAGTGCTATCTCTATATCCCATCAATCACAAAGAAGTGGATGAAGTGCTGAATCACATAGATAAGATTTCATCAACCAACAGGGCAATATATTCAGAAATGAATTACAGTGTAGCATTATATCAAATCTCAATCGTGTCAATTCTTCCTCTGATTGCAGTCATAACCTCGATAGTTGCAGTCATTATTATCTTAATTGCATTCTATCTTGCCATGACGCGACCTGAATCACCAGTAGATCGTACTAAAACAATGATTACAGCAATTTCTGATACTCCAAAAGAACGATGGCAAACATTTTCCTCTGCGGATTTCGATGAATTTCTTGGGAAGTTTCTTCTTTCCGACGAAGTGGCAGTGCTAGAAGTAATGGCCAAGTCTCTTATTTCACAGGGAATTGATCTCACAGACAATCAACAGAATCAAGAGAATATTGGATGGATGAACAAGCACAACATCATTCAAGAGTCTCAGGTTTCACAAAAGCGGATTTATGGTAAGAATGGAATAATAGATCGAATGGAATCTCTTGAAATAGTTGAGAAAAAGAATTCCAGTTCTTCTTGGGGGGGAATGAAGTACATATACCGATTAAAGGTCGATAGCGATTTTGTAAGAGCATATATCAAAACATTACAGGAAAGTGAAGTGTAGTCAACATTTTTCCTTTTCTTCCACTCGAATAAAGTATGTCAGATGCAAAACAACAACAAGAAGAAAATTCCCCTCAGGCTGAAGGAAACCAATTTCAAGTTACTAGAAAGCCAAAAGATATTCTCTACACGATTATCTTTGCAGGATTTGGAATTTGGATATTTG
>Ga0307419_10001395_pt1 | contig 12447 bp, 15 predicted proteins | sample SalMarWE160230MG_2_FD_202512 | JGI IMG/M metagenome (GOLD analysis project Ga0307419, IMG submission 202512) | Salt marsh sediment microbial communities from the Plum Island Ecosystem LTER, Massachusetts, United States - WE1602-30 | ecosystem: Environmental > Aquatic > Marine > Intertidal zone... | reverse complement strand
CTGGTCTCGACATTGAACGCACCCGCGGTTGATCTTACGACATCGAAACCGTTTACGTTTTTACTAATAAAGAAAGGAAAAAGATGAAAATCAGAATTGGCGATAAGATAGTCGATGCGATGTCGAATCCGGTGGGCGTCCCGGTAGTCAGGGCGACGGCCGAGGAGATCCGGAACGACAGCGGCGGCACCGATGTGATCGTTCACGTTCCGTGTATGAAGATGGGTGCGAAGCCGCAACCGCCGGGCGGTATGCAGGAAGATCCGCTGAAACAGAGATTGACGAAGGATTTTCTGCTGACATTGATTATGGGAGCCGAACGATACGGCTGGGTCGATACCGAGATGTTTGTCCGGTTTTTGTTCGAACTTTCCGGCAGGGACATATCCAATATACCGATGCAGACGGAAATAAATGCAACTGAAACTGAATCATTAACATTTCAGACAATTGAATAACGGGTTCGCTAACCGCCAGGCCAGGCGGTGAGTGAGGCAAGAATAAAGAAGCGGTCGTATGGGACCATACTCTCATATTGCCGCTTTTTTATTGCCCAAAAAAACATTTTAAGGAGATAAAAAGATGGGATCGAGCGGGATTTACAATATTTTCTTGGCGAATCTAATGAATAAGGAGGTCGACCTTGAGGCTGATACGATTAAGGTCGCACTTTATGACGATTCGCACGATTTCACGGCGACCGCAACCACTTATAGTACGACCAATGAGCTGGCGGCTGCGGGCAACTACACGCAGGGCGGCAAAACCTTAACGGCCATGGCGGTTACGGTTGGCGCAACAACTAAATGGGATGCCGAGGATTGCGCATGGGCGGCGGCAACCTTCACAGCTTATGCGGCGGTGATCTGGGACGATACCACGGGCGATGACAACCCTATCTGCTCGATAGATTTCGGCGGTGCCAAGACCGTCGCCGCGGGCACGTTCACGCTTCAATGGGATGCGGCCGGGATCATAACATTAGCCAGTGCGTAAGGTAAGGAGCTTATATCATGCAGACTTATACCGCGGCTACCGCCAATACGGTTAAGCTGGATGTTGTTGCGAAGGCCACCGGTTCGGCTATTACGGCCGGTACCGTCAATTTCTATCTGATAGCTGTCGACGGTGACAACGCCGGCAAGTGGTTCAGGGCCGCCGATTCGAGCTGGCAGCCGGCCGAGGCTTCGGCCGGGGCGGCGACGTACAAGGGCGGTTCTTTATGGCAGCTCTCGATTGCGGCGGCGGCATGGATAAACGGCGTTACGTACAATCTCTATGCAAAGGAAACGGGTGACCTGAATGTCATCTACACAGAAAAGGTCATGGCGTTACTGGTTACTATTTTGGCTTGATTAGGGGTTTGACATGCAAACATATACCGCTGAGGCGGCCAATACGATGTCCTTAGACGTAATAGCCAAGGCAACTGGCGCGGCTATTACTGCGGGGACTGTCAACTTTTATTTAATCGCACTAAACGGCGACAATTCCGGCAAATGGTATCGAGCGGCCGACGAAACGTGGCAGGCGGCGGAAGCATCGGCAGGCGCATCGACATACAAGGGCGGTGCGTTATGGCAACTGGAGATAGCGGCAGCGGCCTGGATTAACGGCGTCAGTTACAGTCTGTACGCGAAGGAAACTGGCAGTCTTAACGTTGTATACACAGAGCAGATCGTCCCGGTCTCGATTTCATTCCTGTATGAGAGCGGTTCCGGCGGGACGTGTCCTATTGATTTGGTCGAAATGAAAACGCACTTGCGGGTGGACTCGTCGGACGAGGACGAAATTATCGCGCAGATGATGCTGGCGGCAACCGACTGGGCGGAGGAATTTCAGTCCAGAACGTACATCACGCGGACGCGAACGATGTATCTCGATTCGTTCCCGCTGATTATCACGCCGCCGTTTCCGCCGCTGGTAAGCGTTACATCGATTAAATACATCGATACCGGCGGCGTCGAGCAGACGCTTGATGCCGCGTATTACCGTGTCAGTACGGGCACAGGCGGTGGGCCCGGCCGGATCACCGAGGCTTACAATTATTACTGGCCATCGGTACGGTCGGTCACGGATGCGGTGACAATCACCTATACTGCCGGTTACGGCCTGGCCGCGGCGGTGCCGGAGGATATCAAAGCGGCAATCAAGATGATAGTCCACCACCTTTACATCAATCGTGGTGACATGAGTGAAATTCCGCAATCGGCGAAGAGCCTTTTGTGGCAGAAAAGAATGGTAAACGTTTAAGAATACTTGAAAGGGATAATTATGTCTGTAGGAACAACGAGAATAAGCGGCAGGGCCGGCGTCGATATGCACATTGTTCATTATCTGGCCGGTGACCTGTCCGAAGAGCAGGAAAGGGTAGTCCTAACGGCTGGAAACTGGGCTTACGGTACTGGTGCCAGGGCAGTGAATGTGGTGTATGCCGATTCGACTACATTGGCGGACGCGGCCACTGCCGCGCTGGATCTGTACGCATCAGGGACACTACTGGATGTATTCAATCGGGACCTGACAATGGAAGCTTTGAAGTTCCTGTATGTCAAGAACAATTCGGCCGATGCGACACTTCATGTTGGCGGCGGAGCTTCTAACGATCTTGATATATGGAAAAGCACTTCCGATCAGCAAAATATTCCGCCCGGTGGAGATGCGATTTTATGGAACGACCCGAGCGCGGCAGGATTGGACATAACGACCAATCCGAAACTGTACATTGAGCATGATGGCACCGGCACGAACACGATGCAGGTCGATGTGATCGCGATGGGGCTCGATTCTAATGGCATTTAAGCAGACGCCCATTGCCGAGATGAATAAGCGGATATCCATGCAGTCGCTGGATTCCGATCTGGAATCATCGCTGACCGGTGAGCCGATCAGGAGCTATACCGAGTACGCGGTGGTATGGGCGAAAATAAGGACGCTTTCCGGCCGTGAGCGCAACGCCGCCCAGCAGGTTCAGGCGACTATGAGCCACGAGTTAACTGTCAGGTATTCATCGGATGTTTCCGGGGCCATGCCGACCGACCGGGTCGTCTACGGGTCAAGGATATTCGATGTTAAGGATGTCCGCAATATCGATGAGGCCAATATAGAAATAAGAATGCTGTGCGTGGAAACGGCGGATTAGTAATGAATATGAGTTTTCAAATCGAAGGTGCGAAAGAGCTCGAAGTAAAGCTCAGGACATTGCCAGCACGGCTTGAGAAAAAGGTAATTCGCCAGGCGGTACGCAAAGGACACGCTTTAATGTTAAGACAAGCTAAGGCCAATGCCTTGTCAATAGTCGGCGGCAATATGGGAAAACTGATTTCCCGCAACCTCATACTCAGGGCAACCAAAAAACAAAAAAGAGGTTCGTACAGAATGGGTGTGTGGATTAGAGCTGATAGGGATGACTTATTTGCGAGGCGGTCTGAAGGATTTGGAAATTTAAGGATTGGGGAAGTCGTAGCGCTCGGAGGTCAGGAAGAGAGACACTATATCCCGGCGGCAATCGAGTACGGGCACATGGCCGGTGACACTTATGTCCCGCCGATTTCTTTTGCAAGGTCGGCGGCGGAGTCAACGCGAAATGAACGCATGAGAATATTAACCGATGCGCTACGCACTGGCTTGTTGCGGGAGGCGATTAAAGCGAGATGATTGAGACCGATTTGCTGTCGCTGTTGAAAAACTATCCCGCAATATCGGATATTGTCGGCGAACGGATTTATCCGATGTATTTGCCCCAGGGTTTGCGGACGGCGGCGATTGTTTATCAGCAAATCGGATCTCCGACGGAATATTCGTGCGATGGTCCCGAACTTATCGATTACAGGTTCCAGATTACGTGCTGGTCGCCGACGAGTGTAGTCACCAGCCGGCTTGCCGCCGCGGTCAAAAGGTGCTTCGACAATGCGGGTTTCGCCAACGAAGGAATATTAGCCGTGCGGATAGAGAATATGGGTGATGTCCCGTACACAGGCGAGGTTGAGAGTGCCGTCAGGTACGGAAAATTTGTAGATGTGGTTATTTCTTACAGGGAATAAAAAACTAAATAAAGGAGTCAAAAAATGGCAACGAACGCAATGAAAATTTACGGTACGACCGTATCTTTCAACGGCAATCTCATAGGCGAGATCGAGGACGTCGGAAAGGCCAATCAGAGCCGGTCGCTGATAAAGATATTCACCACCGATTCGACCGATGAATCGGCCGAGTATCTGTCGAGCGGGATCGAGCGGGGACAGGTGACGTTTCAGACCGTATTCGACGGCGACGTCGCGGGCACGTATTACAACCTGCAGACCGACTTCGACGCCGGCACTTCCGGCACGCTGCTGATTACCTACGTCAACGGATCGACCAAGTCGATTACTGCACTGATTGTCAATTTAGAGACGGCGGGCGGCCCGGCCGACGGTGGACACGCGCAGTTCAGCGTGACTTTCCAGCTTTCCGGAGCACTGACGTACACGCCGGCGTAACGGCAAAAAATTAGAAAGGAAATGATATGTTCTTAAGTGGGCAGGATATCCTGAATGCACGGGACAAAAGAACCGCGACAGTCCTCGTTCCCGAATGGGGAGAAGATGCTGAAGTCCTTATAGGCACAATGGGGGCGCTTGACAGGATAAGGCTTTTCGAATGGTTCGATGACAAGAGGCGAAAACGGCCAGAGGCGGAAGAAAAAGACGACCGGCCGAGAATAGTGACAACTGATTCACCGACCGAAAAAGGCGAACTATTGGGCGGCGATTCCGAAGAGGATACGCCCGAAATGGATATCTCGATGATGGATCACGCCGAATTCAAGCTGGCGTACATTGTCGCTTCGATTCTCGATCCGGAAACCTATGAGCCGGCGTTTACGGCCGAGCAGATAAAGCAGCTCGGCAAAAAGGATCCCGCACCGCTGAACAGGATTTTCGATGCGGCTACGAATCTTAATCTCGATGAGGTCGATGCTTTTGAGGATTCGGAAAAAAACTCAGGAGAGACCACAGACTGAGGTTCTTCTGGCGGCTGGCATTGCACTGCGGCTATCCGCACCCGGACCTTATGTTTGCGGTCTTAAACGCAAGGCAGATGCAGGAGATCATCGTGTTTGCGAATATCGAGCCGATTAGCTGGGACACGGGCGTAAGTAGTCCGCCCAAAAAAAAGATCGACGTTGAGTCGAAACTGGATGCGATTCTCGGTCCGCCGGATGAAATAATAAGCGGAAAATAATAGATGGCTATCATACAAAATCTCGTTGCAATGTTCAAATGCGATTCGACCGCTTTCGAGAAAGGCACGAAACGGGCGAGAAATTCCATGTACGGAATGCAACGTGAAACACTGAAGACGCAGAAGGCGATGCTCGGAATGGCACGCAGCGTCTTAATGCTTGCCGGCGTGGGCGGGTTCGGCTATTTGACGAAAAAGATGATAGAAAATGCATCGGCGGCCGAAGAAATACATGCCAAATTTGAAACAGTCTTTAAGGATCTCAGACATGAAGCCGCCCAATGGGCAGAGGAATTCGGTGACTCCGTTGGTCGCTCCACGCAGGATGTCGAAGAATGGATGGCTGGTCTTCAGGATACGTTCGTTCCGCTCGGGATAGCACGTGAAGAGGCTTATAAATTAGGTAAGAGCCTGACCAGTCTTGCGGTCGATGTTGCGAGTTTCAATAACAAAGCCGATGCCGATGTTATTCGGGATTTCACTTCAGCACTTGTCGGTAATCACGAAACCGTTCGTAAATACGGCATAATCATCAGTGAAAATGCCATAAAACAGGCTGCATATAATCAGGGAATGGCCAAGAGTTACGAGGAGCTGACCGATCTTGAAAAGGTACAGCTTCGATATTCTTTGATTATGTCCGGTACGGCGGATGCTCAGGGCGATGCCCTTCGGACGTCCGAAAGCTATGCGAATCAAGTTAAGCGGCTCAAAGCCAACGTACACGAAATGTCCGTCGAGCTGGGCGGGCCGTTTATGGAATCCATGAACAAAATCGTGACATCACTGAATAATAACAAGGATACGTGGCAATGGTTTATAACTACATTGGGTAACGGCCTGGCCGAGATAGCTTCAGGCTTCCGTGAAACAAGGCAGGCAATAAACGAGTTCGAACCGGTCTATGATAATTTTATAAAAGAGCAGAACAAAGGAAAGGTCAGAGTCAGTCCCGGGGCATTCGGTGGTTTCGGGGCTGGCACCATGGGGGCGCCGCCGACAAATACGGACAAAGTCAAGACGGTTTTACCGGAAGGGGAATTACCGGAAGGCGGCTATCTAACACTCGATCTCGAAGAGATGGACAAAATATATTACAAGTCTTTAGAAAATAGAACGGAAATATTAAAAACTGCTGCAGACGAAGAAACTGTCATAAACAAAGCAAAAGCTGAAGAAGAAATGAAGCTGATGCACGACCGGACCGAGGCGATGGCCCGGATGTACAACCAGATGGGTAAGATGAGCGAAAGGTCCTATGAAGCGGGCAAGGCCCTTTTGGATCAGCAGAAGGCGGATTATCTGGATGACAAAATCGAGCAGGTGGCCGTTGACCAGTGGTATAACGAGCAGCGGGAAAAGCTGGACATCCAGTATTACAAAGAGGCCGGGCAAATGGCGGACGGCTTCAAAGCGGCGGGAATGCAGATCAGAAGGGAGATTGCAACGTGGTCCGAGCGGGCTTACGAGTTCAGTATGTCGATGCGCGATTCGCTGTCATCGGGTCTTGAGAGCATGGCGCGCGATATCGATAACTGGGGCGAGCATTTCAAGAGCGTTCTGGAGGAGATTTACTGGTCTGCGATGCGGATAGCATTTATTCAGCCGGCGGCCAACGTCCTGGGAAATATTTTTTCTTCAGGCCTGGGTTCGCTTTTCGGCGGTGGCGGCACTACTCCGGGCGGCATGGTTTCGGACGGTTCCGGCGGCCAGGTTTATCCGGCGCACGCCGCCGGCGGCAAGGTAGGCCATGCCAGTGCGTATCGAACAGTCAATCCATCCGTTTTTGCCGGCGCTCCGCGTTTCGGCTCAGGCGGGATCGTCGGATTGCAGCCGGGCGAGGTTCCGATCATCGCTCACGAAGGTGAAACGATAATCCCGGCCGGCGCCGGCGGTGGCAATATCACCGTCAATATGTACAATAACGGCACTGGTTTGGAAGTCACCGATACTCAGCAGTATATGCTCGGCGATCAGAGGATTATCGATATATCCATAAGAGCGGCCGAAACAAACGGTCCGTACAGGAGGGCACACAGCCGATTGCGATGAACACTTTTCCAGTATTATCAAGAGCACCGAGCGCTGACGGCTATACGGTTACAAAGAGCGGCGATGCCGTAAATATAGCCAGCACATCATCCGGCTATCCAGTAATCAATAAGCTGTTCACGTTCGATCCGCAGCCCTGGCATTATACTCTCGACGGCGTCTCGCAAGCGGACAAGGACAGCATAATGACATTTTACGAGGCGAATAAAGATGTCCCGTTCTACTGGCAGTGCGACCAGGATTCGACCACGTATGAAGTAATATTCACCCGGCCGCCGGACTGCCGGCTCGCCGGCCGGAATAAGACAAATGGCTGGCTGTGGAAGATAACGATGGATTTGATGCAGGCGGCGAGCGGATAAGATTTTCGACCACAGTGGGATACCACACGTGGTGTTCCATTTACGATTGTTGAAAAATTATGGCTGATTGGATAGGAATAAATAGTAGTCATTATGACAGCCATTGCGGTGAGGATGGTGGTACAGGAGACCTTGCTGATGCTCTTGATGGAACTGGTTATTGGTCTCATTCTGTAAATGAAACTCATTGGTTTATTTTAGATTTGGGTTTTTCTTATAATATTACAAAAGTTAGAGGCCGCTCCTTTACACCAAGAGACCCAATTGATATAGATATTTATGTATCAGCAGATGGAATTGATTGGGGGTCTGCTGTAAAAACAGGTATTTCCGCATGGCAGGACAATGACCCGTTCGATTGGCATGAAATTGATACAACCGACAAAGAAGGTCGTTATGTTCGGGTAGTTATCAATTCAACAGAAGATGCAGAGAACTGGATTGGATTCGGTGACATTTATTGGACTGGAGGTATTATTGATGTTTATGGCTCTTTGGATGTTACTATAACCCCTTCAGCGCTTGCCCTGGCGGCGGCGATTCATGCCCCGGCGATCAATTACGATTATGTTCATTCGGTTTCGGCGTTGGCACTGGCGGCGACGCTGCAGGCGCCGATCGCCACGCTGAGCACAATCGTTACGCCATCGTCAATCGCTTTGTTGGCTTCGCTTCAGGCCCCGGCGGTCAATTACGATTATATTCATTCGGTTTCGGCGTTGGCTTTGGCGGCGGCGCTTCAGGCCCCGGTGATCAATTACGATTTCACGCATTCCGTTTCGGATTTAGCACTTACAGCGGTGCTTCAGGCCCCGGCGATTAATTACGATTATATTCATTCGGTTTCGGCGTTGGCTTTGGCGGCGGCGCTTCAGGCCCCGGTGATCAATTACGATTTCACGCATTCCGTTTCGGATTTAGCACTTACAGCGGTGCTTCAGGCCCCGACCGTTACAATTCCAAAGACCGTTACACCGGTGGTATTGGCTTTGGACGCTTCGCTTCAGGCCCCGCATATAAGAATAGGTTACGAATTAATGCCGCCTGCGATGCACGCTGCTCTGATTGATCCGTACTCGGGCGGAGCGTGGTTGTGGTTGTGCGATATTTATATACCCGGATATGAAATTATTCGCATTGCACGCAATACGGTTGATGTTAATTATGCCGGTGATACTTATACGAAAAACAATTTCAAGATCAACATAGAACCGGCGATGGGCGATGGTTCGATACCGCGCATAATATTGAGCGTTGTGCAGGATGCCGGTTACACTTTAGAGGATAAAATCAATCTCACGCAGGGCGGTTATGGCGGCTGGATTAAAATAATCAGGGCACACGAGGACTTTCTCGATAAATATATTGCAGAGCTGGAACAAATTACTTACATACTTACGGCCGATAGTGATACCGAGTATGTTAATATACACTGCGGGCCTCCCAATCCGCTGATCAAAAAAATTCCGCTTAGACGATATTCGAGCAAAACATGTCCTTATGCGCTGCCGGGTTTGTTCAAAGGGCCGGAATGTCAATATGCCGGCGGAGATGCCGTTTGTACCGGTAAATTTGAGGATTGTTATGCGAAAGGAAATGCCGCCCATTGGGGCGGCGAGATTGGTTTGGATCCGAATACTTCGAGAGCATAATTATGTGGGCACTTTTTACATGGATATTATTTTATGTTGGCTTGCCGGTCGGCCTGGCATATCTGGGCGGCATACTATTTGGCCCTGATGTGCCGGAAAGCAAGGCCGACGAGGGCGGGTCCAAATACCGCATATGGAATCCGCTGACAAAGCAGCAGGAAGGTATCGCCCGGCCCCGGGCTTACGGCCTTAATATGCACCACGGCAACATCGTAGCGCAATGGACGGAAGTTTCAAGCGATAAGGAGATACTGTATCTAATACTCGAACACGGGGATGGTCCTACCGGCGGGATCGGTGCGAATAAAGTATATCTGAACGATCAGCCAAGCACAAATTTCAGAGGCATTAGTATCATTGAGCGTCTGGGCACGATGGACCAGACTGTAATGCCGGGTTTTGAAAAGACAAAGCTCGAATACAATCTGAATATTGAGCTGTTGCAGGATGACCCCTCAACGTATTTTACCACGCCGAATGATTTTTTTGATGATATCGAATACACGATAGCATTTCCGAACGGGCTGAGAGGCTACGACAAAGATGGCGATATGATAAGCCAATTCGTACATTTCTACATTGATGTTCAGGAAATCGGCGGTGGCTGGACGGAGATTTTCGACGATGCCATAATCGATACGCAAATTGAGGCCAAGTTCAAACGTTATAAAGTATCGAACCAGGGATTTGCCTGTGAGCGGGGCAAGCAATACGAGTTAAAATTTAATAGATCAACGGCCGATGGACGTGGAAGGACCGTCGATAATACTTATCTTCGTTCTATTCGTGAGGTTGTCGATGTCGCATTCACCCGGCCGGGCAAGGCGCTTGTCGGGATAAAGGCCGTCGCCACGAGCAAGCTCAGCGGATCTCTCGATGTCAAGGTGGTTCGCCAGGACCGCATAATCAACGTATATGACGGCACGAGCTGGACGCTTGAGTACAGCAACAACCGCGCATGGGTAGTCTGGGACATCCTGACCCAGCCTATCATCGCGGGAAACGGCGGCGGCGTACCGTATTCAATCGACCGCTACGAGGGCATCGACCCATCGTACCTTGACCTGGTGTTCTTTTACGCATGGGCACAATTCTGCGATGAAGAAATTCTCGATGGCTACGGCGGCACGGAACCCCGCTGCGCATGCAATCTGATCATCGAAGAGTTCACGGACGCCTATACACTCGCACAGGACATAGCGGCAGCCGGCCGGGCACATATTTACTGGGACGGCCACATACTGACCGGGTGGATTGACGATGTTGTTACTGACCCGATTGACCTGGTCACGATGGACAATATCATTGATGGGTCATGGAAGAATTCATGGGTAGTCGCATCCGAGCTGGCCGGTGTTGTTGAGGTCATGTACTCCGATGCGATGCAGGGATACGAGCGGACATCGGCGGAGTTCTGCTCTGAGGACGCCGGCGGATACCGCAATATAGTCACGGTCGAAGGCGTCGGCATAACAACTCGAGGCCCGGCGATACATCTTGCCCACTATCTGCTCGAGCGCAATCATCTTATCCGCAATATAAACAAATTCCGCATTCACAAAGACGCCTTCCGGTATAAACTGGGCCATGTCATTCGTCTGCAGTCCCGGCCGGCCAATTGGGGGCACGCCTTCCGGGTGGTCAGCTCGACCGCCGATACGATCACAGTTGACAGAAACGCCGAGAGTGAAATTACCGCCGGCGATGTTATACACATCAGGTCATGGAATACAATCACCGAATCGGTAGTCACGGACACATACGCGGTCCAGTCCGTGCTCGCAGATGTAATTACGGCGACTGCAAGCTGGGACGTAACGCCGCTGAAGGACAATCTGGTTGCGGTTGGAGCAGCCGGCGATATAAAACTTCGCCGAATAATCGGCATCGAGCCGACGATGGAAAATTTCTTCGATGTTACCGTCGAGACATACGATGTGGAATTGTTCGATTCCGATACGGTCGATCCGGGCAATCCGAACGCCAATTATATCTGGCCCGGCCCCGCCTCCGGAACGACCGGTCCGATTACCCGGGCGGAAATGAGCGATCTGGTATCGCAAATAATGCCGCCGCAGCCGGACATAGAAATACCGTGGCCGAGCAATCTGACATTCACCGGCGACGATATCGATACCGTGTCATGGTCGGCTACCGATGGCGACTATCCGATTACTTTCAGGTATCGCGGGACGACTTATGAAATAACGGCGGATGATACGACCGATGAATTCATATACTGGGACCCGAATTTCACGACTACCTTCCAGACGACGAACCTGATAACGACAGCGACGGCGTCTGGCATGTGGTATATGTGCCGCAATATTGACGGCGTTGCCTATCCGGTCAATGCAATGGTTGGGGCGAATATCGGGGTAATCCTGGCTGGATATCTCAGAGTCGGGACTGCCGATATAGATGACCTTGCCGTTACAACCGGAAAGATAAAAGATTTAAATGTGACAACTCTAAAAATAGAAGGCAATGCAGTCACAGTACCTACAGGTAATTATACGTCAACAGCAACTAATCATACAGATACAAATTGGCACACAGCGCAAACTATTTCTTTTACAACACATGGAGCTCCTGTCCTTTTGATATTTTCTTTATGTTATTATGTCTCCGAAGATGCCGAGGTAGATATTCGCATTCAACTCGACAACACTTCTACTGTTTATTCAACTCGTCTATGCGGGGAACCAGCATCTGGTCAGGGCGTATACAGATCATTTGCGGCAACAGTTATCCATACACCAGCCGGGGGGGCACATACTTACGATCTTGATATATCCTGCTACGACCCCGGTTATACAGGATTTGTGTATTACAAAAATCGATCATTAGTAGGTATGGAAATAAGAAAATGAAAAATATTATCATATATAATCAAGACGGGAAAATTTTAAGAACGGGTGTCTGTGCAGATTGTGATTTCGCAATACAAGCCAAAGAGGGTGAGTATATAATCGAAGGGCAAGCCAACGACGCCGTTGATAAAATCGAGATCGAAGAACTCGACGACAAAGGCAAGCCCAAAAAGGTAAAGATCAAGAAAAAGACTCAGGCAGAAATAGATGCCGACAAGCCGCCCGAAATTCCCGATTCACAAAAACCAGCTTACATAACCAAAGGTCAATACGAGAACTTAC
>Ga0307419_10001394_pt1 | contig 12447 bp, 10 predicted proteins | sample SalMarWE160230MG_2_FD_202512 | JGI IMG/M metagenome (GOLD analysis project Ga0307419, IMG submission 202512) | Salt marsh sediment microbial communities from the Plum Island Ecosystem LTER, Massachusetts, United States - WE1602-30 | ecosystem: Environmental > Aquatic > Marine > Intertidal zone... | reverse complement strand
TTGCAGTTATACCTATTCAAGAACTGCGCGAATACGTACAATTCCCGCTCCAATTTTTTTCTGCTTGGTTATCTTGAACTTACTAAGAGCCCCAGTCTTCTCTACATGTGGACCTCCACAGAGTTCCATGCTGAAATCCCCTACACTATATACAGAAACTTCTTCACCATAGTTCTCTTTGAAAAAGGCAAGAGCTCCTTTTGCAATTGCATCGTCGTATTTCATGAATCTATGTTCGACATTAAGATTCTGAGCGATTACATCATTGACCAATGTTTCGACCTGTCCGATTTCTTCTGGGGTAAGTTTTCTTGAAAAGGTAAAGTCAAATCTAAGCCGTTCATCTGTGATGTTACTCCCATGTTGAGTCACTTCATCGCCTAGGACCTTCCTGAGTGCAGCTTGCAAGAGATGTGTTGCTGTATGTAATTTTACTATTTCTTCACTATGATCTGCTAAACCGCCCTTGAATTTGCCCTGTGTGGCAGTCCGTGAAAGTTCTCTATGTTTTTCAAACTGTTTCGTGAACTCCTTCATATCAATTAAAATCCCTCTCTCCTCTGCAAGGTCTCTTGTCATCTCTAGAGGTAGTCCAAAACTTGTGAATAGAAGGAAAGCATCTTCTCCAGTGACAGTTCCAGTTTCTTCAAATATCCTGTTGAATCTTCGCAAAGCTTTGGTCAATGTCTTTCTGAATTTCTTTTCTTCAGCTTTGAGATTTTTAATAATAAATTCCTTATTGCGTTCAACTTCTTTATAGAGATCTTTGAACATATCAACCACAATTTCTGTGAGACTTACCATGAATCCAGTACCAATATTCAATCGATCTGCACTATGGATAGCTTTTCTTAGAAGACGACGTACAATGTAACCCTGCTCAACATTGGATGGACCAATCTGTCTATCATCTGCCATTATCATGATTGCAGATCTCACATGGTCAGCAATGATACGAATCTGTGTATCCTCTTCCTCCGAAAATTCTTCTATTGGGGACATTTCTTTGATTTTCTCGATTAATGGAACGAACACCTCAGTATCGAACACTGATGGGACTCCCTGCAACATTGCGGCTGTTCTCTCAACACCCATTCCAGTGTCTATACTCCGCTGTTTTAGAGGAGTATATTTTCCATCCTCACTCTTGTCGTACATCATGAAAACGTCATTCCAAATCTCGACGAAATGACCGCAATTACATCCTGGTCTACAATCAAGACTGCATTTGGGTATCTCATCTACTTCAATGAACATCTCCGTACATGGACCACATGGACCACTATTACCAGCAATCCACCAATTGTCTTCTTTACCCAAGAAGTATATGCGCTCATCCGGGATACCGACACTTCGCCAAACCTCTGCCGCTTCATCATCTCGGGGAGAGTCCTCATCCCCTGCAAATACTGTTACCGATAGTTTGTCAGGGTTGAATCCCAGTAATTTCTTAGAAGTAAGAAACTCATAGCTCCATGTGATTGCTTCTTTCTTCCAGTAATCTCCAAGACTCCAATTACCCAACATCTCAAAGAAAGTAAGATGGGTCGTATCACCGACGTCCTCAATATCTGTCGTACGAATACACTTCTGAACATCAGTAAGTCGTTTACCTTCGGGATGTGGTTGACCTAAAAGATATGGAACCAGTGGGTGCATCCCAGCCGAGATAAAAAGTACTGATGGATCATTCTCAGGAATCAATGATGCTGAAGCTATGATTGAATGGCCCCTTTCTTTGAAGAATTCTAGATACATACTTCGCAATTCACTGATTTTCATTTTGTACCAACTCTTTCTATTAACAACCAGAGTCGCCAATTCGTGATTGATTTTAATGCTTTCGAAGGAAACGAATTTTTGAAACAACTACGTCAAAATCAGACCCGATGGAGTCATTCGAAACTTTCTCAATCTATCAGTTACCCATGGATATCTGTCTAACCAGTCCAAGAATCTATCATTTGATACAATGTCTGCATTTCTATCCTGTGCAATCTGAATAATTTTCAAATCATCATTTGTTCCTCTGGGAGCTAGAACCACGTCAAAGTCATTCATCAACGTCTGCAGTACGTTTGGTTTATCAATGCTATGTATAAGGGCTGCTGAAATTACGAAAACTGGCTTAAATCCTCCATTTACTAAACTCCGTTGGCCAATTAAGAGATTATTCACTTGTGGTTTTCCGCTTGGTGAGAGGTGATATGCAATATTGTTCCCGTCAACAATTACGTTCTTTTTTCCTCTCAGCGAGCCCTTGATTGTTGCAGTACGAGTCCGTTCACGACATCGAAGGATATGTCTATCAAGTTCATCTCGATTAAATAGCCGATCGCAATGTGGACATCGTGCTCTCTTGGCCAAGTTGTAGGACCTCTTGTAAGTTATTGATGACTTTTTCCCCAGAGCGTACCGTATAAACATAGAGTCTTTGACACAGGGAAAAAAACATCAAAATGCGCATTTTTGATAGTAACTAAAGATAGTTAAGTGGATTTTGTAACTAATATTTGGCGTCTTGTTTCCGTAGTGTCGTCCTCCCGGCGGCCATTAAGCGGGTGCCGGACGCCACCTTTTATTAATTTAGAACAACAAAGTCATCAAGAAGAACCACACCGTTCCGATGAGAAGATGGATAATTGCTAGAGGCGTAGCAATCATGGCAAATGTTTTGAAACTAATCGGATCGTCTTCATCTTCAGACATAGCCATTGCGAGCAAATTCGCCGGAGCTCCAATTGGGAGAAGATATCCTCCTACATTCACAGCAAATACTAGAATTGCTGGAAAGACCGGTGTAAGTACAGCTAAACTGGAGGCTATTGGCGCGAGAACAATTGAAACCGGTATATTATCGATTACTGCTGAAAGTGCGGCTGGAACCCAGACAAGAAAGGCAACTGCACCACCTATATTCCCAGATACAATTGCACCTACTCCTGCTCCAATATCATCGATAAACCCTACTATCTTCAGTGCAGCTACAAGTCCGAATATTCCTATAAGAAAGAATACGGTTTTCCAGTTGATTTCTGAGAGAATGTTCTCTACTCGTTCTCGAGTCATTATTAATACCAAGAAAGCGACAATAATCGCAACAAGTGGTGGTTCAAGTCCCGATCCTTGCCCAAAGGTAAATGCAAGTGCAAGAATTGCTATAGCTACGATTGAAAGATAGAAATCACTTCTAGAACGTATCATATGTTGTGGTGCCACGGTGAAGACATCATCCGCGGTTTCTTCGCTACTATCATGAAGTTGATTTTTGAAGATTCTTAACAAGATAAATAGTGTGACAACAAGAAGTATGATTGCCAGAGGCATCATAAGAACAAAGAGGAAACCTCCATCAAAACCTGTTATCCCTGAATTAAAAACCTCTTCTGCAATTACTAGATTTGGTACAGCCCCAACAATGGAGGGTATTGATGCGTAGTTAGATGTTATTGCTTCAGCGATTAGGAATGGTTTGAAATCGACCTCCAACGCCTTGCATACTTCAATTGTTAGAGGTCCCATTATCAACATTGTTGATGTCGTATCAAACACGAAAGAAATAATGAAGACGAACACTATGAAGACCATGAATAAACGACGTGTATTCCCACCAGTTGGCTTTGCTAATGTTAATGCAAGATATTGAAACATTCCAGAATGACCTGCAACAGAAACAATAGCCATCATTGATACGATGAAGAGTATTGTACTCCATTCGATACTCTCCACTAATAGATTGAAATCTATGTGAAATCCCCATAGAACGAGTCCAGCAATACCCATTCCCACCATTGATGTTGCAGCACGATTGATTTTCTCACTAGAGATTGCCAAGTATGTGCCAATGAAGACTAGAAGGACTAGAGTTCCAACGGGTTCTTGCATTTTCTCAATTCATCCATTTCATTCTTTGATTTATCTATTGACTGTTCTAGACATCTGTTTGCCTCGTTATAGATGCTCTTAATAATAACTATCCTCCCAAGAAAGTTAAGAGATAATTGATTAAGACTAGGTATACACTTCCTATTGTAAGATGGATAAGACCCAGCAAAGTTCCAATCTTAACAAAATCGATGAATGGAATTGGATTATGTTCTGCTTCTGACAATCCTATAGCAACCATGTTTGCTGGTGAGCCAAGTGGTGTGAATATATAACCTCCAATGTTTACTGCAAAGATAAGTGCGAGAGGAAGAACTGGGCTTACATCAGTAAATGCAACTGCTATCGGTGCTAGTACTGCTGATACTGGTAAATTATCCAAGAATGCAGAAAGCATAGCGGGAATCCAGATGAGAAATACAGTTGCAAAATTAGCATTATCACCAATAATTGGTGCAATGGCCTCTGCGAGTGCATCTATGAGACCTGTCAATTCAAGTGCGCCAACCAGTCCGAATAGTCCTACAAGAAAGAAGACAGTGGTCCATCCAACCTTGTTGAGGAACTCGTTTGCACGTTCATGAGCCAACAAGAGGAGAAAACCTGCGACCACGAGTGCAACCATCGGTGGAACTAAACCTAAACTTGGCCCCAGTGCAAAACCAACGACTAAGAAAATGATAGCTGCGGCTGAGATATTGAAATCCCATCTATCTTTGATCATTGTAGCAGGGTCAATAGAAAAGACGGCATCTACACGAAGCTCCTCTGTGGTTCCAAAGGTAGAACCATACCATCGTAGTAAGATTGGTAGACTAACAAGAAACAAAATGATGGAAAGAGGCATGAATACGATGAAGAGAAAACCAGGATCTAAGGTTGTTACAACACCTGCAATTACAAGATTGGGCACAGCTCCAACAATTGATGGAATTGATGAAAAATTACAAACTATGGCTTCTGAAACCAGAAATGATTTGAAGTCAATCTCAAGAGCTTTGCAAATTTCGATAGTAAGAGGAGCAGCGATGAGCATTGTTGATACAGTATCAAAGAATAAACTGACTCCTGAAACGAAGATAAGGAATGTAATGAAGAGTTTCTTGTGGTCTCCCTCACTTGTTGCTGCAATTCTTAATGCAATATACTGGAACAAACCAGATGCTGCTGCAACTGATACTATAATGCTCATAGCAATGATGAAGATTATAGTGGTCCAATCGACATGATTTACAAAGGATGCAAATTCTTTTCCTTCAAGAAGTGCAATAAGTCCAATTTGAGAACCAACAAAGAGGATAACCCCCGCAAGTGCCATTCCTAAGAGTGACATTGCAGTTCGATTTACTTTCTCTGTGGAGATGAGCACATACGTTCCAATGAAGACTACAAGAATTGCCCCACCTAGGTTCCTCGAAACCACCGTTAGATACATTGAAACAATAAATAACAATACCATACCAAGTGAAGCAATGATTTCCCAGCCAGGTCTCTTCATTGTTTGAACCACGTCGTCATTTTTTCTGACTACAATGTAATGCAGAATGTTTGATGTACGTGCTCTCCTGCTCATTAATCTGTCGAGTCAAATTAGTTCCTTGAAGCAATGTAGTCAAGATTTGCACAAAGGTCTCCGCTCACAAAATTCGGGATGTTAATACTTTGTTCTGTGATTTCTATGACTGCTACAGCATCTTTAACAAAATCATCAAGCTTGTCGAGACTTGGTCGACCGTATCCGAGGGGAACACTCAATGCAGTTATTTTTCCGATTGCGGTCATGTTTCTTATGTGACTATGTCCTGATATTGACAGAACCACTCTTCCATCCTTCTCTAAGATCCTGCCAGTACTTTGTGCACCCATAAATGCACTGTGGAAATCCCATGGAAGCCGATCCTTGTAGATTGTCAACTCTCGAAAAGGTAAATGATGTGAAACATATACAACCTTGGTGATACTCTCTGGAAGCGTTGATAGGTCATATTCTAATTTTCGATTAAATAGGTCGGTCGCTTCAACATCGTTGTAACCCCAGTCGATTTTGAATAAATCATACCACACTGCACCCTGGTACTCTTTCTGTTCATAATGTTTCATCGCGATTTCTAAATCTGGTCGTCGGAAAGTGTAATCATACCACCCCATACTACCAACGAATGCAATATTTTTACTAACGAAATGATGATCTGGAAGATGTGTGAAACCATTTTTACTACAGATCTCATTCATATATTTTGAATACTTTTCAAGAGAACTTGGGCTCTTCTCCTCTTCGAACCAAATATCATGATTTCCAGCTACATAGAGATTGACACACGAATCAACGCGCAGTTGCGATAATGAGTCAGATAAGATATCTACGCGGTCACTAATATCACCAGCAATAACAAAGACATCAGGATTTAGATCCCCAACCCTTCGTTTGATGCTTTCAAGGAGATTTCTATCACTACCATCAGGAAGCACATGTAGGTCTGATATCGCTGCAATTCTCAAGTTATTTCTCTCAAGTCATGAAATTAATGCGAGTTCTTTTTATTGTCTATTCTGTTCTTAAAAGGGTACTCGCATTCATTAGACCAAATCCTTGATATTGGTAGATTGATTACTCCTGATTGGGAGGAGCAAATAGAATGACCAATCGTATAGCTGCCATGAAACCCGATGATATAGACCTCTCACAGGTCAAAACTGTGACTGATCAATCTGAAATTACTGACACGTATGCTCTCTATCTTGATGATGAAAGCCACTCCTTTGATGGAACCGTTGAGAAAATTGTTTTCCCCTCGAATGAAGCCGAAGTAGCAGGGCTCATGAAACTTGCTTTCGAATCTAATACACCCGTAACTATTCAGGGTGGAAGAACAGGATTAACTGGCGCAGCTGTTCCACTCGGCGGTCTCGCGATGAATCTTGAGAAGATGACCACTCTCCATTACATGGATTATAACGAAGGTGAAGAACTCTATTCTATTGCCACAGATGCAGGTGTAACACTCGAAGATCTTGTAAAAGCAGTTACCACAAAGAACCTTCGTGAGCTTGAAAGCAAAGGCACTGAAAAGCAGCAAGCAGTTCTTACTAAGTTCTTGAAAGAGCCTGAAACATTCACTTTTCCCGTTGATCCTACTGAGATGAGTGCATGGATTGGAGGTATTGTTGCATGCAATGCTTCCGGTGCAAAGACATACAAGTATGGCGCAGTAAGAGATTGGGTTTATCGAATCAAAGTAGTTCTGGCTAATGGTGACATACTTGACATCTATAGGGGTGATGTGATTTCCAAAGATGGCAAATTCATCATCACGATGAGTAATGGTACGGATGTTGATGTAAGTATACCCAGTTACAAGATGCCAAAAACAAAGAATGCAGCAGGGCTATTTGCAAAACCTGATATGGATCTTATTGATTTGTTCATTGGTTCCGAAGGAATTCTAGGAGTCATCACTTTAGCTGAGCTCGGGCTCCACAAATTATCCACGAACATCATGACTGTGATGGCTTTCTTCCCAAGTGAAGACGATGCTGTGAATTTTGTCTATGACATTAGAGCTCCAGAATCAATCGTAAAGATGGATTTCATGGAATACTTTGGACCTAATGCAATCGAAATGATCAAGGAAAGGGCAAGTTCTGCAGGAATCACAGTTCCAGCAATGAAGGATGATACAAAGACCATCATATTTTTTGAATTCTCATATACCGAAGAGCAAATGGAGGAATTGATAATGGCACTTGAGATGGTTCTCAATAAGCATAATACATCCTCTGAATCTAGCTGGGCTGGCTTGGATTGGACTGAGTTAGAAAAAATGAAGACAGTCCGTCACTTTATTCCTGAAACAGTCAATGGACTGATTGCTCAAAGAAAAGCAGAGTATCACAAAGTGCACAAAATTGGCACAGATATGGCAGTACCTGATGAAGCACTTCGGGACTATCTAAAGTTCTATCGTTCGACACTTGAGGAACAAGATATGGAATACGTCATTTTTGGTCATATCGGCAATAATCATCTACATGTCAATATGATTCCTAGAAACAATGAGGAAGTTGATCAGGGAATGGATAATTACATGACCTTTGCAAAGAGAGCAGTTGAACTTGGAGGAACGGTAGCTGCTGAGCATGGTATTGGAAAGCTCAAGAGAGCATTCCTTGAGGTCATGTATGGATGTGATGGTATCACTGAAATGCAGGAAGTAAAGAAAGCTCTAGATCCCAAATGGCTCATCAATAGAGGAAATATGATTCCCGAACTGACATAGATTCAAGTTATTCTTTTGCTAAGATCTCTGCATCCATCATCTTGGTGCAGAGGTCTGGTTCTTCTTCACAGACTCTATCCATGTTTTTTATTCCAATTTGTGTCCAATATTCTCGTATAGTTTCATCTTTTGACATTCCACCATTGTTTTCACATTCAACGATTGATTCACGAATATTTGTGACTAGTTCATCAAAAGAAAGTTTTCGAATTTTCACTCTCGCCCAAAAATCACACCCTTTTCCTCTACAGGAACCCTTGACCATTGGACAGTATTGGACCATGAGATAACCTCTGTTTTGATGAAAGATGCGAAGTTCTACCTATCTTAAGGATTATCTTACAGGATGCCACAACCTTACCCTTGAAATAGTTCCAATTAACCAATTCAATAACTCAAGGTGATCTCTTGGAGGCTGAAGAACCACAATCTCCTACCCCTGACCCTGTTATTCAAAAAGAAAAGGAAACAGTAGAGAAGCTAATTCGTCTCTATTGTGAAAAGAAACACAACTCACCCAAAGGATCACTCTGTACCGAATGTACTACACTTAGAAACTACTCTCACAAGAGACTAGATGAATGTAGGTTTCAAGAGGACAAGCCTACCTGTAGAAAGTGCCCTGTTCATTGTTATAGCCCCACGATGCGTGAAGAAATTCGTAAGGTCATGCGATTTTCTGGGCCTCGCCTTGCTCTTCGCGCTCCACTTGATTGGATACGACATCAAATTCATGATAGGGATGATACTGAACAATAATCAAAATCACAAAAAAATGAGTAGGGTGAGTGTGTTTTCACAACACTCACATGAACACTTTATTTGTATACTACCTCAACAAGATGTGCACTACAACTGATACATGGATCATACGCTCTTGCAATCATCTCGAATTTTAGTTCAAGATTTTCCACATCATTTTTGGCAAGGAGATTTTCGCCGCCAGTACGGATGAATGCTTCAATATCATCAAGGAACATTGCTGTTGGAGTGATGAAATCTGCCGCAGCAGTCTTTCCCACTTTGATTTTGTACGAATGAATGAGAGTTCCCCGTGGTGCTTCAACAGCTCCAGTACCTTCTCCTGTATCACGACTTTGTTTTGCAATCATAGGTTGCTCACTCTTGAGTAGTTCATCCACAACACTGATGATTCCCTCGAGTGAAACAACTTGTTCGATTGCTTGAGCAAAGTTGTTGTAGAGCGGATTGCGATACCACCTTTCGTTGAATAGTTTATCAAAGGCTTGTTTTGCCTTACCCTTCAATCTGTCTTGGAGTAGAATGACGCGTGCAATAGCACCAACAGTGAATGAAGAACCATTGTAGGTGCTGCGTTTTGCAAAACTATGGCTGACAACTCTCTCTTTGATTACATTCTTGTAATCCTCAACCGGATGCTCCTTCCCATCTGAGGTTAGGAGAATATCACCATAGTAATCATACCCTTCATGAGGTGGTTTACAACAAAGGAACTGAGTTTTCCTCTCCATATGGTCTTCAATCTCAAGCTCTGCTAGGATATCTATGGTTTCGATTGCAAAGGGTAGAAGTTCTTCTGCTTCTTCTTTGATAACAATCAGATCTTTTTTATTTGGGAGTTTGTTGAATCCTCCTAAGACAGGATTCTCTCCATGAACCATTCTGCCTCCCATCAATCGCATGATTTTGTTTCCAAATTTCTTCATTTGCAATGCTTTGATTACAACGTCTCCATATTTGTCAGCCATGGCAACAGCATTATCATATCCAAGGAAATCAGGTAGTGCCAGGAAGTAAAGGTGAAGACTATGACTTTCAATAATCTCTCCATGGTGGGTGAGATGACGATATTCTTGAGTGATCTGAGGTATTTCAATCCCAAGAGCCTTCTCAAGACCTCTTTGGGCAGCATATTTGTGAGAGAGATTGCATATTGCACAGATTCTAGGAACAATGCTTAGATCTTCCTCTGGTGTCTTTCCAATAACCAGCTCCTCAAAGAGACGCGGCCCCTCTAGGATTTGTACCTCTACATTTTTGATTTTATTTTCATCAATCTCTACTTTGATACCTCCATGTCCCTCAACTCGAGCTAGTGGTTCAATCTTAATTACTTTCTTTGACATCTTTCTCTTCTCCACAATCATATGTTCTCCAAATACTTCAGGATTTTATGCCCCCCATAATTCCTGATTCTTCTCATTATTTCTTCTCTTGTAATCCCATAGCTTTCTAAGAGCTTGAAATGCTGTTTGAAATTGCCATCATCAGATGGCCCCCAACACCCAACGCAACCGAGTCCATGAGTTGGACATACTGAACCACACCCGCCAGCAGTAACTGGACCTAGACATAGTCTATTGTCAAGCAGAAGACAATGGTTCTCATTCAGTTTACATTCATGGCAGACAGGATGAGGATATGGTTCTGGTATTGCCCCATGTATTAGTCGTGAAATGAGAGCATAGGCATGTTTCTGTTCTATTGGGCATCCTGGGAGATAGTAATCTACCTTAACATAGGCGTCAATTGGTTTTGCTTCCAATGGATTCGTGATGAATTTGACATCGCCATAGACATTTTGCAGACGAGCTTGGTATTTCTCATCCCCAGTATACATTGCTTGAGGCCCACCAGCTACAGCACAATTTCCTATAGCTACCAGAATCTTAGCTCGCCTTCTAATATCAAGAATGTGTTCTTTTTCTTCTTCAGTACTGATACTGCCCTCTATAAAGGCTACATCAAGATCTCCTTCAACTGGATTACTCGATGCCATAACAAAGGACTGTAAGTCAACTGAGTCGAATAGATTCAGGATTTCATCTTCAGTGTGAATTATTATGAGTTGGTCTCCAGCACACCCTGTAAAACCATAGATACCAACTTTTGGTTTTGCAGTTACAGGAATTGGTTCGCGAATCCAACCCATTTAGATCAACTCCCTAAAGTGTAATGTGTCCCAGTAAGTGAATACAGGTCCGTCATTACATGTATACAGATGGTCTAAGGCACAATGACCACATTTTCCAATTCCACACTTCATACGTCGTTCAAGTGAGAGTTGTATCTGATTCTTTGGTATCTTAAGTTTCAGAAACTCGTCAATAACGAATTTATACATCACCGGCGGTCCACATACTACCCCTATTGTATCACGTGGCTCAATTTCGGGTAACTCCTTGAATAACTTCGTTACTACACCTTCATTCTCTGTCCACTCACTATCTGCTCTGTCAACAGTATACATGCATTCTATGTCATCCCTCATCTTCAATTGGAAGAACTCATTCTTGAATAGAAATTGACTTGGATTTCCTGCACCATACATGAAAAAGATTCTACCAAAATGGTCTCGATTGTCAAGAACATAGTACAGAATCGATCGAAGTGGAATAACCCCTAAGCCTCCAGCCAAGATAATGATATCTTTGTCCATCATATTATCTATCTTGAAACCGTTCCCATATGGTCCACGTATGTATATCATATCGTTGTCGCGTTTCTGGAATAATGCTTCAGTCATCTTACCCATTTTTCTCACACCAAATTCCAGAATCCCTGGACGACTAGGAGTTGATGAGATTGATAATGGTGATTCTCCTACACCTGGAATGGATACCATCATGAATTGTCCTGGGCAATATCTGAATGTCATTGCGCGATCCATATCGAGGTGCCTGACTTGAAAGAATCTATGACCTTCAATTAGATCATAATGTCGTACAATTCTAGCTGGCTCAGGTAAGAATGGATTCTCTGCTTCTTTAGTGACTGTCAATTTCTGGGACCTCCTGAGCTCTCAAGGCTTGTGAAACTGTTATTACATTAATATCCACAGGACATGTTTCTATACAACGACCGCAACCGATGCAACCAGGGCGACCATAAACATCTCCAAATGTCTTCAATTTGTGAGTATACCACAATTTCAAACGATCTGATCTTTTTGCTCGAAAATTATGGTCTCCTGCACAGAGGCTATAATCCACAAACATACAACTATCCCAAACTCTCTCTCGGCGTCCTATTGATTCATTGGATACATCAAAGACATCTGTGACATTGAAACAATTACATGTGGGACATACCATCGTACATTGCCCACAAGAGAGGCATTTGTCAGCAAAATAATCCCAGACAGGGCTGTGATGACTTAGCTCCATAATGTCAGGCATACTTGCAAAGTCTATTTCTAGCTTGAATTCCTTGTTCCGTCTGTTTCTCCAATCTATATACTTCTGAATGTCTTCATGACTGACATCTTCTTCGAAGAATTCTTCTCGTTCATAGATCATATCGT
>Ga0307419_10001390_pt1 | contig 12458 bp, 7 predicted proteins | sample SalMarWE160230MG_2_FD_202512 | JGI IMG/M metagenome (GOLD analysis project Ga0307419, IMG submission 202512) | Salt marsh sediment microbial communities from the Plum Island Ecosystem LTER, Massachusetts, United States - WE1602-30 | ecosystem: Environmental > Aquatic > Marine > Intertidal zone >... | reverse complement strand
TGACGCGCGGATCGTATTTCTTCTTATTCGGTTTGTCGGGTCCCTCCGGGTTCCCGATCTGTCCCTGCAGGTAATCATGGTTCTGCTTCTCGTAGTTCCGGACACCATCCCAGTAAGCCCACTGCGTATCGGTGTCGATGTTCATCTTGATGACCCCGTAGCTGACGGCTTCGCGGATATCTTCACGGCTGGAACCGGATCCCCCGTGAAATACAAAATTAACGGGTTTGGCACCCGTATGGTACTTTTCCTGGATGTATTTCTGCGAATTGTGCAGGATCTTCGGCGTCAGCACAACATTTCCGGGTTTGTAAACACCGTGGACGTTCCCGAAGGATGCCGCGATGGTGAAGTGGTCGCTTACCTTGCCAAGTTCCGTGTACGCATAGGCGACATCTTCAGGCTGGGTGTAGAGTCTCGAGTTGTCGAGACCGGTATGATCCACCCCGTCTTCTTCTCCGCCGGTCACCCCGAGCTCGACCTCAAGGGTCATGCCCATTTTGCTCATCCTTTCGAGATACCTCTTGCAGGTCTCGATATTCTCCTTGAGGGGTTCCACGGACAGGTCAATCATGTGCGAGCTGAACAGGGGTTTTCCCCAGCTCTTGTAATGCTTCTCTCCCGCTTCCAGGAGCCCGTCGATCCAGGGGAGCAGCCTGCGTGCCGCATGGTCGGTATGAAGCAGGACGGCGATCCCGTACATTTCGGCCAGGTGATGCACGTGTTTGGCCCCGATCACTCCACCGGCGATGGATGCCCGCTCGTTCTCATTCGACAGGCCCTTGCCGGCCCAGAAAGCCGCCCCGCCGTTTGAAAATTGAACGATCACCGGTGAATTGACTGTTTTTGCAGCCTCCATGACGGCATTGACCGTATTGGTGCCTACCACGTTGACCGCAGGAATGGCAAATTCTTCATCTTTCGCTACATGGAAAAGCTTCTGCACATCCTTGCCCAGGAGAACCCCCGGCTTAACTACATCGAATACTTTCGTTGACATCTGCGTTGATTTTATAATGCAAAAATAGAAGTTTCACAGAATAGTATGCAGAGAACCGGCGATTATTTTCCCTTCATCTTTTATAAATGGCCAGGTTTAGAATGGATAGCCGATGGCCAGGTTGAACACCGGTGTGCGTATGGGCTCATGCAGGATAACCCAGCGTTTTCCCTCGGGTGCCGCGGGGTCCCTGAACTGGAAACCGAAGTCCGTCCGGAAGATAAAATAGGAAAAATCCATCCTGATTCCCATCCCGGCTCCCACCGCGATCTCCTTGTAAAACCTGTTCCAGGAGAAGTCCGCCCCGTAACGTTCCGAATCGGGATTCATGGACCATATGTTCCCTGCATCGACAAACAGGGCACCTTCCAGCAGCCAGAAAAGCTTGAACCTGTATTCCACGTTCGCCTCCAGTTTGATGTCGGCAGTCTTATTGGGGTACTTCGACGGGCCGGCACCCTGGTATGATCCCGGTCCCAGGTCACGCACATGCCAGGCCCTCACGCCGTTGGCACCTCCCGAGTAATATTGCTTTTCAAAAGGGATGGCAAGTGAATTCCCGTATGGGTAGGCAACCCCGGCAAAAATCCTGTACACCATGCTGGTCTTGTCATCGAAGGGTTTGTACCAGCGGAACTCGACATCCCCCTTCAGATACTGGGCAAAGGCATTCCCGAACATCACGTACCTGCCGAGGGTATCCTTCTCCTGACGGGTCAATCGCGCCACCCCGGAAAGCAGAAGTCCCGCCGATTCAAGGTTCCAGCGAAGGAAGACGAAGTCCGAGCCTCTCCTCAGTTTCTGGTTGCTGAAGATCAGGCTGTAGTTGGCCGCCAGGATCAACTGGTCCTCGTAGCTGTGCTGGAGATAGGTGCCCTCGATCTCGGACCGGAACGTATCGGTCACGTTGATCATATTCACGAAGTTCAGCTGCACGGGATTAACGATGTGGGTAAACAGTTCGTTCCCGCTCCAGTTGTAACCGAAGGTCGTCTGGACAAGCGACCGTGTGTATTCGGGCCTCCTCTGGTAATTATAGGCAACCGAAATGTTGGTTTTCGGGTCATACTTCCTGATGAAATCCTCGGTCTTGAATGGAAGGAGGAACTGCGGAAGGCTCAGGCGTGCCTCGGAACCCAGTTCGATTATGAATCCCCTGGAATGGGATTTTGTGATCGACTCTATGGCCCCGGAGACCCTGGCCGAGAAGCTCTCGGCGCCCCCGAAAAGATTCCGGTGGGTATAATTCAGGTTCCCCCCGGCTCCAAGGTTCCCGTTGGAGTTGGTGCCTTCCAGTTCGATGGCGTAGGACTGGCTGGTAGTGGGACTGAGCTGGATGTGGCACACCAGGGGGTAGTAATCCCGCCTGACCTCGTCGTAGGGATTTTTTTCCTCGAAGACGATGTTCACCAGCTTATAAATCCTGAGCGATGAAAGGTGTTTATGAGTCTGCCTGACATTTTCCTGGTTGTAGTATTCCCCCGGGAAAATAAACACGGACTGGGAGATGACATTCGGGTTCGCCCTGAGTTTTCCCTCGTGCAGGAATATGAAATCATTGTATTCTTCCCGGTTCAATCCCTCCATATATCCCTGGTAATCCTTAAGCGCGCGGTTCGGATCGAATGACGGATAGATGTAGACTTCCTCCACCACATATTTCCGGTGCGGGACCACCAGGAAGTAACCGTCCGCCGAACTGATGATGTATTTTTTTATGCCAAGGGTCAGATCCACCTTATGCGACCCGATGGAACTGTCGACGTTAAAATAGACATAATCGTGGTTGAAATTGAAGTATCCCTTGTTGCGCAAGAGGTTTTCGATCCTCATCCGTTCGGACTCCAGGCGGTCAACTTCGAATTTTTGTCCCTTTTTGATCAGGGTATTCACGGTATCGGGGTAGAATTCCGATTGGAGGCTGGTATCTTCAAGATAGTACCTGATCGAGCGTATGGTGTAGGGTTCGCCGGGCCGGATATCGTACCTGACATAGGCATGCTGCTTCCGGAAATTGACGGTATCGCTTATTACGGCATCGTAGTATCCCTTATTGTGCATGTACAGGCTGAGCTGCTTGGTATTCCGCTCGGTTTCATAGACGTTGTACTCGACCGGGGCTTCGCCGATCTTCCGGAGCCAGTGGTTGAACCCGTTATCCTTCTTGCCTGAAAGGTTGTAGAGTGCCAGGTAAAACCTTACACCCAGTATCTTCTTGTTCGGTTTCGGTTTCACATAGGAGTCGAGTTCCCTGTGATCCAGGTTGCCGTTATCGATCCTCAGCCGGTATCTGTCCAGCAGATATTCATCCTCAGCCACATACTTGGTCGGGTTGCAGGAATAAAGCAACAACAAAATCAATCCCGCAAAAACGGGCATGAAGGAAAGGATCCTATGGGAACGGGCAGATGGCAAAGGCGTCCTGGTTAGGGTCGTATTATGGTTGCAGGTGCGTTCTAATTATTTGTATCTTGGAAGCAAATATACTCAACTTCAGGCAGAACAGACCCGCCTGCCGCGAAGGTTAATTAACAATGGGAGCACTCAGCATCAATCAAAAAAAACTTCTCCGCAGCCTGTCACGCAAGAAGGAGCGGAATGAACTGGGAATGTTTCTGGTGGAGGGGGATAAAATGGTGAGGGAAGTCCTTCAGTCCCCCCCGGGAAGCATCCCGTTCAGGGTGGAATCCTTCGCCGCCACGGGGGAATGGCTACAGGCAAATGAGAAATGGCTGGATGCATACAGGGGAGCTCTCCCCGGGGAAATGGAAATCTTCGAGGTCAGTCCCGCTGAACTCCGGCAGGTCTCCACCCAACAGGAACCCAACCGTGCCATCGCCGTGTTGCACCAGGCGGAATACACCCCGGATCCGGCCGTGCTGATGGAGAGCCTGAGCATCGGACTTGAGAGCATCCGGGACCCGGGGAACCTGGGGACGATCATAAGGACGGCGGACTGGTTCGGGGTCCGCGACATCCTCTGCTCGGAAGATTGCGTGGAACTTTACAATCCGAAAGTGATACAGTCCACCATGGGCTCCTTCCTCAGGGTCCGTGTGCATTACCTTGACCTGGCTGAATGGATCGGCAGGCTGCGCGATACCGGGGATGCCGGGGATTCAGGGGATTCAAGGGATGCGGCCGGCAGCGGGTCCCCGGATGCGGGGTACGAGATCTTTGCCACGGGGAGCACAGGCGAGGATCTCCGGGGGGCCATCCTTCCCGGGCGCGGCCTGATCCTTCTTGGAAATGAATCAAGGGGACTTTCAGAGGGACTACTCCGCTGCGCCGATCGGGTGCTCAGCATTCCCCGGCAGGAAGCTTCCCTGCACCCGGACTCGCTGAACGTTGCCGCCGCAACCGCCATACTGTGCTCCGAGTTCAGGAGGCAGTACTTCGCGGGGGATCACTCAAAATAGAAGCAGAGCATGACCACGTAGGAATTCAGGCGATTGATGGAATTGGCATAGATGTCGTTCCCCCCGCCGGCAGGATCGTGGACCAGCACGTCCCGGAAGCCTGCGGATACCTTGAGCTCGGGGGAGAATTTAAAATACTGCAGGAAGAAGTCGATCCCGAATCCCAGTTCCACGTAAAAGTCCATCGGGTTAAGCCTGATAAAGGGACCGTTCTCCTCGTAGTCCTTGCGGGCGGCCATGTCATAGCGCAGGTTCACCCCGCCGATCACGTATGGCCGGTAGTTGTTCACGCGATGTGATTTGTACTTGACCAGAAGGGGGAAATCCAGGAAATTCGATTCGACCGTCTGCTGGCTTGCCAGTCCGGCTGAATCATAGAACGAAAATTCCCTGGCCCCGAACGTGATCCCGGGCAGAAAACGGAGCGAAAGGTATTCGCCCATACGCAGGTCGGACACGATGCTGACCTGGAAACCCGGTTTCGGGCGGCTGACATCGGCAAATAAAATGCTGTCGAGCGTGCCGCCCGGGCGTGTGAATCCGAAATCCATCGTGTTGAATCCCACCATGAATCCGAAATGGATCCACTTGTAATCGTAACCCGGATCGTTCTGCACTTTCGACACCTGCCCGTAGGAGTGGAGGGCGATGGAGAGGAAGAGGATTATGGCCAGGTGTTTTTTCAAGTGGGACTTATATCTCATTAAACGTATACGATCTCCTGTTATTATACTCAGCCTTCCTGTCTACGGATGAACCTCCTCTTCCGGCTCATCGAGGATCTTTTCGAGTGCCGTGAGATAATTCCGCTTTAAATCCAAAATGAATCCGAACGAGGCATCGTCGACCCGGAGCTCGCCCTTGGTGACATGTCCCAGTGCTGAGAAAGGCAGTCCGCGGTCCATCATGTAATCGATGAAGTCGGTTTCTTCGGCCTGGTCGACGGTTACCACGATCCGGCCCTGGGATTCCCCGAAGAGAAAAGCGTCTTTCCTTACCTCTGCAGGCGACGTGATGTCGAACCCGAGTTCCCTTGGTATGGCGGATTCCACCAGGGTGATGTACAGTCCCCCGTCCGAAACATCGTGCGCCGAACGTACCAGTCCCCCCCGTATCAGTCCCATCACCGCCTGCTGGATCCGGTATTCGTAGTCCAGGTCAAAGTGGGGAGGGGGACTCTCCTTTATCCCTGTCACCGAATACAGGTACTGGGAGCAGGAAATGTCGTTCATGGATTTCCCGATCAGGTAGATCATGTGTCCCTTTTGCTTGAAATCCAGCGACATCATATGCTGTTTTTCCTTCACCAGGCCCAGCATGCCGATCACCGGGGTCGGGTGGACCGGGACCGTCTTACCATCGATAGTGGTCTGGTTATAGAAACTGACGTTCCCTCCCGTCACCGGGGTTCCGAATTTGCGGCAGGCCTCCCCCATGCCGGTGACCACCTCCTTGAACTGCCAGTAAACTTCAGGGTTGTAGGGATTGCCAAAATTCAGGCAATTCGTGATGGCGAGGGGTTCGCCTCCGCTGCAGACGATGTTGCGCGCAGCCTCCGCCACCGCGATCATGGCCCCGACTTTCGGATCGGCATGCACGTAGCGTGCATTGCAATCCGTCGTGAGGGCCAGTGCGGTATTGGTATGCTTTATGTTTACGAGTCCCGCGTCAGAAGGAAAATTGGTGGACATGTTGTTGGTCCTTACCATGGTATCATACTGTTCGGCCACCCATCGCTTTGAGGCTATATTCGGATGCCTGATCAGTTCGCAGGAGACCGCCCTGTAATCTTCCGGTTCCGGTACGCTGTCGATGTCAAACTTCTTATATTCCCTATAATAGGCAGGTTCCCTGAATTCCCGTTCGTATACCGGGGCACCGCCTCCCAGGACCAGTGTGGCGGCAGGCACATCTGCCACCAGTTCCTCTCCCATGTAAAACTCGAGCCTGTCCTCCGGGATCACTTCCCCGATGATCTCGCAGTTCAGGTCCCACTTCTCAAAAATCTCTTCCACGAGGGCTTCCTTCCCTTTCACCACGCAGACCAGCATCCTTTCCTGTGATTCCGAGAGCAGGATCTCCCAGGCTTCCATGTTCGGCTGGCGGAAGGGCACCTTTTTCAGGTCGATGCGCATGCCGCTCCCGCCCTTCTCGGACATTTCCGAAGTGGAGCAAATGATGCCAGCGGCACCCATGTCCTGCATTCCGACGACTGCCCCGCTGCGGTTCAGTTCAAGGGTCGCCTCGAGCAGGAGTTTTTCCATGAAGGGATCGCCCACCTGTATGGATGGTATGTCATCGGCAGAATCCTCCGTGATGTCGGCCGAGGCGAAGGTCGCCCCGTGAATCCCGTCCTTCCCGGTGGATGAACCCACGATGTAGACCGGGTTCCCTGGTCCCCTGGACACGGCCGAGATCATTTCCTCCTTTTTCAGAAGGCCCACGCTCATGGCATTCACCAGGGGATTGGTATTGTAACAGTCGTCAAAAAAGACTTCCCCCCCAACGACCGGGACGCCGAAGGAATTCCCGTAATCGCCGATGCCCCTGACCACTCCCTTGATGAGCCACCTGGTGCGGTCGAGCCGGAGGTCGCCGAACCTGAGTGAATTCAGCTGGGCAACGGGACGGGCACCCATGGTGAAAATATCGCGGTTGATGCCCCCCACGCCGGTAGCTGCTCCCTGGTAGGGTTCGATGGCGCAGGGATGGTTGTGCGACTCGATCTTGAAGGCACATCCCAGGCCGTTCCCGACGTCCACGAGTCCCGCGTTCTCCTCCCCCGCCCCGACCAGGAGGTTCTGGCCCTCCCGGGGAAGGGTCTTCAGCCAGCGGATGGAATTCTTGTAGGAGGCGTGTTCCGACCACATGACCGAATAGATCGAAAGTTCTGTGAAATTGGGGGTCCTTCCGAGATACCCTTCGATCATCTCAAATTCTTCGGGTGTGAGTCCGAGATCGCGGGCGGTTTGAACGGTGACGTCCATGAAAGGGCTTTTTGGATTTACAGTGGACAAAGATAGCATTTAACCTGATAAATTCACCGTCTGCATGGAGGCATTGTTGAACCCGGCGCCTACTAAAATTTCCGTACCTCCGGCATTGTCATTTCGTCCCGGATTTTTGCCTGCGGCAAAAAGTAGGGTCCTCAATTGATAATGCCATCGGTATTACACGGAAATTTTGAAGCGCCGGTTCAAGTGATGCCGTCAGCGGGTGAATTTTTCAGGTTAAATGCGGAAGCGAAAGCAGTCAGAACCGATTCAGGTAACCAAAATGGATCTTTGCCCTGCCTATGTTCACGGGATTGTCAAACTGCCTGCCAACAGCATATACAAGTGAAAAAATCCCTGCCCGTGTCGAAAGGTTAACCCCGGCGCCGAACCCGAAGGGAAAGTCGCTTGTAAACTCCCCTCCTGCATCCTTTTCGTAGTATCCACCGTCGAGGAAAAGGAAAAAGTTCGAATTACGTTCGAACCGGAACCGGGGCTCCAGGGTACCCAGGCTGTAGAAGGATGCGAATATGGAATTCTCGTCCACCCCCCTGAGGGTATGGATGCCGCCGAGCCTGAACAATTCGTTTTCAAAAAGATTCCCGCTCCTGATGTAACCCGTGCGGTTTCCCAGGCGGAGGCAGAATCTTCCACCAAGGGACTGGTAATATTCGATCGAGGTCCATCCCCTGATCTTGGTGGAGGTAAGGTCGATGGATTCATACACCGCATCCGGAAGGAAAGGGTTCCTGCGGATCCTGTGTGTGCCGATCCCCGCCCTGGCAGTGATGTCCCATCCCTTGCCCGGGTTGAACAGGTAATCCAGGGTACGGTAGCGGATCCCGAGCCCGTACAGGCTGCTTGAAACGTCCGCATGGGAAGGTAGGGAAGGGATATTTTCCATTCCCGCCGTGCTGATCAGGGAGGAATTGAAATAATCGTAGAATGCGTTGAAATAATTGTTCCCTCCCAGGAAGAACTTCAGGTCAACCACCGGGTTCACGGTGAACCAGGAAGTATCCTGCTTGAGCAGGGAGAAGTCCACCCCGACGCCCACCATGGAGGAAAAAACATAGGGCCATTCCAGGGTGAGATTGAGTTCCTGGGTCAGGGGCTGGAGGGCTTTCCAGGCAAAACGGAAGGATTCCCCCCTTCCGAACGAGTTGACCAGGTAAAGGTGCAGGTCCCCCGTCACAAAAAGCTTTCCGGTTTGCTCATGGTTGGGGAACACGCCGATGATCCCGTTGAACTGGTTGGCCCTTGCCTTCTGCAGGTAGGTGTAGACATCGACCGAACCCCTGTAGAATTCCAGCTCTGCCGGCTTGATCTCGTCTATGAACGGGGTCTCCCGTATCCTGTCCCCTATCCCGGCAATCCTGCTTTCACGGTAGACATCCCCGGGCTCGATCCCGCAGAGGTTTTCGATATACCTGTGATCCAGCCGGATCTCGCCCCTGACGTACAGGGTATCGATCAGGAACAGGTCCCCCGTCCTGACCTCCAGGCTGCCCGAGATCTCTTCCCCCGCGATCTGCATATTATTAATATGTATGGCTGCGAACGGGTAGCCGTTATTCTCGTACCAGGACAGCAGGCGGGACTGCGCATTTGCCAGTTTCGCGGATTTGACCGGCTTCCCCGAAAACGCGCTCCTGCGAACGCCCGCCCTTCGCAGGATCCTGCCGTCGATCGAATCCAGGGCAAGCCTTCCCCAGTCAAACACCGGTCCCCTGTAAACCCAGGCCGCGACATCCAGGGAATCGAATGCAAGGCTGTCCACCGAAGCCGCCAGGTAGCCTTCCCCCCTTAAGTCCCCCAGCACGCCCTTCAGCACCCGGTAGACCTGCAGGGAATCGGTTGCATGCAGAAGGTCCGACGGGACACCCCTGATCCGCTCGCCATCAAGGGGATGGAGCATGATGGAGTAGTCCTGCGCCGGGCACAGGTGGGACCATGCCGCCAGCAATAAGATGGCAGGAAGGGCTCTCTTCAATATCCTTTTTTTAGCGGGATTCCCATTAATAACGGGCCGTTGTTCCGAATATTTTTGATTATCTTGTAACAAAGGATGATCCTGAACGTCGTACCAAAATAACGAAAAACGCTTACATCATGAGAAAACTGAACGCGCTGCCGATCGTCTCAGCCCTGCTCCTTGCAGCCCTGTTGCTTTCACCCGCCCTCTCGCCGGTTCATGCGCAGGGATTAAATATTCCTTCACGGAACTGGGGACTGAGTTTCGGGAATTCCACAAAGTTCAACGGGATACGCTTCAATATCATCGATAAGGACATCGAGCGGATCAACGGGATCAACATTTCTGCATGGGGACATAAAGATTCCGAACGGCAGACGGGGACCGTAAACGGGATAAGCATCGGGCTGCCCGCCTCATTCGGGTGCGAGAACCTGAACGGGCTCAGCATCGGGATCGTGGGTGCCGGGGCAAAGAACGACATTAAGGGAATCAACCTGGGACTCCTGGCTTCCGGGACCGGAAATGATGCAGTGGGACTTAATTTCGGGGCGCTGGGCACAGGGGCAGGTAACAATATGACCGGGATCAACGTCGGGGGACTCGGGGCCGGGGCCGGAGGTGATCTGAAAGGGATCAACGTCGGGGGACTCGGGGCCGGGGCCGGAGGTGATCTGAAAGGGATCAATATCGGGGGACTCGGGGCCGGGGCCGGAGGGGACCTGAAAGGGATCAATATCGGGGGACTCGGAATCGGTGCAGGCGGGGATGTGACCGGAATCAACCTGGCCTGCCTTGGCGTTGGAGCAGGAGAGCACCTCAGGGGGATCAGCATAGCGGGACTTGGAGTGGGGGCTCCGGAAATTACCGGATTACAGGTCACACTCGCCTGCGGCGGCAACCAGGTCCGCGGTATTACCATTGCACCGGCTTATTTCAGGATCGAGGCGGAAGAGGGGGCCTGTATGAAAGGCCTTTCGGTCTCGGCATTCAATCACATCATGGGCGACCAGTTCGGCGTTGCCATCGGGATATTCAACTATGCCTACGCCGTGCACGGCTTCCAGCTGGGCGTCCTGAACCATGTAAGGAACAATCCAAGGGGACTCCGCTGGCTGCCGGTTTTCAATACTTCCTTCTGACTTACTGGTTGAAAAAGCCCTGCCTGCGGATCACCTTCAGGAACTGGTTCGAGAAATGGACGTTGTCCTTTTTCGTGTAACGGTTGTCGGTGAACACCCGGGCCAGGGTTTCCTTCCGATTCTCCTCCAGCAGGGCTGCGGTCTGTGCCGATCCTTCACGTTCCGAATAAATCCGGTCGATCTCTGACGGGGTATAATCCCGGTACTTTTCCTCATGAACCACAGCTCTCATGGATAGCCGGTCGGTCAGGGCAGGTTCCTCTGCCGGGTAGCCCATCACGATGGCCGCAACTGGTACAACGCCTTCCGGGAGTTCCAGGATTTCAACAATCCGGTCCGCCATGTATGTGGCAGTGCCCAGGTAACAGATGCCCAGTCCCTTTGCCTCGGCCGCCAGCACGACATTCTGCGAGGCAAGCAGGGCATCGATGGAAGCGGTGAAAAAGGAAAGGAAATTGTCGTAGCCCGGTTCTGCCTTCCGCTGCCGGCACCATCTGTTAAACCGGTTGAAATCCGCGCAGAAAGTGATGTGGACCGGCGCCTGGAGTACCATGTCCTGCCTGAAATGGGCTTCCCATAACTGCCGGCGGATCTCTGCGTCAGTCGTTACAACCATGCTGTATACCTGCATGTTACCGGTTGTGGAAGCCCTGCTGCCGGCTTCCAGAATCCTTTCAAGAGTACTGGCAGGTATGGGATCGGGTTTGTATTTGCGGATGGAACGGTGAGCAAAGATTGTATCGATCATGGCGGAGGATTTTGGTGAACAAATTTCGCAAACGCAGCGGGAAATGACAATGATAAAAATCTGTTTTTAGTGCTAATCAAAGATTCTTTCTGCACCCCGATTCTTTACTCATTGATTATAAACGAGGTACAGTGGAAGGGCTTTTTCATTTGTCAATTTTTATCAACATTTAACCAAAACCTAACATTTAACATGTATTTGTAGGAGGGGATTTCTTACATTTATAATCCCTTAATTTAAATTATTTTATATTTATAAATATCTAAAATTCATTTAGTTATGAAGAAAAATTTACTTTTACTTCTGACTTTGGCCTCTTCGCTGGCCATTACAAATGCCCAGATCTTTATGACCGAGCTGGCCGATCCCGATAACGATGCTTTTGCCCGGTACGTTGAGTTGTATAATGCCGGCAGCACAGCGGTTGATCTTGGAACCGGTTATAAACTTCAGCGTTATACCAATGGTAACGTTGATCCGCAGACCCCGGTCAATCTCACCGGCATAATTCCCGCCGGGGGATTTTTCCTTGTCGTGGTGGATGCGGCCAATTTCTACACCGTTTACGGGTTGCAGGCCGACCAGGATATCGGAACGGGAGGACCCGCAGACAGCAACGGGGACGATAACATCCAGCTGCTTGACCCCTCCGACAACGTAATCGATATCTTCGGGGTTCCCGGTGAGGACGGATCGGACACCGACCATGAATTCGAGGACGGAAGGGCGGAAAGGATGGACACGGTGACCGTCGGGAAATCCACCTATGATGCAGGGGAATGGAACGTCTGGAACGACAATATCCTCGGCAATGAACGCAACGCCCCTGGCGATTTCGACCCCGATTACTGGGGAGGGGATGTCCTGAACAGCGAACCCGACAACCACGTTACCTTATTTACGGCCGCTGCGCTTGATTTTTCGACCATCCAGGTCAGCTGGATGGACGCAACCGGTGCGAACGAGGCGTTCGGATACGTGGTCAGGGCCAGCAGCGTTTCATACGCCGACATCAGCGCCCCGGTCGACGGCACTCCCCTGCCAGATGATGCCGTGACCATCAATGTTAAACCCGGTATTCAACAGGCTACGTTCACGGGACTCACCGACAATACCACTTATTATTTCAAAATTGCTCCTTACAGCAATTATGCGATCGATATAAATTACAAAACAGACGG
>Ga0307419_10001389_pt1 | contig 12463 bp, 9 predicted proteins | sample SalMarWE160230MG_2_FD_202512 | JGI IMG/M metagenome (GOLD analysis project Ga0307419, IMG submission 202512) | Salt marsh sediment microbial communities from the Plum Island Ecosystem LTER, Massachusetts, United States - WE1602-30 | ecosystem: Environmental > Aquatic > Marine > Intertidal zone >... | reverse complement strand
CCGAACGGTAGGTGTTTTCCAATATCTTTGTCGCTTCGGCTACCTCGGCAGAAGGGACTTCTACAATTTCATCAAAAACATTTTTGTAAATTCCAACAACTTTTCTTCCGGATTGTTCCGTAAGCCCGCCCACTACTTTCGGTATGTTTCTCGTGTTGAATTTTTTATTTCCGGGGTCCTCTCTCTCGGGAGAAAAAGCTAAATAAAAATTCATATCCAATTCATTACCTAAATCTTCAAAAATAGGCAGTAAAATCTCTCTTGTAGTACCGGGATAAACAGTCGATTCGAGAACTACTATAGCCCCCTGTTTTAAATTTTCCGCGACCGCTCTTGCCGAATTTTCAACAAAGGATAAATCGGGCTGGCGATATTTATCGAGCGGGGTCGGCACACAAATAGAAACTAAATCGACTTTGTTCAATTGTAGAAAATCGGTGGTAGCGCTAAAAAGACCCGAATTAAATAAATCTTTTACCCTATCTTCCTGTATATGCTTTAAATATATTTCGCCTCGGGAAAGTTTGTCTATTTTTTTAACATCTATATCGAAACCGATAGTCTTATATCCGGCACGAACAAATTCCATCGCAAGCGGCAAACCAACATAACCCAACCCAATTACTCCAAGTACTTTTTCACGTTTATCTTCATTGTTTTTCATAAAGTGAATATATTACTACTTTCTTATGTGTCAAGACTAATTACCACACAACCCTCATTTTTTTAACCACAGAGAACACAAAGCCCCCCACCCACACCAAATTTGAACCACGAGATTTCATAAGATTAACACAAGATTTTCTGTTTCTTTACCCCCCCCCAACAACGAATAATTAGCCACGGATGAACACGGATATAAAAAGGATATAAAATATTTTTTATTTAATAACAATAATATAGGGTAAGTGAGGGGATCCGTGTCTATCGTTGAAAATCAGTGGCTGTTATCAATTAAATCCTCTGTGGTTAAAGATTTCGGGAGGCAGGCAATAATAGTTATGAGTGTGCATGAGTAAATGGGTTAATGGGAAAGTTAGCGCGGCATACTTGATTTTAAAATATTTTTTCCTATATTCGTATAACCATGTATAAATATTTTAAGAATATCAGGAGGGTTCTCAAAACAATAAATAACCCTTTAAAAAAATCCGAAAATGTTTCCGAGAAAGATAAGCTTGAAAGAGAATTTTACGATAAAGAGGCTGAAAAGTATCTGCAAAATTTTGACGAAAATCTATTCCGATATGACGAAAACGAACCTTTCCCTCCAAGACATAAATTTTTCTATTCATTATTGGAAAACATTAAAGGGAAACATATACTTGATTGCTGCTGCGGATGGGGCTTCACTTCGGTGAAGCTCGCAAAACGAGGAGCTTTCATTTCAGGGATAGATATCTCCCCTAAAACGATAAAACTGGCAGAAAAAAACGCACGGTTCAATAATGTATCCAAATTTATAAAATCAAAAATTATGTCGGTTCAACAGATGTCATTCGATAACAACACTTTTGACTATGCTGTTGGCCTTGGAGCCTTACATCATTTAAATTTAGAACTTGTAGGGAAAGAAATCAGCCGGGTGTTGAAACCGGGAGGAAAGGCTATTTTTCTTGAACCAAGGATTCCCTTCAGATGGATTATGGCTTTTAGAAGTTTGACTCCTGTAAATTGTCAAGAATCTCCGGGAGGAGGATCTTTAAGTGACAGAGAAGTATATGAATTTTCGCGTTACTTTTCAGACTACAGAGTTTATTATTTTCTACTACTAAGAAAATTTTTCAGGTTTCCTCTTTTAACTAAATTTGCTTCCAAAACGGACAAAGTCGATTATTTACTCATCAACAAACTCCCGATTTTAAGAAAATTTTGCTGGGCTTTCGTCCTTGAGTTCACAAAATAAAAAGAAGGTTACGGGTATAATCCTAATTTTTTCTATTCTTCGAATATAAGTTAAATGGTTTTTTTAGGTTTAGGATTTAAGGATTGAGATTTAGTAAAAACAAACGAAATTTTTTTATTCATGCTATTTGTGCAATTCGTTGTTACTGATTTTTTGGTTGTGAGTTGAGTTTAATGCGGAAAGCGGATGGCGGATAGCGGATAGCATTTTTAGCCTTGACAGCAAAGATTAATAATCTAACTTTCTCTCAATGAAAGAAGAATTTGAACCAATTCCGTTTTTCGGCCCCGGAAAAAAGGTAATTGATATCGGATGCTGGGATAATATCGAACCTTCGATATCACTGGCATCGAGGGAAACCACCGTCTTCGCGATAGACCGTTACCAAAAAATGAGTCAATTTAAAGAAAAACTTATTGATTATATTGAAAGTAATAAAATCAGTAAAAAAGACTCCGAAAAAATAATTCCTTTAAAAGCGGATGCTGCCCGCCTCCCTTTTCCGGAACAAAGTATAGATGGAATACTTTTTCTTTATTCTGTTTCCTGGCTTGAACAATTCGGAACAGAACCTCTTATGGCTTATAAGGAAGCTCTGCGGGTCCTAAAAAACGACGGACTTGTGATAATAACGGAGACGAACATTAGACGGGCTGAAGTTCAGGAAAGATTTTTAAATACTATGATGAAAACGGAAAGAAAAGGCAATATTGTTATAGGCAGAAAATTCGCCCCTGAAGAAAAACTTTTTTAAACCCACCCCCCCCAAAAAATTACCACAGAGTACACAGAGAAAAAAAGAACTCACAGAGACCACAGAGTTTTTTGTAATCTTACTAAAACCTAAAACCAAAGACCTAAACCCCAAAATCACCTTCCCACCGAGACAACCGTTTTCTCGATGCTTCTCGCGAAGTTGTCGGCATCTTCTATCAATAAAAATACAATATAAAGTCCTGTAGAGACTGTTTCATCCTTCCTATCTTTACCATTCCATACCCATTCTCCACTTTCTCCTCCATAGCTCCCAACATTTTCACATAAAAGATGGCCTCTTCGATCATAGATCTTTAGAGTAACTTCATTCCTAAGATAAGGAAGATTAAAAGATATAATACATGTCTCATCTATACCATCTCCATCAGGCGTAAAATGCTTAGGGTTAACGGCAAGAGAAACATCTGCTTTCTTATACTCCGCAAACACAGAATTTACAGCTCCGGGAGTTCCACCTTCCATAACGGATTGCCCCCAATTCGTAGAATTATTAGAGGGAATTTCAGGATTAACTCTTTCTAAAGAAAAATTCCCATCGGTCTCATCCCCATCATAAACAACCTTATCAAAAATAAATCCATTATCATCAAATAGAAGAACACTATCTCCACTATTAGAAAGAGACAAACTCATTTCCAAAAGAGGAGAAGGAATATTGCCATAATAACTTAAAAAATCCGCGGAATCTGAAGCAACGATAACATAATCCCCCGAAGGGATTTCTATAAAAGAAGAAGGGATGCCATCTATACAAAAGGAATCCAACGAGATATCATACAGAGATCGATTAAAAAGCTCTATCCATTCCGGAGGTCCGCTTGGAGCAAACATAATCTCATTTATAATGAGTTCCGATAAACCATCTCCAATCCTGATTCTTCTGAAAATGATTTCATTTATCAAATCAAACCCAATAGAATAAACACCCTCCGAAGATAACATAAAATCGAGCCGGCAAGCGGAATCCTGCGACACATCCGTAAGAATAAAATTACTAATTAATTCCCCTTCGTCGAGAACCTCATTTCTATTACCATCATCAAAAATCTCTATTGTTCCGCTTAATACAGAATCATATGGGTTAATCAAAAGAAAAGAAACATTATTACCCACAACCCATAGCGAATCGAGCAAAAAATCCGGAGAAGAATAAACAGAATTTTGCCTTCCGGGTGTAGAACCCGAAACATCTTCACAGGCTTTCCAATTCTCAGAAACATCACCAATATTCGGACAAACCCTCTCTACGGAAATACCATCCCCAGGGTTGAAAGCATTATAATATGTAGAAACCGTATCACCTTCCGGAGAAATAAGAGCGATATTATCCGTGGTTGAGATACCGTTTCCTATTGTAGTATTACCGACTGCAAGCAAAAGACACGAAGGAATACCATAAGGCATACAATTTTCTCCAGAATCCACATACTCGGGATCCATAACAAGAGCATATTCCCCGGGCAAAAGCAAAGAATTAGAACCGGAGGAAAGTGCATAAAATGGAACGATTTCATCGACCGCGTCAAAATCCGTAATACTCCAACCATTTAGATCAACCACGTCCGGGCCCGTATTAAAAATTTCAATAAATTCATTCCTATCCTCAGGAGACCCAACTCCGCTGGAACCCATCGGGTTTGACATCACTTCATTGACACATACAGCCGAACACAACAAAAACAAAAAATACATCTTGATTCATTATAGAAGAAAAATATTGAATGTCAAGAACTCTCGCCAATGACAAAAATGGAAAGCAAGTACACTTTTCACCATAATAAAATAACAAAAGTGGCAAACTGAGACAATGTGGATAACTTGTTGGAAAAGTTAACGGACTCCCATAACACGTTATCAGTCAATAATTTAAACTATATGACTTATCCACAACGATTTAATATAAACCCCTAATCAATAGGGACTTAACAAAAACTTAACTAAAGTATAACAATCTAACTTTTTTCGAAAGTTTTAATATCAAGTTTCGCCCTAACGGAAACCCCTTTACGAAAACTCTTGATTTGTTTTAATTTCAGCCTAAAAATTTCTTAAAAATAATTTTTAGAAATTTTTTAAGGCAAATAAGCTTAGAGATTTTCTTACCCCAAAAAAGTTGATAAATTGTGGAATATAAATCGTTGATAGACAGTATTATAGGAAATAACTAAACCTAGTGATTTATTATATCTTTCGAAATATGGAACTCATTTATTATAGTAAGAAACCCGGGGCTTAATTTTCCCGGGTTTCTTACTATAAGTTTAGGTTCTCTCTAAAAAGTAGTCTTATTGGGTAAAAATATTGCTAAAGCCCCACTGCAGTTGAACCATTAAAAGGTTAGCATCGGGTATCTCGGTTTCATAGATTATTTTTTGTCCCTGGATTTGCAGTATGATTTGAGGTTTATTGTTTACATTTCTAAGGACATTCCAGTTTATCCCCCCGATAATACGCATATGACCATCATCGTCGACACCGGTATCCACATCCCACATATCGAATCTACCGACAATATCAACATCGACATTCATTACTTCTTTAAGTTTAAGAATAGGCATTAGCATAAAACCGCTGCTTTTAATGTCATCTTTATCCTGAACAAGATATTCACCCCTAAATTCAAACGGACCTTTATAAAACCGCCCCAAACCGATTACAGCAAATTTGCTTGCATCGGTTAAATACAACGCGGAAGCTCCTAAAGTAAGACCCGTCACTGGGGATAATCTTAAATTGCCCAAAATTTCGGGATTCAAATCTAAATCACTGCCTGTACGAGTATACCCTTCTCCATTATACATCGCAACTGAATATACTCCTTTATCACCCGGCAGATTTCCACAGAAAGAAACTCCATAATCCGCGGATTTTGCTACACCCTCTACTTCTTCTAAGACTTGTTCTATTGTAATATATTCCCAATCATACCCGAAACCAAAATAATGCTGAATTATACCGGCGCTAATTTTACTTTTCGGGATAGGCAAAACTCCGGCAAAATTAAGGTAAGCATACTTCACTCTGACACCTCCACCTGTAGTAGAAGTTTCATCGGAAAAGAAATCAAGGTTAAATCTACCATCAATCCTATCTGTAAGCGTAGGCTCAATTCTAAAGTACCCTCTTTTTAAGGCAAATTCACTCCCGGTTACCTCATTTCCTTCATTCTTAAATGTATATCTATTCCATAGAAGCATAGATATTTTCGTCTCCCCTACCTCTCCCCCCATTATACTCAGGGGAGTCGCAACAACAAAAAACCCAATAATCAAACAAACTAAGCGTCTAAACTTTCTCATCAAAACCTCCTATAAGGTTTACAAATTTTCAATAAATACCAATTCCTAAATTTATTCCAAGACAAAGATGCCAATAGTACTTTCGCCGAGAAATAAACCTTAATTTAAATAGAGTATTAACTAGTTCCCAATCCCTTGTCAAGGTTAAAAAATGCCCCCTACCCCCCATTTCCAAAAAATTATTGTCAACCAAAAACACGGAAACCACAGAGAAAAAAATAAAATTTTTATTGTTTTCTCCACCCACAACCCAAAAAACTAATTTTATCGCAGGGAAGCAGAAAACACAGAACCGAATCATATACCGTTTTGTTTTGTATTAAAGAAATATACGAAAAAAATAACTAACAAAATTGACTCGCGACTCATATCTTCTTTTCGTTACAAGAGGGAACCCCAAAAAGAAACGTAACGTTTAGGTTTATCCCCAACGATTGGTTTGCGGGGAATAAACCCCCACGCTATGCTGTGATCTCTGTGTTCTCTGTGGTAAAAACTGGGAAGTAGGGAGAAACACCTTTCCTTCTTGACTTATATTAAAATGTGTTTACATTAAAATTCAAATAACGCAAAGTTTTTATAAAGAGGTGAGTTTGAAATTATCTGTAGTTATACCGGTTTTCAATGAAAAAGATACTATAAAAGAAGTCATAGAAAAAGTAAAACAATCTCCTGTAAAAAAGGAAATAATTGTAATCGATGATGGCTCTAATGATGGAACACAAAAATTATTACAAGAAGTAAAAAGAGAATCAAGGGACGATTATGATATAAAAATACTGCGTCTCGATAAAAACCTTGGAAAGGGACGAGCTATCAAAAAAGGCTTTTCATTAGTAAAGGGAGATTATGTAATAATTCAGGACGCTGATCTCGAATATAATCCGGATGAATATCCTAAATTACTTGAACCTATTTTGAATAAAGAAACAGATGTGGTTTTCGGGTCCAGACTTCTCAATAAAAATAAATCTTCAAGAAAAAATCGGCTTTTACATATAGGAAGAATTTCGATAAGCTGGGTCACAAATATTTTATTCGGCAGCCATCTTACTGACGTTTATACGTGCTATAAATTAATTCCCAATGATTTAATCAGGGACTTCGATATAACGGCAAATGGCTTTGAGTTGGAAGCTGAACTTACCGCCAAAATACTTCTCGCGGGAAAGAAAATAAAGGAAGTTCCTATCGATTATAATCCCCGTTCAAAAAAAGCCGGAAAAAAAATAATATGGATTGATTGGTTTAAAGGCGTCAAAATGTTATTGGTTTTGAGATTAAAAAATAGAATCGAATAAAGTTTTTACTTCTAAGAAAACCAAATCTCCAGTTAATAGCAACACAAGCAATCTTTTCATAATTAGAATATATAAATACATAAAACTTTGTCAACACAATTTAAAACAAACTACAGAGGACACAGAGATGAAAAAGTTCGGGCGTTGGATGGTTAGATCGTTAGGTCGTAAAAAAAACAGAGAGAAGGGAAAAACCGGCTCAGGATCCAAGCCTCGATTCTGAGCCGATTTTATTTATGGGTATAGGGTTTACTTTGGACGCTGGACATTGGACTTTGGACTGTATAAAAATTTCAGGGTTGACAAATAAACAAAAAAAGATATGATTATTCGGTTGTTTATTTATGTATCATTATAGTTTATTTATGTATCATTATAGTATACTCTAGTATACTCAAAAAACTAAAGGAGGTTCTTTTAGTATGGCAGAAGGTAAAGTAAAATGGTTTAGTGACAGAAAAGGATATGGTTTTATTACCATGGAAGAAGATGAATCAAAAGATATATTCGTCCACACAACCGCCCTTATTGATGGCTTGGTTACCCTTTCGGAAGGTGATGAAGTAGAGTTTGAACTTACCGAAAGTGATAAAGGACCAAAAGCCGAAAAAGTAAAAAAGATTCGTTAAACTTTAGTTCTCAAGATAAAGTTTCGATAAATTAAAAAATAAAAGACAAGTAACACTCTATTATTGTTATTTAACATAGCTTTTGATTTTATGCCTTTGGCTATTAGCTTAAAAAATAAAAACTTAGTGTTCTTTATGGTTGTAAAGAAGTTAGTAGCTGGAAGTTAGAAGCTAGAATAAAATAAAAAACCTTGAGTTAATCTTGTGTAATCTCGTGGTTAAAATCGGGGTGGTGGGTTGAGCTTTAAACGGCAAAAGTTTTCTTTGTGTGCTTTGTGGTTCAATTTTGGAGGGGCGGTGGGGTACTTGATTTATTATATCGAAATGTTATATTTCACTCGAAATGAAGGAGAATAAATGTACGACAAAAGAAAAATAATAGGCTTTTCGTCTGTATTTTTCGTATTAATCGCAGCATATTTATACACAATCGCCCCTACTGTTTCACTCTGGGATTGCGGCGAATTTATAGCCTGTTCCCATATTTTAGGAGTACCCCATCCCCCGGGAACACCATTTTTCATTTTGCTGGGCAGAATATTCGATATTATTATTCCTTTCAAGGAAGTGGCAAAAAGGATAAATTTTTTCTCTGCTCTTTCATCCTCTTTAGCGGGAGGTTTTCTTTACCTCATAATCCTATCCGTTTTCCAGCGTTTTAGAGAAAATAGAGGAAAAAAACTGGCCTTAAGCAATCACCTTATAGCGGTCTTATCTGTTATCGGAGCCGGACTTTCTTATAGTGTATGGGACACCTCTGTGGAAGCGGAAGTCTATTCTACCTCCATTCTCATACTTGTAATAGGTTTGTGGCTTACCCTTCACTGGAACGAAAATCGGAAAATGAGGGGTGACGACAACTATATTCTGCTTCTTATTTACCTGATATTTTTATCATTCGGAATTCATCTAATGCCTCTACTCCTTATTCCGGGTATTTTAGTTTTTGTGATAATGACAGATAAAAAAATATTTGTTAATCCGAAATTAATTATCTTCTCGGCAGTACTCATAATAATAGGAATCACAACATATTATTATTTGATGATAAGAGCACAGGCTAATCCGGCAATAAACGAAGCAAACCCGGGCAATTTTAAGGCGTTATGGGATGTAATATCCAGAGAACAATACGGACCAATGAAGATGTTTCCCAGAAAAACTCAAATCGGGAATCACCTCCACCCTATTATTGCGTTATTTGAACAAATAAAAATATTCTCTAAATATTTCTCATGGCAATATTTCCCCTACCCAAGAGAATCTACTAATAACTTTTTAAAATATATCTCTATAGCAGGTACTTATATATACATTTTTATCGGACTTTGGGGTATGCTTATCCATTTCAAAAAAGACAGAAAAACTTTTTGGCTATTTTTTGTCCTATATTTATTAGTAAGCTTGGGATTAGTCTTTTACCTTAATTTGAAATTCTCGCCCTCTGACCCCAACCCCACCCATCAAGACCGGGAAGTCAGAGAGAGAGACTATTTCTGGACTCCCGCATTCTTTCTTTTTATGTTTTATGTATCGATAGGATTATACTGGATATACATAAAATTAAAAAAGATAAATATTTCTTATAGTCGCGGCATAATGGCTCTTTCCTTTTTAATAGGATTCATACCCCTGGTTTCAAACATACAAAGCCATGTTAACAGAAGAGGGAACTGGATAGCTTCCGATTACGCGCATAACTTACTCATAACTCCTGAAGAAAATTCCATACTTTTCACATACGGAGATAACGATACTTTCCCTGTGTGGTTCCTTCAGGAAGTAAAAGGATTTAGAAAATTCGATGCTAAAAATAAAAAGGGTGTGCGACTTTCTAATTTTTCTCTTATGAATACTTCCTGGTATATAATACAGTTAAAAAAATCCGGAATACCCATAGATTTTGCTTCTCCTTTCAAAGGAACCAACCTGGAAACAAAATATAATAGAAGTAAAAGGAACGGAGAAACCGATCTTGATTTCGAACAATGGGTAATAGATAATATACAACCAATAAGATGTGAAGATAGACAATGGCTAAGACCCGCGGATATTTTGGTAAGAGATATCATTCTTTGTTCCACCGGGAAAAAACCTACATTCAAAGATTTCATAATGCCTGACACAATATTCGTCAAAAAATATATTAAAGAAAATTTTAATCCATCCATAAATATATATTTCTCTTCTCCTGTAGAATCCTATACTCGGAAAGTATTTGGCAGGCATTTGGAATTAGAAGGATTTGCCTACCGTCTGGTGGGAAAAGAAGGAAATAATATGATAAATTCTAAAAAGATGTTAGATAAACTTACTTACGAATTTAAGACAAGCTATTGCAAAAACCCCAAAATATATACCGGAAGAGATCAGCAAAAGCCTTTAGTAAACCATACTTCAATTTATCTTCATTCCGGAACTCAACTACTGAAGGAATTCAAGAAAAAATCCAAAGAAAAAATCTCGGAAACCGATAAAGATATATTAAGAATTTTTGAAAACATCTTTAAACAGGCTTTTATTCTTTCGCTAAATTCACGGTATGCAGTGTCAACAACACCTCAAGTGGTAAACGAACTTAAAGGAATATATACTCTGCTGGGCGAAGAAGCCAACTCGACCAACTTCAGCGATTCACTTCTTAAAATTATTGATACCCCATCGCTTCATCTACTGAGAGCCGAGATGCTCTTTTTCAAAGAAAAAGATGAGAATTCAAACGAATACAAAGAAGCAAAAGAAGAATTTACATACTTACTTGAAAATAAAAAATTTAAACACTCAGGATACGCGGGACTTATTCAACTTTACAATATATCTAACAAATCCGAAAAGATTAAAGAAATCATTTTAAAAATAAGTGAAGAACCAGAACTTGCAGAAAAAACTCTCTACTATACCATGCGATTCAAGCCCGAAACAGCGATTGCACTACTTAAAAATTGGAAAGAAATTTATCCGGGAGACACAGAAAGAATAAATTTATTAATCCGACAAATTAAAACAAGAAACAAAGAAGGATTCTGATAAATGATTTTTTTAATATATTTACGAAATCTACTCAATTTGTTGTTAAAAAAACAAAAGACCTTTGTGTTCTTTGTGCCTTTCGTGGTAAATAATTCCTTATGAACTGGATTGAAGTACCATCATTCTCCAAGATAAATCTCGGTTTATATATAAAAGAACTGCGAGCGGATGGTTTTCACTCAATCGAATCTATTTTCCAAACAATATCATTAAAAGATTTACTATACTTTAAACTAGGCGGGAACAAAATAGAAATTTCCTCCGACAATCCTAATTTACCCGTCGGACCGACTAACTTAATATATAAAGCAGCAAATATGTTTAAAGAAAAGAGTAATGAAAAATTAGGGATAAAAATAAAAGTAAAAAAAAATATACCAATCGGAGCGGGACTTGGAGGCGGAAGCTCAAACGCGGCCGTAACTCTTTTAACTTTAAACAGTTTACTGAAACATCCTAAAAATACCCAAGAATTAACCGAATGCGCAAAGAAACTCGGATCGGATGTACCGTTTTTCTTAAAAGGCGGGACCGCACTAGTAAAAGGAAGAGGAGAAAAAATACAATGGGCAAAAGATATACCAACGTTTCCTATTCTTCTCGCATTGCCTTCATTTTCAATCTCGACTAAAGACGCGTATAATTGGTGGGAAAAAGAAGAAAAACAAACCTTGACAAACACGGACTTAAGCTTTATACTACATGGAATGCAAGAGGGAAAAAGGGAAATCTTTTGCGAATTGGAGAATTCCTTTTGCGATTTAGTTTTAAAAAAATACCCTCAAGTAAAAAATATTATGAAAAAGTTAAGGAATTTAAAACCAATAAATATTTTATTAAGTGGTTCTGGTCCTGCTATATTTGCAGTGTTTGGATCAGAAGTATACAACTATAGATGGGGAGACATAAAAACAGATAATTACGCATTAATAAACTGCAAAAGCATCTCCCGAGAAAAGTACTTCAACTTGTTAAAACCAAAGGAGGACTAATGGATTTCACAGAAGTACGTGTAACTCTTAGAGACGAACCCAGGCTTAAGGCATTTGTAAATGTAACCTTTGACGATGATTTTGTTGTTCGCGGCATGAAAGTAATCGAAGGAAGAAAAGGACTTTTTGTCGCAATGCCTTCAAGAAAAGGGAAAGACGGAACTTTTAGAGATATCGCTCATCCAATAAATAATGAGATGAGGAAAAAGCTTGAAAAAGTTGTCCTTGATGAATATTATAGCAAATGTGAAGAAGAGGGGAAAACTCCGGAGAGTTCCAACCTCGAGCAGGAAGATTTTGAAGCACCCGATGACAATATGAATGTCGACTCCATCAGCGAAGAAGAAAGTAGCGAAGTAGCAGACCTCGAAGAAGAGATAAATAATGATATCGAGGGAGTAGAGATCTCATCAGAAGAAGAAATAATAGAGGACGAAGAACTTTTATAAAAATCAAACTCCTTGCCATTATAATTTCTTGGGGCGTCGCCAAGCGGCAAGGCACGAGATTTTGGGTCTCGCATACGTAG
>Ga0307419_10001388_pt1 | contig 12474 bp, 13 predicted proteins | sample SalMarWE160230MG_2_FD_202512 | JGI IMG/M metagenome (GOLD analysis project Ga0307419, IMG submission 202512) | Salt marsh sediment microbial communities from the Plum Island Ecosystem LTER, Massachusetts, United States - WE1602-30 | ecosystem: Environmental > Aquatic > Marine > Intertidal zone... | reverse complement strand
AAGCAAAGCAGACATTCTGTTCAAACAAAACATTCAAGGTGAATTCTGGCTGGATGGACTAATTGAAGCCACAGGAAACCCAGACCTGACAATTGTTGCCGTTCCCGGAGTATACAACACGCCTGCAGGAGCAAAAAACTACATCAACGGAGTTGGAGGAAACCTTAGCCAAATTCTAGGACTCGACTTGGATGCGGAGATTTCGCAGATGCTAAACGAAGTTGACAACGTCGCCAGCTTGATGGAAAGTCAAGCCGAAACTTTGAATGCTTCCGAAGTTAAAGTCATCTGCATGGCGTGGCTGCAAACGTTCATCGAATCTGCGGGCTTCACGGTTGTTGCAACATTTAATCCGCCAGAAACGTTGTCTCTTGACGATGAAGCTGTTCTAATCGGGACTGCCAAAAGTGAGGGAGTTGCTTTAGTAGTAGATAACCTTCAAATCGACACAGAGTTCGGGGCGGGAATAGCCACTGAAGCTGGCGCAGAACACGTAGTTTTGACTAACTTTCCGGGTGCCGTTCCAAACACAGAAACTTTGTCTAAGATGCTACGATACAACGCCCAGCAGCTTTTCAACGGCACAGTCACATGGCGATCCACATCTGAACTCAAGGCAGAAACAAACGACCTGAAGAACCAAGTGTCCATATTCCAGTTGACTACAGCATTGTTGGCTATCGTTGCTTGCGTGGAAGCAGTGTTGCTTTTGACCAAAAGAAAACCAAAACAGTGAAACAGAAAATGAACGCGAAAGAATACTTTGACAAGGCGGCAGAAACGTGGGACCAAAGGTTCCACACCCCCAAACTTTCCACGTTTTTAGAAAAACTAGTTCCCCAGTTCGGCATACAAGCTGGACAAAAAGTGCTGGATGTAGGCACAGGAACAGGAATTCTGATACACTACCTAACCAAAGCGGTTGGACCAGACGGTTCAGTGACCGCCATCGACTTTTCAGAAAAAATGGCTAAAAAATGCGAGACAAAGCACAGTAATCTCGAAAACTTAACCGTAGAAATAGGCAACATTGAAGAAGCAGCTTTTCCGCGTGAACACTTTGACGTTGTAGTCTGTTTTGGCGTGTTTCCCCATCTAGGCAACAAAGGAAAAGCATTGCAAAACATCAAACGCATACTAAAACCCAGCGGCAAACTCGTCATCGCCCACGCCCTCAGCAGCGAAGAACTCAAAACTCACCACAACAACGCTTCATCAGCTGTAATGCACGATGTTCTGCCTGAAGAAGCTGAGATGAAAAAGTTACTGGAGCAGACAGGCTTTACGCGAATCAGCATCAAGGATGAACCCGGATGCTACCTGTGCATCGCCCACAAGGCTTGAGGCTTGAAAACCCGCTGCCGCGCTAGGTGCGCTTTCCTTTTTGCCAGTAATAGAAAAACAGGTCTTTAGCCCAGTTCAGGAATGTTGGGTCCTTTCCGGAAAAGCCCGCGTAATCCAGTCTACCTCCAATAAATCGGAAACATACGGTAGCCTCTTTTTCAGTAATTCCAATAATTGCTGGGATGTCAGAGGTGCCACGTAATTCAACGTTTGGAGTTTTCATAGCTGGAACCGTAGAGAGATCACTTTCTGGAATAAGCATTTTGAGTTTTAACCCTTTGCGGATTTTTTCATCCATTATTGGGTCCATGAGTTCAGGGACACGTCCTTCTGCAAGTCCCCACGCGTACTGCTCAGCCTCTATAAACATTTGTTCACCCATGTTTATGTTCTCCATTGCATCAATTATCAGCTTCGTTTGTGAAAGCTCACCTAATCTGTTCACGAACTGCATAGGAATCCGCCAAACATCATGTGTTAAAAAGTATTCCCTGTGCTTAGAAGCAAACTCGAAAGAGGAGCAGAGATGCAACACAAGTTTGCCATAACACGTAATTGCGAATGACCCTTCAGGCTGCCTCTGAACCAACATTGCCTCACTCAGCCGCTGCAGTTGCCTGAAAGCCTCAGTTGCAGTCACATCTAATCGGCTGGCGATTTTATTCATCTTAAGATTTTCTGCCTGCAGTTCACGCATTATGCTGAGCCTGCTTTCGCTTGCAAGCTCAAAAAACAGTTTTTCTATCCTTTCATGATTTCCCAATTTCTTATCACCGATGCTAAAGTCTTACTGCCGCTGTTTAATCCTAAGCATCTTCATCAAATAAAACTAATCACCTTTTGGCTCCTTCCATGTAAAGTGAGGCTGTGAGAATGAAAAGCAAAATAGGAAACAAAGAACGGGTCTTTTCTGTCGAGCTCAAGTCAAAGAGGCACCTCAAGAACGTCACATTGACCAACGGCTCCAGCGACAGCGTCCTCGTGGAGGGCACAATAGGCGAACTAATGCAAGCCACGTTTGCGGAAGGCGTAATTCTGGAAGTCGTCGGCAAAAAGGGGGTCCTGAGAATAGACTTGGGAGAAGACGAAATCAAGAAAACAACCAGTCAAAACCGAGCCGAGGTGAAAAAGCAATGAGAACCTTGAGCAAGACGAGAGTTGCAGCTTCAGCATTGGGCATTTTTGCTGGACTTGGCGGCGCATCTCACGGACCTGGTGAAATACTTCAGGGCAACGTAGCTCCAGGCGGGCTTGTGATAGAGGCTTGGCCTGAACTGACAATGTTAGCGGGAGAGCCTGCAATGACAATTGTTCCCAGCTTCCTCGTAACGGGAATATTGGCGGTCATCTTCGGTCTCATAGTGGCAGTGTGGGCAGCCAAGTTTGTTCATAGAAAAAACGGTGGCATAATGCTGATTCTGCTGTCAATCATAATGCTCCTTGTTGGCGGCGGTTTGTTCCCACCAGTATTCGGAGTCGCAGCGGGGGTTATCGGAACACGTATTAAATCAGCAGCGAATCAAAATAAAACATGGAGGTCTGTTCATGACTAAAGCGTTGATTGTTTATGGCACCCGCTACGGGGCAACAGAAATGACTGCAAACGAGATTGCGGATGTGTTCCGCCAAGAAGGGCTAGACGTCAGAGTGGTTAACCTCAAAGACGAAAAAGTCAAAGACATAAGCGACTACGACCTTGTGGTGGTAGGCAGCGGAATCCGGATAGGCAAGTGGACGAAGGAACCTGAAAAGTTCCTCAAAAAGCATCATAAAGATTTGGCAAAAAAGAAGGTTGCAATTTTCGTCTGCTGTGGTGCTGCAAGACCAATAGATGAAGATGGGAAAGACGAAACAAAAATGCATGAAGCTAAGACGAAATATCTTGACGAAAAAGCCGCCAAACACAATCTGCAACCTGTTTCTTTAGGTTTCTTTGGAGGTGTCTACAACTTCAACAGGGTGTCTCGGTTGTTTAGAGCGTTTATGGCATCGGTTAAGCCGCAACTAGAAGCTGCTGGCGTCCCAGAAACAGAACCGGGACTATACGACACAAGAGACATACCCGCCATACGAGGCTGGGCAAAAGAGTTAGCTCAAAAAGTAAACGCCTGAATCTTCAGTAATGTTGTGTTATTAGATTATACTAACGTGTGTGTGAACTTTGAGTACCAACCTTTTTTGGTGTTTGGATTTTCTGAAAAAAGACTGTTTTCAACAATGAACCTCTATTAGTATTCTAATATGCGTAAAGTTCGTGTGAATAATTAGTGTTGCTTGATTTTTCAGAAAGGCTGCTTTTTGACAAAATGAAGTATTGTCAGATTACAAACATGTTTCTGGATGATTGTTGGTTTGGGTGGTGCCGGGGGCGGGAGTCGAGCCCGCGACTTCTGGGCACCTAAAGTTTAGGAGATTGCTCTCCAGATCATGAGTCTGGCGCCATAACCAGGCTAGGCTACCCCGGCTCTGTTTTCCTTTGCTATTTTGAAGGATAACCGTGAATTAAGGTTTTCTGGATAGGCGGCGGTTCTGGCGTTGCAGTTTCTGGTTTCCGTCAAGTTTTTGTTGGTTTGGACGCGTCTTATGCTGCTTTGATGTTTAACGTGTGCTGTATCTGTTCTACAATAACGGCTTGTTCAGGAGATGTGGATTCGTATGAATACTATTTATCTTTACTCAATAGAAACTGTATTATGAGTTAATGCTAATTAGAAAAATCGTTGCTGGATTCTTATTGTCGCTTCTCAAAGAATATAAACTATGCTTGTATATAGTGGAGCTTGGTTTACAGCATATGAGACGTTCAAAATTGGAAATTCACATCGACATTCTTCGGGCTTTGGCTTACCATGGAAGATTAAAGCCAACCCATATCACGTATAAAGCTAACGTAAACTGTAGTGCATTAAAAGAATGCATAAGCTTTCTACTGGAGCGTAACTTGGTTAAAGAGCAAACGATTAGCAAAAGAAGGAAGAAACGAAAAGTCTATTGCATTACAGAGCTAGGTCTAACTGCACTCCGAAACGTCAAAGAAATAAACAATGCTCTCCACGTATTCGAAGAGCCAAACGTGTCAGGAATCGAGTTGGCATACCAAAACCAGCGAACTCCCTTCTAAGCAGCCCTTCAGATCCTATTCCACTTTTTCGAAAAGCATCTAACTGCTGAAGTCTTAACCCTTAGTTCACCACTGAGTGTAATATCGGCGATCTTGGGTCTTCTTTATTTTGCCAAGAAATTCTCCGGCAAAATAGTCTAACCACATTTGCTCTTGACCGTCTAATTCTGCCTCTCCAGTTGTTACGGCGCTGTCTTTTGAAATGGCTCCTGCTTTTCTAAGCTTGTGGAGAATTTTGTAATGCATTTTGAATTGAAACCCGGAGAGGGACAATCGTAAACCTTCTTGTTTTTGTTCGATGTTTTTTCAGTATAATAAAGGCAAATGACAAATGTTGCGGAATGTTTTTGTCATTTATCTTCGCTGAAATTCCATCTATATATACTATATGGGCTGCCCCTATTTATATACGGCTATAATTTTTGTTCTGTGGTTAGAAATTATTACCCTAACTCGTTTTGTTAAGACTGTTTGGGCTTGTGACCTCTAAAAAAAGAGTGATTTGTTTGCTGCTTACCTGTGGGTTACTCGCTTTTGTCCATCCACTTCTCTATCTTGAGCGTGTTGTCTCCTATAGAGAAGCTGATTTTCACCGGAACTGCAGAACTTGTTTGGAATGGGAACATGCTGTCTTCAGCCAAGTCTACAGGAACGTAGATTAGATATTTGTCGTCTTTTCTTTTGAACAGTCGCCCTTTTGCTTTGTTAACCATAGCTGGCACCAACCAAGAAGAATGCTGGCTGCACGCGTGTATTTAAGGCTTTTATGCTCCTGTTGGCTTAACTGGACGTTACTTCGACCACAAGGTAAATTTTTGTTACACATCAAAAATTCAACTTTATATAATACGCTGCTCCGCTGCTCCATTTTTCTCCTTTTTCATAGAAAAATTTGGTGTTCAGTCACCCTTTTCGGCGCCCACATGCCTCTCAAAAAGTTTCTCCCAATCAATCTTAATCATCGCCACAATTATAACAATCAAGAGAGCGACAGTAATCACCATTCCCAACAATCCTGACCCCGTAAAGAGGGTTTTAATTACTTCGATGGACTGCTGACCACTGTACGCCACAATAAACGTCATCAGCATCTTACCGAAAAGTGCCGGTATGAAGGCTTTCAAAAAGGAATATCGCATGACGCCTAACGGAATGAACAGCAGATCATCAGGTAGAGGCGTCAGGGCAAAGAGGAAGATTGCAACCGGTCCGTAACGGTCAAAGACTTTCACCATGTATTCCATCTTTCTGCATCTTTCCTCGCTCACCACTGTTCTTCCATAGTAGCCGAGTGCGTATCCAGAGAATTCGCCGAGGGCAGAACCTAATCCGCCGCTGACTGCGACAAAAAGGGGGTCCAGAACAGCTCCTAACAGGTAGATTACGATTGTGTATGGTACGGGGAAGACAACCGACACGGAGCCGATGAAGCTTATGATGAAGACGCCAAGGTAACCGAATTGTTGAGCAAATTGCTCCATCCACTCTAGAAGCCAGTTCCCCCCTGCCTCCAAGATATGCTGCATGTATTTCACGTTACCAATGTTGCTTTAACTTTTTTCGGAAAAGACGCAGAAAAACCCAGAAATCTTGGATGAATTAAACCAGTTTCTGGAAACCAACGGAATAAAGTTTCATCCTTTTGCTCTATAAAATAGAGTAGGATGTCTGGAAAATAAAGGCTACACAGGCTGTGGCTAACATCATGCCTCCCCACAGTCTCGAGACGTTGCTGCTTAACTTGTTCAACGCGAACAGCATCAAAGTTGCAATCACCATGAAGGGAGCAGTCGACAAAAGTTCAGATAACGAGACGCTGAATGAAGAGGTCAATCCGACAAGTCCAAACACAAGAGTAAGAGTTAGAATATTATCGCCTATCACGTTGCCGAGCACCATGTCATGTTCGCCTGCAAGGGCTGCAGCCACAGATACAGCCAATTCTGGAACAACACACCCAAGCGCAACTACTGTTAGTCCCACATAGAACTGGTTTAAACCAAAAATTTCAGAGATGGAAAGGGCGCTGAAAACAAGTAGAAATGTGCTGATTACTAGAGCACCACCACCCAATAGTATGTCGGCGCTTACGTTCCCTAAACTGCGTTTAGGTTCTTCGCATTCTTCATGAATACTGCAGTTGCCCTTGCGGACAGAATAATAGATAAAAACGGGGTATAATGCAACAAAAACTACGCCTATCCACCATGTCACCATACCCGTTATTGCCAGCAAGGTAATCATCAAGAGGCTTAAGCCAATCAGGAAGAGACACTCTTTGCTTATGAACGAATTTTTTATCTTAATTCCCCCCATTAAGCCGCACACTCCGATGATGAGCGGGATATTGTAGATGTTAGAGCCGATTATGTTGCCTAAAGCTAGGTGAGATGACCCTAAATAGACAGAAAACAGAGAACTCAGAAGCTCAGGTAAAGCTGTCACTGAAGCCACAAAAACTGTTCCAACAACCACTCTGCTGATGTTCAGGCAGGAAGATAGTCCAGAGGCGCCTCTAACTACTCTCTTGGAGCCCCAGTAAAGAATCAACAGACTCACTGCTAATGCTAGAATGCTCAGGACTAATGTTTCCACGAATACTCCACCGCATTTCCCATAGCAACTTCAAGGCGCCGATATAAACATATCTAAAGAATGACAACTGCAAGTGCAACAGCAACACCGAGTTTTTGGACCAAATGTAAGAATTTAATAGGGTTGCCGAGAAAAACAAATAGTGGATTCACATGGAAAACGGTTTCACAGGCAAACTCTTACGAGTCAACCTGAAAACAGAAAAAATTTCGTTTGAAACCTTAGAAGAGACGTTCTATCGCCGCTATTTTGGGGGCAGAGGACTAATCTCCTATCATCTACTCAAAGAACTGAAACCGAAAATCGACCCTCTTGGTCCAGAAAACAAGCTGATTTTCGCTTGTGGTCCCGTAACCGGCGCACCCGTCAGCGGCAGCGGACGCAACAGCGTAGGCGCCAAATCGCCCCTCACAGGCGCATACGGAGAATCAGAGGCAGGAGGCTTCTGGGGGGCAGAACTGAAACGGGCAGGCTTCGACGCCATCATCTTTGAAGGAAAAGCATCAACTCCCGTTTATCTGTGGATTCATGACCAAAAAGTGGAGCTTAGGGATGCTTCCCGTCTGTGGGGGCTGGAGATCAGGAAATCTCAGGAAACGATTCGAAGCGAATTGGGCGACAGCAGCGTGAAAGTGGCTCAGATTGGTCCTGGAGGAGAAAAGCAGGTACGATACGGTTGTGTAGTTAATGACCTGAATCATGTGGCTGGTCGATGCGGCATGGGAGCGGTTATGGGATCAAAAAACCTGAAAGCTGTGGCAGTCAAAGGAAGCAGCAGAGTCCCAGTTCGCAAACCAAAGCGGCTTGGAGAACTAGCCAAGTGGATGGCACAAAACGTGGAAAAACTTGCCCATGGCTTGCATACATATGGAACAGGGGACGCAATGGACGTTTATCTGGAGACTGGAAACCTTCCAGTTCGCAACTTCCGGGACGGCGACTTCGCAGAAGTGGACCAGATTTCGGCTCAAGCCATCAAAGAGCATGTGCGGGTTGGAATGGGAACCTGTTTCGCCTGTGTTGTCGCCTGCAAAAAAGAGGTCAAAGTGAAAGAGCCGTGGAATGTGGACCCAGAGTATGGCGGACCTGAGTATGAGACCTTGGCTTCTCTGGGGTCAAACTGTGGAGTATCCGACATCAAGGCGGTCTGTAAGGCGAATGAGCTGTGCCAAAGATACTCTATAGACACCATAAGCACAGGAGTCACAATCAGTTTCGCCATGGAATGCTTCGAGCATGGATTACTCACCAAAGAGGACACAGGCGACATGGACCTGAGTTTCGGAAACGCAGAATCCATGATTAAAATGGTTGAGTTGATCGGCGAAAAACGTGGCTTAGGCGCACTATTGGCTGAAGGAACAAAACGCGCTGCTGAGCACATCGGAAACGGCGCAGAGGAGTTTGCAGTTCACGTTAAGGGACAGGAAGTTCCCATGCATGACCCCAGACTGAAAAGAGGCGAGGCTCTGGGCTACGCAGTGTCTCCGACTGGGGCAGATCATGTTCACAATATTCATGACACGTTCCTGTATCCCCGGCTTCCCAAAAGCTACAACAGTCTAGGAGTCTTGGAGCCTGTGCCAGTTGAAGATTTTGGACCCAAAAAAGTGCGGCTGTACAAGATTGTTGGCGAGTGGCGTACCCTCAACAACTTTCTGGTTATGTGCCTGTTTACGCCATGGAGTGTCGTACAGAAAGTCGAGATTGTACGCTCGGTGACGGGATGGAACACCACAGCCTTTGAGCTGATGAAGGTGGTGGAAAGAGGAAACACGCTTACAAGAATCTTCAACAACAGGGAAGGCTTCACCGAGAAAGACGACTGGCTTCCCCCCAGATTCTTCAAACCCAAAACATCAGGCGCCCTAAACAAAACATCCGTGGACCCTGAAGCGTTACAGAAAGCAAAGCTTCTCTACTATGACATGATGGGCTGGACTGAACAGGGAATCCCAAAACAGAGTACATTAGAGGAACTGGACATTGCATGGGCAGCAGACAAAATATCTGCACAATAGACGAGTGATAAGCTAATATCCATCAGTTTTTTTATTAGTGGGTCACCTATACAGGGTAACGTTTGAAGGTGCAAGGTTTGCCTGTGAAGAGACAGAAATGGAGCGAAGATTTCGGTGAGTGGTTCCGCGACGTGCTCATAACCGCGGGCATAATGGATTACCGATATCCCATCAAGGGCTCGGGCGTGTGGATGCCCTACGGCTTCAAGATACGAAGAAACGTACTCGACATTTTACGCTATTTGCTAGATACTACAGGACATGATGAGACCCTGTTCCCGTTGTTGATTCCCGAAACCTCCCTAGCCCAAGAGGCTGCCCACGTGAAGAGCTTCGAGGGAGAATGCTTCTGGGTAACCCATGGCGGTTTCGAACCCCTGAAGGTCAGGTATGCCCTGCGCCCCACAAGCGAAACGGTTATAGCTCCTATGCTGAAACTGTGGATTCGCTCCCACGCAGACCTGCCCATGAAACTGTATCAGGTCGTAAACGTTTTCCGCCATGAAACCAAGGCAACCCGCCCCCTCATAAGAATGCGGGAGGTCGCCACCTTCAAGGAAGCCCACACCTGCCACGCTACAGGTGAAGAAGCCGAACAGCAGGTACAAAAGGCTGTTGAGCTCTACAAAATGTTCTTTGATATTGTTGGCGTTCCCTACGTTGTTTCCCGAAGACCAGACTGGGACAAGTTCGCCGGAGCCCTTTACACGATAGCCTTTGACATGTTATGCCCAGACGGCAGGGCTCTTCAGATTGGAACTGTACATAATCTGGGGCAAAACTTCGCCAAAGCCTTCGACATAACCTACGAAACCAAGGATGGCGGTCAGGAGCACATCTGGACGACCAGCTACGGGATTTCTGGAAGAGGAATCGCCGCAGTTTTGATTGCTCACGGAGACGACAACGGTGTTGTTTTGCCTCCAATAATAGCACCCATGCATGTGGCTATCGTCCCGGTTCCGTACAAGGGAAAAGAGGAGCAGGTAAACGAAGCCTGCAAAACTGTTGCCTCCAAACTTGAGGATGCGGGATTTCGGGTTGCGCTGGACTCACGGGGAGACTTGACTCCCGGAAACAAGTTCTATTACTGGGAGCTGCGGGGTGTTCCCATCCGAATCGAGATTGGTCCCCGAGACTTGGCGAATGGGGTGGTGACTATTGTCAGGCGGGACACGCTGAAGAAGCAGACATGGAGGATGGATGATGTAGTTTCGGCTGTGCAAACGTTTGCGGCGGAGATTACCCGTGACCTGAAGGCGAATGCTGAGGCGTGGATGAAAGAACGCGTTTACCGTGTTGACAGTTTGTCTGAGGCGAAACGTTTATTGAATAAGAGGGCGGGCATCGTTGAGGTTCCGTGGTGCGGCAAGGACGAGTGCGGTCACAGCTTGGAGGAAACTGTTGAGGCTCGCCTGCTGGGATTTCCCGAAGACACCACAGAAAAGGTGGATGGAGAATGTCTGGTCTGCGGAGAAAAGGCAGTGAACGTTGTAAGGGTTGCCCTAGCATACTAGCATCCAGAGAAGCTGTTTAATACGTTGTAACCACAATTTCTAAGAAAGCATGACTCGTTAAGGTATTTCAGCAGATGTTGAAGTGGAGAAGCTTGGAGGCTATGAATGGTTGCTGACGAAACTTAAACAGCGAGCCCAGCTGTGGTTCGCCTCAGAAGCGAAAATGCTTCATAAGTTGGGCTTGTCTCCAAATCAGGTAAGCATCCTAGGGATAGCCTTTGCCGCGCTTTCCGCCATCACTTACTGGCAGTGGAAACTTAATTCGCTCCTTCTGATACTGGCGCCCCTTCTGATGCTTGCCTCTGGCCTCCTTGACGCCCTAGACGGGGCGTTGGCGAGACTGTGCGGGGAAGTTACAAAATTCGGCGGATTCTTCGATTCTCTTCTTGACAGATATGCCGACGCAATTATCCTGTGCGGAATCATCCTCGGAGGATTAACTGAAGTATCGTGGGGTCTCGCCGCGCTCGTAGGCTCCATGCTGGTCAGTTACGCTCGGGCAAGGGCAGAAGCTGCGGGAGTGAAAATGGAGTCCGTGGGCTTAGCTGAACGCGCTGAACGCATGGTGTTGCTGGCGTTAGCAAGTTTCCTCAGCTTTTTTTGGCTCGACGCTCTATGTTGGGGCGTTCTTGTTCTCGCGGTTCTCACAAATCTGACTGTAATTCAGCGGGCGATCTATTTCCGCAAGGCGTCACAATGACTCAAAAAGAAAGAAGTGTTTTGGTTTAGCGTTGGCTTCTTCTTGAGGTGCCTTTTCTCCGCTCGTTTTTCGAGCGCACCTTTACTACGCCACGATGCACTGCGCATGAAATGCAATAATATGTTGTTTCTGTGCGGCTGGCAATGTATGTGCCCGATTGACGAAGTTCCTTGTAGAGGCGCGAGTCCACTAAGGAGACTCTTCGTGAAACTCGTTTGGCTTTGTCGCGGGGAACTTGCTGACCGCAACCGCAACACTGAACCAGTGTGCCTTTGCCTTTGCTACCTTTTGCTCGTCCTCTGGATTTTCGTTTAACTGGCATTATTTTTCCTCATATTCCTATTTTGAATGGGGTTTATTAAGTATCACCGGAAACGGTTCATATACCTTACGTTTTTTACGAGTTAACAGCTATTATGCTCGTGTGGGGCGCCTCAGTAAACCCCTTTTCATGTCGCCGTCATATTTAGGCTTAATTCAAAAGAATTAAATGAGTGCGGTTTTAATATGCGATAAAGCCAATTGTATACGTGAAGAATCGGTGATGTGCTTTGGGTCGGGTTGGTAAGGGCGTTAAATGCAGTGTAGTAGGCTGTGACAAAGATGCAGTTCGCTCCATCGCTCGAGATAAGGTGAGCGCCGCGGGACTAAAAGTTGATGGCTCTAGGCGCTCCTACCTCTGCAGGCTTCATTACAAAGAATACAAGAAGGGCAGCAAAAAAGATAAGATGCTTGAGAAATGGAGGTTCAGAGGCTGAGAATTCTCCAGTTGCATTCAAACTTCATAGAGTACGAAGTTGTAGAGAAGGAGATAGCATTAGCTGAGGAACCTGAGAAAAAACAGGATCGCCTCGAAGAACTCGCCGTACTATTCACTGCAGTCGAAGAGGGAGACACCGCAGACGTCGCCAAAAAAGCCATGGAAAACACTAAAGCGTCCCTCGACAAGTTGAAGGTTAACCGGATTCTGATCTACCCATACGCGCACCTAAGCAACAACTTAGCGAAACCAGCCGACGCCCTGAAGCTCATCAAAGAAATGGAAAAACTCGGCAAAGAATTAGGACTCGAAACATACCGGACTCCCTTTGGCTGGTGCAAAAAATTCTCGGTTTCTATTAAGGGGCATCCTCTAGCCGAGCACCTCAGAGTCGTATCCTCTGAATCGGCTGAGGA
>Ga0307419_10001386_pt1 | contig 12475 bp, 12 predicted proteins | sample SalMarWE160230MG_2_FD_202512 | JGI IMG/M metagenome (GOLD analysis project Ga0307419, IMG submission 202512) | Salt marsh sediment microbial communities from the Plum Island Ecosystem LTER, Massachusetts, United States - WE1602-30 | ecosystem: Environmental > Aquatic > Marine > Intertidal zone... | reverse complement strand
GACCCGGCGCTGATGGAGGAGCTCCGCCTCGTGCGCGAGGCGGTCGACCCCGACGAGGTCCTCCTGGTGGCCGACGCGATGACCGGGCAGGAGGCGGTCCGGATCGCCGAGGGGTTCCACGAGGCGGTGGGGCTGACGGGCGTGGTGCTGACGAAGATGGACGGGGATGCGCGCGGAGGCGCCGCCCTGTCCATCTACCGCGTGCTCGGGGTCCCGGTGAAGTTCGTGGGGACGGGCGAGCGGCTCGAGGACCTCACGGTCTTCGACCCGCAGCGGATGGCGGGCCGCATCCTCCAGATGGGGGATGTGGTCGGCCTGGTGGAGCGGGCCCAGCAGGCCGTGGACGAAGAGACGGCTCGCCGCCTCGAGCGGAAGGTCCTCGGGGAGGGGGAGTTCGACCTGGAGGACTTCCTCCAGGCGCTGAGTCAGATCCAGCGCATGGGCCCCCTGGAGGGGCTCCTGAAGATGATTCCGGGCGTGAAGTCGAAGATGCTGGACAACGTCGAGGTCGATCCGCGGCGCGTCCGGCACATGGAGGCGATCGTACTCTCCATGACGCCCGACGAACGGCGGCGGCCCGGACTGCTGAACGGATCTCGACGGGCGCGTATCGCGAAGGGTTCGGGACGGCCGGTCCACGAGGTGAATCGGCTGGTGAAGCAGTTCGGCGAGATGAAGAAGATGATGAAGCAGATGGGGCGCCTCGGGAAGCTGGCCAGGAAGGGGAAGCTACCGCCCGGGCTCATCGCGGGCTGAGGCGGCCGGGCGCCCATCCGGCCTCACGGGGCCGGTTCCTGGACGAGACGAGAGTCGAGACACAGAGGACGGAGCGAGCATGGCAGCGACGATTCGGCTGAAGAGGGTGGGGCGGAAGAAGCAGGCCGCCTTCCGCATCGTGGTGGCGGACGACAGCACCGCGGTCGAGGGTCCGTCAATCGAGAGACTGGGAATGTACCAGCCGCGAACGAGCCCGTCGGTCATAGAGATCGACGCCGCCCGTACGCTGCACTGGCTGCGCCAGGGTGCCATGCCCACCGACACGGTGCGCTCGCTCCTGCGGAAGACGGGCGTGTGGCAGAAGTTCCACGCCGGTACCATGCCCGAGGAGCTCGAGGAGGCGGTCGTGGTCCTGGGACCGGCGCCGGACCGGCGCCAGACGTCGCAGCGGCCGACCCCCGAGCCACCGCCGCCCCCGAGCGCGCCGGCCTCGTCCCGGAAGGGCCAGGCGAAGAAGGCGGAGTCCGCGGCCGAGACCGGAGAGACGACCGCGGAGGAGCCAGCCGCTGGGACCGAGGGAGCCGCGGCTCCGGAGGCCAGCTCGGCAGCGGGCGAGGAGCCCGAGGCTTCGTCGCCCGGTACCGCCGAAGCGGAGGCCGAAGTTGCCGAGGCGGAGTCGCAGGAGCCCAAGGCAGCGGCGGAGGGCCCCGAGGCCGAAGAGGTCGCGGAGGCGGGAGAGGCGATCGAGACGGCGGAAGAGGGCGAGGAAGAAGAGAAGTAAGCCTTCGCCGGGGGAGAGCCGCTCCGCAGGGAGGGCCCGGAGGGAAGTGGGATGCCGCCGGAGGAAACGCAGCACGTGGTCGTGGGGACGGTCCGCCGCCCTCACGGCCTGGAGGGAGAGCTGCTCGTCGCGCCGGACACGGATTTCCCCGGGGTCGTGTTCGCGCCGGAGCGCATCTTCGGCGTCCGGGGAAGGCACGGGGTGGGGCTGGCGCCCACCCTCGAGCTCACGGCGGCCCGGCCACACCGGTCGGACTGGATCCTCGCCTTTCGCGAGGTCCGCGACCGCACGCTGGCCGAGCGATATCGCGGAGTCGAGCTGTGGGTGGAGCGCTCCGAGCTCGTGGCGCCCGGCGAGGGAGAGTACTTCCTCCACGACCTCGGAGGCATGGAGGTTCGCCTGGAGGACGGCTCCATGGTCGGTCGGGTCGAGACGGTGTACGAGGCCGCCGGCGCCGCCTATCTGGGCGTGCGGCGCATGGAGGGGGGCGAGGTCCTGGTCCCCTTCATCGGCAGGTTCGTGCAGGAGGTGGACCGCGCGGCGGGTGTGATCCGGATCCGTCCTCCGGAGGGGCTCCTCGAGCTGTAGCGGGGCCGGTGCGATGCGCATCAACATCGTGACGATCTTCCCCGACTGGTTCGGGGTGCCGCTCGCGACGAGCATCCCGGGGCGGGCGGCGGAAGCGGGACGGGTCGAGTACCGGCTCGTGGACCTTCGCGACTACGCGCACGATCGTCACCGAACGGTGGACGATGAGCCCTATGGGGGCGGCGCGGGCATGGTGATGAAGCCCGGGCCGTTCTTCGAGGCGGTGGAGGCGCTCGAGCCGGCGGGGCCGGTGGTGCTGCTCACGCCGCGGGGGCCGCGCTTCGATCACCGCAGGGCGGTGCGGTACGCGGTCCAGGAGGAGCTCACGCTCCTGTGTGGCCGCTACAAGGGCGTGGACGAGCGCGTGGCGCTCGGGCTGGCCACCGAGGAGCTCTCGGTGGGGGACTTCGTGTTGAGCGGGGGGGAGCCGGCGGCGCTGATGGTGGTGGACGCGGTCGTGAGGCTCCTGCCGGGAGCACTGGGGGACCACGAGTCGGCGTCGACGGACTCCTTCTACGAGGGACTCCTGGCGCCGCCAGTGTACACGAGGCCCGCGGAGTTCAGGGGCATGAAGGTGCCCGACGTGCTGATGTCGGGCGACCACGCGCGCATCGAGGCGTGGCGACGGAAGCGCGCTCTCGAGCTGACGCGCGAGCGCCGGCCGGAGTTGCTGGAGACCGACGAGGAGGGCGCCGCGGGCGCCGACGGAACGGTGGCTGACGAGACGGGGCCGCTGGGATAGATTCGCCGCAAAGGAGGACGGACATGGATCCGAGGATCGCAGACATCGAGCGGGAATACCGGCGAACCGACCTCCCGGCCTTCGAGCCCGGGGACACGGTTCGGGTCCGGGTACGAGTGATCGAGGGCGACAAGGAGCGGATCCAGGCCTTCGAGGGCATCTGCATCGCTCAACGCGGCGCCGGGATCAGCGCCACTTTCACCGTCCGCAAGGTGTCCGGCGGCGTCGGCGTCGAGCGGATCTTCCCGCTCCATTCCCCGGCCCTGGCGGGCATCGAGGTCGTGCGCCGCGGCCACGTTCGCCGCGCGAAGCTCTACTATCTGCGTGCCCGCCGGGGCAAGAAGGCGCGCGTGCGGGAGAAGAGCTGGTGGCTGGAGCAGGAGATGGCGACGGCCGGTCAGGCGGCCGTCGCCGGAAACGGGGAGGCGGTGGCCACCGGCGACGTGGATCCAGAGCAGGCGCCGTCCGCCGCGGACGCGGCGGCCACCGCGGCCGGGTCGAAGGAGAGCCCCGTCGGGGAGGCAGACGAGGCCGCCGAGGCCGCCGAGCAGGGCTGAGCGCGACGGCCGCCCGGATCCCGGCCGCTCCGGTGCCGTCCACCGCCCCGCTGACGTTCGAGCGAGAGGCCTGGGAGAAGGGCCTGGAGGCCGTCGTCGGGCTCGACGAGGCCGGTCGGGGCCCCCTGGCGGGGCCGGTGGTCGCCGCCGCCGTGGCCCTGCGCCACGAGCAGCGCTTCGACGGGGCGACCGACAGCAAGCTCCTGACGGCCGAGGTCCGCTCCGAGCTCGCGGTCCTGATCATGGACGAGGCGCTGGCCTGGTCGCTCGGGGCCGCTTCCTGTCGCGAGATCGAGCGGCTGAACGTTCGCCGCGCCTCGGCCCTGGCAATGCGGCGGGCGGTGCGTCGACTCGGGATCGCCGCGGACCATCTCCTGGTCGACGGAAACGCCATGCCGGAGCTGGGACCGCACCAGGCCATTGTGCATGGTGATCTGCGCTCCCATTCGATCGCCTGTGCCTCCATACTGGCCAAGGTCGTTCGGGACCGCCTCATGGGTCGACTGCACCCGCGCTACCCCGACTACGGGTGGGCCACCAACCACGGATACGGCACGGCCGAGCACCTCGACGCTCTGAATCGACTGGGACCGACGCCGCACCACCGCCGCACCTGGGCATCGGTCCAGCAGGTCGAGCTGTCCCTTGAAGGGTAGGAGCCATGCACTCCGAGCACCTGCGCAACGTCCGCTTCTCCTGGGTCGCCTTCGGGTGGTTCGTGGGCTTCGCCGTGGCCAGCAGCCTCATCCTCGCGCTGGCGGCGGTCGGCTTCCTGGGCGGCGGCACGGTCGCCGAGGGCTTCGGCGTCGGCGCGGCCGTTGCGGTAGGTTGGGTGGTGGGAGGGTTCATCACCGGCTTCAAGACGGCCGCCGCGCCGGTGCTGCACGGGGCGGCGATGGCGCTGTTCACCTTCGTGGTGTGGCTGGGAACCAACGTGGTCCTCGGCGGTGTCACGACGGGCGTCCAGGCCTGGGAGGGACTGACCGGGCGGATCGTGGCCCTGGCCCTGCTCCTTCAGGGAGCGGCGGCCATCGTGGGCTGCTGGCTCGGGTACCGCTACGCGCCCCTGCGAATGGACTGAGGTCGCCCGGCGATCGTCGGGCGGCTGATGTCCGGATTCACCGACTCGCGGCTCCTCAAGTCGCACTGGACGCCGCAGGCTGATCGCGCATGAGAAACTGGCTTCGACTCGTCCTGGCGGTGGCGCTCCCCCTCTGCGTCGGTTTCGTGGCCGGCCGGGTCACGGCGCCCGCGGTGGAGAGCTGGTACCCTGGACTCCTGCGGCCCACGTTCACGCCTCCCTCGTGGCTGTTCGCGCCCGTGTGGACCGTGCTCTACCTGGCCATGGGCGTGGCCTCGTGGCTGGTGTGGCGGCAGGGGGTCGGCGCGGGCGGAGGCCAGAGGGCGCTGACCGTCTATGTCGTGCAGCTGGCGCTGAACGGCCTGTGGAGTGTGCTCTTCTTCGGCCTGCGCTCGCCCGGCCTGGCGCTGGTGGAGGTCGTCATCCTGCTGGCCGCGGTCGTCACCTGCACGGTCCTGTTCTTCGGCATCTCCGCGGCGGCCGGCGCTCTCATGGTCCCCTACGCCGCCTGGACCGCCTTCGCCACGGCGCTCAACGCCGGCATCTGGCTGCTCAACCGGTGAGGTCCGGTCCGGGCCGGCTCCCGGGCGCGGCGGAGGCCATCGCGGGGATGGAGCGGAGATCCGCGCGCCCGGCGGGAGCGGAAATCCGGGCGGGGGGTGCCTAGCCGGGCTGCTCGAAGCGTCCCGTCGCCTCTCCGAGGACGATCCGGTAGATGACGGTCTCGCCGCCGCGCACGGCCTGCTCGGCGCGTTCCCTCCCGTGCCCGGGCCGGCTCGTCTGGCTGGTGACCAGGGAGGCGAAGCGAGCCTGGAGGCGCTCCATGGCGCGGACCGCCTGATCTCCCTGGAGCTCTTCGAACCGTCCCCACGCCACGACGCTCCGCCAGTGCGCCGCGTCCTCCACCTGGTCGACCTCGATGCACACCTCGGGGTTCTCGCGCATCATCGAGACCTTGAGCCCGGGCGCCGAGTGTCCGATCACGGAGCGCCCGTCGTAGGCGTAGGTGATCGGGACGACGTACGTGCGGCCGGCGTGGCAGCCCAGGCGGGCCACGACCTCCGAGCGCAGCACCTCCTCGATCTCCCGCTCCGACAGCTCGCCGATCATGCTTCGCTCCCGCCCGTAGTTGCACGCCCGGCCGCCGCCGCATCGCTCGCTCCGGGATCACGCGCCGCCGCGTCGACCGGCAGAGCACGCCCGGCCGTCGCCGTCGTGTGCAAGCTAAGGGCGGAGGCGGCGGCCCGCCGGATCCCGAACCCGGTCCGCTTCCACGCCGCCGCGATGGTGAGCGAGAAGATCGGCCCGCCATAGCAGAAGCAGGCCCATGGGGCATAGCGCACGGTGGAGACGCCGAGCGTCGTGGCCATGAACACGGCCGACACCGTCCATGGCATGAGCGGCTCGGTGATCGTGACCGAGTCCTCCAGGGAGCGCGACAGGTTGACCCGGGCCAGCCCTCGCTCGTCGTACGCCTTCTGGAACAGCTCGCCCACCACGAGGGCCGTGACGCCCCCGTGGCTCGTCATCGCGATCATCGTCGCCCCGGAGGCCATCGTCGAGGCGATGAGACCGAAGACCGAGCGCACCCGCGCCAGCATGCGGCCGATGAGGAGGTCCAGGGCCCCCGACACGTCCATGCCGCCGGCCAGCAGGAAAGCGGCGATGATGAGGATGAGGGTCGTGGCCATGCTGTAGAGGCCGCCGCGCTCCACCAGGGTGTGGAACGCCGGTCCGAGCGCCGAGGGGTCGGCGCCGGTCGAGCCGACCATCGTGGTCTTGAAGCCGGACACGGCGGCCAGCAGCGCGTCGGATACGGTGAACCCCTGGAGGAGGACGCCGAGCGTCGCGGCGGCCAGGGCCGACAGGCACATGGCCAGGGCCGGCGGCGTCTTTCGAAGGATGCTCCACACCACGATGGCCGGGGGGAGGAGGACGAGCGGGCTCAGGGAAAAGACCCTCCGCAGGTCGCCGAGGAGCCGGGCCGCGGCCGCGGACCCGACACCTGTCGGCACAGGCAGGAGCCAGGCCGCCGCGCCGTAGACGGCCAGGCACACGAGGGTGGAGGGAACGGCCGTGTACATCATGTGGCGGATGTGCTCGTACAGGTCCGCGCCGGCGCCGATAGCCGATATGTTGGTCGAGTCGGAGAGCGGCGACATCTTGTCGCCCAGGTAGGCCCCCGAGACGACCGCACCGGCCGTCGCCGCCACCGGCGCGTGCAGCGCGGCGGCCGTGCCCACCAGCGCGACGCCGATCGTCCCCGCCGAGCCCCACGAGGTCCCGGTGCAGGTCGACATGACCGCCGTGGCCAGGAAGGCGGTGAGGACGAGCAGGCGCGGATCGATGAGCCGGATCCCCCAGTAGACCAGAAAGGGAATCGTCCCCGACAGCACCCACGTGGCGATCAGCATCCCGATGGCGAGGAGGATGAGGATCGCGGGGAGCACTCCCGCCAGCTTCTCACCCGTCGAGCGCTGGATCTCCTCCCAGGAATGGCCGTGACGCGCGGCCACGGCTCCGGCCGAGGCGGCGGCCACCAGGAGCACGACGACCAGGTACTCGGCGCCGAGTCGCCCGACCGCGGCGCCGGCGACCAGGAGGACGAGCATGACGGCGAGCGGGAGGAGGGCCTCCGGGAGCGAGAGGCCGCGGGCTCCCGGGTCGCCGGAGGGCCCGCCGGTTTCACGGGCCCGTGGCCGGCCATCGGGATCCCGGGTCACGCGACGCGGTCCAGCGCCTTCTCCAGGTCGCCGATCAGCAGCTCCGCGCCCTCGAGGCCCACCGAGAGACGGATGAGGCCGCGCGGCAACCCCTTGGCCTCGAGCTGGGCCCCGTTGTGGCCGTTCTCGGGCGAGATGGCGATGCTCTCGACCCCGCCCCAGCTCACCCCCAGCCGCACGTGCTCCAGGGCGTCCAGCACCGTGCGGACGCCCTCGAACGTGCCGCGGGTGAGCTCGAAGCCGAGGAGCCCCGAGGTCCCGGTCAGCTGGGCCCGCGCGAGCTCCGCCTGCTCTCCCACGGCCAGCGCGGGGTGGTGGACGCATCGCACCGCCGGGTGGCCGGCCAGGAACTCCGCGACCCGCAGCGCGTCGGCCTCGTGCTGCCGGAGGCGGAAGGGCAGGGTGCGGAGGCCGCGGTACAGGAGCCACGCGTCGAAGGGGGCCAGGATGCCACCCCCCAGCATGTAGCCCCGGTCGAACAGCTCCGCCATGAGCGCCGCGGACGTCACGGCCGCGCCGGCCACCAGGTCGCTGTGACCGGCCAGATACTTGGTGGCGCTGTGGACCACGATGTCCACCCCGGCCTGGAGCGGCTTCTGGAAGAGCGGCGTGGACCAGCTGTTGTCCAGGCAGGTGAGGAGGTCACGGTCGCGGCACAGCGCCACGACGGCCGGGACGTCCAACAGCCGGAACGTCATCGTGCCCGGGCTCTCCATCCACACGAGCTGCGTCTCGGGTCGGAGTGCCTCCTCCACCGCCCCGGGCGAGGCATCCAGCACCACGTCGTGCGTGATCCCGAACCGCTCCAGGTGCCGCGCCAGCTTGAGGGTCGGGCCGTAGACCTGGTTCAGGAACAGGACGTGGCCGCCGGTCCGAAGGAAGCTCAGCATCACGGCCGAGATGGCCCCCATCCCCGAGCCGAACAGGGCGCAGGACTCGCCGCGCTCCAGCGCCGCGACCTTGCGCGCCGCCGCCTCCACCGTGGGGTTCGAACCGCGCGTGTAGACGCGGCCGGCCCGCTCGCGGGACAGGCCCTCGACCAGCTCCTCGAACGAGGGGAAGGAGAAGAGCGAGGTCAGGACGATGGGCGGGGCCATGGGAGAGGAGACGCCGCCGGGAAGCGGCGGCAGCCCGGGTCCGGTGGCCGACGCGTCCGGTCCCGTGCCGCGGGGTTCCGCGACAGATCCATCCTCGACACAGATGGCGATATCGGCGGGATCGATCGGCATGCCGGAAGCTCCGGGAGGGCACCGGCTGCGTCAAGGTGGCGGCGCCCGGTTGGCCGGCGGGCTCGCCCGATGCCGGGAACGAGGCCCGCTTCCCGCGCGCGCCCGTTGCCCCGTTCGCGCCGCCCGGATACGTTGCCGTTTGGCCGATAATTAGTATGACAAAATCACCGGGGTCTCCGAGGAGCCGGGCCTGCCTCCCGTAGCGGGCGTGCACCCGGAACCCCGCTTCCCGGGCCAAGCCCACGGTGCGATCCATGGAGCGACCGGTCCTCTTCCTCGTCGCGGACGACCCCGGAGTCCGGACGGCGCTCGAGCGCGACCTGACCCGGCGGTTCGGCAACGACGGTCGCGTCGTGACGGCCGACACTCCCGCGGCGGGATTCGCCATCCTCTCGGACCTGGCCGGGACCGGCGATTCGGTGGCCCTCCTCATCGCCGACCAGGCCATGACCGCCATGTCCGGCGTGGAGTTCCTGGGCCGAGCTCACGCGCTCCACCCCGGTGCCAAGCGCATCCTCCTGGTCGAGCGGGACTACACGGCGGGCAACCCCATCGTGCCGGCCATGACCCTGGGCCGGATCGACTATCATCTCGTCAAGCCGTGGTCCCCGGAGCTGGGGCTCTATCCCGCCGTGAGCGAGTTCCTGGCGGACTGGTCCAGGTCTCGGGAGCCCACCTTCACGATGTTCCGCATCGTCGGCCCCGCCCGGAGCCGGCGCGCCCACGAGATCCGCGACCTCCTGAGCCGGATCGCGCAGGCGCACGTCTACTACGATGTCGACAGTCCGGACGGACAGGTCGTGCTGCGCGAAGCCGGCTTGGACGGTTCGCGCCTGCCGGTGGTGCTGCGTCACGACGGGCGGGTCCTCGCGGATCCGACCGACGCCGAGCTGGTGGAGGCGATCGGGGGCGGCACGCGCTTCAAGGAGGAGGCGTACGACCTGATCATCGTGGGCGCGGGCCCGGCGGGTCTGTCCGCGGCGGTCTACGCCGCCTCGGAGGGTCTCGACACCCTGGTCCTGGAGCGGAGCATCTCGGGAGGTCAGGCCGGGACGACGTCGAGGATCCGGAACTTCCCCGGCTTCACGTGGGGAATCGGGGGCTTCGACTTCGCCTACAGGGCCTGCGAGCAGGCCTGGCTGTTCGGGGCCAACATGGTGTTCGCCTGCGAGGTCACCTCCCTGGGGACGACGGGCGAGGAGCTCGTGGTCACCGTGGCGGACGGGCGGGTCGCCACCGGGAGGGCCGTCATCCTGGCGATGGGGGTCGCGTGGCGGCGACTCGGCGTCCCCGCGCTGGAGGCCCTGCTGGGCGCCGGCGTGTTCTACGGCGCGGCCGTCACCGAAGCGAGGGCCACGAAGGGCCTGCGCGTATGCGTCGTCGGGGGCGGGAACTCCGCCGGCCAGGCTGCGCAGCACCTGTCGCGGTACGCGGTGTCGGTGACGCTCCTCGTCCGGGGGAGCTCCCTCCGGGACAACATGTCGGAGTACCTGGTCCGGGAGCTCGAGCAGGCCCCCAACGTGACGATCCGAACCGCGGTCGAGGTGGTGGATGGCCGGGGCGAGGAGCGGCTCGAGGCTGTGACCATCCGGGACCTCGCTTCCGGAGCGCGCGAAGATCTGCCCGCCTCGGCCCTCTTCGTCCTCATCGGGGCCGAGCCGCGCACCGAGTGGCTGGCGGGCACGTCGGAGCGCGACGGGAGCGGATTCGTGCTCACCGGCACGGACCTCCTCCGCGATGGCTCGTACCCGGACCGCTGGTCCACCGGTCGACCGCCTCTTCCGCTGGAGACGAGCCTGCCGGGCGTGTTCGCGGCGGGCGATGTCCGCTTCGGATCCGTAAAGCGGGTGACCGCCGCGACCGGCGAGGGCGCCATGGCGGTCCAGCTGGTGCACCGGTACCTGGCGCTGGCGCCCGTCGAGTCCGCGCTCGCCGGCGATGAGCCGACGGGCGCATCCGCGGTGTCGATCCGCGGCTGACCCGTGATCGCACCCCCCTCGACGCGGTCCCGCCACTCCCGAGCCGCGGGCGGCGCCCGACCCCGGGAAACGAAAGAGGGGGACGCGCCGGCTGGCGCGCCCCCCTTCTCTCGCTACTGTCGGGTGTCGAGTTCGCGGTCAGGCGACCTTGCGAACGTACACCATCATCTTCCGCCGGTTGAGCCACGTGCGGTAGAGCATGATGACCTCCTCCTATCTCGACAAAGACTCGATGTCACTTCTCCTACGACCTCTTCCTCCAGCGCCGGGGCCGACTGCGCGCCGACCGGCCTCGGGGTCCCGCTCGTGACGGCTTCTTCACCGCCTTCGGTCTCCCCTACGGAGGTCGAGAGCCGCGAGTTTCAGAGCACGTTTCGGGCCGCGGTGACCGGGCCCGACGGCCCGACCATATAGCGACATCGAATGTCGTGCGCAACAATTAGTTACACGCAAGGTGCGCCCGCACGAAGGGAGCGGCCGGAACCCCGGGAGGTCGGAGGAAGGCGACGGATGTCGCGGGACCGCGAGAGCGGCAGACCGCCCGACGTCGGCAGCCTGCCGGTCCGCGCCCCCTCCGTTCACCCGCCGGAGCCCTTCAGCTTCTGGGCTTCGCGCTCGATGGCCTCCGCCAGGCCCGGCTCGGGATGGAGGGCCGCCGCCTTCTCGAGCGCCGTGATCGCCCGGGCCGTGTCGCCCCGCGCCTCCTGGACCTTTGCGAGGGCAAAATAGGTCGACACGGACTCCGGGAAGCTCTCGAGGTTGAGCTCGAGGAACCGAACAGCCCCGGGTGCGTCGTGGTCGGCCAGGAGCCGCCTGGCGAGGGCGATCAGCGTGCCCTCGCCGAAGTCGTAGGCGCCGTCGCCGTAGTATCGCTCGCGCAGGTGACCGTACTCCGCGACGGCCGAGTCCGTGCCCGCGTCGTGCGCCGTGAGCGCCAGCAGCTCGTCGAGCGACCGCGGCACCGGCACGCCATGGTGGCAGGTCCGGCAAGTGATCCGCACCGGCGGGTCCTCGCGGGGAGCGTCCGCCGCCGCCATGAGCCCGGGTAGCCGCTCTTCGTTCAGGTAGTTCACCATCTGTAGCATGAAGCGCGCCTTGCGCTTGGTGGCCTTCTCGTCTGACTGGAACTTCCACTCGGAGAAGGGCTGCCCCTCCTCCCCCGCGTGACAGAACTGGCAGCGGACCCCCAGGCCGAAGGCGAAGCCCCGCATGACGGCTGCCAGACTGTCTCGTGCGATGTCCTTGGGGAGGACCTTCAGGTTCTCGAACTTCGAGGGGATCTGGGCCAGCGCCGGGGCCGGTCCGACGGCGGCCAGCGCCACGAGCACGGTCGCCAGCACAACGGAGAGGGCGGCGGAACGGGCGGCGCTGTGGCGGGGACTCGACCCCGCAGCGGAGAGCGACGGCCCCCAGGCGTGCGGCGGTCGGAGCGGGAGTGGGAGCGGCCCTCGACTCATGGAGTGCTCGACTCGCTCGGGTGACTGGAGGCGCTGCGCCCGTTCACTCCGTCGCCTATCGCCCGCAACGTCGACGATCGAGCGAGGGTTCCCGGGGCTCCGACGATGCGCTCCGATTCCGGACAGGCTAGCTTCCCGGCCGGGCACCGGCCGTTCGGCGGCCTGCCCGGCCGGGTAGCTCAGCTGGCAGAGCAGCGGACTTTTAATCCGAAGGTCGCGGGTTCGATGCCCGCCCCGGCCACTCCTCCCGGAAGAAGCCTCACGGTCGCCCGGCGCCTCGCCGCCCGTGTCCCGCTGGCGCCCGTCAGGACCTCGGCACCACCACCGGCCCGACCCCCGACTGCTTCACCAGAGCATTGAACGCCGGGACTTCCTGCCCCAGGAGCCGGTCCAGTTCGGTCTTCAGGGACTGCCACCGCCGCTGGAGCTCGCGGGCGTGGTCCTCCTCTCCCTTCGTGGGCAGGGGCTCGATCCCGTCCGCGGCGTCCCGGACGTAGAGCATGTCGGCGGCCAGCTCGTTGTGGAAGTTGATCACGTCCTGGAAGGTCTTCTGCCTGGGCTGGATGATCTGCTCGATCCAGTGCGTCAGCTCGTCGTCCAGCGCCTTCCCGGCCTTCACCA
>Ga0307419_10001385_pt1 | contig 12476 bp, 13 predicted proteins | sample SalMarWE160230MG_2_FD_202512 | JGI IMG/M metagenome (GOLD analysis project Ga0307419, IMG submission 202512) | Salt marsh sediment microbial communities from the Plum Island Ecosystem LTER, Massachusetts, United States - WE1602-30 | ecosystem: Environmental > Aquatic > Marine > Intertidal zone... | reverse complement strand
ACCCCGAGACGTACATCCTGGTTCTCTTGATCGACGAGCGTCCCGAAGAGGTCACGGACATGCAGCGCATCGTCAAGGGCGAGGTCATCAGCTCGACCTTCGACGAGCCGCCCGAGCGCCACGTCCAGGTCGCGGAGATCGTCATCGAGAAGGCCAAGCGCCTCGTCGAGCACAAGAGGGACGTGGTGGTCCTTCTCGACAGCATCACGCGCCTGGCGCGCGCCTACAACACGGTCGTGCCGCACAGCGGCAAGATCCTGACGGGCGGCATGGACTCCCACGCCCTGCACAAGCCCAAGCGTTTCTTCGGCGCGGCCCGCGCCCTGGACGAGGGCGGCAGCCTCACGATCATCGCCACGGCCTTGATCGACACGGGCAGCCGGATGGACGAGGTCATCTTCGAGGAGTTCAAGGGCACGGGCAACATGGAGCTGCAGCTGGACCGCAACCTCTTCCAGCGCCGCATCTACCCGGCCATCGACATCAAGCGCTCCAACACGCGCCGCGAGGAGCTCCTGATCGACAGCAAGCACCTGTCGAAGATATGGGTCCTGCGCAAGGTCCTGAACGACCTGAACTCGTCGGAGGCGATGGAGCTTTTGATCCAGAAGCTCAGCAAGACGAAGGACAACGAGGCGTTCCTGGAGAGCATGAACCAATAAGGAGAGTGAGAGACCATGAAAGAGAAGATCCATCCCGCTTACAAAGAGTCGACGATCATCTGCGCCTGCGGCGAGGTGATCCACACGCGCTCGACCAAGCCGAACATCCGCGTGGACATCTGCTCGAAGTGCCACCCCTTCTTCACCGGCAAGCAGAAGTTCGTGGATTCGGCCGGCCGCGTCGAAAAGTTCATGAAGAAGTACGGCAAGAAGGAGTCGTAACCGCAAGCGGGCGGCGCAAACTTGGCAAAACAGACCAGGTCATTTTTTGCCGCATTTTATGCCGTAAGCCCCATGAGCCTTAAGTACGACGACATCAGGAAACGCTACGACGAGCTGCAGGACCTCCTGGCGGACAACGCCGTGGCCGCGGACGCTGGCCGGTGCACGGCGTACGCCAGGGAGTTGGCGGAGATAACGCCCGTGGTCAAGGCGTATGCGCAGCTCCTCGACGCCCGCAAGCAGATCGAGGAGCTCCGGCATATCCTGAGCGACTCCTCGCACGGCAAGGAGTTCCTGGAGATGGCGCGGGCCGAGCTGGGCGAGCTCGAAGAGAAGTGCGGCCGCTTGGAGCGCGAGCTCGATGAGCGGACGCGGCCGGCCGACCCGGACCTGGGCAAGAACTGCATCGTCGAGGTCCGCGCCGGCACGGGCGGCCAGGAGGCGGGGCTTTTCGCCGGCGACCTGTACCGCATGTACACCAAGTACGCGGCGGTCCAGGGCTGGAGCGTCGAGCTCATGGACATCAACCAGACGCCGCTGGGCGGCCTCAAAGAGGTCATCTTTTCCGTGAAAGGCAAGGAGGCCTACAAGCGCCTCAAGTTCGAGAGCGGCGTCCATCGCGTCCAGCGCGTGCCCACGACCGAGGCCTCCGGCCGCATCCATACGTCGGCGGCGACCGTGGCCGTGCTCTTTGAACCGGAGGAGACCCAGCTCGCGGTCGACCTCAAAGATCTCAAGATCGACGTGTACCGCGCCGGCGGCCACGGCGGCCAGCACGTCAACACGACGGACTCGGCCGTGCGCATCACGCATCTTCCGACGGGCATCGTGGTGACCTGCCAGGACGAGCGCTCTCAGATCAAGAACAAGGCCAAGGCGATGCGCGTCCTGCGGGCGCGCCTCCTGGACCGCCAGGAGTCGGAGCGCCACAGCGAGCGCTCCGAGCAGCGGCGCTCCCAGGTCGGCAGCGGCGACCGCAGCGAAAAGATCCGTACCTACAATTTTCCCGATCGGCGGGTGACAGACCACCGCATCGGTTTCACGACCCATCGGTTGGACGAGGTCTTGAACGGCGCCCTGGACGAGTTGACGGACGCCCTGCTTCAGGCGGAGGGCCAAAGCCATGAATGAGATCGAAGCGATCCTGTGTTCGCTGCAGCATTGTGACCGTTCGCGTCTGTATCTGGACGAGGAGGCGACCCTGCTCGACGAGCGGCGGCTGCACTCGCTCGAGGGGATCCTGCGCCGGCGCATCAACGGCCAGCCCCTGCAGTACCTGTTGGGCGAGGCCGAGTTCATGGGGTTGAGCCTGCACGTCAGGCCCGGGGTCCTCGTCCCGCGGCCGGAGACCGAGATCCTCGTCGAGGAGGTCCTGCGGACGCTCGGCGCCCTGCCCCGCCGGCGCGCACGCCTGTTGGATATCGGGACGGGCAGCGGCAATATCGCGGTCGCCTGCGCCAAGCTGACCGGGGCCGCCGACACCCGCATCGAGGCCGTCGATATATCGAAGGAGGCTGTGGCCTGCGCGCGCCGCAATGTCCGGCGTCACGGCCTCATGGACAAGGTGCGCGTGCGCCGCTCGGACCTTTTTTCCCGTCTTGGAAAGACGCGGCCCCTCTTTGATGTCATCGTCTCCAATCCGCCCTATGTGGCCGAGTCCGAGTATGACGTCCTGCCCCGGGACGTCCTGCAGGAGCCGCGCATGGCTCTTGTGGCGCCGCAGGAGGGTTTGTATTATTATAAAAGGATAGAAGCGGGGGCCCGCCGGTACCTGAAGGCCGGCGGACACATCTTTCTCGAGATGGACAGCCGGCAGGCGCAGGCGGTCGGCCGGATATTCGGCAATGACGCGGTCTGGCAGGACGCGCGCGTCGTCAAAGACAATAACGGCCGCGACAGGGTCTTCGCGGCCCGCAAGGCGAGCCAGCCTTAATTGGGTGCTCAATGGATAAGCTGATCATGGAAGGGGGCGTAGCGCTCAAAGGCAGCGTGAGCGTCTCCGGTTCCAAGAACGCGCTCTTGCCGATGCTCGCGGCCACGCTCCTCACGCGCGACCGCTGCGTCATACACAACGCTCCGAACCTGCGCGATACCCATTCGATGCTCAAGATCCTGCGGTATCTGGGCGTCAACCACGATTTCAAGAACGGGACGATCGTCCTGCGGCCCAACGGCCTGGAGCGCACCGAGGCGCCGTACAGGTTCGTGAGCACGATGCGCGCTTCGTTCTGCGTCCTGGGGCCGTTGTTGGCCCGCTATAAAAAGGCGCGGGTGTCCTTGCCCGGCGGCTGCATCATCGGCGTGCGCCCCGTTGACCTGCACCTCAAGGGGCTGGCGCGGCTGGGCGCCAAGATCCATATCCGCGAGGGTTATGTCTGCGCCGAGACGCGGTCCCTGCGCGGCGAGCACGTCTACCTCGGCGGGGCCTACGGCTCCTCGGTCCTGGCGACCGGCAACGTGATGATGGCCGCGACCCTCGCCCGGGGCACGACGGTCATCGAAAGCGCGGCGTGCGAGCCCGAGGTCGTGGAGCTGGCGCACTTTCTCAACAAGATGGGCGCCAGGATCAAGGGGGAGGGCTCGCCCTATATCGAGATCAAGGGCGTCCGGGAGCTTCACGGCGCGGAGCACACGATCATCCCCGACCGCATCGAGGCGGCGACGTTGATCATGGCGGCCGGCATCACGCGCGGCGAGGTGCTGGTGAAGGGCGTGCGGCCCGGGCACATGACCGCGGTCTTGGAGAAGCTGCGGGACGTGGGCATGAGCCTCGCGGTCGGCAAGGAGAGCGTCCTCGTGAAAAAGACGCGGCGGCGCTTTCGGCCTTTTGACATCGTGACCCTGCCGTATCCGGGGTTCCCGACGGACTGCCAGGCGCAGTTCATGACGCTGATGAGCATCACCGACGGCATCAGCGTCATCACCGAGAAGATCTATCCGGACCGGTTCATGCACGTCGCGGAGCTTAACCGCATGAGCGCCCAGATCAAGCGCGAGGGGCCCTATGCGGTCGTCCATGGCGTCAAGGCCTTGACCGGGGCGCCGGTCATGGCCTCGGACCTGCGCGCCTCGGCGGGCCTCGTCCTGGCGGGCCTGGTCGCGCGCGGCCGCACGGACGTGTCGCGCCTCTACCACCTGGACCGCGGTTATGAACGGCTCGACGGAAAACTGATGGAGCTGGGCGCGCGCATCCGGCGCGTCAAGGAGTAAAACCTACTCCCGGAAGGAAAGAGCAGGCGTCTCATGATCTTGATGATAGACAACTACGACTCCTTTACCTATAATCTGGTCCAGTATCTGGGCGAGATGGGCCAGGAGTTGAAGGTGGTGCGTAACGATAAGATCACGGTCGCCCAGGTCCGGCGCCTCAAGCCCAAGGCCATCGTGATCTCGCCGGGTCCCGGCACCCCGCAGGACGCGGGGATCTGTGTTGCCGTCATCCGGGAGTTTGCCGGCCGCATCCCCATCCTCGGGGTCTGTCTCGGCCACCAGGCGATCGGCCATGCCTTTGGGTGCCGGATCGTGCGCGCCGGCCGCCTCATGCACGGCAAGACCTCCATGATCCACCACAACAAGAGGGACATCTTCAGGGGCCTGCCCGACCCCTTTGAGGCCACGCGCTACCATTCGTTGATCATCGAACCCAAGAGCCTGGTGCCTGAGCTGGAGGTGACGGCCTGGACGCGCGAGAAAGAGATCATGGGCGTACGCCACAGAAGATTTCCCGTCTTCGGGGTCCAGTTCCACCCCGAATCCATCATGACGGCCAACGGCAAAAAGCTCCTCAAAAACTTCCTAAAACGATGATCACACCGTTCCTCGAAAAGGTACGCCAGAAACAGGACTTGAGCCTTGAAGAGGCCCGCGACGTCTTTTCGGCCATCGCCCGGGGAGAGGTCCAGGAGAAGGAGATAGAGGCCTTCCTGGTCGCGCTGGCCGACAAGAAAGAGACGCCCGAGGAGATCGCGGGCGCGGCCCAGGCGATGCGCAGCCACCTCACGCGTATCCACGTCGAGGCGGATGTCGTCTTTGACACGGCCGGGACCGGCGGGGACCAGAAAGGGACCTTTAACATCTCCACGTGCGCGTCCCTGGTCGTGGCCGGGGCCGGGGTGGTCGTGGCCAAGCACGGCAATCGCTCGGTCTCCAGCCATTGCGGCAGCGCAGACCTCTTTGAGGCCCTGGGCGTTAATATCGACGTGGGGCCTGAGGTGATCGAGCGGTGCCTCAAGGAGCTCGGTTACGGATTTCTCTTCGCGCCCAAGCTGCACCCGGCGATGGCCCATGTCCAGCCGGTGCGCCGCCGCTTGAAGCGCCGTACGATCTTTAATATTTTAGGCCCCCTCATCAATCCCGCCTTGCCCACGCACCAGATCCTGGGCGTGTATGACCGCAGCCTCTTGCCGGTCGTGGGCCAGGCCTTGTCGCGCCTGGGGTTGAAGCACGCCATGACCGTCTGGGGGGAGGGGGGTTATGATGAGGTGACGACAACGGGCAAGACCCATGTCTGCGAGGTCAAGGAGGGGCACGTCAAGGAGTACGTCTTGACGCCCGAGAAGTTCGGCCTCAAGCGGGCGCTGCCGGCGGACCTGACCGCCAAGGACAAGGACGCGGGCAAGCACATCGCCCTGAACGTCTTGAAGGGCATGGAGGGGCCGGCGCGCGACGTCGTCGTCTTGAACGCCGGGTGTTGTCTTTACCTCGCGGGCCGGGCAGGCACGATCAAGGAAGGCATGCAGCTCGCCGCCGACTCCATCGAGTCCGGCGCGGCGATCAAGAAATTAAACAAGCTGATCGAGTTCACGACGGGACTGTGAAGCGGAGGGGCTATGCCCGAGAACATCCTCGAGAAGATCGTGGCGCGCAAGAGAGAGGCGTTGGCCCGGCAAAAGGAGGCCGTGCCGCAGCGTGTCGTTCAGGCCGTCCTCGACGAACAGAACCTTTCCGAGCCCCGCCTCCAGAAGGCGCTCATGAAAGATACCCGCCATCTCATCGCCGAGATCAAGAAGGCCTCTCCCTCCGCCGGGGTCATCCGCGAGGATTTTGACGGCGTGGCCCTCGCCCGGGCCTGCGAGAAGGGCGGGGCGTCGGCCCTCTCCGTCTTGACGGAGGAGGATTTTTTTCAGGGGTCTTTGGCGCTCTTTGACGATATCCGCGCGGCGGTGAAGGTGCCGCTCCTGCGCAAGGATTTTTTCGTCGACACCTACCAGATCTATGAGTCCAAGCTTCACGGCGCGGACGCGGTCCTGTTGATCGCGTCGATCCTGCCGGCCGGGACACTCAGCCAGTTCGTCAATCTCTGCCAACGGGTGAAGCTCGACGCGTTGGTCGAGATCCATGACGGCAAGGACCTGGCCAAGGCGATCGACGCGGGCGCGACGTTCATCGGCGTCAACGCGCGCGACCTGAGGGATTTCTCCGTCCGGTTGGAGGTGTTGCCGCACCTGGTCGCGCGTATCCCGTCCTCGTGCACGGTCATCTGCGAAAGCGGCATGAAGAACGACAAGGATGTGGAATTCGTCAAGGAGATAGGCCGGGTCCGCGGCGCGCTGGTGGGCGAGGCCCTGATGCGCGCCGACGATCCGGAAGCGCTGGTCCGTCAGTTCATCTGGATGTTGACGCAATGAGGGCCCGGGTCAAGATCTGCGGCATCACCAGCCTCGCGGATGCCCAAACGGCGGTCGCAGCCGGCGCAGACCTCCTGGGGTTCGTCTTTTACGCAAAGAGCCCGCGTTTTATCACGCCTCCTAAAGCCCGCCTGATCATCCGCAGGGTTTCCGGCCGCGTCAAGAAGGTCGGCGTCTTTGTCAACGCGTCCGTCGAAGAGGTCAAGAGAACAGCGGATGCCTGCCGGCTGGATTATCTGCAGTTTCACGGCGTAGAGACAGCGGCGTACCTGCGCCGCTTCAAGGGGTATAAGACGATCAAGGCCGTGCGCGTGAAGGACGCCGCGTCCTTGCGCGGCTTAAGCCGCTATCCGGCTGATTTTTTTCTCTTTGACGCCTTCCACCAAAAGGCCTTCGGCGGTACGGGCAAGACCTTTGACTGGGCCTGCTTGAAGAGGCTCAAGAGATGGCGCAGACCCTTTTTCGTCTCCGGCGGCCTGACGCCGGAGAACATCGGCGCGCTCCTGGCGCGCATCCGGCCCTACGGCGTGGACGTCTCCAGCGGGGTGGAGGCGCGCCCCGGCAAGAAGAGCAGCCGTCTCATCCGCCGTTTCATGGGAGAAGTATGCCAGGCCCCGCACCTGCCCCGCACCTCGGGAAGGTAAGAGGCTGAGGCGCGGGGCAATTTAAGGGAAGGCAAGGGAGGTAAATTGACCATCAATCAATGGATCGACGTGTGTTATAAGACGGCCAAAGAGAAGGGGTGGTGGGATTTTGAGCGTTCGGACGGCGAGCTGATCGCCCTCATGCACTCGGAGCTCTCCGAGGCGCTGGAGGCCCTGCGCAACGACTGCGGCAAGGAGGCGGTGGCCGAAGAGTTGGCCGACTGCTGCATCCGCATCTTCGATTATTGCGGCGCCCACGGCATCGACCTGGAGGCCGCCCTCAAGAAGAAGGCCGAGAAGAACAAATCCCGGCCCTACCGCCACGGCAAGAAGTTCTAAGACCGGAAACTGGTGATCATCTTGTAAAGGGTGGGCTTGTAAAGGGCGATCTCTTTCGCGGTGCCGAAGATCCGTAGGCGGAATTTCAGGTCTTTCGTGTGATACGAGTAGGCCTCGTGGCCCTCCTTGCTCGCTTTGTGCATCTTCAAAGCGACCCAATAGACAACTTCTTCATCAGATCCGCCCAGCCAGTCTCCCGGCAGGAACTTGGCGACTTTTTCTTCAAGGGTCGGGGGCTTTTCGTCCGGTCTATCCGAGACCTGGAGGATGACGAACTTAGGCCCCGCATGGGCATCGAGGCTGATGGCGATGGCGCACACCACTTTATCGTAGGCAAATACCCTCTTTAACGCCGTGAACTCTTCTTGATGGTGATCAGCATCGATCACCACCCACTCCTTGGGCCGGCTTATCGAGATATTGAAATGAGGATTCGTGTACGTCGTGACGGGCAGGTTCTTTTCCCCTGAAAAGAGCTCACACCCGCCTGCGACGATCAGCAAAGATAGAACAAGCATGATCCGCTTCATCGTCCCTTGATTATACCTCTTTTAACCCCTTCTGTGCAAACCTGATGCACAAAAAAGAGAATATTTGACCTGGCCTAAAAGTCTTCGGTCTAAAAGTCTCTTTTTTTGGAAATATTGTTCCATAATCGGAATATTGTTCTTGACTTGAAGGCCTTTAAATGTTACAATATTGGAACAATGGAGACGCACAGGCCTCAGCTCATCCTTGAGTTCACAGCCGCAGCCCTGAAGGTCTGCTGTTCCGCGTGGCAGAGGGGACAGGGGCGTGTCCTGACGCATCACTCTTCTCTTCCTTCGCAGGGCCTTAACGGCGATCTATCACAGCGCATCAGGAGTCACCTCAGGAAGAACCGGATCCCTGCCGAGGAAGCGGTGCTCGTCGTGCCGCGCTCTGCCGCCCTGTGGAGGTCGTTCCGTCTCCCCGCGCGTACCTTTAAGGAGGCGCGCGAGATGTTGAGCTGTCGTCTGAGGCGCGAGACAGGCTGGAAGGCGGGCCGCAGCGTGGTCTATGATTTTCGCGTCGTCGAACACGACGCCGACGGTTATGCCGTCGCCTGTGTCTTTTTTTCTCCGGCCGACAGGATCCTGCCGTACGTGCGCGTTCTCGAGCAGGCCCGGATCCTTCCCCGGGAGGTGACCCTGAGCACGCAGGGTCTGGCTGATTGGGTGACCCTGGCCGTGCCCGGGGAGGCGAATAGTTACATCCTGTACGCCGGACGCCAGGAGCATGAGTTTTGCGTGACCCAGGCAGGCGTCCCGGTCTTCAGCCGGACCTTCTGTCTTCCCGGCGGGCCGGCTGACCGGCCGCCGTCTCTCCTGCGGGAGGTCAAGATCAGCTTTGAGATGTTCCGCCGGCTCAAGAGGCTTCCGGAGGAGGTCTTTAAGGGGCTGCACGTGGTCGGCTGCCTGGACCGTCAGGAGGCAGCGGCGCTCGCGCCTTTTTTAAAGAGCCTCCATACAGCGGACGCCTCTTTTTCTTTTGGCATCGGCCTGGTCCTGCGTCCGGGCAGCGGCCGCATCGACATGATGCCGCCGTTGTTAAAACAGCGGGTCCGTCAAAGGGTCCGCTGGCGCGCGGGACTCAGATGCTTCCTCGTCTGTTATTGTCTCGTCTGGTCTGTTTTTCTTTCGTCGTGGCTGGGCGTCGTCCGGCACGCGCAGGCCGCAGCCGTCTACCGGCAGGCATGGCAGCGGCTGGCGCCTGATGTCGGGCGGTTCAGGGAGCGGGCCCGCCGCGCCGCGTTTGAGCGCGAGGCGTGGGGATCGGCAGGGGTCTTGGCCGGCCTGGACGAGATATTTGCCGACATGCCGGTCGGCGTGGACCTTATCCAGCTAAAGGCAGAGCGCGGGGTCTTTACCTTTTCAGGCCAGGCCCCGGACGCAGCGACCGTTTTGAAGCTGCGCAGGGCGCTGTCGGCCTGCGCGTTTTTCTCGGACGTCCTTCTGGATTTCGTCGGCCGGGACGCGCACGGAGACAGGCAGAGGTTCAGCATGCGCTGTGCCATGAAGAAATAGAGAGGGGACCGTGGTCAGAGAGCCGGTCTTCGTGTTGACGGCGCCCCTTGTCTTGCTCGTCGTCTTGGGCATGCTTCCTGCGCTGGGGGCGTATCGTGCTTCGAAGGCCGAACACGCATTGATGCGCGACAGGGACGCTCGGGCCGGCAGGATCCAGGAGTGGCTGCGTCGTCATCCGGAAAAGGAGGACGCCGAAGGGCCGCGTCCCTTGAAGGACGAGGCAGCCGTGATCACTTTTCTTCAGGAGACGGCCCGGCGCGTCGGAGCAGAAGTGGAGTCGGTCAAGCCGGTCTTTTCCCCGCAAAGCGAAGGTGCGGCAACACAGGCCCGGCGTCTGCTCGTGCATTTAAGGTCTCATGAGCAAGGCCTGAGGGCATTCCTTTTTTCTTTGGAAGAGACGCCCATGCCGTGGCGTATAGAGGAGATCCAGATCGCCGGCGACAGGGGGCGCGAGGGGGGCGTCGACGTCCATCTTGCGCTTGAAAGAATGGGAGAAAGAGAGGGTTCCCTCAAGGAGATCGAAGATCTTTTAGCGCAGGAGGGATGTGCCATGAAGACGTCAAGGAGCGCGGACCCTGGCCGTACCTTTTTCCGGGCGCCCGTTGCGCCGCCGGCCGCGCCGCAGGAAGAGAGCGGCCTGGCCGTCATCTCCAGGGGGTGGCGCCTGGTGGGTGTCCTTCAGGGAGTTGATTCGCGCGCCATCATCGAAGACGGGAAGAGCCGCCGTGTCTTCAGCGTCAGGCCCGGCGATACTGTCGCCGGCGCGACGGCCGGGCCCATCGACGCGGACGCCGTGGTCTTCACGATGGGCGCCGAGACCTTACGCCTGACATTCGAATGAAAGACCGCGCCTTGCTCTTCTTGTTGGTCTTGGTCTTGCTCGGCGGGGCGGCTGGGGCCCAACCCTTGCCTAAAAAGGCGCCGGAGGCAAAAGTCTCGCTTGACATCAAGGGCATGGATGTCGCCGACGTCCTGAAGATGATCGCGGCCGAAGCGGGCCTCAATCTCGTCATCGACAAGGGCGTCACGGGCCGCGCGAACATTTACTTGAAGGACGTCCCGCCCGAGGAAGCGCTCGACGCCGTCCTCGCGGCCAACCGGCTCGTGCGCGACGAACGCGGCAGCATCTCCCTTATCATGACGGTCAAGGATTACGAAGAGGCCTACGGCGTGCTGCCGCCGGATTATCACGAGCTGGAGCGCGTGCCCCTGACGTATGTCCGGGCCCGGGAGGCGGCCGGGCTCCTGGAGCAGCTCAAGTCCGCCAAGGGCCGCGTCCTGATCGATGAGCCGGCCAATGCCCTGATCCTGGTGGACACGGCCGAGAAGAACGAGCAGCTGCGCCGCATGCTCGCGGAGATGGACGTTGCGCTCTTCACGGAAAGCCTGCCTCTGCGTTACGCGCCGGCCGCCACGGTGGCGCCTCTGCTCGACGAGGCGCTGGGCCGGCCGCTGGCAGGGGTGGTGGTGGACGAGCGCTCCAACAAGCTCATCGTGCGCGGCACGCGCGAGGACCTCGCCAAGGCGCGCCGGATCGTCGAGGAGCTGGACGGCCGCACCCCGGAGGTCATGATCGACGCCCGGATCATTCAGGTCAACCTGGACGACAAGATGAGCCTGGGGATAGACTGGGACGCGGTCCTGGGCAACAACGTGCGTTGGGAGGGGGGCTTCGAGCGGCTCGTCTCTTCCCTCGGCAGCGCCTGGACGATCGGCACGCTCGTGCCGGTCGACCCCGGCGATTACCGCGCCGTCGTCGAGGCCCTGCGCTCGGTCGGCGAGGTCAGGATCCTCTCGAGCCCGCGGCTGACGGTGGCGCACAACGAGTCGGCCAAGATCCTCGTCGGTTCCAAGCAGGTCTACGTGACGAGCTCGGCGGTCTTAAGCCAGACCTCGACGCAGACGACGGAGTCGGTGAGCTTCGTGGACGTGGGGGTCAAGCTCTACGTGACCCCCGCGGTCAGTCCGGACGGCTTCATCTCCCTCAAGGTCCGTCCCGAGGTGAGCTCTGTCATCGAGACGTACCAGACGGCGGCGGGCAACGCCATACCGGTCGTCGAGACCTCCGAGGCCGAGACCACGGTCCTGCTCAGGGACGGCGCGACGATGGTCATCGCAGGCCTGATGAAGGAGGAGACGACGCATGTCGTCAACAAGGTCCCGCTCTTGGGCGATATACCTTTCCTGGGCCGGTTCTTTCAGAGCCGGTCGCAACGCGAGCGCAAGACGGAGCTGGCGATCTTTCTGAGATGCCGGATAGTGGACTGGGATGCCGAGCCCGTAAAAAGGGGACAGCCCGTAAAAAGGGGACAGGCTACTTTTCTTCATTCGGAAGAAAAGTAGCCTGTCCCCTTTTTGGGTTGAAATGGAGAACGGGGGCGACTATAATACGGGCTTATGAGACAGTTACGGCCCAAGCGCGACACGTGGGGTTCGCGCTTGGGGATCATCATGGCGGTCGCGGGCTCGGCCCTGGGGCTGGGCAACTTCCTGCGTTTCCCGGTCCAGGCCGCGGGCAACGGCGGCGGCGCCTTCATGATCCCGTACTTCGTGTCGCTGCTCCTGCTGGGCATCCCGCTCATGTGGATCGAGTGGACCCTGGGCCGCTTCGGCGGCGGCTTCGAGCACGGCACCGCGCCCGGCATCTTCCACAGCGTCTGGCAGAAGAACCGTTTCATCAAGTACTTCGGCGTCATCGGCATCTTCGGCCCCTTCGTCATCTTCATCTATTATACCTTTATAGAATCCTGGACCCTCGCCTACAGTTATTACAGCTTTAAGGGCATCCTCACAGCCCTCCCCGATCAGGGCGCCCTGCAGTCTTTTCTAAAAGGTTTTCAGGGGCTTGAGAAGAACGCCTTCTTCAGCGGGCTGGGGCCGGCGTATGTTTTTTTCCTGATCACGTTCTTTATCAACATGGCGGTCATCTCCTACGGC